>Ga0137455_1000274_pt1 | contig 13303 bp, 17 predicted proteins | sample EasRivERMGT600_2_FD_102334 | JGI IMG/M metagenome (GOLD analysis project Ga0137455, IMG submission 102334) | Soil microbial communities from meander-bound floodplain in the East River, Colorado, USA - East River MetaG ERMGT600_2 | ecosystem: Environmental > Terrestrial > Soil > Floodplain ... | reverse complement strand
TGCGACGATCTCATGCTTGTACATCTCGATGAGCGGAGCCTTAAGCCGAACTGAATGGTAGGAGCCGATATAGACTGCCGCCGCCATCGCACCTACAAAGTCGAAGCGGCAGTCGGGATAGGCATCATTAGCCGCGTCATCGGCGTGCGCTCCGAAGTAGATGCGAGCCTCCACGAGAGCCGGCGTCTTATGACTGGTGCACCAGTGAGCGGCGATGCCGGCGATACGAGAGATCAGCTGTCCATTCCGAAACGGAACGTATGTAGGCGAGACCCCTACGATCTCCCCGTACGACTTATTCGGTATTTCAGCGGATGGATCCGTCAGCATTACCTTGGGGATCCCCAAGACCTCATGGATCTCATGCTCGACGCCGGCATAGTAGCACACTTGCCGAGCATGCTCCATCTCCTTCTTATGACGCTGGCCGTAGTCGATACTGATCGCCGTGACGTTATGACGACCATAATCCCTCTTGGCGTAGTACAAGCACGTACTGCTATCGATACCTCCAGACAGCAGAACAAAAGCCCTTGTTAGCATCGCGAACCTCCGTGAATAGGAAATAAGAGTTTGGTTTCTACGCCGGACGACTCTTCCCTGGATAAGGGACCTCGAAGCCCAACTACCCCGAAACAAACCCTTTGCATAAACAAATGGCCTGCCCTGTTATTTAGCGTGCTGGCATCAGGCTTACTGCACGGGCGCTCGCAGGCTACCCTGCAAGGTCCTTACGACGCGAGGAAATCGCCGCCGTCAGCCTGCTCGGGCGGCAAAATGTCGCGGACGTTGTTGCGGTCCTTCCCTTCGTACTTCCGGATATCGACACGCAGCTTCGCGCGTTTCCCGACGAGTGTTCCCTGCGCCGCGATATCCCCCGGGCTGAAAGGCCCCGAGAGGAGTTCCGGTGCAATACGGGACAGCACTTTCGTGATGCGCGGCTTCATGTCTTCCGTGAACGGGGAGTAGAACCACAGCTTGCGTCCCGCGTAATCCCCGCCCTCGACCTCGAACGTCCAGGTCCACATCGGGTTGCCAGAACGCTGGCTCGGCCCGAATGTGAGATCGTCGACGACGCAGTTGTACATCCCTCGCGGCATTACTGCAAAGCCGCCCGCCTCCGGATCGACATTGGACAAGTCGATTACCATGCCCTCGTCGAATGCTGCCGATTCCGACTGCGCTGCTGCTGCTCCTTTTGCTGGTGCTTCGATCATGTTACACTCCTTTAGAGTGGTTGGGTTGAGTGGGGTAACAGTTTACTTCCTCTCTAGCAACCCCACCGATGCTAGAATCTTTTTCAGATCCGGGTCGTCGTAGTGCGGTTCCTTGTACGAGGCGAAACGGCACTTGGCATTCCATCTGGCGTTAGGCTGTACGAACATTCGGCGGAGCGGCTTGCCTTCTTCGCCTGCTACGACAGCCATGAAGCCGACGACATCCATAAAGCCTTGGCACTGCTTCGCGAGCTTCCCCGTTAGCTGAGGCTTGTAGACGAATAGCTTCGCCTCGTTCTGGGAGTAGTCAGCAGCCGATGTCATAAGGACGTGCATCGGCAGATCCCGAAAGGCCCGGATCATCCGCAGTATCTGGGAGTGGTTCTTCCTGAACTCCGGCCAACCTGACTCGGCCATCTCTTCGTCCAGTCGGGTCCTTTCGGTAATACCCAGCAGCTGATACATGGAGAAGATTTCCGCCTCCGACAGGGAGTCCAGGATGACCGTGTTATACTTGCGCGGCGGTGTATCGGGATTGAAATCAGACGGGCGAAGCTTCTTCTCCAGCTCCTTGAGCTTTTCGTCGTTTCCGGCGTCGCGTAGTGTGCAGTGAGCCTTCAGGTACTCCTGAACCCTAGATAGCTCTTTGAAGGTGGTGACCCTCACGACGTCGACGTACTTGCGGGCGGCGTCGTAGTATTCTTTATCGGGCTCCGTTAGAACTGTCGTATCCCCGGCCTCCGCGTCGATGAATAGGATATCGCGCATCTGAGGGACTAGACAGGCTGAGCCCATCAAGCGGGTCTTGCCTACACCGTATTCGGAGTAGACCAGGAGCTTTAACCAGCGCAGGTGATCCACCAGGGAGCTGATAATGAACGGCGGACCGGCCGGTGTTGCTGGAGCAGCTGTTAGGACAGCTCGGCTAGGAAGAGCTCCTCCGGACTTTCCTGCCTCTGCTGCAGCTGTGCCACCGACTCCTGGGTTGTTTGGCTGTACAGCAGCGCTTCCTGTGGCAGCTGCACTAGTTCCGGTGGGGGAAGTTGGGTTCGCCATCTCATCTCCTGTTCTCTGCTTGTGCCCTTTGCTGCATAGGGCTGAAGTGCATCGACGTAATCCGAACCATCTTCCATAGCCAGGCACGCATGCATTAGCGGACAGCTGTATCCGCATGACTGCTGTGGATGAGGATAGAGAGGTAGATCGGGGTTTAGTATATCTTCCAGCTCCATATAGATACGCTGCTGGAGGCTTTTAATCTGCGCAGAGTTGCGTTCGATGTTCGTCCGCATGATGAAGCGGTCCTGATCTTCGGTGTCCTCTGCGACCAACCTGTTCAGTGCCGTAATGTTCTTGGACGGCGACTGCTGGACTGAGCCATACATGTCGACCATTAACCTGGAATACAGAGCAGCTGTCGTGTGCTGACTCTTATCCACGCTTATCTCCCCCGACGCAAGGATCCGAGGAAATACTGGTACGGCCTTCTTGAACTGCATGTAGATCGTGCCAGCTATTGGACGACCATACAAGATCTGCCCGCACCAGCTGTAAGAGGTAATCTGCTCATCCAAGTCGAAGTGGTATAGGCGGAAAGCCTTAGCGGTCTTGTACTCGACAACCCAGAGCAAGCCTTCATCGTCCATCACTACCCGATCGATCGTGAAGTCGTACACGACTCTCCGCCCTTTGTGGTCCCTGAGACCCAGATCGATCGAGGCGTTGACCTCTACCTGGGGCTTACCGTCGACGTACAGAGTCTGCTTTACGTCCCTATTCCGAAGCCAATGATCGGAGTAGTAGGAGAGCATCCCTAGTCCTAAGGGCTCAAAATCCCTCCAGGTCGACGGTAGTTGGTTGGACTGCTTACAGGCCTCGACGTAGGCCAAAAAGGCTTTGCCGGCATGTCCATACCGATTGTAGCCATGGAAATCCTCCATGGCGAAGTGGAAGCCTGTGCCGTACCAGAAGTAGTCGGGAGCCTCTCGAACCTGGAGCCCTAGACGAACAGGAGACAGCCAGCCCCAAAGACGGCGACAACGCTTGAAGAGGGATCTTTCTGAGGTGCGAATCCTGACGACGTCTTCGCCAGGTTCAGGAACGTAGATACGAGGTTCCGGTAGCATAAATCCTTGGGCAGTTAGCCAACACCGAGCGTGCTCGAGGTGTATCTCTACTATATAGGATATTCTATCATAGTTGCCTAGGCATCCTCAAGAGGCATTTGTGGGTCGGTCACTACTGTTCCAAGCTTGCGATACTCCTCTACTTCCTGCCTGCTACGCTTACGGTTGCACGAGGCGCAGGCCATGACGTACTTACTTATCACTACTGAGCGCTGCCGCATAGGATTTAGCTTGGAGAACAAGTGGTCTAGCGTTGCGGCTCTACCACTCGGCACGCCTTTGGGCCTTAGGTAGCCAAGTTGTTCTGGTAGAAGACAAGACCTCCCACACCAATAACACAGGCCCTCTTGCTCCCCATGTAGTCTACGAACTAGTCGTAGCTGCCACTTCTCTGCCATGTCCCCGCATTAAGTAAGTCATGTCTTGGAATACTTGCGACACAGTACGGACCTTATTATTGACCACCTCTTGTACGTGGTCTTCGATGGATTGCTGGTTGAATATATAGTTGACTATACAAGGCTCCACCAACTCACTATCCAGCCTCCGAAGACGGCCCTCAGCCTCGATGTTTTGGTTAGGATCCCAATCGAATCCCAGGAAGTAAGCCGTATGGGTAGTATCCATCGCAAAGGCCTCTGCGAAGCCGATGGAGCAGAGCATAATCCCTTTCAACCGTTTCCATTCAGCTACGATGGCGTTAACCTTTGCAGGCTGCATACCGCCCCATAGATGTAGGATGTGTTCGTATCCTGCATCCTTGAAAGCCTGCTCTATGATCGGTATAGCCTCAGTAAAGGGTGTGAAGATGACGGTATGAGGGTCATCCTCCAGCGCATCGACCAAGTACTCTATACCCGCTCCGTAACCGGCAGTAGCTGATAGGAGCTTAGGCGATACTGCAACTTGTCTCAGCCTCGTAATCAAAGCTAGCACAGATCCGGTAACGACAAGTCTGTCTCCGACCATAGCCATCATGTTTGCGGTCAGCTCATCGTGTAGCCTCCGCTGTTCGACTGTCATCCTGATCTTTACCATCCTTCTCTCTACAGGATCGAACTGGCGTCCGATCTCCTTCCACGTCCTTGTTCGGTAGTACTGGGACATGAGCTTCTTCAGGTTGTCTAGGTTACGAACACCAAAGACCTCAGTCCCGAACGTCGTACGCTCTACGAAGCACCAGGTCTCCACGAATCGCCAGTAGCTGGGAAAGTATGCAGGAGCTATCAGATTCAGGACAGCCCACAGATCTTGTGGGCCGCGACTAGCCCAGGTAGCCGACATCCCGATGAAGTGATCGAACTCCAATCGGTGCAAAGCCTTGACGATCTGGGTCTTACGATTCCGCAGCTTGTGGGCCGCATCGCATATTACGAGGTCCCACTCGGACTTCCACTTGCCTACGGATCCCTTAGTCAGCCGCAGATACATCTCATAAGTCATCATCCAGGTCCCATCACGGGACGAGACGGCCTCCTGCCAATCTGAAGTATCCTCGACGAACCTACCTTCGAGGTTAGTCCAATCGGCGGGCTGTGTACTCCATACCGCCATGGATGACTTCTTGCCTAGGATGAGAGTCTTACGGATATTAGGCCATAGACTCCAAGCAGCTAGACCGATCAAGGTCTTACCCATGCCAGTCTTATGACCTAGGAAAGCCCTCTTACGAGCCGCCAGGAACTGAGAGTCCTCGACCTGGAAGGGTCGAATTAATTCCCGGGCGGCTTGATTTAACGCGATCGTCACGTACCGATCTGACTGATAAACCGAATCGGCTTACCCGTTAGGGTAGCATATTCGATTTCTAACCGAGTGGAGTCCCCGATATACCCTCCGACGTTAATGACCAGTATTTCATCGGCAAGGTCGATCTTGTGCTTATGCAGCATGTCGAGCGCTTCTTTTTCCTGAGGAGACAGCGCTGGACGCCATATATCAGTATGCGGAAAGCTGCCAACTGACAAGACGATATTGCCTCTCATCGTCTCCTCGTAGTTAGCCTGCTCGAACTCGGCTTTGAACTTTGTCGAGCCACACAGACAGACGACCATAGGGACCTCTGCGAGAGCTCCTTGTTGATCGGCGATCATCATTGACATCGCTGTTACGTCTCCTGCCTCCAGCCTTAATGCGACGGAATGACCCTTGCCTACGACCTCCGCCTCTAGTTCCCTAACCTCTTCACGAAGCTTACCGAGAAGGGCTCCTGGAGAAGCATTCTTCCAAGTACGTCTGCCTTCCTCGTCGTGGGCGTGAGCCTCCCACTTACCGTCGACGGTCTTATCCTTGAACCGGTTCTTGTGGATCTTCTGGTGAGCCGTAACGATTAGTGAGCGTAGTGCTTGCATTGCTTCCATAACACCTCCATAGGTTACTTCTGATGATAAGCCCGACGAACAGCTTTGCTAATCGGGGACAGGGTTACATTCCAAAGCTTGTTAGGAAGAGCCTTATTGACCTCGTCGAAACCCGCACGAGTCATTAGATAGTTACACCCCGGCTTTAGATTGAAGGCAGCAAGCGCGCGGGTGTCCTTACGAGAGCAGCCCTTCGTGGAGACACCGACCATCTCAGTCATTAGGGGTTCTTCCATCATGTAGGCCACTTCCCTTCCTTGATATAACGCGCGCGCATGATCTGGTATGAGACACCTAGGATCTCCGCTACCTCAGCAGCAGGTATCATTACTCCTGTAGTCGGATGGGGGAGAAACAAAGACTTACGCTTATGCCTTCCCTGGTACTTGGAAGTCTTCCACGTGACTTGGGGCGCTCCATCAGGACCCAAGGGTGTGTAGTCTCCGTTTGAGTCGGAGCGGTCGAGGGAATGGTTCTTAGAAGGCCGGGGGCCCACATCAGCAAGGAAGTTTTCGAAGGTATTCCAGCGTTCACACACCTTAATACCTCTTCCGCCATAATGCTTGTAACTAACATGCTTCGGATCCTCGCAGCGCTTATGCATCATCTTCCAGATGCGGTACTCCTGGTTATTAACGGTCGCAGGCCCCTTACGCTCACATCCACAGTGCCGCTTAGGCGAGTTGGTGTGAAGTAGATAGTCATGCCGTACGGTCAGTTCATTGCCACAGTCGCACCTACAGCGCCACAGCTGCTTCCGGCCGGGATATCTAGCTAACCGTCGAAGGATAACTAGCTTGCCGAATCTTTCGCCGGTTAGATCTCTTAGCCCGTGAGGGTTTAGGTGTAATGTCATTGATCGTGTATTGCTTTGGATTTAGCCCTTTGAAGATTGCGTTGAGTCTCCGGATCGTCTTCGAGGCTCCATCGATAACCTTGGACATATCCGGATTATTCGGACCTCGTGGCGGTCTGTCATCTACCAAGGTACCGTAATACCCTGCGTCGTTGATGATAGCGGCACAGCACAGGATGTAGCCGATATGCTTCACACCTGTGCTACGGTCGTGATCCTCACCTGCCTCAAGCTTCTTCAGATGCCGCTTTAGTGCGGATATGTACACCGACATCTTGACAGGCTTCGCCCTCCAGTTGTATCGGCCGTACTTCAGTGCGCCTTCTAGGAAGGCCAGAGCCGTATCCAGCTCCATCGTCTCCGGAACCAAACTGAGGTCGAGTTTGGTAGAGGCAAGAATGTCCTTCGGATTGACGCTCGTGTAGGGATCCTTCGGGGCTAATAACCCTTTCATTGTGGCTCCTTTAGTTGGTGGACCTTCGCACTGTCGAATAGGAGATAGTACAGACCATGACGAACTGCATCACGGGCGTGCTTGCCTCCTACGTAGTATCCTAATGCTCGGAGCTTGTCATCCGTGCAGAATCCTTTCGGCATCTGCGCCATCTGCTTCCACAAGGGGACCCTACGTTCGAAGCACACGTACTCAACGGCTCCGATCAGTCTTGAGGTATGGAGAGAATTCCAAGCGTGGTCTTTCGTCTTCCAGGAGTAGACGCGGTAGTCCTCCATCACGACTATATCAGGCTTGTACAGCTCGATGACATCCTTCAGATGCGAGGCCGCAAGCTCTACAGTCGGCTCTTTGATCTGCTGGTATATCTTCAAGGTAGGACCCTCGAAGTAGGCTATACCCGTTGTCTCACCAGGGTCCAAGGCTAGGACGCGTATGGTGAGCCTAGACAGCTCATTCAGGAGGATTTCAACAGGTGCGGTAGGGATATCGCGGGGCATATCCTAGTCCCACAACATAAACAAACGGCGGGAAGAGACAATCCCCTTCCCGCCGCCGGCGCCACCACGGAGGAGGCGGCGCAGTAGCCGATGAATTACTTCGCAGCCGGCTTGGCCGCTTCGGGCTTCTTCTTGGTCGACGCGAACACGATCTGGTAGGGAACCCCCAGCTCTTTCGCGATCTCGCCGCGCTTCGCGCCTTCCTTGAACCGGCGCTTGATGTAGTCGACGCGCTTCTCGCCGCCCTTCAGGACGACCGTGTTGCCGACCTTCGTTGCGCCTTCGCCCGCCTTGCCTTTCTCTTTGACTTCCGCCATAAATCACCTCATGTAAAGGTTGGTTGAAATCGCCTGCAAAGCCAATCTCTGCTAGCGATGAATCCATTATATAGCAGTTGAATTTGGGTTGCAAGAGGTTTTTGGTGGTCATTTGGTGGTCACTTAACACCACGTCCAAAGCAAGTAGGCCGGCCCAATAAAGAGGGTTTCATACATTTGGGACGATTCCCACCCAAAGCGCCATGGCCATATTAGCTCTCTACAGCCCGTAGGCTCCCCGTTATCTATCCAGTATGTAAAGTACGTATCTACATACCTATACCCACTTAAGCGTCCGATCCACTTGATAGTAGCCTTCCGATGCTTGGCGCGAATGCTCATAGCTTCTTGATAGGCTGTACCCGGAAGGACTCACGGTTACCGTACTTGACATTGGTGTTAAAGAGCCCGGTGCATTTCTCAACCATGTACTTGTGACTGTGGATATATCGCGACAGCCTTCGAGCATTAGTAGCTAGGGGGTTCTCCGCGTACTCCTCCCTCGACATTGCCCAAGTAGCTACATCCTGAGTTGTCACTACCTTCTTCGGATCGCTTTGCATGATAGGTAGCGCGTATACGCAGAACTCTCGGAGAGCCTCCATAGTCCAGTCGTACTCGCTAACCTGCTCTTCTGCAACCGCAGCCAGATTCTGTGCGACCTCCTTGACATCCTCCATACCCAGGATCTCACCCATCTTGACGAATATCTGCTCGAAGTTCGCTAAGCGGTGCTGTGAGCGGTGGTCGAATTTCCAGTTCCCTTTCTCGGCGCTGCTGAAGAAGAGGTGTAGTACAGCTAGCTGGTGTCCTAGCCAAGCCGCTCGTCCTCCAAACTTTGCCATCGCTTGTCCGGCCCAGTCTGAACTATGTTCCGTACCAACTGCCTGCAACTCGAAGATCAATGAGCGCTGCAGAATATCCGCGTTCATGAAAGGTTGCTGGATTGCCGTAACGGCGAAGGCCGTTCTGACGGGGAACCGGATGTTTTCCGACGTCGTGAATAGCTTCCGCATCTCCACTGTCGGACTGGGCTCAGTCGTAATACGGCAGATCTCATCACTGAGCCTTTGCCGCAACTCCTTGGAGGCGAAGTGTACGTTATCCACAACGTGCAGTCCGTCAAGGGCTGTGATGCTAGCATACCAGTCTCGGATGTCGGTGGGCTGGTTTCTTAAGGCAGGACGCCCTGTTAGGGTCAGAAGCCTCAAGCCGTATAAACTAGACTTGCCGCTCCCTGGCTCTCCGATCATTAGCTCTACGGGTAGCTGCGTTCCGTTCCAGCGCAACAACCAAGGAGACATGTAGCACAGAATACTCAGGACCTTCCAGTCATTAGGACGGACGAACTTGAACTGCCTCAGGCTTGCTGGCCACATCAGGTCTTCGAATTTTGGTCCCTTGCGCAGCAACTTAAGCTGCTCCTGGAAGCGCCTAAGGACCTCCTTGCCATCAACAGCCTCTACCTGATCCGCCTTGAAGAGTAAGCCTTCAGTACCATTCTCGACAATACTGATAGGAGCCTTTTCATCTCCCGTCACAATAAGGAAGTGACCGTCGTCAATCTGGTAAGCCAGTTTATTATTCGGCATCAGTGCTAGGACGCTCCGAGGATTAACCTCTTGTACCGGAGGCTCGCCTGTAAAGCCGGCGGCGATCCAGTATATCAGCTTGGAGTCGGCTTGCGATACGTCGTAATTCCGATACATGAACTCACCGAATCTGGTTTCATGTAAGGGCTCCATATGATGGTGGAGCAAGTTGACCCTCATTAAAGCCTTCGTCCTGCTGTCGAAGTAGTAGGGAGTACCCGACCCTTTCTCTACCATTCGCATTCCGTTCGCATCCATATCCGATAGCATCATCAGAGAGAGTTCCTTAGCCTCACTGCGAGGCATCAAGCCCTCCATACGGGTATTGATAAACGACTTCAGGTTAGGATGTCTAGGGAAAGCATTTCGTACCGATAGTATCTTATGTAGCAAGGCACGTAAAGCATCTGAGCCAAACCCCACTAGGAAGTCGTCTAGCCCTACCTTACTACCATTCATAGGGAGGGACAATTGTCTAATCCTCTCTATAGACACCCCCTGTGTTCGCAGTTCGAAACCAAGCTCCGCAGCTGCTCTCTGGACGCCATTGTTAATAGGCAGATCGGTATCGAACGCGATGACTATATTCAGATCCCTCTCGATGGCTAACTGGATTAGAGCAGGAAGGCCGCTAGCTAGTACGGCTCTCTTGTCCGATGTAGGGATACTACTGAAGGCTCCCTCTAAGCGCGCCATGATTACGTCGCCTGTCTTGAATAGCTTAGTATCGCCGGGGAGTTCGATAAGCTTTGTGCGCCAGTTATATACACCGCCTAGGCCTGCACACAGAAACCCTTCTTGAACTGCCTTGGCAGCCTTCTTCTCTCCTTCGCAGATAATCAGACAGGGCTGGTAGCCGTTCAAACAGCTGTTGGACTTGCCCTCTAATGTTACCCGAAGTAATTCCGCAAACTTCCGGGGGAAGTAAACCCAAGACCCGGTGTTCGCTGGCTGGAGATACTTTGCCCCCTTAGGTAGGGGCCGGAAGAGCTTCACCCGGTAAAACGGAACCCTACTACCCGTCATGTCGTAATAGGGTACGACATACCCCGGCGTTCCTACTCCGGGAGACTCCAGGTACATGTGGGGCCTAATACCTACTGCGGCTAGCTCTGCTTCCTGTGCTGGGTAGGCCCCTATATCATCTGGGACCAACCCGCTCTTCTTGAGGTCTTCTTGTAAAGACGTCCCTGCATCCACTGGCAGCACGCGTGCCTCCGTAACACATCGAGTGAGCAGTTAAAGTCTATTATATAGCATTACCTAAGTGGTCATCAAGAGACCAACCCAGGTCATTTTGTGGGCGCCGCGTCTGTGCAGGCCTTAAGCAGCTTCCGCAATTCCTGCTGGTCGCCTCGACGCTGGCGGACCTCGGCTCTCAGAAGCTTGACCTTGTCATCCGCCGCCATCTCCTTCTTCGCCTCGTCGTAATGGTAAGAGGGCTCAGAGGGCACGTCGACTTGGCACTCCTCCGGAACCGCTACCCTGATTGTGATTACAGGTTCGGGCGGACGATCTGGGGTCGTGAGGCAACTAGCGAGCAGCGGGAGTAATAGTAGTACGGCTATCGATTTCATCGTTCAACTCCTTGTCAGCGTTTTCACAGATTGACATACCTTCGGGACGTGGCCGCATTAGGATCGAGCGGATCTCCTTAGACAGCCTTGCGTTCTCAATTTCCGCATCTTCCTTCGCTTGTGCGATGGCTGTATGACGGTCCTTGTTCTTCTTCTCCAGGTCTTCGACGCTCTTATTACAGGCCTGCGCTGCAGCAAGCGACTGAGCCTTCTCTGCGCCCAGTCGGCTGATTTTTCGCTGGGCCGACTGTACCTCTTTATCCTTGTCGTCGATCTTACCGTCGAGGTACCATACAGCCGCACTGGCACCACCCCAACTGAGGACGAGCGCCGTTACGAGGCCGACGATGACGAACAGGATAATCTGGTTGCCTCCAACTAGTCTAAGTGCCCATGCAAACATTTCGTTCTCCTTTCAGGCTACCCGTTTAATAGGTGTCCAGGGTAACTGATTGGTAAGCAGCTCCCTAGACTTGTGCCACAGCCTCATTCGATCCTGTAGGCCGTGAGTGCCGCCGTTAATATGTCGAGTTAGGCGTTTGAAGGCAACCTCCGTGTCTTCATCCGCAAATGTATTACACGCTTGGGTATCCCATAACCAGGCTGCCGAACGAACTGCCCAGATAGGCTCCGCAAGCCGATCAGGATCCCCCAGGAAGAACTTCGGGTCCTCTAGAAGGGACTCGCCGCACTTCCTATAGTTCACTGCTCCTCGAATAGGGAACAAGCCTCTACCGCGATAGATCCACCCGTCGGTTGAAGCCTCGTCTCTATTGCCTCTACGTCCTGCGTACACTCTACTAGCAATGCGTAAGGGGCTATGAGCGTATTCGATTGCCTGATCCGTCGTGAAGAACTGCGGGAAGACCCTTAGGAGCCCCTTGACCGAGTAGTTAAGCACTTCTGACAGCACTAGCAGACGAACGCTCTCATGTCCCACTTGAGACAGGAAGGCGCTCTGTCTAGCCAGGGAGTTGATGTCGAACCGTTCGAAGACCTCGTTGAAGGGTTCAACAAACGCCTCCGCAATGTTAGTGCACTCCGGCAACAGGGTAACCAGTAGCTCCCTAGAGATAGGTATCACGCAACCTCCTCCTCATAAGGAAAGATTGCACATACACCTACCTGCCCTGGCAATGAAGGGGCAGTAGGAGGACCCAAAGATGGACGAAAGAACCTCAAGCCGGACAAAGGCGGTCTGGTCTGCCAATGAACCCATGGGTCTCTCGTTCCGGTCTCAAGGTTCTTCTTCGATGTCCACTGCGGATGCTCCATCCAGATCCCGATGCGTGCCATAGCTGCTCGGCCTTTATCGCCAAGACACCAACGCGCAATCCTGCGATCCTGGTGATCCTGAGTATCGAGGCCTTCCGCAGTAAGATGAGGACTGAGCGTCGCCGCATTAGCTGTTCGATCGTTGATGGCTTTTGGACGGAGACCACTCGCAACCCAGTTGCCTGTGACCTGGTCGTTTGCGGGCTCGACTCCGTCCTTAGCCATTTCTGCATACATGGCGTTGGCTTTAAAGATCGTGACGTCTGCATTGTCGCTAATCTCCGGAGTGAAGTCTTCTGGGAACGCAACATCGCGCCCCATCAGGTACTGTTCGCGAGTGATCATCTGCCCTCCTTACTGTTACTTACCGAGAGGCACCTTCTTGGTCACCATGAATCCACCGTTCAGTATGACTAGTTCGATGGCTCCAGCTCCCAGGATAGCTCCCCCAACTGCGTAGCGGAAGTTCTTATTGTTGAACCCGCCTGGCTGCCCCTCTTCGACCACGGCTGCGAGCGCCGAGCACCCCAGAACCGAATAGAGGAAGGGGTGCGCAGAGGGTTGAATCGAAGCGTCTGCGATGCCGCCGCAAGCTACTCCGCCCCAGCCGTTTTCTTTCCAGTGCTCAGTAGATGCCTGAGTTTGGCCGGCGGAAGTTACTATCGGCGGCGTTTTCGGCTTCTCCTTGTCGGTAGCTAAGCTGTTAAACGGGACGAGTAGAGTAAGTAGTAGTATAGGTAGTAATTTCATAACGGCTCCTATTTAAGTAAGGACTATTTCCCACTCGCGCCATCCGTACGTGACGCGAAGTACCACTTGATAACCGCCGCCTGAACTGGAGTCCACGGCAGCATCACAGAACCAACAATAGCCGCCACCTCCAGGCCAGGCTTATCCGGATAAACCCATACAAAATTCAGGCACCAATTCAGGACGTAGTAGGTGATGTAGAACGTAGCCCACGCCATCAGGTGCTTATCAATGTCGCGTTCGTCGATGAAATCCCAAAGCTGAGAGGCGCGCAGGGCG
>Ga0137455_1000272_pt1 | contig 13361 bp, 12 predicted proteins | sample EasRivERMGT600_2_FD_102334 | JGI IMG/M metagenome (GOLD analysis project Ga0137455, IMG submission 102334) | Soil microbial communities from meander-bound floodplain in the East River, Colorado, USA - East River MetaG ERMGT600_2 | ecosystem: Environmental > Terrestrial > Soil > Floodplain ... | reverse complement strand
CGACCGCGCTTCACTGGGCGGCGTATCGCGACGATGCCGACAGCGTCGAACTGCTGATTCGCGCCGGCGCGAAGGTCAATGCCGCCAACGATCTCGGCGCGACGCCGTTATGGAACGCCAGCATCAATGCTGGAGCAACGATCGTCCGCAAGCTGCTCGAGGCCGGCGCCAATCCCAATCTGGCGTTGCTCGCTGGCGAGACTCCGCTGATGGTCGCCGCGCGATCGGGCAAGGCCGACGTGGTCGCACTGCTGCTCGCCAAAGGCGCCAACGCCAACGCTCGCGCGTCACGCCTGCAGACCGCGTTGATGTGGGCCGTCTCGCAGCGGCATCCCGACGTCGTCAAGGTGCTCGTCACGCACGGCGCCGACGTGCACGCGCGATCATCGGAATGGCAGGAGATGATGGCGGTGCCGCCGCACGGCTTGCCGCAATACAACAAGATCATTCCGCACGGACGCGACACGGCGCTGCTCTTCGCGGCGCGCGCCGGCGATCTCGAGTCGGCGAAGATGCTGGTGAGCGCCGGGGCGAACGTCAATGACGCCGATGCCTGGGGCGTCAGCGTGACGACGATGGCCGCGCACGCCGGGCTCACGGAAATGGTCGAGTGGCTCCTCGATCGCGGCGCGGACGCGAGCGCCGCCGCCGCGGGGTTCAGCGCCTTGCATGCCGCGATCATGCGCCGCGACACGCGGATGGTGAGCGCACTCCTCGGCCACGGCGCCGATCCGAACGCGCCGCTCAAGACCTGGACGCCGACGCGCCGATCGTCGCGCGACTTCAACTTTGCGCCGGAGCTGGTCGGCGCGACGCCGTTCTGGCTGGCCGCGCGGTTCAACGAGCCGGACGTCATGCGCCTGCTGCTGAAGCAAGGCGCCGATAGCTCGTTCGTGCATCACGGGGACTACCACAACGAGGAACCGGTCGAGCCGCGCACCCAGATCACGACCGCGGTCATGGCGGCGACGGGCATGGGCGGCGGTATCGCGTGGGTGCAGCCCGATCGCACTCGGCGCGAGGCACTGATGCTCGAAAGCGTCAAGCTCGCGGCCGATCAGGGCGTCGACCTCAATGTCCGCAACACCGATGGCCGCACCGCCCTCGACGCCGCTCGCGCGTTGAAGTTCGAGAGCGTAGCCGTGTTCCTCACCGAACACGGCGCTCGATCGGGCACTGCCGGCAAATAGGAAATCTGATCTAAGCTTCGCGCGGAGGAATTGATGAGGACTCGTCTCACCCGAATTGTCGTGGCAGTGTTGATGTGCGGCGCGCCGGCCGCGGCCCTGGCGCAGACGCCCGGGGCTCCCGCGCAGCCGGCGGCTGCCGCGCAACCTGCGTCAGCCAACGCGAACATCGTCGTCGAAAACCCGACTTACACCACGATCCCGCTCGAAATCGACGTCAATCGCCCGGCCGCCGAAGTGTGGGCGCGCATCGGCAAGTACTGCGACATCGCCGAGTGGCTGCAGATCCCGGCGGGCTGCAAGATGTTGTCGGGCGCCGAGGGCGAGGTTGGCTCGGTGCGTTCGATCGCCAACGAAGTGCTGGTCGGCAAGACCCAGTATTCGTACACCTACACGCAGACGGTGCGAGCGGGACGTCCCTACAACCTCTACCACGGCACGCTCGAGGTCCGTCCGGTGACCGACAAGACCTCGAAGATCGTCTACACGCTGATGTACGACAACTCGATGCTGGCCGACGATGCGGCGCGCGAGAAGGACAAGGTCGGTCGCACCGCGACGTTCCAGCGGGCGATGACGAACATGAAAACGCTCGCCGAAGGCGGCAAACTGACGCCTCGATAGACCCCGGAGGCCCACAGGGTCAGGTGTGCTGTTGTGAACAGGTCATAGCGGCCACCTGCGCTACTGTCGATCCGTATGCCCAAGAAGATCGCGGCAGCCGTATTCGACGCTGAAGAATTCCTCGATTCGCCCGGCCTCGACAAGCGCCTCGTCGAATTCCGCCGCGACCAGACCGTCTTCGCCCAGGGCACTGCCGCCGACAGCGTCATGTACATCCTGAAGGGTGGCGTGAAGCTGTCCGTGCTCTCCAAGCGCGGCAAGGAAGCCGTCATCGCCATGCTCGGGCCTGGTGAGTTTTTTGGTGAAGGATGTCTGGCCGGGCAGGACATGCGAATTGGCAGCGCCACTGCGAACATTGCCAGCACGATCATGGTCATCGCCAAGTCGCAGATGACGAAGACGCTGCACGAGGAGCACGACCTGTCCAGCCGCTTCATCACGCACATGGTCTCGCGCAACGTGCGCATCGAGCAGGACCTGATCGATCAACTGTTCAACTCGAGTGAGAAGCGGCTCGCCCGCGCCTTGCTGCTGCTGGCCCGCTACGGCAAGCAGACGAAGCCCCGCCAGACGGTCCCGAAGATCTCGCAGGAGACGCTGTCGGAAATGATCGGGACGACGCGGTCGCGGGTGAATTTTTTCATGAACAAGTTCAAGAAGCTCGGCTTCATCGAATACAACGTCGACGATCTCGATGCCGGAATCCAGATCAACAGCTCCCTCCTGAGCGTCGTCCTCCACGATTGACGCGCACCATGACGCCCGTCAGCGGAGATTCGACTCCGCCGCGCTGGAGGACCATCCTGTTCGACAGCCTCGGCTGGGTCGCCGTCATCTGGGCGATCCCGATTGCGATCGTGGTGATCGGCGCGCCGATCGCGCTCGTGGTCAAGCTCGTGCTGATGCTCGCCCGTTCGTTCTGAAGCGTGTCCTGCGCGTGGCACGGTGAATGCTTCCGGCATCGTACGGAGGCGACCGATGTTTCGAGCTTTATTCAAACTGGTGCTGATCGTCGTGGTGATTGCGGCCGCGGCGGCGTTTTTCCTCGGATACCGGCTCGGCGGTGACGGCGTCGAGACGCCGGTGTCCGCCCGGCAGGCAACGCCGGGCATCGACACGGAAAAGGCGCGGCAGACCGGTGCCGCGATTGGGGAGAAAGTTGCCACCGGGGCCGCCCAGGCGGAACAGGCCTTCAGCAACGCGGCGCTGACCGCGAAGATCAAGTCGAAGATGGCCCTCGACGACCAGGTCAAGGCGCTTTCGATCGACGTCGACACCAGAGGCACTGCGGTGACGCTATCGGGCTCGGTGCACTCCGAAGCAGAACGCGCGAAAGCGCTGCAGCTGGCGCGCGAAACCGACGGCGTCACGAGCGTCACCGACCGCTTCGTCATCAAATAGAACTCGACAGCACGGCCAGGTACCCGTCTTGCAACAGGCGAACCTGGTCGTTGCGCGCCGCGACTGACCGTTGAGTTGGTCGTGATGGGAACAAGCCCGTCAGAAAGGCGCGTGACATGAGCTCGAGAGTTCGATCTGTCCTTGCATTACTCCCCCTGTTGATTCTTTTCTCCGGCGGCGGTCCTGCGGCGCAGTCGCCGTTGCCGACGCTGAGCGATCCCAACCTGACCGTGCGCGCGGTGATCAGCGGACTCGATCAGCCGACGTCGATGGCGTTCATCGGCGCCAACGAGTTTCTGGTGCTCGAAAAGGCGACCGGCCGCGTCAAGCACGTCATCAACGGCGCGCTGGCGCAGATCGTCCTCGATCTGTCAGTAAACAACGCGTCCGAGCGCGGGCTGCTCGGCATCGCTTTGCATCCGCAATTCACGTCGAACCGTTTCGTTTATCTGTACTGGACCTGCACGGCGGTACACGGTTCCACCACATTCCAGATCTCCGCCACCACCTGTCCCACCGCGCCGGCGACAGGCGCGGATGTGACGGAGATCGTCGATGTCCCGCTGCTCGGCAATCGAATCGATCGATTCGTCTGGGACGGGACCTCGCTGCGTTTCGATCGCAACATCATCAACTTGCGATCGTTCCAGCACGATGTCAGCAACAACGTGCCGCGCGGCAATCACAACGGCGGCGTCATCAGGTTCGCTGGCGACGGCAAGTTGTACGTGATCTTCGGCGATAACGGCCGCCGCGGGCAGATGCAGAACATTTTCGACGACCGCGGTCCCGCCTTTGCGGTGCCCGATGATCAATTCGGCGGCCCGGGACCGGACAACGCTCACTTCACCGGCGTGATCCTGCGCCTCAACGACGATGGCAGCGCGCCGTCAGACAATCCGTTCTTCAGCACCGGCGCCGGCATTCAGGGAGAGGTTGGCGCCAATCTCCAGAAGATCTTCGCCTACGGTGTCCGCAACAGTTTTGGCTTGGCGGTCGATCCGGTATCGGGCGACATCTGGGACCAGCAGAACGGCGACGACAGCTTCGACGAGCTCAATCGTGTGACGGCAGGGTCCAATCTCGGTTGGATACAAATGATGGGCCCGATCGCTCGCGTCGCGGAATTCAAGGCGATCGAGCGATCGTTCGCCCCGGGCGACCTCCAGCAGCTACGATGGCCGCCGTCGTTGCTGGCTGATACGCCCGAGCAGGCCCGCCTCCGGCTGTTCATGCTGCCCGGCGCGCATTACGACGATCCGGAATTCAGCTGGAAGTGGGCCATCGCGCCGGCGGCGATCGGATTCCTCCGCGGCAACGCGCTCGGCGCCGAATACGCCAACGATCTGTTCGTCGGCGCGTCACGCACGACGCTGCTCGACGGCTATCTGTTTCGCCTCGATCTGTCGGCCAATCGTCAGTCGATCGCGTCCACGGACGCTCGCCTGAGTGATCTGGTTGCCGATAACACCGCGAAGTTCGATATCGGCGAGAGCGAGAGCCTGCGGTTTGGCGCCGGCTTCGGCGTCGGCACCGACATCCAGACGGGGCCGAACGGCAATCTCTTCGTCGTCTCGCTCTCTAACGGAGCGGTCTACGAGATTTCACGGCGGCAGTAGCGGTCAGAGCTGGAGCCGTCAGGTCGCCAGCTTCCGTCGCACCAGCTCCACGATCTCCGGGAACTGACGCGAGTCGACGAAATGGCCGCGGTGCGTGAACTCGAAGTAACTGCATCGCAGTTGCGTCGCCACGAACCGCGGCTCTTCAATCGGAATGTGCGCATCGTCGGTGGAGTTGTAGATCGCGATCCATTCCTGGTTGTCGCGGATCTGCTGCCATTGCCACCTGGCCTCGTAGTAGCCGCTGGCCGCCTCGAAGCTGTCGCCAAGATCGGTATGACACACGCCGACCAGGATCGAGCCGAGCAGGCGATGCGTCTCGGCGTATCGCATCGCCGCAACGGCGCCGGACGAGTGACCGATCAGGATCGTGTTCTCGTCGGCATCGAGCCTTTCGAGGTGCGGCAGCCAGAACTGCGCCCGCGCCTTGATGTTGTCGGGAAAGGTGTGGTTGATGACGTCGAGACCGAGCGCCCGCAACTCGTGCTCGACCCACGGCAGCCAGATGTCGCCCGCCGTGCAACCGCCGTTGCCGTGGATCAGGATCGCCTTCGCCGCCCTCATTGCTTGCGTTCGGCGGCGCGGAAGCCCCTCAGCATGTTCGACAAGGAATAGTTGCCTTCGTGGCAGGCGTATTCGTAGATCGGCTCAGTCGATCGCGTCATCGTCAGCTCGCCTTTCCAGCGCTGCGTGAACGCGGTCGGGTTGTCGATCTCGAACTGATACAACAGCGTGTCGGCGTCGAACATGCGAAAGCGTTCGATGAGGTGCAGGTTGCGGTCCCAGCCGAAATTGCCGCCGGCGTCGCCATAGAAGCCGTTGCCGTCATTGAAGTTGGTGGTATCGACGACCAGCGTGTCGCCTTCCCATCGGCCGATGGAATCGCCGAGCCATGATCGAAGCCGCGCCCTCGCGTGCGGACGGCCGTCGAGATGAATGATCCGCGCGTCATGAATCATCTCGGCATGCACGAGGACGGTGTCGTTGGTCTGCACGATCTGATAGTTGCTGTTGTACGAATACGGGAGCATCGGCGGCCCGGCGGTGAGAAACGCCAGGCATTGATCCTGAAGCCCAAGGTCTTCGGGGTTCTCGAACTTCTTCAGTCCTTCGAGACGTCGACGCTTCACTTCTGCGGCCGCAGGCGTGAGCGCCGGGATGCGGCCGTCGGCAGGCTCCGTGATGATCGAAGTACGCCGGGTCTTGACCGTTCGGGTGCCCCACTCGCGATACACGGTGTTGTAGGTTCCGGTACCACTCAGCTTCGCGCCAGGCGGAGGCTCTTCGTTCTGCTTCGCGAACGCGCGCTCCCAGTGCGCGGCCTCTTCGGGCGTGAAAAACGGCTTGTTTTTCAACTCCCGCGGACGTTCGAGCGGCGTTGCGGTGGCCGAATTCCAGATGCCTTCGAAGTTCGGATGTTGTGCGCTCCCGGCCTGCCCGAACACGAGCGTAGGAATCATGATCAGGAGGGCGGCCACTCGAACAAGGAACAGGCGCATCGACCTAGATTCTAGTAGACCTGCGACTGTTATACTCGCGCCGGGATGACGATCTACAAGATCGTGCCGCAGCAACTCTGGTCGGAGTCAGTCGACACGGGCTCGTTCACCGGTTCACCCATCGACATCGCGGATGGCTTCATTCATTTCTCGACGGCAGCACAGCTTCACGAGACCGCGCGAAAACATTTTTCAGGCGTGCCCGATTTGCTCCTGGTGGCGGTATCGGCCAGTGCGCTTGGCGACGCACTCAAATGGGAGCTGTCGCGCGGCGACGACGTGTTCCCGCATCTGTATGGCTCGTTGCCAGTGAATCTGGCGATCTGGGTGAAGCCCCTGCCGCTCGACTCACACTTCAGACCGGTCGTTCCCGAACTGTGACGCGCTAGCGATGAAGCGCGACCATGTCGCCGACCATCACGGCATCGGTAGCGTGATCGATGCGCATCGTCGCCGAGTCCGCACGAACGGCGATGATCACGCCGTCGCCGATCGTCACGGGCACCCCCTCGACGGCGGCGGAGCGGCGGAAGATCGTGACGCGCTGGCCGCGTTCCACGCCTTGCATGATGCCGCGATCGATCACCATCATTTGCCCGTCGGCGCTCGCGCTTTGTCCGTGCTCGCCGGTGAGGATTCGTGCCGGCTCTTCGAACTGCGGCGTGCCTGCAGGAATGGCAACGAACACCGACTGCGCGACGAGCGGCTCCACGGTATCGCCGGCGTAGATTTCGCCGCACATATAGACGACCACGGCAGCCGACGTGTTGGGCTGAGTTTCAACGATCTGAATGAGGCCGGCCGTTTGTTCCGCGAACGTCGCGAGCTTTTTCGGCGCGGCGCGGTCGCCGGTCTGGAACCGCCGCCTCACGACGAAGTTCTGGCCGGTGACGACACCCTGGGTCGCACCGACGTCGATTCTCAGCACATCGCGCGGACCAATCAGCTGGCGATTCGGGTCGTCGCGGTGCGAGACGATGTGGCCGATCGCAACGCTGAAATCCCGCGCCTCTTGTGGACCGCACACCGAGGCGAGCGCTCTCTCGTCGACTGGCCGCGGCTCGGGCCGCGCCGGTGGACGGAATTCGGGCGGCGGTGCCGGCGCCGGCGCGGTCACCTGCACCGTTTCGCTGAGAGCCGCCAGCGCGAGCTGCTGGTCGAGCACCCCCGTCTCGCCGCCGCCGAGTTGGACCGTGATCGTGCGGGTCTCGAAACCCGACAGTTCGAAGGTAATGGTGTATTTGCCGGGCGTCACCCATGGCGTGATGTAGCGCCCGGTGCCGTCCGTCACGACCGAAACGAGCGGTCGCGACTGCATCGTCACGGTCACGCCTGGAAGCGCGCCGCCGGATCCGTCGGTCACGAGTCCCATGACCCGGGCCCGATCGGTCTGCGCCAGCGCGACAGACGCCGAGCAAACCAACCAGGCAACGAGCGTTGATTTGAGCGCAAAGGAGGTCATGGTCGATGGGAACGTGGCTGTTCCCTGTATCGACCACGCAGGCTGGTTTCTATAGAGATCTAGCGGTTCAGACCATCCTGGTCTTGGGCGTGACGACCTTCTTGGCGGCCGCCTTCACACCAGCCAGCTTCACCGGCTTCACCTTCTCGGGCTTGAGCGCTTTCACTTCTTCGGCTGAAGCCGCTTCCAGATGTTCGTCGGCGATCGACGTCTTCAACTTCTTCAACCCGCCGGCGCTGAAGTCAATCTGGAGGTACTCATCGGTACGCATCAGCACGCGGCCGGCGCCCCAGTCTGGTCGGAGTTTGTGGCGAACGACGGCCTTTTCTTTGAATGGCATGTGAGAGCTACTGGGGTCGATGCGTAGTGAGTTAGCTGAATCTAAAGGACTTAGACCACAGCTTACCTCACTTCGCATCCGCCCAATAGCGATTAGCTGAGCGCGGCCGCTACTCCGTCCGAATGGCCACCATGGGCTGGACCGAGGTGGCGCGCCGGGCGGCCGGTAATCCGGCCAGAATCGCCGCGGTCACGGCGATTGCGGAGGCGCCGGCGTAGATCAACGGCTCCATGATGCCGAGCGGATCCGGGCCGAGCGTCAACGGCGTGCCCAGCACGCTTTCCATCGTGCGAATCAGCACGGCCGCAAGGGTCAGCCCGCCAACCACGCCTGGAACCACCAGCTTGATGATGTCGAACAGCATCATCCGGAACACGGCAAGGCGCGTCGAGCCCAACGCCATCCGAATGGCGATCTCCTTCGTGCGCGTCGCGACCATGAAACCGATGACGCCGACGATGCCCAGTGCCGCGAGCACGAGCACGAGCCCACCGACGATGCCGACGGCAAGGGACTCCGAAATCAGATCGCCGATGCTCTTCTCCGTCATCTCCTGCCCGGTGACGATGCCGGGGAATGCCACGCCGGGCATCGCCTCGACGCCGAGTTCGCGAAGCGCCCCCTCCAGCGCTGACTGCAGTTTCGGGGTATCGCCCGGCGCCCCGCGAACGATGAGGTATACCGTCGGCGTCAATCTCTCCGGCAACGGCAGCAGGATCTGCTCGCGCATCGTCGTCAGTTGCGACGTCGCGAAATCGTTCGTCACACCGACGACGGTGGCCTCCTGCTCGCGGCCGTCGTCCAGCGTGAACTTGATTTTTTCGCCAATCGCTTCGGCGCCTGGGAACAACTGTCGCGCGAGCACATCGGACAGCACCGCGACCGGCGCGGCCATCATGCGATCGTCGGCGGTGATCGTCCGGCCGCGAAGCAGCTTCGCTCCGACGGTCTCGAGGAAATTCTCGCCGACGCGCGTCGCGTGGGCCGTGGCGAACTGCCCGTCATCCGCGCGCGCGACACGGAATTCCCGGTAATCGAAATCGATCGGCATGCCTTCGGCGATGGCGACGGATTGCACGCCGATGGCCTGCTTGAGATTGTCGCGAACCGCGCGAACTTTACCGGCGTCCGGCGCCGTGCCCGCAATCGCCGGCACACGCGCGCCGGCCAGGCCGTCGAGCGGGAAACCGAAATCCGCGGTGCGCACACGATCGAGCATCACGCCGCTAATCACGAGGAACGGCACCGCGATGCCGATCTGCACCATCGCCGCCAGTCGATGCACGCGAATGGTCTGGCTTCCGCCGCCGCCGGCATCGTCCTTCATGGCGGTGATCAGACTGGGACGGCTGAAGCGAACCGCCGGCAACAATCCGAAAAGCACGCTCACCACGAGACACAGACCGGATGCGATCACGACGTTGGTCGCATCGAGATCGATCTCTTCTGGAACCGGCGCGCCCAGATACCATCCGGCGATGGCGGGAATGCCGAACAGCACGAACCCGCTGATGGCGGCGGCGAGAACCGCCAGCCACAGCGCCTCGAAGAACAGGTGCTGGATCAGACGCTGGCGCGCCGCGCCGAGCGCAGACCGAATGCTCAACTCACGCTCGCGCGTCGTGCCGCGCACCAGCATCATGCCCGAGATGTTCAGGCACACCACCAGGAGCACCGCTCCCGCCAGGCCGAGCATCACGCTGAGGATGCGGCGCGATTCGGGAATCTGCGCGGCACCCAGCGACGCATACGGCTCGACGGTCGCCGACTTGTATTCGTTGGTCTGAGGATAGCGCTGCGCCAGACCGGCGACGGTCGCCGACACCAGCGCATTGGCGCGCGTGAAGTCGACGCCGGCATTGAGCCGGCCGTGGATGTGCAGCCAGTCAACGGTCCGGTCGTCGCGAAGACTTGCGTTCGCTTTCAGGCGCGGATGTCGCTCGAGCGGAATGAACACCATCGAGCTCGGCGCTTGAAAGAAATGAAAGTGGCCGCGAAACTCTTCCGGTGTAACTCCCACCACGATGTGTGGGACGCCGTCGAGCCTAACGGTTTTTCCGACGATGCCAGGATCGCCCGCCATCTGGCTCTTCCAGAAATCGTGGCTCAACACCACGCGCGGCTCGGCCGACGTGGCATCGTCGATGGCCGGATCGAAGCCAGGCCCGTTCGCGAGCGTGACGCCGAACGTGCTGAAGTAATTGGACGACACATACATCGTCTCGACGCGGCGAATCTCGGTCTGGTCCGGAAGCCGCGTGCCGACCTCGCTGGAGTCACGGACCCACCCGGTGAGCGCCATGCCGCTCTCGCTGTGGCGCAAAGCGCGGTAGTCCGGATAGGACCACGGCTCGAGCGCCCACACGCCGGCCTTGGCGCGAAGCGGGCCTTGCGGGAGCACCAGCACCTCCGCCAGCCCATTGCTGTTGATGAGGCGCGCCGGAGCGGTGAGCATGCGGCCGAATGTCGCGAGCGCGACAAGCGCTCCCATGCCGATGCCTAAAGAGATGACGCAGACCAGCGTGAAAGTTCGAGCCTTTGCGAGTGAGCGGAACGCATGAGCCAGGTCGCGTCGGATCGAATCAAGGGATTGAAAAAAACTCAGCGGCATATCGTAGGTCCTTACGTTACTTTATGTCGCAAAGTTCCCAATCAGTCTCGCTTGCGTATATCAATGGACAGCTGCCGGTGACGCCGCTGTCGTCTCGCGCGAGCGCAGCGGCTCGCGTTTGAGGAACAAGTGCGGCAGCACGGCGATAACCATCACGACAGCGCCGACGAAGAACACCTGTTGAAGACCGTGCAGGAGCGCTGTCTTCACTGACGCGATGACCGGTTGAACCATCGCCAATCCACCGGGCGTCTTCATGAAAATTGCCGCGAGTTCGGTGCGGGACTGCACGAGCAGGATTGGATTGGTGAGGTAGCTCATCGCCTCCGCCGGCACCCCGGCCGGCGCCAGTCGCAAGAACTCATCGTGGTAGCGCGTCAGCATTACCGATCCAAATGCGGCGACACCAACGGTGCTTCCGATTGACCGAAAAAAGATGGTCGAAGAGGTTGCGGCGCCCATCCGCTCGCGCGGCGCCACGTTCTGCACGGCGATGGTGTAGACCGGCTGCAGCAATCCCATCCCGAGTCCGGCCACGACCATCGCCCACACCACATAGCCATGCGTCGTCTCGGCCGTCATGCGCGCGAACAGAATCATGCCGGCTGCGAGGAAGATTGATCCGACGATACCGAGCAGCTTGTACTCGCCAGTACGGGACACCGTCTGCCCGCCGACGATCGCACCGGCGACGGCACCCATCAGCAGCGGCGTCAGCAGATTACCGGACTGCGTCGCCGAGGTGCCGAGCACGCCCTGCATGAACAGGGGCAAATAGATGATCGCGCCGAACATGCCGACGCCGAGCACGAACGAACAGAGCGAACAGACGGCGATGATCGGATGCTTGAACAACGTGAGTGGAATAATCGGTTCGGCGGCGCGCGATTCATTCAGCAGAAACACGATCAGCATCGCCGCCGAACACACAAGCAGCGGCCAGACACGAAGCGCCGACCAGCCATGGAGCGGCACCCACGTCAGTGCAAGCAGCAAGGGCACGACCGTCGCGATCAGCAAGGCGAAGCCATTCCAATCGATCTGCGTGGCCGATCGCCGCGGCTTCATGTTGGGAAACTCGAAATACAAAGCCGTGAGGGCAATGACGCCGACGGGCAGATTCACATAGAAACAGGCGCGCCAGGACCAGTGATCGGTCAGCCAGCCGCCAAGCGTCGGACCGAAAATTGCCGACAGGCCCCACACGGCGGCAAAGACGCCCTGATACTTGCCGCGTTCCTGCGGCGAGAAGATGTCGCCGACGATCGCGAACAGCACGCCGGTGATCATGCCGGCGCCGAGGCCTTGCAGGCCTCGGAACGCGATCAGCTGGCCCATGCCGTCGAACGGCAGAAAGGTCAGGTTGCCTGACGCGCCGCACAACGCCGAGGCGAGCACGAACACAATCACGCCCCCCATGAATAGCGGCTTGCGTCCAAATCGATCGGACAGACTGGCAAAGATCGGAACTCCCACGGTCGACGTCAGCAGATAGAGGGTGGCGACCCAGGGATAGCGATCGAATCCGGACAGGGATGCAATAATCCGCGGCTCCGCCGTTCCGACAATGGTTTGATCGATCGCGGCGAGCAGGGCTGTGAGTAGCATGCCCAGCATCGTGCCGATCAACTGCGGCCTGGTCAGGCGCAGCAGGCCCGAGGTCACATATTGCGGCTCGCCGTCGGCAGTGCTCATGGATTGACGGAATTGTAAGCGAAGGCGAATTGCGTGAATCTGGTATAGAGTCTCCGTCTTGCTCGCCTTCGGAGGATTGTCATGAACCGCTCGCCCCGGCCCAACCCTTCACAGCCTTATGCAGTCGCTGCCCATGAAATTGCCAAGCAGGAACTCCTGCGATACATGATGCGCACGCCGGCGTCCGAGCGCGCGATGGCGCGCGCGGAGCGGGTGCTCCCACTCGGTGTCGGCTCCAGTTTTCAATTCTACGAACCGCATCCCCTGGTGATGCGCAGCGCGTCCGGGGCCCACATGGAGGACGTCGACGGCCATCGGTATATCGATTTCACGATGGGCTACGGTTCGCTGCTCACCGGGCACGCGCATCCGGCCGTGCGACGTGCCGTTGACGAGCAGCTCGCCCGTGGCACGCTGTTCGTGAGTCCATCTGAAGACAATACCCTCGTCGCCGAACTCCTGGCGGCACGGTTCGGACTGCCGCTGTGGCGGTTCACCAACTCTGGCACCGAAGCCACGATGGACGCCATTCGTGTGGCCCGTTGCGTGACGGGCCGCACTCGAATCGTGAAAGTCGAAGGTGGCTATCACGGACATCACGATGCGGTCCTCATCTCGATCAAGCCTGCCCTCGACGCCGCCGGCGCCGTGTCGGCGCCGCGATCGGTGCCCGCGACCGAGGGGTTGCCGCCAAGTGACGTTGCCGATACCGCGGTCGTGCCATTCAACGATGCCGAGGCGCTGGCGCGGATACTCGCGCCGCGCGATATCGCCTGTCTCATCGTCGAACCCGTGATGGAGAACATTGGCATTTGCCTGCCGGAGCCCGGCTATCTGGAAGCGGTTCGAGAGCTCACCCGGGATCACGGCACGCTCCTGCTCTTCGACGAGGTCAAGACCGGCATCACCGCGGGGTGGAACGG
>Ga0137455_1000271_pt1 | contig 13364 bp, 16 predicted proteins | sample EasRivERMGT600_2_FD_102334 | JGI IMG/M metagenome (GOLD analysis project Ga0137455, IMG submission 102334) | Soil microbial communities from meander-bound floodplain in the East River, Colorado, USA - East River MetaG ERMGT600_2 | ecosystem: Environmental > Terrestrial > Soil > Floodplain ... | reverse complement strand
GATGGTGATGGTGGGCCAATGCGGAAGATTTACCATCTCGATCCCACGCTATGCTATCTGACCGGCGACCGAGAACGACCGCTGCACTATGACAATAACACAAAAGATTGGAAACAGGACGAGTTTTTCCGGCTTGTCTCTATGAAGAATATCCAAGAAAAATTTCGCGGTTTGGGTTTCTGTGCTACCAGCCGCGTTCTTGATATGTGTAAGATCATGTTAGCAGTTTATAACCATGAGCTTGAAATGCTTGGTTCCCGCGCTCCTAAAGGTTTGATGTTGCTTCAGAATATCTCTCAGGGACAGTGGGAAGAAGCAATGAAGGTACGCGATGCCAAACTCGATTCAGATATGCGGAAATACTACAACGCCGTTGCCGTTATCGCCCAAGAGGGTATCGATTCCATCGATGCCAAGCTCGTCGCTCTTTCCCAATTACCAGAAGGCTTTGATCTCCAGGTATTTACAAACTTGCTCATGTATGCCTACTCACTCTGTATCGGTTACGACCCAACAGAGTTCTGGCCTGTCCAAGCGGGCCAGCTTGGGCGCGGGCGTGAGACTGACATCCAGCATCGTAAAGGAACTGGTAAGGGTGGGCTGAACTTTATGCTTGCTATGCAGGAAGCGATGCAGAATGAGCTTCCTGAAACCCTTCAGTTTGAGTTCGAGCAGCGCGATGCTGAAGGTGAAAAACAAGATGCTGAAGTTGCCCAAGCCTGGGCTGATGTAGTGATGACACTCAGAGGCAAGCAAAAAAGTACAACTCCAGGTCCCAACAAACCGGATGGTGACGGTACGAGTACCCTTGATGGTTCTGAGAGTGTAATTTCGGTTGAAGAAGCTCGAATGCTTTTGGTTATGCACAAAGTTGTTCCAGACTCTTGGACAACTACACTGGAAGAAGCAACTGCCAGTGATGTCAAGAATATTGAGCGCACAAAGATAGAGATGGAACGAGAGCGACTCTTGGAGAATGATGCAATTCTCCGTGCAATTTACCAGTTTCCAACCGAGCCGATTATTCGCTATAGTTGGATTCCAGGGGGCAAAGGTAAAACTCAAATTCTCTATAATGAAGCTCAGGATATTCTCAGGGCTACTCGTTTTTCGATTGTCAAGCCAACTGCCTTGATCCCTGATTTCCTGTCTGAATCGCAGACTTCGGAGAAAATAATTGAGCCAGAAAAACTGGACACCATTTGACAACATTTTAGGTTGCTATAGTTTTCCATCTACTGTGTGCCATCATAAGGTTGAAAAAAAGAGCTATCTTTTTGTTGGTGACAGGTGGCAGGAGATGGGTGATATTCAGTTTTTCTTTGTTCAAGTTACAGAAGACACGGGTTATTTTCAAATACAACCGCCTGATCCTGAAAAGTATGCCGCCGACCATGAGAATGAAGGTGCATTGGATTGGTTTAAGTGGGGGCCGAGAGTCAATTGAGCAAGAAACTTTATTTGGCTGATATAGAGAACCAAAAGCCATTTCCGGTTGAAGGAGAGGGTGATGGTTCGGTAGATGGCCTTTACCGGATTATTCGGGACTCACCTGATCAGCAACGTAACAGGGAGGCTATGGAGAGAAATCTTTTTCTTGACCAGGCTGCCCAAGCCAAAGCAAACGATATGGCTCGCCTGGGCTACTTTGCCCATACATCGCCCTCCGGTGTTTCAGCCAACCAAAATGTCCGCAATACAGGTTATCTTTTACCGGACTGGTATCCGGTCAGTGGGAACAATGTCGAGAGTCTTTATATCGGAACAGATCGCCCTGAAGATGCTGCTGCTGCTTGGCTCGCCAGCGACTATCACAGAATGCACGTTTTCGGAACTGAAAAATTCTTTAGGGAACAGAATTGCATAGGTGTAGGTTATGCACCATTTCCTAACGAGCAACATCGTGGATACTGGTCTTTTTTGAGTGCGCCTTGTGTCTCATAGGAATGGTTAGTATCTCTGTGTCTGACCAGCCGCGTTTGTGTCTTTTGTGAAGTGCCGAAGCATTCAGATTTAATTCTTCTGCCCATGCAGTAATACATTGGGTTTTACCCAGATAGGTAAGCTCTATATTTCTTCTGGTATTTCTGTGTTGTTCTTTTAGAGTTGAATACTTGAGATTTCCAGGTTCGTAGTTTCCGTCATTGTCTATACGGTCTAAAGAGTATCCTTTCTTTCCGCAGTTTGGCAGTTTTATCACATAATCATAGAAGGCTTGAAAGTCATGCCTCCATTCGGGATATATAGTTATCCCACGACCGCCATAGTTGTTATAGCTTGTATTTTTTGGATTTCCACAGCGGAGATTTATGGCGTGCCATACAATAAAAAGAGGATGTTTTGTTAGACCATGTGCTGTTCTTTGAGTTGTATTTCTTTCCGAGAGTAGTTCTTTGTTCAGACAACCACAGGAGTGTGTACAGTTGGATCGTAAGCTGTCCGTCAAAATAACAGTTAAGTTTCCACAATCGCAGAGACATTCCCACGCTATCTTGTTTTGATAGCGAGTAGGAACGAGAGCAACGAGTCTTCCTAGCCTTTGTCCAGTTAGATTTAATGCTCGTTTGGGTAGGGTGATATACTGGTTTTGCATGAGAATCTCCATTTCTCTGCCGACCAGGAGCATTTGCGAGATGCTGCCTGGTGTTTTATTAGAAGGACTTGATTATAACACATGAATCAACAACAGTCTCTTGCTACTAAGCCTGTCAGACCGGAAGCTCTGATTGAGTGTTCTAATTGCCATGCCAAAAATACTTTTCGGAAATCAATAGTTGAACGGCCAGCCGATTTTATGGAGGCGGGCGTAATTCAAATACTCTCAATTTGTCCCGATTGTGGTCACGAACAACATAGTTATTTCATGTCTCCGAAATTAAAGCTGGCTAGAGATGTCTCAGCAAGTACAATTAAAGCTCTTTCTCAGCGCCGAACACAGAAAAATTTTGATATGGTCAGGGACATAAGAGAAAAATATAAAAATTTATTTGATGAAGAACAGTCAAAGTATCAGGCTATATTGGGTGTGAAGAATATTCTGGAGAAAGACGATGGACGAACAGCCTAAGTCTTCGCCGGTTGTGGTTGGGAAAAATGGGTTTTGCTATGCTGATGGGGTGAAAGTTTTTCGCCTCATACCCGAACGCGGGGTAGTCCAAATTATCGATTCAGACCGTCGCCGCTGCGAACAAAAAGGTCGAGAAGTAGTCGAAATCAAGCTCTCCGACTTAGCAAATCTCTCTGATAAAAAATAATCCTTTACAAAATAAAAAAATTATATTATATTGAAGTAACACTAGCTCTTTGAGGCTGCCAACGGAAGTTGTGTCCGTTTGGCGGCTATTTTTTATTTTTAAGGTGGTAAGCCATGCCTCAAGGCAGTAATCGAACAATCCTACGCGAGATTTTCGATGGATTTCTCAGTTCGCTTGGTTACAATGATGACGCGGATCGCTTTGATTTGTTGGACATCACTACTCTGTCCCCAAAACAGCGCGCTCTGGCAATCGACCGTATTTACCAGCAACTCTACAGACAGTTGCGAGAGATGGATGAGTGGTCTTATCCGATGTCGCTCTATATTGAAGGTGGCAGCATCTTCTGTACAGTGGCTCAGGCGGGCATGATCTTCAAAGTTCCTCTCACCATCGGCAATGATTCTGTCAAGATGGGTGATTGGGTGCGTGTAGAGGAAACGTTCACTCCTGTTGTCGAGCAGAGTTTTCGTGTACGAAAAATGCCTGACGGCAAGTATCGGTGGACAGCCATCGCTGGAACAACGGTTCTCAACCGTGTTGGTGAGATTGACAGTTCAGAGTTGTTTGATTCTTTTATCGAACATGCTGAACGAACGGGCGAGTATCCGCGACTGGATTTCTATCACTTGGGAATTGAGAATCCTGATATATGGGAATTCGGCACAGCCGATTATTTGGTGCGGGAAGGTTGCTGCTATATCGCTTCCGGTCTTTTCGATGAAGATCATCCGCTGGCGAAAGCGACAGTTCAATCGTGTAACAAGGGTGATTTGGAGTGGGGCAACAGTGTTGAGTTTTATGCTTCCGTTAAAGAAGAACTGATTGTTCTCAGTCCTGAAGTTAAAGTTCCGGTATACAAGCGTGGTCGTAACAGTCGTATCAGCTTGGTTTTAGAAGAAGATGCTGCCGGTCTGTTTACGCAATATGTACTTTCTCAGGAGGTAACACGAACAATGGATCAAAAAACCAGAGAAAAGTTGACCGCGCTGTATGGCGGCGACGAAGCAGGACTGCAAGCCTTTTTGGATCAGTTCGAGACTCAGGTCGATGGCGTCAATCGTACTGTCAAGGACAAGAATCTTGTTCATCGGGCGAAGGATGCTAAGGCAGCGGACGCTAAGGCGGGTGATGAATCTGAAGACGCTGAAGACAGCGTGGACGATGAGAGTGAGGACGACAACGAGATCGTCATTGATGACGAAACCATCGATGAGATTGCCAGCCAGGTTGTCCAAAGCAAAGACTTCCAAACTCTTGTCAAGGGAGTTGCTGCCCTACAGAAAATGGTAGGGGAGATGATTGTCGAACGCGACAAGGACAAGGCCGAAATCACCCGTCTCAATGGAGCCGTTGGCGAACTCAACAAAGAGGAAACGGAGAAGAAGCAGGAGTATCTGCAAGACCTTCCCCGCAACAGGCGCACGGTCATCACACATCGTCCGCGTGAAATGAATGATGCCCTCAACGGCGGTGACGCGTCGATGGACGGTATTGCCAATCGAACGTTGAATGGCATTCCTGCGGCGAGCCGCTACTAAGGAGGACACATGAGTTTCAAACGACAACGACAGATACAAAGAGGCATGGGAAGTGTTCGCCAGTATGCTGATCCAAGCACCAATGCTGAACTCATTCAGCGTTTGACGCTGGCGACTGGTGTGCCGGACAACCCATTTATCGCAGATGCTACACCGTTCTTTGATCGCTGCGAAAGTGAGTTGATGAGTTTGCATTTCGGTGGGCGCATGAGCTTGCTTGACCTGTTTAATTGGTCTGTCAGCAACGTCTTTACCAAAACCTTCAATTTCATTACCTACAATCGACCGGAAATGTCGAGTGGTACTCCGACTGCGGGCCACTTGACTGATCCCTGTGCCGATCCTTCTGGGTATGAATTCGGTACAGCAAAGATCACTCTGGATGGCTTTGGTCTCTATGGTCGTGCTGCACCGACTCGGTATATTCTCAAGCCAACCCGCTATTGCGAAACCGATCCTATCTATCGCGTTGATGGCACACCTGTTACCAACGAGTTTGAGTGGGATTTGCGCTTCGTGATGGATGTTTTGCGCCAGGACTTATATCGTCATATCATCACCGGCAATGCTTCAACCCCAGGTCAGTTTGATGGTTTACAACAATGGATCAACACTGGATACGAATCCAGTATGCTTGATTCAATGGTTGTCGATTGGGCTGGCAATAATATGGCTAAATCCGGTGGGGGACCTGTTACTCTCAATGGTTCTCCTATTACCCCAATCGATCTGATTCGCTTGATCCAGGCTATTATCCGTCGTTTCAAGCAGCGTATTCAATGGTCGCCAACACTGGCAACTGAACGTGAAAATGGTGTTGATGTTGTCTTGGTTATGCCGACCTTCCTGGCTGAATGTCTCCTAGACTTCTTCACTTGTTGGAGTGTCTGTGAAGGCGGCCAGTATAGTCCAGTCAATCTTATGACCTATGAAGCTCGCAACTTCCGAGACAGTCTCAATGGTGGACGTTACGGCGGTGGATTCATTCGTATCGATGGTCAGGTTATCGACATTTTCCCCTATGATTGGGAGACAATGCACGGAACTCATCGTGGCGACATCTATATCCTCACCCGCGCTGTGGGCAACCAACAGCTATGGGAAGGCGAGCATTTGAGTGCCGATGCTGCTGCCGACTTCATCAAGGGACAGGGACACAACGAATACTTCAGCACCGATGGCGGTCGCGTTATTGGCTTGACTGAAGTGGACAATCTCTGTTATAAGACAAAGGCATGGATTCGACCACGACTTGTCAACCGCGCTCCCTGGTTGCAAGCACGTATCATGAACGTCGAATGCAGCACTATCCTGACACCACTCAGCCCAGACCCGTTGGATACTTCCTGGTATCCGTTGGCGAGCTTTGGTGGGGATCGTCGGGTAGACTAATAAGCTATAGCTTCTACTCCTTGAAGGCATAGAGATGGGTGTGTGAGGGGGATGGATTGGGCCATCCCCCTCATATATCAGGAAAAAACGTGAAGCCGATCACAGTTGTTGTTGTCAATCGAGAAGAAGAATCTCCGTACAAAACCCTCTCCACACTTTCCTACCAGTCTATTCCATTTGATATTGTTGTCGTCTTTGATGAAGGCAAAGGTGCGAATTGGGCGCGTAATCAAGGCGCTAAATTAGCCGACTCAGAATATATTCTTTTTAGCGATAATGATATCGAGTGGGAGCCGGATGCTGTAGAACTTCTCTATGAAAAATTAAAAAATCTTCCTGAGTACGGTTATAGCTATGGCTGGTATGAGATGGAGGAAAAAGTCTACTGCAACCATTCTTTTAGTCCCAAAAAGCTGCGAGCGATCAATTATATCTCGACTATGAGCTTGATCAGAAGAAATATTTTTCCTGGCTTTGATGAATCTTTACAGCGATTGCAGGATTGGGATATTTGGCTTACACTTTTAGAGAAGGGGATTATGGGAGTGTTTTGCGACAGAAAAATTTTCACTACGGCCAAACGAGATGGTATCACATACGGAAATGGAATTTCTTGGGAGGAAGCGTGCCGGATAGTCAGGAAGAAACACAACTTAAAATGAGTGCAGAAGTATGGCGTCTAATTCCACAAAACTTAAATTATTGGATTAGTAGTCATGGCAGAGTTGCGAGCAGAAAATCTGGAACTATTCGTATATTAAAGCCAATTAGGGGGCATGGATATTTGAACATATCCATGTGGACAAAAAGGCAGCCGAAAGGGGAAGGGAGATGGCTAGTTGACATTCATCATTTAGTGGCGGCTGCGTTTATAGGGCCGCGTCCAGAAAAGCACGACATAAATCATAAGAATGGTATTAAATATGATAATAGAGTCGAGAACCTTGAGTATGTAACACGAAGCCAGAACGCGTTACACGCGTTTAAGAATGGACTCAATAAAGCTCCTGCGGGAGAGTCTCACAACAGAGCTAAGTTAACTAATGAGATTGTTTTGGAAATTCGTAGATTGTACAGTAACGGTGGTTATTCCTATGCTGATTTGGGGAGATTGTTTAGAGTTACTAAAGAAAATATATCTTATATTGTGAATAGAAAAACTTGGAGAGAAATCTAATGGCTCGCGTAGCGATTTTCAGTCTTTGTCGAGATCGCTTGTTTTACAGTCAACACTGTTTTAGGGTACTTCGAGAGAAGGCAGGACACGATTTCGACCACTATATTATAGATAATGGTTCTCAAGACGGTACTGTTGCTTGGTTATACGATAACAAAGATCAGTTTGCGGATATTGTTTATAATGCCAAAAATATTGGTTTGTGCGCGGGTGACAATCAAGCATTAGACCTAATTAGAAACAGCGGCATTTCTTACGACTTAATCTGTAAGGCAGACAATGATGCTGAAGTTATCTCGGATAATATCATAGCGGAGATGGTTGCCCTTTACTCACAGACTGAACGGCCCATGCTGCTTTCTCCCAGAGTGATAGGAATTAACAAGCAGCCAAAACGCAGCTACACAGAGACAGCCCTAACACATCCGATAGGTATTACGAATCATATAGGCGGGTTGTTTGCCTGGTGCAATGCAGATTTATATCTCAAATACACCTACCCTGATAATTTACCCTTAGCGAGAGGCGACGACTCGGCCTTTGCTTTTTGGGTTTACCAGCAAGGATTTATTGTCGGCTATGTAGAGGACTTGGTAGTAAACCACTTCGAGACTTCAGCAGGACAGGCGGCGCGTTTCCCTGACTATTTTGACCGAAAATGGAAAGAAGAAGTGTCCACCAATGAAACGGCTACATGAAGGTCCGGCGATTGATGATGCGGTTTATTATGAGCATATTTGGAGTGAGGAAGAAAATACAAGACCCTTCTATGACGCTGTGAGAATGCGAGCTTTAGCAAGCAAAGTTAAATCTGGAGATACGGTCATCGATATTGGTGCGGGTGTCTATGGCACAGTTCAATATATTGTTGAGCATGAGAAACAATTAAAAATTTTTCCTGTGTGCTATGACCAGTCTTATACAGCCAGAGATATTGTAATTAAAAAATTTCCTCAAATTCTTTATTTCTTAGGACAACTTCCAGATACATATCTTCCTTCAGACTCCTTCGATGTAGTGATTGCGGGCGAGATCATTGAACACATGGAAGAACCGGATAAGTTGGCGAAAGAACTGGCTCGAATTTGCCGTCCTGGTGGGTGGGTGTCACTCTCGACGGTGAACACTGAGTCAGAAAACGCCATCAAGCACGGCCCTTATCCTGAGCATCTGTGGAGCTTTTCTGATCAAGACTTAATTGATATGTTTTCTCCTTATGGCCGAGTTCTGTTTGAGCATGTTGGGGACTATCAAATGGTACACACGCACAAAAAATGACTGACTTCATTGTAGATTGCGATGACTTTTGTGACGAAAATTCAGACTGGCCTTTAATTCTAAAATTAAAGAGTGCAGTTCCGAATCTTAAATTAAATCTTTTTACCATTCCTGGTAAATGTAGCTGGCTATTTATCGAAGAAATGCGCCGGATCGAGTGGATCAATTTAATTCCTCATGGACATATCCATTCCACAAGTAGAGAGTGCGAAAACTGGAGTTATGAAGTTGCCAGTTTCCACTTGAAAAGTTTGGAAAAAGAGGGTTGGATTCGCGGGTTCAAAGCCCCTGGATGGCAAACAAGTGATGGGCTTTTTAGAGCTTTAGCCGATAGAGGGTGGTGGGTTGCGGCACAGGAGTATGACAGGGAAAGGATACCGCCTGAATTGCGTGTGTATTACTTGGATTCCCCATATAAGATTCATGGGCATATTGGACATTGGGGCGCTCATAACAGTAACTCTCTGGAGTATATTTTCAATTCAATTTCTGCTCTTAAAGGTGAGTTTGGGTTTATAGACGACTTATGCAAACAGACATAATCATTGCTGCCTATAATCAATCTGCTTTTACAATCAAGTGTCTCAAGAGTATTCGAGAGTTTACAAAGGACTATCGTTTGATCTTAGTTGACAATGGCAGCGATCCAAAGGAACTCAAAACAGTAGAAGAAGAATTAGAAGATCAATGTCACATCCTAATTCGCAATGCGCGCAATATGGGGTTTGTGAAGGCTGTCAATCAAGGTCTTTCTCTGGCAATCTCACCTTATATTATTTTACTCAACAACGATACCAAAGTCGTTCCTAATTGGGTAGAAAAATTAAAATTTCCTCTGGAAACAGATTCTAAGATAGCTGCCTGTGGTCCGGTGACGACTGCCACTGATTGCTGGCAAGGGCGAGAGAAATTGGGGGAGGGCTATCGAGTTTTGCCAAAAAGTGCCATGCTTGCCTTTTTCTGTGTTATGCTCAAGAAAGAAGCAGTAGATAAGGTTGGCCTTTTGGATGAGAACTTTGGTGTCGGTTTGGCTGATGACGATGACTACTGCCATCGTCTCAAACAAGCTGGCTATACTTTAGCTTTAGCGCAGAGTTTACTAATTCCGCATTACCATCGAACTACTTTTAAGAGTCTTTATACCCCAACTCAGTTGGATGCAATGAAAGAAAATGGACTTGCAATGTTCCGGCGCAAATATGGATTGGTCGAGTAAAATTGGAAAATCTCTCGATTATTATCCCGTTCTATAATGGCTACGAAACACTGCCAAAACTGGTTGATTCTTTACCTGTCTCTATTCCGGTTATTATTGTTGACGATCAAAGTGATAAGCCCCTGACTCAGAGAGAAATCAACATGATATGGCCTAAATCTGAAGGGAGAGATATTCGTGTTGTTCAGATGGACAAGAAAGGATATTTCGCCGGAGCGGTTAATCGTGGGATTCAGGAATGCCAAACCGACGTTCTGGTTCTTAACCAGGATACTTGGTTTGATAACGATGATTTTTTTCAAACTCTGGAATATCTTAGGCGAGAGTACGCCTTTTTTGGCGAGAGAATTCGTGGTGATCACCCTGCTTTTGGCGATCTTGGGTATGTTCACGGCACTTGTCTTTTTATCCGGCGTGATGCTATTAGAGTGGTCGGAGAACTTAACGAAAAAGGATATCCTCTTTGGGGATGCACCGCCGAATACCAGTGGCGGGTGGCGCGCAAAAATTTTAAGATTTTTCCAATAAAAAAAATTCCTGGCTTTAATCACGGACGACCGGAAGGGGAGAGATATGGCAGCAGTATCAAACAACTACTCAGTCAAGCATCGACCAAGAACAGGGATGTTCTGGTTCGTACTCCGCCTCTCCTTTCAGTGGTTGTTCCTTGCTACAATTATGGCAGGTATCTTTTGGATTGTATTGCTTCTTTGGTCGGCGGCAATACGTCTTTAGGTGAAATGCCAGGACAGACACTTCAGAGTTTTGAAGTGGTGATTGTTGATGACGCATCGACAGATAACTCGCTTGAAACCATCAAACAAATTACTGACATTTCAAAGGGTATTCGAGCCTATCATTTGGAGAAAAATGTTGGTACAGCCAGAGCCTTGAATTTCGGGATCGAACGCTGCTATGGAAAATATATTACTTTTCTTTCAGCCGATGATATGCGCGAGCCGGACAGTCTGGAGAAACTTGTTGAAGTATGTGAGCAGAATCCTCACTCTTTTGCCTATGACGATATATGGCTGTTTCACACACATGAGAGAATCAAAAAATGGCCGACAGAGGAATATGATTTTGATACTTTGATCTGGAAAAACCAGATTCACGCGGGTATCATGTTTCCCCGCGTTGCTTGGCAAGAAGTCGGCGGCTATCCGGCAATTATGGGAGACGGCAGAGAAGATTGGGCTTTCAATATTGCGCTTGGGATTCATGGGTGGTGTGGGGTACATCTAAAAAACTATGGTTATCTCTACCGTCGTGAAGGACAAAATCGAACAGAAAGAAATACAACGGAAACCCATCGAGAACGTTTTCTCGGTAAGATTATGGGACTGTTTCCGGAAATCTACAAAGGAAATCGACCAATGGCATGTTGTGGCAAAGGCAGTAACACAAAAAGTAATAATGGCATGACATCCAGAATACAAGCAAGGAGTTCACTTATGGTAGAGAGTAATATCCCTCCAGTTGGCAAAGAACCAATGGAGCTTGTTGAGTATCTGGGCGGCCAGATGAACTTCACCATCACAGGCGACAGTACCGGAGCCAAGTATACTTTTGGTAAGGATCGCCCGAAGGGATGGGTGTTTAAGAGCGACGTCGGAGACCGTGAAAGTAAACTTGGCTTTCTCAGTAAACGTGAGGGCGGCAAAGAACTTTATCGAATTGCCAAAGCTGATAAGCAAGCCAATCCTGATCCTACAGAGGGGGTGGAAGTTACAACGGACCAGACTCCGGTTTCTGTTCAACCAGAAGTGATAGGAGCGCATGGCTCGGATACAGCAACAGGGGTATTGACCGCCGTACCCGAAGTGGCAGAACAAAAGACTGCCACACCCAACCCTGTCGATCTGACAGTTGAAGAAATCAAGGCATTTGTGGGTAGGAACTTGACCAGAAATCAGTGGGAGGAAGTCTACAGGATTGAGATGGCAAACCGAAACAGAAAAGGTCTTATTGCCTTTTTAGAAGAACTGCTCGGTAACTGGAGTGAGAATGCCGGAGTGGGTTAAGATTCTTTTGCTGGTTTTCTCTGTTTATCGCGTAGCCTCTTTAGTGTCAAGCGAAGAAGGGCCATATCTGCCCCTCCTCTACAAAGACACTGACCAGAGAGGTGTCTTTGAATGGCTCCGCAAAAAATTGGGAGCCGATAAGTATGTTTATACCTATGACGAAGAAGGCCATCAGGAAGTAAAAGTTGCAACTAATTTAGGGAGAGGAATTTCATGCCCGCTTTGTACCGGAGGCTATATTTCTTTTCTCCTAGCAATTTTTTATTTTTCTGATAATATAATTATAAGTTTTTTCTTCTTATGGCTTGGTGTGTGGGGTTTTCAAGTTTTTTTAGAGAATCTTACATCAGACGATGCGATTCAGAGTGCCATAGAAGATGTTGCAGACAATATGGAGGACACATGAAAAAGCTATCTATTTTTGTGGGGGTTATTCTAGGGATTTGGCTGTTCGCAGCCTGTACGTTCTATCCGATTGTTTCTCAGGTAGAATTTGAGGCGAGACAGACAGCCCAAGCAACTTTGCCGACTGTGACACCGGAACCGCCAGTGGTTGTTGTTGAACCGGAAGTTCTTCCTACTGAAGAAACGGGTGAGGTAGCAGAAGACCCGACGCCGGTCCCTCCCGCTATAATGATAAAGGGAAATATTTCCAGTTCAGGAGAAAAAATTTATCACATGCCTGGTCAAGCAAACTATAACAATGTTAAGATTGATGAGGCTAAGGGCGAAAGATGGTTCCATAGTGAGCAAGAAGCTCTTGATGCTGGATGGCGTAAAGCTCTAAGATAAAATAATTTTTTAATTTACAGCGAAGAAAGCCGGATATGATTAGAGCGGGTAGAGGCGCACAGTCGCCAGGTTCGGCGGCATCTATAAAGGGAGTAACCCCTAGCTCACATGGCTGGTATCCGATTACGTGGTGGACACGTCTGGGCGTAGCCTTTGCTGCAACTCAGGGAGCAGAACAGGCTAATGTAGAAGAACCGGATGTCCATTTTCTTCCTAATCCGGTCATTCTCACTACTTACACCAATGTTTTTAAGATGTGGTATGGGGTGGGCGGCTTTGGCAACCCTGTAGACTGGTGCTATGCAGAATCTCCAGATGGCTTGACATGGACAAAGTATGCCAGCAATCCTGTTATTCAGGACTTTCGCCGTGCCTTCATGTACAAAGAGGGCAGCACTTACTACGCCATTGGTTCGGATGTTAATGCCAGCTATGACCATTATGACCTATATACCAGTAGTGATGGCGTAACTTTCTCGCTTAATACCAGCAATATCATGGCAGTAGGTTCGGGTGGATTATGGGACGATGATCAGGTAGCTAATCTCTTTGTCTGGAAAGAGGGTAGTACCTATCACATGCTCTATGAGTCAAAGGCGGTAGGGGCAACCACATGGAAGATCGGCCATGCTACCGCCAGCAATATTGCTGGAGCCTGGACTAAAGATGCCAACAATCCAGTTATTTCCG
>Ga0137455_1000270_pt1 | contig 13394 bp, 9 predicted proteins | sample EasRivERMGT600_2_FD_102334 | JGI IMG/M metagenome (GOLD analysis project Ga0137455, IMG submission 102334) | Soil microbial communities from meander-bound floodplain in the East River, Colorado, USA - East River MetaG ERMGT600_2 | ecosystem: Environmental > Terrestrial > Soil > Floodplain ... | reverse complement strand
CCTCGGGGAGCAGCTCTCGTATGTCCGCGCGGGTGATCCCGTCGAGATCGCCGGCGTAGATCTCGATGACCTCCTTCTCGGACTCGACCGTCTCGAGGTCATGGACGTGCTCGGCCGCGAGCAGCGCGTCACGGGTCTGACCGAGACCCAGCCCGACCTCGAGCACCCGGCCGTGGAGGCACGCGACCGCGCGCGCGATCGTCTCGTCGACGTATCGGACGGCCAGGACGTCGCCGCCGTTGACCAGGTGCCCGGTCGATTCCTGGATCTCGATCACGTGTTGATCTCGTGACTGATCAGGATCGGCACGAGCTCGCCGTCCGCGGCATCGGAGAGCGCGAACCCCACCGACACGTTCCCGGAGCTCCAGCGCTCCACCTTGCCGATATCGCCGCCGCTGCTTGGCATCATCCGGTCTTGCGCTGTCGCCCCACCGACGCAGATCCCGTAGGCCGCGCCGACCGGTCGGATCACGACGACCTGGTCCTGCTTCGCGGAGTTCGTGCAGAACGCGATCATGTGGTTCGTGTCGCCGCTAGGGTCGTACCGGTAGGCGCGACCGTCGGCGCCGAGCGTCACGAGGAATCCCTCGGAGGTGCTCAGGCTCTCGCCGGCGATCACCTCGAAGTCGAGAACGCCCTTAGAAAGCAGGTCCTGGAGTGTCATGCGACAGGGCTCGTCTTTCTGGTCCCGGCCGTCCAGGACCCCTTGGTAAAGCCGGTGGCGTCCCCATTCCTGAAGTCGCCGAAGTAGCCGGCAGCCTGGTTTTCGGGTGAGGTTGTCCATGCGAAGAGCGTGTCTCCACGGGCCACGAGCAGCTTGTCGACGTCGACGGCCTTGGTGTTCTTCGTGCGCACTTCGATCTGGAGCCTCGTGCCGACGACCTGGCTCCCAGGCGAGAACTTGATCGTGTGGTCGACCCACGACGCCGTGATGTCGGAGGACGGGATCGATCCGATGATCCACTCGTTGGCAGGCGCATCGGCGTCGTAGATCCGGACCTCGACCGCGTTCCCGTCGAGCGTGTCTCCGGCGACGTGCTTCTTGACTTGCAGTCGAACGTGGTTGAGCGTCGACGCTGAGAACGCGACCTGACTTCCCGCTGGCGGGACCTTCGCGGGGAACGCGCGCCGCAGGTTTCCGTAGCTGGAGTTGTCGCCGTAGATAGTCGCGTAGTTGTCGGAGATCGAGCCTGCGTAGGCCGACGCTGCCTTCTGTTCAAACGACACCTTCAGGACTCGCCCCGCGTACGTCTTCGGCCACGGCGAGGAGAACTGCTGCGAGCAGACGATGTCCACGGCGACGCCGAACTTGCTCAGGTCGGCCGCTATGACCTCGGGGCCGGGGACGTCAACCGCGACGTCGACCGGTGACGGGTTGTAGTTCCCGATGAACACCCAGGCCGGAGTCCCGACCGTGGCGTCTTGCGAGTAGTAAAGCCTGATCGTTCCGAGGTTCCCGGTTCCCGCCGGCTTGATGATCCGGAAATTGGGCCGACCCGTGACGTTCGATCCGGCGCCGAAGTTGTAGGCCTTGAAGCTGGCGACGTTCTGCGTGTCGGGGTTCGGTGAGCCGTCGTACTGCACGGCGCGCCCGTAATAGGTCGCGTCGCTCGCGTCCGTGATCTTGCTGATGTTCCCGGTCGCGGCGTCGACCGCGCCCTCGGTCTGCGCGGCCTGCCGCGTCGTCGTGATCCCGGTAAAAGGGATGATGTCCGGCGAGACCGGAGCCTGGATCGTCGTCGGAGCGACAAGCGTCCCCGGATACGACGCCGCCGCCGCGTCGCTCGTCCAGTCGGCAGCGTTCTCGAAGTCGCCGCCGTAGACCATGTTGAGCGCCTGCGAGCCCTCCTGCTGCGTCGGGTCGGAGGTCGGCCGGTCGGTCGCGTAGATCGTGATCGGGACCTCGGAGCTGATCGCCGCCTCTTCGTTCCCCATTCCGACGAGCCCGACCGCCTTGAGGAAGAGCGGGACCTCTAGGAGCGCCGTCGGGACGTTCCACACGAACTCCCGCGCGGTCGAGTCGTTGACGGCGATCAGCGTGCCGCCCATCCCGGCCGATCCCGTCGTCGGCGTGAAGCCCGTGCTCGTGGACGCGTGCAGCTCGATCGCTGTGAACCGCGCGAGGTGGTCGCCCGCGGAGGTCCCGGGCCCGGCGGCGTACCCCGACAGCGCGACGGTCGCCTTTAGCTGCCCGCCGGCGGACTGCGAGACCGAGAGCGTGATCGAGCCGGTTCCGAGCGCGCTGCCGTTCTCGGAGCCGACGTTCGGGGTGTCGGTGTATGGGTCGAACTGCGGCAGGAAGCCTTCGGCCCGAAGCTTCGTAGCCTCTGGGGTCGTGGCAACCAGAACCTTGAGATCCGAGGTGATCTTGATCGCGTGGATCCTGGTCTTGGCAACCGACGGCCGCCCGGTCCTCGTGAGCGTTGCGAAGTCCCCGACCTGCATCTGGATCCCTGGGTACGCGCCCTGGAGCTCGAAGCCGCGGGGCTCATCGAGCGAACTCCCGACGACCGTGCACAGCTTGGCGTACCGCGGCAGCATCGCGCGCAGCGCCTGGTCTGCGGTGTCGCACCCGCGGGCGTCGAGCTTCATCTGGCGTGGGAAGTCCAGGCCGCCGCGGTCCGCATCGCTGAAGCGGGCGAGGCGCCCGGCACCGCTCAGGAGCGCCGCGCTCTCGTACGCGACCTCAAGGACGTTCCAGTTCCCGCGCCCGGCCTTCCGCTGGTTGTAGGCGAGTGTCCCCTTGATCACGCCGTGGAAGCCCGTCACCGTCGCGGATGTGCTGGTCGGGGTGCTGATCCCCCACGTCGTCGCGGACGTGTCCGACTGGCTCTTCTCGATCAGAAGCGCGTACTTGCCGCCGTCCTGGACCAGCACCCCGCGGCACGTCGAGAGGATCGCGTCGACCATGCCGCGGATCGCCGTCGCCGACGTGAACGCCAAGTCGCAGGTGAACCGCTTCGGGAACCCCTGCACGATCCAGGCGATCGATGAGTTGACGGAGGTCTGGAAGACGAGTCCGTTGTTCACGACGTCGACGTGCAGAACCTTGTTCGCAACGCCGTTGACCGTGCAGTCCATCTCGGGAGCGAAGCCGGAGACGGACACCACCTTCTGAGCGGCGTCGTTGCGCGCCTCCCGGACGGTCGTCTTCGCCTCGCCGCTCGTGATCGTGACGTCGCAGTAATCGGCCGCCGCCTTGAAGCTCGCCCAGTCGATCAGCGAGATCGGGAAGCCGGGCCCGATGATCTTGTCGAGCAGCAGGTCGATGAGGATCCATGCCGGGTTACGCGACCACGCCGGAGAGCCCGACGCGACGCCGCTGGCGTCGTAGGCCTGGACCTTCCGGCCCTTCACGTCCGCCCACATGTCGAGGACCTTCGTCGGGTCGTTCAAGTCGACGAGGGGGCTGCCCTTCTTGATCTGGACGATGGCGTATGCCATCCGCGAGTAGGCGGTGTCGGTGTTGGTCCGGAAGTCGCGCTTCTGGTTCGGGATCTTCTGGGTGTTGATCGCGCCGGCGTGGTCGGCTTGGGTCCACCACGCATCTTCCCCGGCCGTACCGGCGCGCCAGTAGACGCCGGCGCCGGTGGCCGGGCTGTGCCGGACTGTCCCGGCCGGGGTGAAGAATTTCCGTACCGCCTCAATCTCACCTTGCGCCATCGCATAGAACGAGGAGAGCCACTCTGAGTTGTCGCTCAGCTTTGTCACGTGAGACTCGATCGGGATCAGCTTGACGGCCTTACGGCCGTAGACGAGCGGCACGACCTTCGCGTCGAAAATCTGTTTGTCGTTGAGGCTCTCCTGCCCGCTCATCGTTATCCCGCCCACGATCGCGGCCGTGGTGCGGTTGATCTCGCTCGGCCCGTCGTAGTCTCCAGGGAATCCACCGGGCTTACCCGACGGCCCAATGATGCGTGTCCACGGTTGCCCGAGCGTCGCTTGCATCTCCATCGTCGCGCGCGCCCCGGAGTACCGGAACGTCCGCTGGCGTTTGGAGCAGTCCGAGTAGCTCTTGCGGCAGTCGGCGTACCGGAGCACCTGCCCGTTCGTGTAGTTCTGCCCCGTGTCGGTCGTGAAGTGCGTGGCGTCGAGGATCGACACGATCTTCGTGTAGCTGGTCCCGGCGGAGTCGATGAGGTATCGGTTCTCCTCCAGCAGCGCGGTCGACGTGCAGGTGTGCGTCGTGCTCCCGGAGCTGTTCGCCGTGAACGTCGTGGTCGAGATGTACCCGCACTCGGCCTTCCGAAATCCCAGCTGGCACTCGGGCCGAAGCGTCTTGTTCGGGACCTGCTGGTCCGTGCCGGCGAGGTACCCGAGGCAGCGGACGCTTACGGTGGGCCCGTTGGCGTCCGTGACCTCGTCGATGACGCCGCGGGCGAGCACGTTCAAGCCCTGCACGATGAACGAGTTCGTGCCCTTCGTCTCGGTGCGGTCGGTCGGGCTCGCGTAGAGCGCGCCTGCCTGGTCCCAGAGCCGCGCCTGGTCGACGTAGACCGTGACGGCCGCGGAGGCCGCGAGCGCCCCGATGCGCAGGACGTAGGACGTCGTGGTGGGCACGTGGAAGTGCCAGACGGCGACCGAGAAGCTCGGGCGAGCCTCCGCGCCGATCTTCCCGCGGGTCAAGAGCCAGACCTCGCTCGATGAGCGGTAGCGGACGCAGTCGTGCTCCATGTACTTGTTGTCGGTGGTGCGCTTCAACGAGATCCGGGCGTCGCTTTGAGAGCTCGGGCCCACGCCGGAGACCCGGACCCGCAGCGTGTGCCACCCGGCCGTGAGCGAGACGGTCTTTTCGAGCCACGCCGGCGGGTTCGAGTCGGCCGCTCCCACCGCGAACGCCGCACCGCCCGCCGTCCCAGCGACCTCGTCGTCGTGCCAGTAGAGCGGCGCGGTCGTAACCTGCGTGATGAGCGAGGTCGTGCCGCCGCGGGTCCATCCCGTGGGCGAGCCTGCCGCCCAGCTGTCGAGGTCCCCGTCGGTCCCGAGCTTCTCGGCGCCGTACGACCCGATCGACCACGCGTTCCCGCTCAGGGAGTCGAGGGCTCCGACGACGGTCTCGGGCGTGCTCCAGTCGGCCGCAGGCGCGGTGCCCCACTCGTTCACGCGGAGGCGCGTCGGCGCCAAGCCGCGATCGGGGTGCTGGAAGTCGTAGTACTCGATCGGCGCGTACCCCGTGTTCGCCGTGACGTTGCAATTCGCCTTGGACCAGTAGGCGTTGTCCGCCTCCTCCGAGCGCTGGAGGATGTTGACGGCCCCGGCGGACCCGACCGTCTTCTCATAGGCCGCGGGGAGCCGCGAGACGTCGCCCGAGACCTGCTCGAGTTGAAACCCCCACATCTCGACGGTCTTACCGCTGTTGCCGTCGTCGATGTAGAACCAGACCTCTTGCCGATCCGCGGTCGAGTGCGATGGGTCGACGTACTGGGCGTGCCAGACGCGGCGCCACGCCTGGGTGATCTGATAGTCCGATGAGACCTGGTCGTCGAGATGCACGCCGCCTGAGTCCTGCGGGGTCAGGAGGATCCCGACCGCGGTCGGAGCCGTCGCCGCCGAGAGCGAGCGCATCCAGCAGCTCGCGATGTAGGTCTTCCCCGCCGGCGAGAGCCCCGTGATGATCTTGAATGGCCCGCCCTTCCCGGCCGATGTCGACTCGATCGTCTCGGCCGACTGGCCAGCGTCGTCGTACGGGAGCAGCTGCACGCGGCCATCCGGGAAGGCCTGGTCGATCGAGGCGATCCCGAACTCGTACGTCCCCGGCGTGGGGACGATCGCGCGCACCTCGGGCCCGCGCCCCGCGTTGGACGTGATCGTGACGGTCGTTCCGGCCGTCGTCCACGGCGAGCGAGTCGGGAAGTGCGAGCCGAGCAGCACGTTCTTCGTGCCGGCCGCGCTGTCCGACGTCCGCTCGTAGGCGGTCGCGCTCCCCGCGAGCTCGAGCTGCGCCGCGGCGATCAAGAGCGAGTTCCCGGAGGCGTCGATCGGGCCGACGATCACCTGCATGGTCGTGCCGGCCGTCCCCGTGAACGTCTTGGTCACGGACATGCGCTGGTACTTCCCTGCGCCCGTGTACGAGACGGTCGTGTTGGTCTGGTCGCTGGCGTCGCCGCGGCGGAAGACGACCCGCACGTTCGCGGGATTCTGCGCGAGGCCCAGTGGGTCCAGGCACGCCACGTAAAACGAGAGCGTCCAGGTCTGGCTCGCGATGCTCGAGCCGACCGTGGCGGTCTGGGTCACGCCCTCGAGCCCCTTGGCGGAGGTGATCCCGACGGCGTCGACCAGCATCCCGTGATCGTTCGTGGTCGGGACGTTCGGCTGGATGAGCGCGTGCTTGACGTCGGCCTGGGAGAGGCGGCCGATCAGCGTCTCCGGCTGGACGTCGCTCGGGGCCCACTTGAAGCTGAAGTCCACGTCGGCGTCGCGCGAGAAGTCGACGTCGCTGACCTCCTGGAGCTGAGGGGCCAGCGCAGCCGCCGTCCGCCAGGCCGTCGAGCTCCTCCACAGCGCGTACACGGGGCTCGAGCGCCCGCTGAGCGACGAGATTCCGGCCGCGACGAGCTCCCCGAGGCTCCCGTACTGGAACCCACCGATCAGGATGAGGCGGCGGACCTCGCCGAGCGCAGCGCTGCGGAGGCTCTGGACCAGGTTTCTGGAGAGGTTGCGCCGCGGCATGGCTTACGTGACCTTGCGAAGCTTGACGGTCCAGTTCCATGTCTTGCAGTTGTCGGTCGTGAACTCGACCTCGTCCTGGTCGAATCGAACTTTGATGTCCGTCTCGCTCGTCCGCGCGAAGTTCACGTAAAAGGTGTCGCGGCGTCCGTGGCGCGCGTCGAAGAACGCCTCGAAGCTTGCCTGCTCGCTGTCTGACTGGTTCTCGTAGACGAGCGTGAACTCGCGGTGCTTGGTGGCGTCGTCCTCGTAGCTGACCGAGACGTCGTCCTCGAAGTAGATGGCCTCCGCCGAGTACCGCGCCTTGCGCTTGACCGGGAAGGCCGGGAACGCCGTGCATTCGGTCGTGAGGTTGGGAGATGCCACCTCACCGCCTCGCGTTCTGCTGGTTGACGCCGTCGGCGAACGCGCGGCGCCTCGATGGGTCCTGCATCATCTCGGTGATGCTCTTGGCGTCGGTCGCGTGGATCGTGACGTTGATCGCCGGCGCGGATCCGGCCTGAGCGGTCGCGACGGTGGACGCGCCGGAGATGACCGGGGTCGTACCGGTTGCGTTGCCCGCGCCGCTTGGCGTTCGGATGGCGTTCGAATAGTCGATGGCCGGGGGCGCCCCGCCTCCGCCGCCTGCGGACCCCCCTCCGCCGCCTCCACCGCTCCCGACGTTCGTTCCCTGGATCTTGGACCGTCGCGAGGCCCTGAGCAGCGACCAGCGCCGCGATCCCGACGGAGTAGGGCCACGGGTACTCGGCGAGCGCCCTCGCGACGCCTTGATAGGTGCTGACGATCGCGCTCGCGACCGCGCCGGCCTTGTACTTACCGAAGAACGCGCTGGTGGTCGACGAGATGTTGGACAGGAGAGCGTCCTGGGCGTTCTTCTTCAGCTCGGCCTCGCGCTCTGCGATCTGCGCTCTGGCATCGGCGTACTGCTGCGCGATCGTGGTCTGCTCGATCTCGAACGAGCGAGTCAGCGCCGTCGTGTCCGCGCCGAGGCGCTCGGCCGATTCGAGCCGCGTCGCGTAAATCGACTCGGACTGAAGCTGTGCGAGGTTCTCCTGCTCCTGGCTCCACTTGGTCTCACCGGCGATCCGGATCGACATGAGTTCCTCTTGAAATCCGCGCTCCATCTCGAGGCGCGCGCCCAACGCCGCGTCGCCGAACGGGTCGCCCTGGATGCCTGGGTCGAGCTGCAAGCCAGGCGCGCGGCCGCCGAACGGCTCGCCACCGCCGAAAGGCGCGCTGGGATTCGAGGGGAACGGGAGCCGTCCCGCCCGATCCCCCGTGAACCCCTTGAACTCCTCCGTTCCGAGTGCGCTCTTGAGCGCCGCCTCGAGCGCTTTGATCTGGACGGTGAGGAGCTGGAAGAACGTCGATCCCTCCGGCTGCCCGGCGAGCTTGTCCCTGAGCAGGCCGATCGCCGCACGCATGTCGTTGACCCGGCCCAAATCGGCGCCGAGCGTGATCCCAAGGCGATCGAGCGGGGCGAGGTACTTGACGAGGTTGTCGAAGAGGGCGAGGCCGCCCGGGTCCTTGGCGGCGGTCCTCATCGCCTCGGCCTTGGCGACGAGTGGGTCGATCTGGTCCCCGGCTCCCTTGAGGATCGTGTACGCAGCGGCCACGCCGCGGCGCGAAGAACTTGTCTGGACGAGAGCGGAAATCAGCCGGCCGAGGCCGACGTTGGCCAGGTCGAGCGACTTGTCCTTCGCGTCCCCGAGTCCTACGGTGAAGGTCTTCCAGTACTCGGAAAACGTCAGGGTCTCGCCGCCGAGCCTCTTTACCGCGACGCGCCCGCCCTCGATCGCCGCGTTGAAGAACGCGACCCGCTTCTCCGCGTCCGTCAGGCTGTCCGCGGTCTTGCCGACGGTCTTGCCGAAGGCGGCGTACGCCTTGTCGACGTCGACCATGATCCCGATGTTGTCGAGCCAGAGCTTCGACTGGCGGCCGATCCCGACGATCATCGAATCAAGCGCCTGGACCGGGCCGATCCCCATGGAGCGCCCGAGGCGCGTCGAGATGTCCGCGAGCTCGGCCATCCGGTCGGATGTGATCGGGAGCTGGAGAATGATCGCCTGATTGGTGGCCTTCATCAGCTCCATGTTCGAGATCATTCCGCCCGTCGCGGTCTTGAGTTTCCCGAGCATGACGTCGGAACTCTGGCCGATGCGCTCGGTCAAGGTCTCGAAACCGCGGCGGAGATTCGTGACCGGATCGGCGGCGTCGGCGAACTTCGAGGCCGCGATCACCGCCGCTGCGACGACGGCCCCAATGGCGGTTGCGACCAGACCAACGCGGGCGGCGAGCGATCCGTACTCGGTCGCGATTCTCGCGACGCTCTTTACCTGGGACTCCGAGAGCAGCTGCGTGCTCTTGTCCCACTTCTCGATCAGCCGCTGGTTCTCGACGAGCCGGTCCCGCAGCGATCCGAACGAACGGCCGAACGAGTCCTTGAACGTCTTCTCGAGCCGACCCGGCGAGGCCTCGAGCTTCTTGAACGACGCGTCGACCGCCTTGGTCGTCGAGGCGGCCTGCTTCTCGAACTCTCGAAGCTGGGCTTTCCCCTTCTCGACATCGACCTCGACGGTCGAGATGATCAGCGCGTCGTTCGCCACGTCAGCTCACCGCCAGCTCTGGAGGCTCGAGCTGGTCGATGTCGGCGCGGAAGACCGAGCCGTCCTTGTAGCGGCCGTGGACGCCCTCGAAGACGCAGCGCGCGGCGTCGATGAGATCGGCCCGGCCCTCGGCCGGTACGTCGTAGATCTCACACGCAGCGAGCCAACCCTCGAGCCGAGGAGCGAGGATCGACTCCCCGCTCTCCGTGCCCATCGGGGTCAGGTTGACCGTCTGATCTTGGACGCGTCCGAAGAAGCTCACGATCTTCCAGTCCTCCTCCGTGAGGTTCAAGCGCGCCTGGCACTGGATACATCCGGTGGTTCGGCTGCATCCCTCGTGCTCGTCGGGTATGGCGCCGGGTCCAACGCGTAGCAGCGGAACAGCCCACCTCAAGAGGCGGTCCCGCTGTCTCCTTTTCCCTCGTTGCGCCACTCCCCGATCTGCATGAGCTGGCCCACGAGCCAGCCGCCGAACTCGAGGTCTTCGAGCATTACGGACCGGTTCTCCGGGGTGTTCGGGATCTCGTTCCCCTTCGCGTCGCGGCAGCCCTTGAAGTCGCGGAAGTAGTCCCGGGCGATACGCTTGTTCTCGCCGCGTATGCCGCCCTGCGCCTTCGTAAGCGACTCCATCTCGGTCCTGGTCAGGAGCTTCAGCTCGACCTCGGCCGTGCTGTTGGGATGCGCGAACCAGCGCCAGAGCTCCTCTGGTTCGGCGTTCATGTGCGGGAACTTCATCAGTCCTCCTAAGTAATGGCGAGCGTGTAGTCGTCGCCGTCGACGGCGTTGACGGCCGTCGTGATCGCGAGCGTGAGCGCGGTGATACGCGCGCCCTCCCTATCCCCCAGGGACATCTCGCGGAACTGCGTCCGCCCGGCGGCGAGCTGGTATCGGTTGCCAGCGGTGGACCCGATGACGCCGGTCGTGAATGCGCCGGTCGCGCCCGAGCGCCACTTCCCCAGGATGTCGAGGGTCGCGACCGCGACGAGCTCGGGGTCGATCTTGATCGACGGGTTGTGCTTCGTGATCCACGCTCCCCGGATCCCGGACGAGGAGTTCGAGTCCGCTCGCCGCGAGAGCTCGTTGCCCTTGTCGAACTCGATCCCGTCGAACGCGAGCGTCGAGACGCCGTGCACCGAGATTCCGGCGGAGAGGAACTGCGGGGGCGCGAGCGTCGATGCCGTGATCGTGGGCGGCGTAGCGTCGTCCACGACCGCCTCGAATGCGCCCTTGAAATTGAACTGAAGCTTGGCCGGGATGCCCTGCTTCGAGACGAGCTTGACGTTCCCCTGCCCGCCGCGGAGGCCGTACCGCGGGCCGCCGTTCCCCTCCCACACGGCGACGGAGTAGACCTCGCCGGGGTAGGTGGTCGTCGAGACGACGCCCGCGTCGAACCGCGTGGTCGGCTTGTACGTGACGGACGTCGAGGCCACGACCGTCTTGGAGTGCCCGGACGCGAGCATAGGGATGTCCCAGTACGGGACGGTGCCGGCCGCCGAGGCGCCGACGAGGTAGATCTCGAAGCCGATCTCGACCTCGGCGCCGCCGGGGATCGCGTCGAGGCGGCCAAAGTGCGGCCGGCCGTCGTTGCGGTCCTCGATCTCCTGGCTGGGCGAGACCGTGATGTTCATCGCCGGGAAGCTCTGCGCGTTCCCCGGCTCGAGGAAGGTGTAGGGCGTGGTCTCGAGGATCACCCCGACGACAGCGTCTCTGACTCGATACGGGAGGGCCATGGTTCTGCACCCGGCCCCACCAGACCGCTCCACCTTGAACTGCTGGGGGGAAGGTCGGTGGTGGAGACCGACTCTTCGGGAGCTACCCTATCCCCCCATCAGAGAGCGTCAGTCGTTCACGGCGATTCCATCGTTGCGGCTGGAAGGGCGCCGCCGCCCGCTACCGTCTCGTTGTCGGAAGACTCGGAGAGCCTGGCGGTGAAGTCGACCTCGACGCGCCCAGCTGCCCGGAGCGTGGCGTCGATGCGCGTGACGTCGCGCTGCCCCGTCCGGAACGCCCGCATCGAGAGCGCGATCGTCCCGAAGGTGCCGACGTCGGGGTCGTTCCTCAGCGTGCGTACGAGCGCGGCCAGGTAGAGGCGGCTTCGGCTCGCCATCTGGTGAGCGAGGAGCGTTGCGTCGTTGGTGTCGGCGTTCCCTCGGTTCGCGTGGTTGATCGCGACGCGCATCTGGATTTCGGAGAGTACGGGTGTGCGGCCCCCCTGCCACAGGGACTCCTGGGCCTCACGCTCCCAGAACCCCCCATCGCCGATCTCGTAGACCTCGCCCTCGGCGACGTCGGGGGTTGCGACGCCGGCGTCGTAGGAGCGCCACGCGGTCACGGCAGGGAGGTCGAGGTTGATCTGGGCGTTCATCTTGACGTGCGAGATCTCGGCGTTGAGCGTCGCCTGGAGCTGGGCGATCACGGCGCGCACCGCCCGCTCGATCATCATCACGGCCATCAGGCCACCTTCGACGCGGCGAGACGGATTCGGAGGTTGCGGAGCACGTGCGGCGCCAGCCCGCGGCGCACGGCCTCGGCCAGCCGCGCGTCGAGCTCGGGCGTCCGCTGCTGCTGGTTGCGAACCGGGGGCCGCCCCGCGATACGGCCTCCGCGCGCGTGGTACGCCCACCAGGCCGGGCCCTGGGCGCCGAGCTGGATCCGCCACTTCGAGACGCGGAAGACGTTGACGAGATGCTTCGGGCTCGTCTTGGTTGCGAGCGCGTCCCGCATGTCGCCCGTGCGCGTGAGGATCCTCCGGCCGGGGAACTTCTTCGACTTCCAGGCCCTGTACCGCGGGGAAAGCTGCTGCCAGGGCGGACCTCCGGATGCGCCCTCCGTCGCGAACAGCTTGACCTCTTGGGCGCGGTACTCGGAGTCGGCGACCTTGGCGGCGTCGTTGACCGCGGCCGCCGATAGCTCGAGCGCCTTCTCGAGGTTGAGCACGCGGGGGTTCATCTTCGCGCCGGCGGCCATCAGAACTCCGTGTCCGACAGGAACTTGAGGTCAGTCGTATTGGTCTTCGAGAAGATCGGGGCCCGGGTCTCGAGCACGAGGCAGTCCGCCGCGATCTGCACGAGCAGCTCCTCGAACTCCTTGAGCCAGATCTCGGACTGGGTCGGCGCGCCGGACCCGTCCTTGACCTCGTGCATGGCGCGGGCTTCGGCGGCCGCGGCCTTGGCATTCGCGGCAGCGCACAGCGTCTTGAGCCGGGCCGCGTTGGCGTCTGAGGTCGAGGCCGGGAAAGGGTTCCCGCGAGAGGTGACCGTGTAGAGGACGCCTGCGGTCGCCAGCACGGACTCGACCTGTGCGGCGTACCGGGCCATCCAGTCGAGCACCTGCTGGTGGTTCGGCTTGGTCGCTTCGGTGAACTTGCCGCGCTGGACGAGCGCCTCGACGTCGGCTTGAAGGCAAAACGCGTCGTCCTCGGTGAACTGGGCGCCCGGTAGGTTGACGACGACCGGGCTCATTGGATGACGCCTCCCCGGATCACGCAGCCGCGGCAGTTCTGGGCGGTGCAGTTCGTGCAGCCGGTGATCCGGCAGCCGCCCGAGGCGTACGTCCCGGTCGTGCACGCGATCGTCCCGGTGCAGCCGAGCGACGCGCACGTGACGCCGCCGAACGCCGCGCCATCGCACTCCTCCGCGGTGCCGGCGTTTATCGCGCCGTCCCCGCAGTACTTCGGGCTGTCGCAGTTCACGTTCTCGATGCAGTCGGCGTCGCAGACCTGCGTGAAGGGCGGGGCGTCGTCGTAGACGCATGGCGTAACGATCTGGTCGCCATCGTCGCAGGTCTCGGTGCCGGTCGTGGAGCCGTCCCCGCAGGTCTGCGAGGAACCAGAGCTGTTGACCGTGAAGCGGTAGAAGCCGAGCGACCACGGGCCGGGGCCCGATCCGTTCGTCGCCGGGGTCACCTGCTCACCCACGCGGACGCGCACGTAGTAGCTCTGTCCGTCCGTGAGCGTGCCGGCCGGGATGTCATGGAAGACGGCAGTCGAGCCCTGCTGCGCCGCGTAGAGGGCTCGGAAGCCCGCGGCCGCGCCCGTGCCCCCGCTCCGGAACCCGTTGCTGGGATCGACGTCGATCCAGTACTGATCCACGGTCGAGGTCCTGGAGCTGAAGGCGCCGAT
>Ga0137455_1000269_pt1 | contig 13394 bp, 4 predicted proteins | sample EasRivERMGT600_2_FD_102334 | JGI IMG/M metagenome (GOLD analysis project Ga0137455, IMG submission 102334) | Soil microbial communities from meander-bound floodplain in the East River, Colorado, USA - East River MetaG ERMGT600_2 | ecosystem: Environmental > Terrestrial > Soil > Floodplain ... | reverse complement strand
TTCGAAGGCACGCCGGCGTACCGCTCCGGGATCCGGCGCAACGACGTCATCGCCAAGGTCGGGGGCGAGAGCGCGAAAGGCTGGACGACCGAGGCGACGGTCAACAAGCTCAAGGGACCGAAGGGCACGTTCGTCAACATCGGCGTGCGCCGCAAGGGATTCGAGCGGCTTCTCGAGATGCGGGTGATGCGCGATCAGGTCAGCATCCCGAGTCTCTCGGCGTCGTTCATGATCGACGCCACGACCGGCTACGTTGGCGTCACGGACTTCGCGGAGCACACCGACGAAGATCTCGGCGACGCGCTTGAGAGCCTCACCAAGCGGGGCATGAAGCGGCTCGTGCTCGACCTGCGCGGCAATCCCGGCGGCCAGCTCGATCAGGCGATTAAAATCACCAATCGTTTCGTCAATAAGGGCTCGATGGTCGTCTACACGCGCGGCCGCGTGCCGAACTCCGATTCGGATTACCGCGCCAGCGATCAGGGTGAGTACCTCACGATCCCGATGGTCACGCTCGTCAATCGCAACAGCGCGAGCGCCTCGGAAATCGTCTCGGGCGCGCTGCAGGATTACGACCGCTCGCTGGTGGTCGGCGAGACGACGTTCGGCAAGGCGCTGGTGCAGTCGGTGTATCGCGTGAGCGGCGGCGCCGGCCTCGCGCTCACGACCGCGCGCTACTACACCCCGAGCGGCCGCTTGATTCAGCGTCCGTGGGACGGCACGTTCGACGAGTACCTGACCTACACGCTGAAAGATCAGAAAGAGCGCGAGAAGTCAGCCGATCAGTTGAAGTACACGACGGCGGGCCGCAAGGTGTATTCGGGCGGCGGCATCGAGCCCGATCTGCGCTTCGATGGTCCGGTCGAAGGATTCAACCCGACGCGGTTCGGCCGCACGCTGCACGGCCGCGGCTTCTTCCTCTCGTATGCCGAGCAGTTCAGCGCCGAAGGTGACTCGCGCATCGGCCACTCGGGTCCGTCGCGCCGCATCGTGAAGAAGGCCTTCACGGTGGACGATGCGATGGTCGTGGACTTCAAGAAATTCGTCGCCGCGAAGAACCTGAAGATCGAGGAAGACGCGTGGACGAAGGACGTGGAATTCATCCGCGCGATGATTCGCTACGCGATCGACGAATCGGTCTTCGATATCGCGACGGCGAAGCAGCACCTGATCACCGTCGACCCGCAGGCAAAGTTTGCGATTTCGAAGTTCCCGGACGCCGAGCGTCTCCTCGAGATGAAGAAAACGACGGTAGCTAAGCCGTAGATCGTCAAGGGGAAGGCCCTAAATATTGGGGCCTTCTTCTGTCTTGCCACCACAGGCAGGGCTTGTTAGACTGACGGGCGTTTCCTCCTGTACCAGTCCAAATGCATCTCGAACGTCTAGAAATCTCAGGCTTTAAGTCCTTCTCGGACCGATCCGAGCTGGCATTCGACCGTGGCGTCACCGCCATTGTCGGACCCAACGGCTGCGGTAAGAGCAACGTGGCCGACGCGCTCACGTGGGTCCTTGGCGAGCAAAGCGCCAAGAGCCTGCGCGGCGACAAGATGGAAGATGTCATCTTCAGCGGCTCCGATGCGCGCAAGCCCACCGGTGCCGCGGAGGTGCGTCTCCGCTTCGGCAACGTCATCATCCCGCCGTCCGTGCTGAAGGAGCTCGGCGAGGATGTCCCCGTTCATGCCGGTGGGAATGGCAACGGCCATCACCCGGACACCACCGATCTGATCGAGACTGCTCTAAGAAACAGCGTGACGCGCGAGGTCGAAGTCACGCGCCGGTTGTTCCGATCGGGCGAGAGCGAATACCTGATCGACGGGCAGACGTGCCGCCTCAAGGACATTCACGAACTGCTGATGGACACGGGCCTCGGCGCCAAGGCCTACGCGATCATCGAGCAGGGCAAGATCGGGATGATCCTCAGCTCGCGTCCCACCGATCGGCGTCAGCTGATCGAGGAAGCCGCGGGCATCACGAAATACAAGGCCAGGCGGCGTGCCGCCGAGCTCAAGCTCGAAGCGGCGCAGCAGAACCTCACCCGCCTCGAAGACATCATTTACGAAATCGACAAGCAGCGCGGATCGTTGAAGCGCCAGGCCGCGAAAGCCCGCCGCTATACGCGGTTGCGCGACGAGATGCGGCGCTGGGAGAAGGTTCTCTTCGCGCGACGCTATCGCAGCCTGTCGGAAGCGATCGAAGCGGCGCGCGCGCGATTGAACGAAGCGCGCACGAACGAAGCGGTGGCGTCGGCGCGTCTCGCCGAAGTCGAGAACGAATTGGGACGCATCCGCATCGAGCTGGCGACCGCCGATGCGGCCGCCACCGAGGCCCGCGAGGCCGTGCACGCCCACGAGCTCGAGATCAACCGGCGTCAGGCGCAGATCGCGCTCGATGCGCAGCAGGCCGAGATGCTGAAGAAGCGCGCCGGGGAGCTCACCGCGGAACGCGAGCAGCTCGAGTCGCGCCGTGAGCCCGAGCGCGTTGCCCTGGATGGGCGCCGGCAAGCTGCGTCGGAGGCTTCGGCCGCGCGGGACAAGGCCGCGGCGCTGGCAGCGGCAGCGGCCGAGGAATACACGCGCGCGTGGATGGCGATCGAAGCGCTCGAGCAGGATGTCGAGAAAGCTCGCGGCGAAGTCTACGCGATCCTGAACACGATCACGGCGCTGACGGCGGCGCACGATTCCGCCGCGACGCAGCGCGAGCGCGCTGTTGATACCAACGGCCGTCTCGATCTCGAAGCACGCGAGCTGAACGTCGAGCTCGAAAGGGCCCGCGCCCAGCGCGTGTCCGCCGCGGAAGCGTTGCATCGCGCGCAGGATGGCCTTGAATCGGCGCGCATGACCCGGGCGGCCCGAGAATCCGAACTGGCGACCGCGCGGCTCGAGCACGAATGGCGATCGCGCGACGTCCGCACGCGTGAGCAGGAGCTCGCCGGCATGGCCGCGCGCCTGCACTCACTCGAGGAAATCGACACCCATCGCGGCGGCTTCGCCGACGCGGCGCGCATGGTGCTCGTCAACGCCAACGGCAGGGTCGGGCAGATGGGCGCGATCGCGGACTTCATCGAGGTCGAGCCGAAGTACGAGCGCGCCGTCGAGGCGTGTCTCGGCGATCTGCTGCAACACGTGCTCGTCGAGCGGCTCGAGCACGTCTCGGCCGGCTTGAAATTGATCCGCCAGGAAGACGCCGGCCGCTGCGGATTTGTCGTTGGGAAACCTTCCGATGGCACGGACTTCCAAGTCCTGTCTGCGGAGGGCGCGGAGCGAGGCGGCGGCATGGTGTCGTCGTTCCGCTCGATGTTCTCGGGCTCGAGCTCGGCTCCGGACAGCGGCGGCGGCAGCATGCAGCAGTTCACTCCGCCGAGCGGCTCGGTGATGTTGTCGTCGGTGGTGAAGGTCGGCGGTCCGTTCCCGAATGCGATCCAGGCCGTGATGGGCGGCGCGCTGATCGCGGATTCGTTCGAAGCGGCATCGCGCATTGCGCCGACGGTTCCGTATCCGGTTGCGACGCTCGAGGGCGACGTCTTCCGCGGCAAGTACGTCGTCACCGGAGGCGAGAAGTCGGAGGCGCGCGGCATTCTCGGCACCAAGCGCGAGATCAAGGAACTGCGCGAGAAGATCAACGACGCGAGAGCGGCGCTCGATCGTTTGATCAGCGACACCGCCGGTTTCGAGCAGGCGATGGCGCACGCGAGCGCGGCGATCGCCGGGCTCACCGACGAGATCCATCGTCAGGAAAAATCGATCGTCGGCGTGCTGGGCCAGGCCGAGCGCGCCAATGACGACGACGCGCGGTTGCAGCAGCGTGTCGACCTGGTCGGCACTGAGATCAGTCGCGTCAAGGAAGAGATCGCCGGGCTCGATGCGCGCCAGGCGGAAGCGCGCGAATCGATCGCGCGGCTCAACGAGCAGAAAACCGAGTCCGAGTTCGCGCTCGCCGACACGCAGCGCAATCTCGGCGACGCGCGCGATACCGCCGAAGGACTGAGCGCGAGGGCCGCCGAAGCGCGGGCGAATCATGCCGGCCTCGTCGAGCGCAGTGTCGCGGCGCTGGCCGAAGTATCGCGGCTCGAAGCCCTCGCCGCCGATCTCGAGCGGCGCGTCGAATCGTGCACGCGCGACGGGGCGTTGATGCGCGATCAGCGCGAGCGGCTGTTGCAGGCCATCGTCGACGGCCAGCGGCTGTTGGACGAGGACGTCGCCAAACTCGACGGCCTGAAGCAGGACATGGTGCGCGCCGACGAGCGCGCGCTCGACATCAGGCAGTCGGCGGAGAAGCAGGAAGATGTCATTCGCGACGCCCGCCGCGCCGTCGATGCGCTGCGCGCCCTCGCCGCCGAAGTCGACGTGCAGCGCGCCACCGCGGAGTCGGACCTCACCCACCTCGCGCAGCAGTCGATGGACACCGTCAACGCGACCCTCGACGAGATCCGGGTCGAAGTCATGGAGATGGAAGCCTCCGGGCAGGTTCAGCCCGACGTGCGCGTCATTCGAGCCGCAGAGGCCGTAGATCCCGAGGAACTGGAAGAGGGCGCCGCGCCGGCGGACGAATCCGATCTGGCTCAACCCGTTGCGCCCGTTGGGGCGCCGCCGATGACTGCGGAGGAAGCGATAGCTGAACTCCGCGAGAAGATCGAGCGCATGGGCCCGGTCAACATGATGGCGATCGAGCAGTCGAAGGAGCTCGAAGAGCGCCACCTGTTCCTGACGACGCAGCACAAGGATCTCGTTGACTCGATCGCGCAGACCAACCAGGCGATCAGCAAGATCGACGAAACCACGCACGCGCGCTTCCGCGAAGCGTTCACCGCGATCAACGCGAACTTCCAGACGACGTTCTCCACGCTCTTCGGCGGCGGCAAGGCCGGCATCGTCCTGCTCGATGAATCCGATCCGCTCGAAAGCGGCATCGACATCGTCGCGCAGCCGCCCGGCAAGCGCCTGCAGAGCGTGATGCTGCTGTCAGGCGGCGAGAAGGCGCTTACTGCCATCGCGCTGATGTTCGCCATGTTCAAGTACCGGCCGAGCCCGTTCTGCCTGCTCGACGAAATCGACGCGCCGCTGGACGACGCCAACATCGGCCGCTTCATCGAGATGCTCCGCTCGATGATGGACAAGACGCAGTTCATCATCATCACGCACAGCCGCAAGACGATGGAGATCGCGAATCGCCTTTACGGCGTGACGATGGAAGAACCGGGCGTCTCGAAGCTCATCTCGATCCAACTGAACTAGCGTTTCGATCAGAACGTGAACGAGATCACCAGTCCGTGGACGGTCTCCGCCGCAGCCTTCTTCCTGAGCATGTGCGGGGCGGATTCGAAGCCATCCCAGTAGTACCGGAGGTTGTACGCCAATTCCAACTTCAGTGTGCCGCCAAGGGGGGACTCTGCTGTAACCGGTTGGATCTTGAGACCGGCGTTGCCGACCGTCGGGAAATCGTCGCTCCAGAAGCGCTGGAGCGTGAAGCCAACCCCGTTCGTGATACGGACCTTACCGTGAAATTTCGAGTACGACACCATGGGATCGATACCGAACCCCTGGACGTCGTACGCGTTGTAATTGTTGTACGCCGCTGACCAGTAGTAATAGCCATAGGCCGATACCCACCACCGGTCGTCGTCCTGGTTGGACCGACCGAGGCCGTCCGGCAGCCGCGTGAACGGGACGGTGCACCGGTAATGCTTGTTGAGGCTCACCTCGCAACCGGCCCCTACGCCAATCATTCGCGGCCCGGTCATCTCCCAGATAATGTCGAGCCAGCCCGCATCCGCCGGTCGTGCACACGCAAACACACCGAGAACCACGAGCGCCAGTACTCGCTTGCCACCCATCACCTGCCTCCTTCGCGATCTGTTTCCCGCGTCGGCGTCAATCCTGGAAAATCTGACGCGTCATCTCTGTCATCCGTAAACCAGCGGCGTCTCGGCGCACCCTGACAGTGGCACGGCGAGCGCTGTCGTACAAGAGGAGGTGATCGCCGGCGCTCCCGATCACGACGGCTGGTTGGTCGTCGTATTCGGCCACGCGAAACCGTTCGAACAGGATGCGTCGCGGCATCGTTGGCGCCAGCATCACCACGAGTGCGAGCAGCAGCAGCGCCCATTGCAACCTCTGAATAACGGCAGGACTGCCCGACCGCCGACGCAATGCCGGCAGCCACGCCACGGCCGCGAGGACCATGAAAAAGCTCAGGATCGCGCAACCGGTCGAGAATGCCAGGTGCTTCGAGCGAGCGGCGAAGCTGATGGCGGCGATCGGCGCCGACGATGGGCGTTGATGCAGGCCGATCAACCCGTCGAACACATCGCGGTTGCTCCAGACCAGTGTCACCAGGGCCACGATGCCGGCCAGCAGGATCGCAGTCGCGACCGCCTGCGGATTGAGCCGATTCAACCTGTCGTTCCATCCTCGCCAGACGTTGGCAGCGCGCCACCGCACGAACAGCCCGAGGCCCGCAAACGCGGCCGTGCCCGATGTGGCGATCACCCACAACGTCACGAAGGGTAACAGGGCCTCTCGTCCCACTCTGAAATAGTCGGCAAAGGACGCAGAGAACTCGGCGTCGACATGCAGGAAGACTTCGAACGAGCGGCAGGCCACCATCCCGAATGTCCAGGCCAGCGCGAGAAGTGCCGCCAGGGTGGCGAGTGACGTCCATACCCAGCGGGCCAACGGCGGGCTCGGGTCACGCACGGTTGCGGCCGTCAGCCCTTCGAGCGCTTGTGCGAACGCGCGGGCCGATTGGAATCGGGCAGCTGGGTCCTTGGCAAGGGCGCGCGCCAATACGGCGTCCAATCCCTTCGGTGCGTGGCGCACGATCCCGCTCACGCCAGGCGGCGGCGCCGCCAGGATTTGCATCTTGATCATGCGGTCGTCGCCGGTAAATGGCAGGCGCCCTGTGACGAGCTGGAAGAGCGTCACGCCGAGGCTGTAGACGTCGCTCGCGCGCGAGCACTCGTCGGCGAGCAGCTGTTCGGGCGCCATGTAGGGCAGCGTCCCGTACGTCGGCTTGGCGGAGTCCTGCGGATCGAAGCTCCTGCGCCCGATGCCGAAATCGAGCACTTTGATCCGATCGTCGGGTGTGACGATCATGTTGCCGGGCTTGAGATCGCAATGCAGCACTTCGGAGTCGTGGGCGTGCGCAACGGCCAAGGCCGCCTGACGGACCCACCTGATGGCGCGATCGACGTCGACGGGTCCGTCATCGAGGATCCGGCTCGCCGGCCGGCCCGCCACGTATTCCATGACCAGGACACCAGTGGGCTTGCCGGCCTGCTCGCCCACTAGCACGTTGTGCACTGTCGCGACATGCTCGTGCCCCGAACACGCGGCGGCACGCTGCGCCTCCTGAATCAAACGCTCGTCAGGGGGAACGATTTTCAGAGCGACGAGCGTTCCCAGCACGGTGTCCTGCGCCAGGTACACCACGCCCATACCCCCGCGGCCGATTTGCCGGACGATCACGAACCGGCCGCCCTCGAGCGTGTCGCCGGGTTTGAAGGCGCCACCCGCTGAGGGTGCGGGTGATGGGATGCGCACGTTTGCGGTGTGGGTCTTCTCGAGCCCGGATTGTGGGCCGCTCAAGTGGAGCAGATCGATGGCCTCGCTGCGCAGCGAGTCGTCGAGCGCCGCGCTGTCGATCAGGGCTTTCCCGTCGGCGTCTGAAAGGCGGCTCGCGCCCATGAGAATTGGTGCGACTCGTTGCCAGTCATCGGGCGTGAGGGGCCGCGGAGGTGGCGTGCGCTGGCCAGGTGACATGTCCAGAGGCTGGAGATCTGACCGACACTATACACGATCGAAACCGATGCAATTCCGAGGACGACGCCAGCATCGGCCGGTTCATCGAGATGCTGCACTCGATGATGGACAGGACGCAGTTCATCATCATCACGCACAGCCGCAAGACGATGGAGATCGCCAAGTAGTACAATCGCTTTCGATTCCGGGGACCACATCGTCGAAACCGACTCCCTCCAAGCCGAGACTGGTCGGTCTTGACCTTCTGCGCCTGCTCGCCATTGTCCTCGTACTTGGCCGGCATATGCCTCCGAGCCCGGAATCCTGGCCGGCGGGCGCTCAGCTCCTGTTCCTCACTTGGCGCCGCGGCGGTTGGGTGGGAGTTGATCTCTTCTTTGTCCTCAGTGGATTTTTGGTGTCTGCACTGCTCTTCACTGAGTACAAGTCACGTGGCAACCTTGGGGTCGGCCGCTTCTACCTGAGACGCGCGTGGCGGATCTACCCGCCGTTCATTGTCCTCATCGCAGCTTCAGTGATCATCAGGTTGGGGCAAGGATGGCAAGTCCCCTCGGTCTCGCTTGCTTCGGAGCTCTTCTTCCTTCAGAGCTACCTGCCAGGCCTCTGGAGCCACACGTGGTCACTCGCGGTCGAGGAGCACTTCTACTTACTGTTGCCCTTGACGCTTGCCTTGATGCTCCGCTGGAACAAAAACTCGCCGATGCCACTGCGGCCGATTCTCCGCCTGGCGGCCGGAGTGGCAGTCGCTGCGCTTGCAGCGCGGCTAATCAATTGGTATGTGCGGCCCTCCTATGGCAACCTCACCCACCTGTTCGCCAGTCACCTCCGGCTCGACTCGCTGTTCTTCGGAGTGGCGATTTCTTACGCGTATCACTTTCACTCGAGCAGATTCCATCGCCTGTTCACACAGCGGCGCCGGTTCCTCATTTTCGGTGGAGCGCTCCTTCTGACACCGGCGTTTGCCTTTCGACTCGAAACGACGCCGTTCATCTACACGATAGGTTTGACGATCTTCTGTGTCGGTAGCGGCATGATGTTGGTCGGGATCCTTTTGTCTCAGATCCCGCACGGCCCCGTGCTGGCCGCATTGGCTACGCTCGGCAAGTATTCCTACTCGATCTACCTGTGGCACCTGTTTGTATTGGCCTGGGGCATTCCGGTGATCGAGGGAACGTTTGCCGCCGAGCTCGGCGCTGGCACCAGGCTCGCGATGTATTTTGTCGGTACATTCGGTTTCGGAATTCTCATGGCCAAGGCCGTGGAGGTCCCGGCGCTGCGCCTTCGCGATCGCTGGTTCCCATCACGCAGTCCCGGCATCGCCATCTTTCCTCCTGACGAATTTGTCGCGCGGCGCGCCCAGGTCTTCGAGCAGATCGGCGACGGCGTGGCGATCGTGCTCGGTACCGCCGAGCCTCTCGGGGAACTGCCGTTTCGTCAGAACTGCCAGTTCTTCTATCTCACCGGCGTGACTGTGCCGCGCGCGAGCGTCATCATCGACGGCCGCGCCAGGACAACCACAATGTTTCTGCAGCCCAGGACGGAGGGGCAGGACACCAGCCAATCCGGACCAGGCATCAATCCCGGTGCTGCCGCAGCCACGGCCCTGGGGGTGCAGGCCGCGCTGGACCGCGTCGAGTTCGCGTCGGCAAGCAACGCGCTCGCTTCCGCCGGGCGCGTCATCTATACGCCATTCGCCGCGGAGGCGTTGGGCAGCCAGAGCCACGGAGATCGGACGCGGGACGGACGCGACTCGCACCAAGCGGCGTTTATTGCCAATCTGGAGGCGGCGGCGCCGGATTCCGAGATCAAAGATCTTGATCCGATCGTCAACGCGTTACGCGCTGTGAAGAGCCCGCGGGAGATTGCGATCATTCGCGAGGCCACGCGCATTTCCGGCGAAGGGATCATGGCCGCGATGCGCGCGGCCCGCGTCGGCATGCACGAGCACGAGCTGCAGGCGCCGGCGGAATTTATTTTCACGAAGAACGGCGCCGTCGGCGCATCGGACTTCGCGCTGATTGCCACCGGGCGGAATACTTATTACACGCACTACAACCGCAATACGTCGGTGTTGGCCGATGGCGACCTCGTGCAGTTCGACTACGCGCCGGACTTCAAGTACTACCAGTCGGACGTGACGCGCGTCTTCCCGGCGAACGGGACATTCTCAGCGCGCCAGCGTGAGATGTACGAGATCTACCTGGAACTCTACCAGTCGGTGCTCACGTCCATCCAGGTGCACACGACGCCCGCAGATTGTGTGAAGAACGCCCTCGTCAAGATGGACGCCATCTTGGTGCGCTACCAATTCACCGACGCGCGCATCAAGGCGGCGGCGGTGAACATGGTCGAGGGCTACCGAAGCCGCCAGGCCAGTACGCTCAGCCTTGGTCACAACGTCGGACTCGAGCTGCATGACGTCGGCGGATGCCAGGCGACGTTCGAGCCGGGCCAGGTCTTCACGATCGAGCCGCAGTTCCGGATCGAAGAGGAGCACCTGGGCATCCGGCTCGAAGACATGGTGCTCATCACCGAAACGGGTGTGGAAAACCTGTCGGCGTTTGTGCCGATTTCAGTGGCGGAGATCGAGAAGCTGATGCGCGAGCCCGGCCTGAGCGCGACCCTTAACTCCGACTGAACGGGCGCCGCGTGTAAGCGTCGTCGTATACTGACGCGCAGATGAGCCGAGCGGCGAGCATCGGACTGTTTGTTTTCTTTCAATCCCTTTACGCGCTGACCTCGTCGGGAAATGTGTTCCGCATTCCGGATGAGTTCGAGGTTTACTTTCAGACCGAGCACCTGATTGACGCCGGCGATCTGTCCGTGCCGCAGGCGACAGAAATTCGTCAATCCGTCGTCGCCAACGGCAAGGTCGTCGGCACGCAGTCGATGTTCTTCGGCAAGGTCGGCGTTGACGGCAAGCCGTACGCGCCGTACGGCCCGCTCGCCGCCGTCCTCGCCGTGCCGCATCACCTGGCCGGCCGCGCGCTCGCCTCGATGATGGGGATCCGGCGGGTGCCGCGCGCGCAGGGACTGGCGTGGGTGATTTTCGTCGGCGGTGTGACGATGCTCGCGACGTCGACCGCGGCAGCGCTGACGGTCGTGGGGTTCCATCGGTCCGCGCTGGCGCTCGGCACACCGCCTCGCCTGGCGCTGTTGCTGTCGGTCATCCTGGGCGGCGCCTCGGTACTGTGGCCCTACGGCACATCTTTTTTCACTGAAGCCTTCCTCGCCGCGGCATTCGTGTGGGCGGCTGCGTTCCTGATCGAGGCGCGAACGGCAGCGAACCCGGCAAGACATGTCGCGATCGCCGGGCTACTGATCGTGGTGGCCGGCCTCACGAAAGTGACCAGCCTGATCGTGGCGCCGGCATTCGTCGCCGCCGTGCTCGCGGAACGCTCACTCGCGATGCCGCGACGGCTGCGCGTGGCCGGCGTGATCGCCGGAGCGATCCTGCTGGCAGGGGCACTGCAGCTTGGCTGGAACGCGTATCGCTTCGGCTCGCCGTTCGATCTCGGCTACGACTGGAGTGAAACGATCCCGGTGATGCCGCCGCGCACGTTTGCGATCGGCGACATTCCGCGCGGCCTGGCGATCTTGTTGGTCGCTCCAGGCAAATCATTGTTCGTGTGGGCACCGATCCTCGTGATCGCGCTCCTCAATGCCTCCGCGATGTTCCGGCGTGATCGCGCGCTGTCGATCGGAGTCGCGACGGCGGCGGCAATAGGGTTGCTGGCGTACGCCGCCTATCTTTTTCCCGAAGGCGGCTATGCTCACGGACCGCGGCATCTCGTGCCGATCGTGCCGCTGCTCGCGCTTGCGGCGGCGGGCCCGATGACGCGCGCGCACAAGCCGTCGTGGATCTACGCCTGCGCAGCCGTCGGCTTTGTCATGGCTCTCTTGGCGACGCGCGTGTCGTACCTGGAAGACCAGGCGCTGCGGCGCGATCAAATGGGGAGGACAGTTCCGAACTACTACGAGGAAATCATCCCGGCGGCGGGCCGACCGAACAACCGGTATCGACTGGGGCACATCCCGTTCGTCACCGCCTTGAAATCGCCCGCGTGGTCGGAGTCCCCAATCCTTGGACAGGGGCCGGACTACTTCTATAAGCACCTGCAGCAGGCGCGCCGGCAGCTCGCGGATGGCCAGACAATCCCTGAAAACCTGCCTGTGATCTGGCAGGCCCTGTGGGTCGTGCTCGCGCTCGGCGCCGCGATTCATCTGGCGCGCCAGTACACGCGAATGGCCGCCGGCGCCGCGCGGGTCGGAGCCGTCGAGACCATCGTCGAGACCGCCAGTGTCGAGACCGCAACGAATTGGCCCAACGAGGCTGGCAACGCACTGCAAACATCGCGAGTGATCAGTACAGTAGAGCGGCGCTTGCCGCTGATCGTGATCGCGCTGAGCGCCGTTCTGCTGGCATCCGAGCTCGGCCAAGGCTGGGTTCCCTACGATGAAGGCGCGCTCGGCCAGGCCGCCGAGCGCGTGCTGGCAGGACAGGTGCCACACCGCGATTACGACGACATCTATACCGGAGGGCTGGCCTATCTGCACGCGGCGTTTTTCTCGGTTGGATCACACACCTCGTCCACGCTACGCATGCCACTGTTCCTGTTCGCGCTGCCCTGGGTCGCGGCGCTGTATGCGATCGCGCGTCGGTTCGTGCCCCCAATCGGCGCTGCATTGGTGGTAGTGACCGCCGTTGTGTGGTCGGTGCCGAACTACCCGGCGTCCGTGCCATCGTGGTTCAACCTGTTCTTTGCCACGTTCGGCGCGCTGGCGCTGTTGCGCGGACTCGAAAGCGGCCGGCAACGCTGGTTTGTTCTTGCGGGTGTGGCGGGAGGAATCTCGTTCCTGTTCAAACTGTCGGGTATCTTCTACCTGCTCGGCGGCGGCATCGCACTGATGGCGACGAGCTTTCGATCGAAGCCGGATGCCGTGTCGGCACGTACGCGATCTGGCGCAGCACTGGTGTCCGTGATTCTGATACTTGTTCTTGCCGCCCTCGCGGTGCCGATCACTCGCGCCGGGACAGGAGAAATGTTCCGTTTCCTGTTGCCGCTCGGCGCGCTCTTCGCTGCGCTGATTTGGCGCGAGTGGAAGCACGGTGACACCACGGCGCTCGAACGCGGCCAAGCGCTCTTCAAGAGACTCGGGCCATTCGTCCTTGGTGCACTCTTGCCCTTGATGATGTTCGTGGTGTTCCTGTTGTGGACGGGCGCGCTCTCCCAGACGATCGACGGCGTGCTCGTCAAACCATTCCGGCGCATCGATTCGGCCATGATGCACCCTCCACCGCCGACCGAATTGATCTATTCGATCGGCCTTGGGCTGTTGTTGGCAATGAGGGCGAGTCGCCGTGTCACAACGATGGTGGCGATCGTCGTCGGAGTGGTGTTGGCCGCGGTCGTCTACTGGTCGGGCGGCAGTCCCACGATCTATGCCATGGGGGTGCTTGCCGCCTGGGGGCTTCCGTTGCTGGCGGCGGCCGGCGCTGCGTGGCTGCTGATCACCAGAGGAACAGGCAGCGCCCACGGAGCGACCGACGCGGCGGTCGTCATCACCGCGATTGCGTGCGCGACCTTGTTAATCGAGTTTCCCTTCGCCTCGCCCAGCTACCTGTTTTACACGATTCCG
>Ga0137455_1000268_pt1 | contig 13402 bp, 9 predicted proteins | sample EasRivERMGT600_2_FD_102334 | JGI IMG/M metagenome (GOLD analysis project Ga0137455, IMG submission 102334) | Soil microbial communities from meander-bound floodplain in the East River, Colorado, USA - East River MetaG ERMGT600_2 | ecosystem: Environmental > Terrestrial > Soil > Floodplain ... | reverse complement strand
TTCGAGCACCCCGCGAGCATCAATAGCAGTCCCAGCGCGAAAATGCCCCACGCAAAACCGCGAGCAGCGGGTCCCATCGTGTCCCCAAACATCCCCGGGCGCGCGAGTCGGAGGGTGAGCGTGCCGTTTCGGGGATGCTCGCCGCTCAACTGCGCGACGACCGTGCGCATCTGCGCTTCACTCGCGCTTCGCGAGATGCCGTCACGCAGCCGGACCAGGGTCATCACGTTCATCGTCTGACGCGTCTGCAGCCAGGTGCTGCCGACCTCGATCTCTGCCTGCATTGTCATCGGCACCCACACTTCTGGGCGGTAGAAGATCTCGGTGCCGTGAAAGCCTCGCGGCGCGACGCCAAGGATCGTGAAGGGACGTCCATTGATCGCGATCGTGGCGCCGACGGCATCGGGCCGGCCGCCGAATCGGTTCTGCCAGGTATCAAAGCTGATCACCGCGTACGGCGACGCGCCCGGCGCCGTGTCTTCGGCCGGCGTGAAAAAGCGTCCGGCCGCCGGTGTTACGCCGAGCGACTGGAAATAGTTACCGGTCGCGAGGTAGCCCCACAGAATCGAGGTCTCGGGCTTCAGGCCCACACTCATCATCGCGATGCGGTACCCGATCAGATCCTCGACGTCGAGGCGCTCCGTCAGGTCGCGATAATCCGGATACGACCAGTGGCCCATGAAGTACACCGACGATTCATCGCGGATCGGCAGGGGCTTGAACACGAACGCATTGACGATGCTGAAGGCGATGGTCAGCGCGCCGATGCTGAGCGCCAGCGACCCGATCGCCGTGAAAGAGAACAGCGCGTGTTTCCGCATCAATCGCGCCGCGAACGTCACATCCTGCACCAGCGTGTCTAGGAACGGCAGGGCGCGCTGATCGCGATAGCGCTCCTTGATCTGATCGACGCCGCCGAACGCCTTGCGGGCCGCGAGCCGCGCATCGGCGGGCGCCATGCCCTTGACCATGAACTCATCGGTCAGGAGATCGAGATGCGATTGCATCTCTTCGTCGAGACGACGCTCGCGCGAACGCCGCAGCACAAGGTCGAGCAGCCGCGACAGCCACGTTCGCATCGTCAATCCGTGGCGAGCAGACGGTTGACGATGTCCACGGTGCGGGCCCAGTTGTCCGCTTCCGCGGTCAGATGCCGTTTGCCGGTGGCGGTGATCGAGTAGAAGCGGGCGCGGCGGTTGTTGTCGCTCGTCCCCCAGCCGCTCTTGATCCAGCCCCTCTGCTCGAGGCGAAGCAGCGCGGGATAGATCGTGCCTTGGTTGAGGGCCAGCGCGCCCCTGGCGATCTGCTCGATGCGTCGCGCAATGCCATAGCCGTGCTGCGGCCCCATGCCGGCCAACGTCTTCAGCACCATCAGGTCGAGCGTGCCGTACGGGATTTCGGAGTTGCTCATGTTGATAGGCAACATGAACAATCGCACATCTCCTGTTGAAAGGCAACAGGGGCGCGAAGGTTCAAGGGTTCAACGGGTTCAAGGGTTCAAGGGTTCACGGTCTGGGTGCGCGACAAGCTTCGACAAGATGGGCGACGTCATCATCGTCGTCACGAGCGCCATGATCACGAGCATCGTGAACAGTCGCGGCGTGATCACGCCGAGATCGAGGCCGATGTTGAGGACGATCAGCTCGACCAGGCCGCGCGTATTCATCAGGATGCCGAGCGCGGCGCTGTCGCGCCATGGCACGCCGGTCAGCCGCGCCGCAACGGCGGTGCCGCCGAGTTTTCCGGCGGTTGCCACGGCGACAATCAGCACGCAGAGCAGCCAATCCTGGGCGGATTCGATGAGCCCGATTTGCGTGCGAAGGCCCGTGAACGCGAAGAAGGCCGGCAGGAACATCACCCGCACGATATCGGCGATGCGCTCGGTGACCTGCGTCGAGACCTTGCTGTCGTGCGGAATGATCGAGCCGAGCAGGAAGGCGCCGAAGATCGCGTGGATGCCGATGAACTCGGTCGCCACCGCCGACAGCAGCACCGCGACGAGCACGAGCGCGACGCTCTGCTCGCCGATGCGCGGCGATCGATCGAGCCTCGCCACGGCCATGGCCGCGACGGTCCGGCCCGTCGTCACCATCACCGTGATGTAGAGCGCCGTGAGCAGCGCGGTGCGGATCGCCGCGGCGGGCGTGGCCTGCGTGACGCTCACGACGAACGCCAGCAGGCACCACGCGATCGCATCGTTGATGGCCGCGCAGGCCAGGGCCAGCGTGCCGAGGTGTGTGCGCTGCAGCTGGCGGTCTTCGAGGATGCGTGCGAGCACCGGGAAGGCCGTGATCGACAGCGCGACGCCAATGAACAGCACGAACGAAGTGCGATCGATGCCAGGCGCCGCGAGTGATCCATAGAGTGCCAGCGACAATCCGGCGCCCAGCACGAACGGAACGATGATGGCCGACAGCGAGATGATGACGGTTTTCGAGACGCTCGTGCGCAGCAAGCTGAGATCGAGCTCGAGGCCGACCAGGAACATGTAGAGGATGACGCCGAGCTGCGCGATGACGCTGAGAATCGGCGCCGCATCCGGCGGCAGCACGATTGCCTGCCACCCAGGGGCGATTCGGCCGAGCAGCGACGGGCCGAGCATGATGCCGCCGACGACTTCGCCGATGACCGACGGCTGATTGAGCTTCGCGAATACGGCGCCGACGAGACGCGCGGTCAGCATGATGACCGTCAGCGCCAACAACACGCTAAGAAGCATTGATTGCCAATCTTACCTGTCAACCTTCACGGCCCCGCCGTACATCAAAAGCCGCATGGACAACCTGCTGCAGGACGTGCGTTACGGCCTTCGGACCCTGCTTCGCCAGCCCGGCTTCGCGGCCACCGCGATCCTGACCCTCGCCCTCGGCATCGGCGCCACCACCGCTATCTTCAGCGTCGTGAACGCGGTGGTGCTGCGGCCGATGCCTTTCGATGCGCCGGACCGCGTCATGGTCGTGACCAACATCAACCTGAAGACCGGCACGCGCAACACGACGATTTCCGGCCCCGACTTCTTCGACTGGCGCGCGCAGGCGCGCGGCTTCGAGGTGTTGTCGTACTTCACCGGCAGCTTCGAGGCCAGCGTCACCGTCAACAACGTGTCGGATTACACGACCGTGACGCTCGTCGCGCCCGGATACTTCCAGGTGTTCGGCGCGAAGGCGCGGACGGGACGTCTGTTCACGCCCGACGAGGAGAGGTCCGGCACGTCGGACGCCGCCGTGATCAGTGAGGCGTATTGGCGGCGGCAGTTTGGATCCGATCCGCGCGCGATCGGATCGACCATCACCGTCGGCCAGCGCACGAAGACGATAATCGGCGTGACGGCGCTTCGCTATCCGGCGCGTGCCGACATCTACTATCCGGATCCTGTCGCGCCCGAAAGCCGATCGCGCACCGCTCACAACTATCGCGGCGTCGGCCGCCTTGCCGCCGGCGTGTCGGTTGCGCAAGCACAATCGGAAATGACGGGCATCGCGTCGCGGCTCGAGCAGCAGTATCCGGTCAGCAACGGCGACAAGGGCATCGCGGTCGTGCCCGTGCAGGACATCGTGGTCGGCGACACCCGTCAGACGCTGTTCGTGCTCCTCGCCGCGGTCGCGTTCGTGCTGTTGATCGCGTGCGCGAACGTCGCCAATCTGCTGCTCGCGCGCGCATCAGCTCGCGGCCGCGAGCTCGTGGTTCGCGCGGCGGTCGGCGCCGGCCGCCTGCGATTGATCCGCCAGATGCTGACGGAGAGCGTCGTGCTGGCACTGCTGGCCGGCACCGGCGGCGTGATCATCGCGCGGTGGGGCGTCAGCGCCCTGCTGGCGCTCGCGCCCGAAGATCTTCCGCGCCTCAGCGAAGTGACGGTCGATCTGAGCGCGCTGCTGTTTGCGCTCGCCATCTCGCTGGCTGCGAGCGTGATTTTCGGCCTCGCGCCGGCCTGGCACGTGTCGCGCGTCGATCTCGCCGACGGGCTGCGCCAGGGCGGCAAGGGATCGGCCCTCGGCGTGCGCGGCGGCTGGGCGCGCAAGGCATTCGTGGTGACGGAGATCGCGCTCGCCGTCGCGCTGGTGATGGGCGCGGGTCTTCTGGGCCGCAGCCTGATCGCGCTCGCGCAGGTCGACATGGGATTCAAGAGCGATCGTCTCGTCGTGCTGAAGACCGTGATTCCGGTCTCGGGCCGCGATCAGTTTCCGCGCGCGATCGCGACCTATCGCTCGATGCTCGACGAGCTGCGGGCGATTCCCGGCGTGACGGCTGCCGGCGGCGTCACCTCGCTGCCGACCGCCGTGCGCTCGAATGGCGGTTACTGGATCCAGGGCGCCCCGGGCCCCGAAGTGCTCGGCATGAAATCCCCGCAGGCGCTGTTCAACGTCGTCACGCCCGAGTACTTCCAGACGCTGCAAGTGCCGGTCGTGCGCGGCCGCGACTTCAGTGACGGCGATCGTCTCGAAGCGCCGTTGGTCGCGATCATCAACGAGCAGCTGGCCAAAGACGCGTTCCCCGATGTCGACCCGATCGGCCGGACCATCCGCTGCGGGCTCGACACGCTCGAGCCGATGACGATCGTCGGCATCGTCAAGGACGTCCGCACGCGCGGTCCCAATCGGCCGGTGCAGGCCGAGCTGTTCATGCCGTACGAACAGCACCAGGGTCCGGCCACATCGCTGAACATCGTGATGCGGACCGACGCCGCGGATCCGTTGGGCATCGGCGCCACCGCGACGCGGCAGATCCGCGGCCGCAATCCCGAGATCCCGGTGCGCCTCGAAACGATGGAGATGACGTTGGCGAATGCGTCCGCGACGCCGCGATTCAGGACGGTCTTGCTGGTGGTGTTTGCCGGTGTCGCGCTCGTGCTGGCGATCGCCGGCGTTTACGGCGTGCTGGCGTACACCGTCAACCAGGGCGTGCCCGAGATCGGCCTGCGCGTGGCGCTCGGCGCATCGCCATCGGATGTGATGCAGCTGGTCCTGCGCGAAGGGGCGATGCTGGTCGTGATCGGTCTCGGTGTCGGCGCCGTGCTGTCAGTCGCGGGCGCGCGATTCATCAGCGGACTGCTGTTCGGTGTATCAGCGCGAGATCCGCTGGTGTTTGCGGGTGTGTCGATGCTTGTCGCTATTGCGGCATTGGCTGCTTGCCTGGTACCAGGCCGCCGCGCGTTGCGAGTGGATCCCTTGTTAGCCTTACGCTCCGAATGATCACAGGAGAACAGAGAAGGGGAGAAAAAAGGAGTCTCCTGTTTACTCCCGTTTCTCTCTTCTCCTGTTAACAACTGGATCTTGTTTTTTCAACATTCAGATCAAACAGCGGCCTTAGGCGAGTTCCTGCGATATTGCCGACGAATGCGGCAACCAGCCACAGCCAACCATGCAGGCTGCCGGAGGCGATGCCGCTGAAGTACGCTCCGATGTTGCAGCCGTAGGCGATGCGGGCGCCGTAGCCGAGCAGCAGTCCGCCAAGAACAGCCGCCGCGGCGGATCGTCCCGACGTTTTCCACACCGGCGCGAAGCGGCCGGCGAGAATCGCCGCGAGCAGCGCGCCGAGAATGATCCCGAAGTCCATCACCGACGTGACGTCCATCAGCACGCTCGACTTGAGCGCGGTGGCCTGCGCGGGCGCGGTCCAGTACGACCACGACGCGACGTCGATGCCCAGCGCGGCAAACCATTTCGCGCCCCACAGCGCGAACGCCGACGTCACGCCCCACGGCCGTCCGCCGATCGTCAGCGTCGCGATGTTGACGATGGCGAGGCCGACCGCTCCGGCAACGAGCGGCCAGGGTCCCGCCAGCCATCGCGGACCGAACGCGCGCTTCGTCTCGTCGACGAGCTGACCGTGACGCCTGCGCTCTGCGGACATCGTGATCCACGCGACCGCACCAAATAACGCGAGGCTCACCGCGAGCGCCGCCCATGGTCCCATCGTCGTCACGATCGAAGTTGCCGGATACGCGGGCTGCGCCGTCCACCATCCCATGTGCGCGGTGCCGATCACCGAGCCGATGATGAAGAAGAACAGCGTGATCAGCATGCGCGCGCTGCCGCCGCCGACGCCGAACAGCGTGCCGGAGGCGCAGCCGCCGCCAAGCTGCATGCCGAGACCGAAGATGAACGCGCCGGCGGCGACGCCGACGCCGATCGGCGACACCGAGCCGCGCAGCGGCTGGCCCATGAACGTGCCGGCCGCCAGCAGCGGGAAAAACACCACGCAGGTGATCGCCAGCATCAGCATCTGCGCGCGCAGTCCCGCGCCGCGCCGATCCGCGATGAACACGCGCCACGCCGAGGTGAAGCCGAACGCGGCGTGATAGAGCACGACACCTGCCCAGGCGCCGACGATGAAGAGCGCCGCCTGGCGCCAGCTGATCACGGCATTGAGGTACCACGCCGAGAGCACGATCAGGAGCGCCGTGATCGCCGCGGGCCCGGGCACCAGCGCGCGGGATTCAAGTGCAACCGGTCGCGTTGGATTCAGTACCTGTGTTGCCATTGGTGTCTCTAGAAGGTCGTTCCGATCGTAACGCCGAACGTGCGCGGCCGGCCATTCTCGCCGATGAAGCCCGATGGCGCAAAGCCTGGATAGGGAATCGCGACCGGCACGTAGCGCGTGTCGAACGCGTTGCGGAGCCACACGTCGGCGAAATAGCGCTTCACGCGGGCGCCGGCTCGCAGGTTGACGAGCGAATACGCCTCCTGGCCCTCCGCGTTGGCTTCGTCGTACGAGAACGCGCCGGTCAGGACCACTTCGGCGCGAAAGAAGCTGCTCACCGTCGAGTTGATCGCGCGCGTCATCTGGCCGCCGAACGTGGCGGTGTAATCAGGCGTGTACGGCAGGTCGTTGTCGTCGACCGCGACGCCGTTCGCCATGCTGCCGGTCGCGAAGGTCGCGTTCGTGAAGCCGAGCGCGGCGAACACGTCGAGCGACGGTCGCGGCCGCGCGGTCACGTCGACCTCGACGCCGCGGCTGCGCGCGCCGCCGACGTTGGCGATGTAGAACTGGCCCGGCACGAACGGGTTCGGCACGTTCAGCTGCAAATCGTCCCAGTCGATGAAGAACACCGCCGCGTTGGCCGCGACCTTGCCGCCGGCCATCGTCGACTTCACTCCGCCCTCGACGTGCCACGCGTGTTCTTCACCGTAGGCCTCGCTGCCCGGCAACGCCGCGGGATTGAAGCCGCCGGCCTTGTAGCCGCGCGCCGCCGAGACATACGCCGTGTGCTGCGGGGTGACGCGATAGCCGAACGCAAATTGCGGCGACACGTCGTTGAAGGTCTGATCGGCGGCAACGACGTTCGCGGGCGCGATCGCCGGGGAGAAGAACGTGTTGAGGTGGGCGTCGCTCGATTCGTGATCGAAGCGCAGCCCCGCCGTGACGTCGGCCTTGTCGTTGAAGGTGGCGGTGGCGCGCGCGAACAGGCCGACGCCGTTGCTGTCGATCGACGCTTCCGGCGAGTGCATCGCGACCGGGAATGCGAGCTGAGGATTCAGCACGAACGCGCCGAACGAGTTCACCGCGTCCTGATCGTAGGCCTGGTTGAAGTATTCGATGCCCGCCTGCCACTTGACCATCGTCGAACCAAAGGCCAGTGGCGCGTTGTCGGGCGAGGAGAGGCGGACCTGCTGCGTGAACTGCGTGCTCTCTTCGAAGTTGTCGCGCGTCGCGAGCGGCAGCGGCGAGTAATCGAGGTCGGTGGAGTCCTCGGTGTCCCACTTGATGAAGCCGGTCGTGCTCTCGATAGCGAAGCTCTGGCCGGTGCCGCGGATGTTGACGGTGGTGTTGTTGATGTCGCGATTGGTGAAGCCCTCGTAATCGCGGGCGACGCGGAATGGCGTGAGGCGAATCGCGTCCAGGTCGCCAAGCGCATAATCGCCGTCGCGATCGCGCTCATAGGCGTAGATCACCCGCGCCTCCCAGTTCGCGTTCGGCAGGAACAGCGCCTGCGCCTTGGCAAACGTGCCGTCGCGCGAATCGAGGTCGTGCAGGGTGATCGCATTCTCGGTGAACCCGTCGCGCTGCTGCTTGCCGGCGGCAAAGCCGATTGCCGCCTTGTCGCCGATCGGTCCCGACACGTTGCCGCGCGCGTCCCACATCCCCGCGTTGCCGAAGGGCACGGTCACCGCGCCGGTCCATGCAGACATCGACGGCCTCGCGGTCGTGACGTTGACGATGCCGCCAAGCGTGTTGCGGCCGAATAGCGGGCTCTGCGGGCCGCGGACGAATTCGATCTGGCCGATGTCGAGCAGCTCGATGTTCGACGAATTGCTGTTGAGCTGAGGGACGCCGTCGAGATACGTGGTGATCGCCGGGTTGGCCGGGCTCGATCCGATCCCGCGGAAGCGCGCGTTGCTGACCTTGCGCGCGGTGAATTCCGTGAAGACGGAGTTGGGCGCGAAGATGACCGCGTCGGTGATCGCACGCAGCCCGGAATTGGCGATGGTTTCGGCGGTCACCGCGGTGACGCTCGCCGGAACCTCTTTCACATCAGACGCCTCTTTCTGCGCGGTCACGATGACCGTCGGCAAGAAGATGCTGGGCGATTGATTCGACTGCGCGGACGAGGTTGTGGGGACCAGGGCAGCAAGCAAGACTACAAGGCTGAATCGAAACATCCGGCCATTATGACGTCCCGCCGGAGGCGGGACAAGAAAAGCGGTCCTGCAACCTTTTCTTGTTTACTACCGTCACAGTAATACGATATTACCGTCGCGGTAATAACCATGAAGAGACACCAGGTACCGCTCACACCGGCCGTTTTTCACATCCTGCTCGCCCTGGCGGACGGGCCCTTGCACGGCTACGGCATCATGCAGGCGGTCGAAACCTCGGCCTCCGGCGAGCCGGCGATGGGCCCTGGGACGATCTACGGCTCGCTGCAACGCATGGAAGAGGCGGGGCTGGTGAAGGAACTGGCGGCGCGCACCGACGATCGCCGGCGCGTGTTCGCGCTGCAGCCGGCCGGCCGCCGCGCGCTCGCCATGGAAGCCGAGCGCCTCGCCCGCCTCGCCGCGCTCGTCCGCGCCAAACGCCTGTTGCCGGACGAGGCGTGATGTGACCACCCTCTCGACGCGCCTGCTTCGCCTGCTGCTGCGGACGTATCCGCGCGAGTTCCGCGAGCGGTTCGGCGCCGATCTCGAGGCCGACTTCGAACAACTGCTGCGCGCGCGCGGTCGCGCCGCGGCGTGGCGATACGCGCTCTCGGATCTGCGCCGCGCCATCCCGATGACGCACACCGACGATCAACGCGCCCGTCAGCGCCGCTACGCCGTCACGCTCGGAGGAGATAACCACATGGGCACGATGACATTCGATCTTCGCCATTCACTGCGCGCGCTGTTGAAGTCGCCGGTGTTCACCGCGGTGACCGTGCTGACGCTTGCGCTCGGCATCGGCGCCAATAGCGCGATCTTCAGTCTCGTCAACGCGGTGCTGCTGCGCCCGCTCGGCTACGAGCAACCCGAACGGCTGATGATGATCCACGAAAAAATTCCGGCGTCGGGCGTGCCGCGCTTTGGCGTCTCGCCGCCCGACTATCTCGATCTCGATCAGATGCAAGGATCGTTCACCGATCTCGGCGTCTATCGCACGCGCGCGATGGAGCTGTCGGGCACCGGCACGCCGGAAAGCATCACGGTGGCGCAGACGTCGGCCTCGGTCTTTCCCCTGCTCGGCGTCGGCGCGGCCGAGGGCCGCACGTTTCTTCCGGAAGAGGACCAGGCCGAGCAGGCGGTCGCGATCATCACCGAGGGCTTGCGCCGCCGCCGCTTCGCCGCTTCGTCGCCGATCGGCGAGCGCATCGTGCTCGATCGGCGGCCGTACACGATCGTCGGTGTGATGCCGGCAGGCTTCCAGTTCCCCAAGCGCGGCCTCGAGTTCAACGGCACACCGGCGGACGCTTATCTGCCGCTCGTGTTCAACCCGTTCGAACGCCGGGCGCGAGGCATGATGTACAACCACAGCGTCATCGGACGGCTTAAGGACGGCGTGACGATTGAGCAGGCGACGCGCGACACCGCGGCCCTGGTCGGGCGGGTGGTCGAGAACTATCCCGCGAACCTGCGCACTGGCTGGCAGATGCAAATCGCGTCGACGCCGCTGATGGACGAAATCGCCGGCCAGGTGCGGCGTCCGCTGCTCATCCTGCTTGGCGCCGTCGGTCTCGTGCTGCTCGTCGCCTGCGCGAACGTCGCGAACTTGTTCCTCAGCCGCGCGGTCGCGCGGCAGCGCGAGCTCGGCGTTCGCGTGGCGCTCGGCGCGTCGCGCTATCGTTTATTTCAGATGTTGCTGATCGAGAGCCTGCTGCTGGCGCTCGCCGGTGGCGGGCTGGGGTTGCTGCTCGGCAACTGGGCGGTCCGCGCCGTGCCGGCCGTGATTACCACGAGCCTTCCCGGCGTTTCCGACGTGTCCCTCGATGTGCGCGTCGTGACGTTCACGCTCGCGCTGTCGATCGCCACGGCGTTGTTCTTCGGGCTGGTGCCGATGATCGCCGGCATGAAGCGAGAGCTGATCGACGTGCTTCGCGAGGGCGCGCGCGCCGCCGGCGGACGCGGGCAGCACCGGCTGCAGGCGGGGCTCGTCGTGACGAGCGTCGCCTTCGCGTTCGTGCTGCTGGTCGCGTCGGGACTGCTGATCCGCAGCTTCAACAACCTGATGAACGCGGAGTCCGGCGTCAATGCGCTCAACGTGCTGAGCATGGAAGTGATTCTGCCGTCCGCGAGTTACAACCAGGCGTCGCGCGTGCGCTCGTTCTACCAGACCGTGCACGAGCGCATCCTGAACATTCCAGGCGTCGCGGCCGCCGTCGTGACGACCGACCTGCCGCTGCGCGCCGACGGCGAGCGGCGGGCGTTCGCGCCGGAGAATCCTGACCCCAGCGCCGTGCTCGAGGGCAGCATCGCGCTGACGTGGGCGCACGGCGATTACTTCTCGACCTTCGGCATCCCGCTGATTCGGGGCCGCAACTTCACGAGCGAGGAGCAGATGGAGAACCGCCTCGTCGTGATCGTCAGCAAGAACCTCGCGGATCGTTTTTGGCCGGGCCAGGATCCGATCGGCAAGCGGCTGAAGTGGGGCCTCAACGCCGCTTCGCCGGCGCCGTGGCAGACCGTCGTCGGTGTTTCCGGTGACGTCGTCGATGGCCCGCTCGGCAGCGATCCGGTGATACACGTCTACTCGCCATATGCCGAGACGCCGGACGGCGCCCTGGCCAGTCCGCTATGGCGGACCGTGAAGATAGCGGTCAACGGCGACGTCGATGCGGCCTCGCTAACGCCGTCGGTGCGCGCCGCGATCGCGGCAGTCGATCCCGCGCTGGCGGTTGCGAAGGTCACAACGATGCGGGAAGTGGTGCGTGACATGTCGGCGCCGCAGCGCTTCAGCGCGACGGTGCTGACGGCGTTTGCCGCCGGCGCGCTGCTGCTGGCGGCGATCGGCCTCTACGGCGTGCTGGCGTTCGGCGTCGCCCAGCGCACGCGCGAGATCGGCGTGCGCCTGGCGCTCGGCGCGGCCCGCTCGGAAGTGCTGGGACTGATCCTCAAGCAGGGAATGATGCTGGTCGGCGTGGGCCTGGTCATCGGCCTGGCCGGCGCCGTCGCCGCGACGCGCGTGTTGCGATCGCTGCTGTTCGAAACCGACGTCTACGATCCGATGACGTTCGCGATCGTGGCGGTGCTGCTGGCGGTCGTGTCGCTGGCCGCGTGTTACGTCCCGGCTCGCCGAGCCGCGGTGGTCGATCCGATGGTGACGTTAAGAACCGAGTAGCTATACGCTAGCGGCGTGCGGGCAATTCTTGCGGCAGCGGGCGTCTGGTTACTCGTTACCGTGGCGTTCGCTCATCAGCGTTTTCCGGGCACGCTCGATCAGCACCCGTCGATTGACTATCGCGGCGGCACGGTGAGCGACGTCGCGACCAACCTGCTGCGCGACGTCAACGACGGCAGGACGAAGCTGACGTTCGCGGGCACGCAGGGATTCCTGCTCTCGCTTCTCGACAAACTCGACGTCCCGGTCGAGTCGCAGATCCTGCTGTTCTCGAAAACCGGCATTCAACATCCCTTCACGAGCCCGGAGCGGCCGCGCGCGCTCTACTTCAACGATCGCGTCGTCGTCGGCTACATCCCTGGTGCGCCGTTCATCGAGCTGGCCTCGCACGATCCGCGGCAGGGCGTGATTTTTCAGTCGGTCACGCAGACCCCGGTCGTGCCGCTGCAGACCGCGCGGCCCGACCGTTGTACCAGCTGCCACCTGTCGGGCAACACCATGTTCGTGCCGGGCATTCTGGTGCGCAGCAATTTCACGGCTGCCGACGGCCACACCATGCCGGCGCTCGGCAACTTCATCATCGATCACCGAACGCCGCTCGAGCAGCGGTGGGGCGGCTGGTACGTGACCGGGACGCACGGCGCCGCGCGTCACATGGGCAATGCCATGGTCACCGACCCCTCGAAGCCCGAGGGCGCGATCGGTGAGGCGACGCTCAATCGATCGACGCTGCCGGATCTCGTCGAGGCGGACGCGTATCCGCGCCAGACCAGCGACATTGCCGCGCTGATGGTGTTCGATCACCAGGGTCGCGCGATGAACCTGCTGACAAGTCTTGGCTGGGAGGCCCGCGTCGCCAAAGCGGAAGGACGCCTCGATTTCTCGAAGGGCGATCTTCGCGATCTGGCGCGGGAGACGGCGGATTACTTCGCGCTTGTGGACGAGGCGAAACTCGCCGCGCCGATTCACGGCGTCTCGGAGTTCCAGAAGACGTTCAGCAATGCCGGCCCTCGCGATCGCAAAGGGCGATCGCTGCGCGAGCTCGATCTGCAAACGCGGCTCTTCAGGTATCGTTGCAGCTACATGATCTATTCGCCCGCGTTCGACGCGTTGCCGCCCGAAGCGAAGGCGGCCGTGCTCGCGCGCCTGCGCGAGCTGATCACGGATCGTGACACGATCGAAATCCTGGACGACACGAAAGCAGGCTGGCGATGATGACCGTGGTGTGGGTGTTCATCGCCGGAGGGTTCGGCAGCGTGGCGCGCTTTCTGATCGCCCAATGGTCGGTCGTGGCGCTCGGCCTCAGCTTTCCGTATGGGACGCTGATCGTCAACCTCGCGGGCAGTTTCGCCATGGGCGTGGTCGTCCAGCTCGCGATGGCGGGCTCGTGGCATGGCGATGTCCGCGCCGCCCTTGCCGCCGGGTTCCTTGGCGGCTTCACCACGTATTCGAGCTTCAATCAGGAGACGCTGGCGTTGTTCTCGAGCGGTGCCACCGGCGCCGCGGCGTTGAACGTCGCGATTACGCTGGCAGGCGGACTTGCGGCCGGCGCGTTAGGCTTAACGGCCGGCCGCTTCCTGAATCCCTGATCCCTGATCCCTGATCCCTGATCCCTGATCCCTGATCCCTGATCCCTGATCCCTGATCCCTGATC
>Ga0137455_1000264_pt1 | contig 13445 bp, 12 predicted proteins | sample EasRivERMGT600_2_FD_102334 | JGI IMG/M metagenome (GOLD analysis project Ga0137455, IMG submission 102334) | Soil microbial communities from meander-bound floodplain in the East River, Colorado, USA - East River MetaG ERMGT600_2 | ecosystem: Environmental > Terrestrial > Soil > Floodplain ... | reverse complement strand
GAGGATCAGCAGGTCAATGGTGTAGCCCGCCCTTCCTAACGGCTGACCAGTTGTGGACGCGCTACTGGGCCATTGGTCAAGCCGTGGGGATGACGGAGCCTCAGTTCTGGAAGTCTACCTGTGCTAAGGTCATGGCCCTGTACAGGCTCAAGATAATTGAGTGGGGGAGGGATCGTGACTACTTCCCCGCCCTATGTGTGGCCACAATCCGCAATGCTCTATCCTCCAAGACCAGTAGAGTGTGGACAGCCGATGATATCCTACGTCTCCGATACCCGCCTGAATCCGTAATGATTACACAACAGCATGACCCAGATCGAGGGGCGATGGGTGATTGGAAGGGTCTGAAGCAGTCCTTGAAGGAACGGACCAGAGGCCAGCAGAAGCGGAAGCAACAGCAGCAGAGGCAAAGAGAATAACGTGCCTAACTTCTCTCAATCAGTAGCCGATCTGTTCGCCACACTTGGCATTGATACGTCCAAGTTCGATCAGGCTCTATCGCATACCAAATCGGCCACACAGAAGGCCGCTGAGGAGATGCGTGGCCACTTCCAGCAGATAGAGGCCGCGACACAGAAGTTAGGCAACACTCTAGGCCCACAGAAGGTAGCAGCCGCACTCAAGGACGCCGCTAAGGAGGGCATAGCTCTACAGCAAGTAATTGATGCGTTGCAGGTTAAGACTGACAAGCTCCGTATAGGGCAACAGGTTGATGCCAACAAGCGGGCGAAGGAGATAGTCTCTCAGGATATCCTTGGTGCGTCTGGTACGGCTAGGCAGGGGGATGAGAACGATGCTGCTGCGATGAAGCAGCGTCTAGTCACTACTCAGGAATCCCTGAGACAGCAGGCCGCTAGTCAGAAGGATTACTCCTCGTTAGTAAAGCAGCTTAGGGGTGAGGAGCATGAGGCCAATGCTAGGGTAGCGGCACAGGAGGCTGAGGGGACCAAGAATGGCATAGCTTTCTATAGGGATAGGGCAGCACAGCAGATTCAGGCTAACAAGCAGGCTATTGCCAGCAACATGGACTACTCCAATCTGACCAAAAGCCTGAGGGCTGAGGAACTAGCTGGGGAGAAGAGAGTCTCTGATGCGCGGGCAGTCATAGCTGCTGACGCACGTAAACGTCAACAGGAGATGCAGCAGCAGCAGATAGGTCATGCAGAGTTCATGGCTCGATCTGCTGATGAGGCTGTTAAGGCTACTGCCAGAGCCGCTGCTGCACAAGAAGCTGCTACTCGCCAGATGTTTAGCCGGATGACTGATCTAGGTATGGGCCTGACAGTCATTGGCGGTATGATGACAGTGGGCATAACTGCCCCTATCGTCGCCTTAGGCAAAGCCTCAATAGATGCAGCGACCAAACTAGAGACTCAACGTGTAATCTTTACAAAGCTGGGTGGGAGTGTGGAGAGTGCTAATGCCCATCTGGAGACTCTAAAGCAGTTCGCCTTAACTACACCCTTCGAGTTTGATGAAGTCGTGGACGCGGATAAGAGGCTCCGTGCTATGGGCTTCACTGCTAAAGAAGTCCTCCCTATACTGATGGCTGTTGGCAATGCCGCTGCTGCAATGGGGAAAGGGCCAGAGACGGTTGGCCTGATTACTAAACAGCTATCCGACATCCGAGCTAAGGGCAAGGTGGAAGCTCAGGAGTTAAGAGTACTGGCCGACAACGGTATTGCTGCTCGTGAGATCCTTGCGGAAGCGTTTGGGATCACAATACCGGAGGTGATGGAGCGGACAAGGAAGGGCACGATCAGTGCGGCTGAGGGCATTAAGGCTCTAGTAGAGGGCATCAACAAGCGGTTTGGTGGACTGATGGAAGATCAAATGTCCACTATGATGGGCCGCGTCAGCAACTTCAAGGATAAGATAACCTTCGCATTACAGGAGATTGGTACTCCTTTGATTGGTGTTGGTAAGAGGATACTGGACTTTGCTGAGATTGGTCTAGCCGGTATCTCCAATATGGCTAAAGCCTTTGGGGGGATGCCTCCAGTATTGCAGGACATCATTATAGCTGTTGCTGGAGCAGTAGCAGTAATGGGTCCTCTACTAGTCGCCGCAGGCGGGCTTGCATTTTCCATAGGTCAGATAGGGTTAGCATTCCCAGTGGCTACAGCAGGAATGATAGCTTGGGCAGCAACATCGGCTGGCCCTGTAGCTCTTGGATTCATAGCGATAGCTGCTGCTGTAAGTCTCCTAGTTGGGGCTTTCAGTGAATTAACTGAGAAGTCTAGACAAGCTCAGGCTGGCTTCGAGAAGTGGATGAGTAGCGCCACTACTGAAGCCCGTGCACCAAAGGAGATCGCATTCAGGAAGAACCAGTTAATTGAGGCCAGGGAGAAGGAGCTAATCTCCAAAGAGTTCTACCTGGAGCAGATGAAGAAGCTGGATGCTACTGAAGTCGAGATGGACAGACTACGGCTAAAGAATAGCTTAGCTGGCTCAAGTCTCGGTCTGACGATTGGGGGTGGGAAGAAGGTCCTAACTGAAGAGGGGTATGCAATACAGGCCGAGCAGCTTAGGAGAACACAATCTCATGCTAAGGCCATGTTTGACATCCGGCAGGCTGCGAGTAAGGCTCAGCAGGACGCTAACGAGATATCCGCCGCTCGTGAGTACCATAACACTGTATTAGCTAGTGGTCAGTTGTTGGAGTTTCAAAAGGGGGAGATTAAAGAACTGATCGCACAGGAGAAGGCTAAGGGAGATGCCCTAGCTGATGAGCGGTTAAAGACTCAACTACAAGCTGCTGGGGACGCCCATACAGGACGTGTCAGTAAGGCCGACATACTGTATGAGACTACTCAAAGGAAGCGGGAGGAGGAGAGAGTAAAGCTGGCAGTCGAGATGGAGAAGAGTCTCGTAACTATGACTGGAGCGCTCCAGGATGATGCCTTCAAACAGCAGACTAAGAGATGGGCAGATGAACTAGCTGCCACGATAAAGCACTACGATCAGAAGCAGGATGATGCAGAGAAGGCTCAGACGAAAGCCTTTGAATTGGATCTCCAACATCAGGAGAGATCAGCAAAGCTACAGATGATGTACAACGATCTGTATCTGGCTGAGGGCAAGATCACAGCCAAAGAGAAGCTGGCTATGGATGAGGAGGTGTATAGGGCTGAGTATGAGCACGCACGGCAGGCAATCAACGATCAGATAGCCCAGCTTAGTCTGCGTAAGGAGAATAACAAAGCTGCGATAGAAGCTCTGCAAGGCAAGCTGACGGCTATGGAAGACGCTCACGCTATGAAGACTCTGGCCGATGAGATCCGTAATGCAAAGAAGGAGATGTCCGAGTATCAAAGGGCTGCTGATAGGGCCTTCAACAACGTGGCTCGTGGCATTGCCCGCAACATCGTTGAGTTTAAGGGATTCGGCGCGACCGTGAAAGAAGTGGCCAAGGATATGGCTCAAGGCATGTTGGAAGTCCTCATACAAGATATGCTGAAGCCAGTTAAGAAGGCCATGATTGATCTGGTCAAAGCTATTGAGGATGAGCTATTCAAGCCCCTCCTCAAGAAGCTGAAGGACGTGCTCATTGACATCTTTGGGAGTGGTGCTGGCAAGGCTGGTGGTGCGGGCGGCGCTGCTGGTGGGGGCATCATAGACGTATTCAATCTCCCCACATCGACTAGCCGAGGTGGTCCTAACGATCCGTATGGCATTGGTAGCATACCAACTTGGAATGGTAGCCCTGTTCCTGGTGGAGGGGGAGGTGCTGCTCCAGTTGGTGGGGGCGGAGGAATGCTGTCTGGTGTTGGTGGAATAGCTGGAGCTACTAACCTAGTCTCTGGCATAGTCTCTGCTGTCTCTGGAGTAGTGGGCAACTTCCAGATGTATGGCATGAATAAGTCTCTTGACTTACTTGTGAACCACACGCTCCGCATGTTTAATGAGATATTCCAGCAGCGTATTGACCACTGGTCGCAGTTCAATCAGACCTTCACACGGCTTGGCGAGATATGGAATGAGCTAAAGGGTGGAGGCAAGGGCGGGACGGTCAACCACATTACAATAACTGGAGTGACTAACCTGGACTCCATGATCCGAGAGTTGAAGGCTAAAGGTTTCGTTATCGCCCCAATGTAATCATTACGGAATTACATGCCAACTGCAACTACAGTAATGATAGGGCTGGCTGGAGGAAGCCAGATTGACCGTGGAGATATGCTTGTACCCGGCACTCTCCAGGTCAGCATGTTCTCCAATCAGCGATGGACGTGCAGGTTCACCCTACGCTCCTATCATGGGGATTACCTGCCTACAGTTGGCGCACTCATGGATGTGTATGAGGCCGGTACTCGTATCTTCTCTGGCTCGGTCGATGAGAAGACTGGTACCCGCCTAATCCACGGGTATGGCAGCGTCATAGTCGAGGAATCCTATCTGTGCATAGACTTTGCCGCACGGCTGGATCAGAGACTAGCTGACGTTCCTATGGTATGGCCTGCTGGAACTCCCAGAGGACAGATCGTGTTCGAGATGATGCAGCAGTACTGTAGTGCAGAATTCATACAGTACGTGAGAGTCCCTACTGCTGGAGGATTCATCTACGATGGAGGCAATACCACAGAGATATTCGTAGCTAACCATGAGAGTGTATCCAATCTAATTCAGTCTCTAGCCGATGCGGACGGCTTCATATGGTTTGTTGATCCAGACCGCAGACTGCATTATCAAGCTGCATCTCTGACTACAGCGCCCTTCTCCTTCAGCAACACATCCAATAACTTTACTAACTTGACTGTTACTGAGAACAGAGGGGACTACTGGAATGAGGAGCACCGGAGGATATCCTATGAGTGGCAGGGTCCAACTGGTACTACTCTAGTCGGAGATAGCGTGGTAAGGTCGTGGACTCTGCCCGGTGAGGTAGGCAAGCTACAGGGGGTCTCCCTGAATGGTGTGGAGGTTGGGTCTGGGAGTCCGGGACAGGGTTCGCCCTTCACATGGGAGTATGGCTCAGATCAGATCACACACGATGTAGCTCTGCCAGTCATTACTGCGGGTGACGTACTCATAGCCTATTGGTGGCCTCTAGGTAGTGACTTCATAGTGATGACAGCCATCACTGGTGAGACTCCAGCAATACGTAGTGCTTATGAGGGCAACAGCGGCCTATACCAGATCAAGGTGGACGACACAGAGGAGACGAGTGGGACTCTAGCTGAGATTAAGGCTGAGAAGGACCTGAACTTATGGGCACATATCCTAGTCAGTGCTGAGGTGGTCTGTCACGGCTTCACAGGCCCGGCTGGGGTATCAGACATCTATCCCCGGCCTGGGATGGTAGTGACTCTCTCTCTCCTCTATCCCCATATAGAACAGGACTGCTTTATCTCTGAGGTGCAGGTCGATCATGTACCCGGTCAGGGGTTCCAGTACACTCTAAAGGCATACAACATCAGTCGTGTGCCTAATGCAGTGGACTTCTTCAGGCAGATATCCGGTACTGGGGGGAGTGGAGGAGGTGGTGGAGGAGTGACGACTGTAGGGCCTGAGGGTCCTCCTGGTCCAGCATATACAGAGACTCTTAGCCCCCCAGTCAGTAATGCCACGGCTGTAGTCATTATTGAGGGGTGGGCTAATGATCAGATGTTTGGCTTTGAGGGGGACATAGACGTTCCTACAAGCCACATCAACTATGCTCACATGGAGAGGATTGAGGTTACGGCCACCCTCTCTAATGGGGAGTCCTATCCTATCGCAGTTATATATCGGACTGGTGCTGGTTCGTCTTGGGCTAGTGGTAATGTTCACTATCGGGCGATTGTTGATAGGCAGCCAGCCACGGCAGATCAGAATTGGTATGTCCTATTTACCCCGTTCAACGAGAACAACACACCTACCCCTGATCCATTCACTGTAGGCCCTCTCAATGTGCAGATGTCGGAGATAATGCTCATCACTGGCGAGGAGCTTACTAATGCACGGTATTTGGACGAGAATGATGGGCAACATACAGTAGTTATATTCACTCTGACAGCAGTGACTCTGCCCGTAATGATTACACTGTGGATCGACTTCAATGACGGCCGCGCCCCAGTATGGCAGGGCTGGCGTCGTCTCCATAGTGTAGGACAGATCATCCGTATTGGTGATCCTATCCAAGGCACGCAAGGACAGATGTATGCTGGGACAATCTGGCGTCCCGTAGACCCATCTAAGGAGACATGGACTGTCTACGGCGCTGCTGGAGCCATAGACTCTGCTCAAGTTATACCGGCTAGTGCTGTATGGGACACATTCACTGTACAGGCTGTGGGACCGGCCCTTGAGACGGACATTACTAACATCAGGTTCATGCCTAGTCCGGCTGGAGGCCCAGTGATCTACAGCACTAACGCTCTAGGTGAGAAGGTATGGATCTACTATGAGCTTCGTTGGGATCAGCCTAGTTTTAATGATGCTGACCATTTCTGGTACTCTCGCGTAACACTACAGAAGGGTAGGGTCAATGCCGGTGTTTGGGAGCCCGCCCCAGATGCAGAGGGGGAAACAAGTCATCCGGGGCTATTCTATGGCAGGGTACATGCCGACGGAGTAGCAGCACAGACTGGAGATCCTGATGTTGGGGCAGAGGCAATTATCAAGGGGGACATACTAGCAGCCTTCAAGTTCCCCACTTCCCCATACAATACATTCCGCTTCTGGGTCTATTCAGGCTCTAGGCGAGGAGTCCTATCTGATGGCATGGATGGGGTAACTGCTCTCAATGTAGGCTGGCCTGGGGGGGCGGACCACTATGATCTGGTGATTGGGGATCATCCTGATACCCTGGATGCCCGATATCTCCTTCCGGCTTCTGTAGGTCCGGGACTAAAAAAGGATGTTACAACTAGGGTGGTAGAGGCTGCTCTTGGCGATGGAATGAAGTTTGACTTTGCCAATGCTACCACCATTGACGTGGGTGTTGGCACCAAGATTGAACTAGGCAAGCTGAAGATGGACTTCGGTGATGGCCTGACAGCCGCTGGGAATGCCGTAAAGATTAACCTTGGGCTGGGTCTGACAGTTAGTGCCGGGGCCGTTCAAGCAGACTTGGGCGCTGGAACTCAGTTCAACGGCAGTAAGATTGAACTCAAGATAGCTGGTGGGCTGGAGTTTGTTGGGACTACTGCTCAGGTCAAGACTGGAGATGGTGTTGAGGTGGTTGGGGGCAGTGTCAGAGCTAAGGTGGGAGATGGTCTAGAGATATTTGCTACGGCTACCAGAGTCAAGGCCGGTGGAGGATTGACTGTCAGTGGAGGCACAGTAATAGTTAATCTGGGTCAAGGCATAACTCTTTCTGGTTCGGCTATAGCGGTTAAGTCTGGAGATGGACTAGTCTTTGACGGTGGGGGAAACATAGATGTCAATACTGGGGCTGGCCTTAACATTGTTAGCTTTCAGGTAGCTATCCCGACTAATGGTGTAACAACAAGTATGATCTTAGGTCTACAGGCTGACAAGATCACTGCTGGGACCATCTCCGCTACAGTCTCCATGACTGCCCCTAGTCTGTCCATTACTGCTGGAAGCACCCTAGTCAACATCGACTCTGGCAACCTAGTGAAGGTGTCTGACACAAGTGGTAGTACCGTAAGATGTCTGATAGCCTCTCAATATTTTGAAGTGGCTCAGGGGGCTACTTTGAACTTCAGTAGATTACAAATTGGGAATCTGAGTATGTCTGATGTTGGTGGGGTGAACTCCTGTACTCTTACTACTCTGGGCCTCTTCTTTGGGGGAAATCAAGTTGTTAAGGGAAGGCAGGCTGATCCCGGTGCTCCTGGTGGATGGGCTGACGTTGGTGCTCAGATATGGGCCGCGAATTTAAGGACTGCTTTAAGAAACCACGGACTGATATAGTGTAATCATTACGCGAGGATTCAATATGGACGACCTAGAATTTACATTCACCATACCTGGGAATTGTCGGGAGAGTCTCAAGAAGTACTTGGACGCCCAGGTGAACACTAAGCAGGACCCCCTGACCAAAGCTACTGTTGTAGAGAGGAATCCTGGATGTGAGGATGAGGAATCCTTCCTTGCCATGCAGCTTACCAACGTTCTGGATCAGGTATGTGAGTTGCACCCTATGGGAGATAGGAGGGCCAAGATGGAGGATGCTGAAAGGATAAAGAAGGAGGCCAAGGAAATTGGTAGGATAACTACTCAGGCCCAGAGAATGAAGGCTAAGGGGTAATCATTACATGGCCGATGTCTCTCATATCAAGATGCAAGGCCCGGCGGGTGCGACTGGAGCTACAGGGGCTACTGGCTACGCCCCTATCTTCCGCTCTGGGTCTGGTGCCCCTAACTCTGGCATTGGCAATAACGGAGATATGTACGTCAACACGGCCAATGGTGACCTCTATGGGCCTAAGGCTGGGGGAGTGTGGGCTGGCGCCATCTTCAATATTGAAGGTCCTCAGGGCATTCAGGGCATCCAGGGTATACAAGGAATACAGGGCATACAGGGGAATACCGGGGCCGCTGGTGCGCCTGGAGCTTATAATATCAACTCGCGGGCATACAATTCTGCGGTGCAGTCCATCCCTAATGCCACTGTTACGGGCTTGAGCTTCGATACAAACGCTTTTGATAACGGGGGTATCCACTCAACCACTGTTAATCCAACTCGATTCACTGTGCCTGCTACTCACGCTGGCATCTATCTTATAATCGGACAGATCCAATTTGCCCCTAGTACTAATGGGGGACCTCGTTTGATTCAAGCAGCCGTTAATGGTGTGGTGAAAGCCGCCATCTTCTCTCCATCGAATATCAGTGCCAGTGTTAGCACAAGACTGCAAGTGTGCTGCCTGGAGAGCCTAGCAGTTGGCGATTATGTGGAGTTCCAAGCATATCAGGACTCTACTGCGGCTATAGATGCTACCAATGGGCATGGCTCCACGTTCGGAAGTATTCAGCGACTAGTTTAGGAGTTTTGAAATGTTAAGCCAAGCAGAGAAGACGACAATATCAAATATAATTGCCCGTGAGGGTGGGCTTAGTTCCCTATTCACTCAGATTCAGGCAATGGAGGTAGCTTCAAGGGGGGCATCAGCATTAGCTACACTAGCCCCTGCGATCACGGTCACAGTGCAGAACTGGGCAACCTTAGCAGCATATATAGCATCCCCTGAGGGCGTGTCTATTGCTTCAGTCATAAATGCTATTGAGGCTGACTCTGGGGCGCAGAATGCTACTAGGCTAGGTCCATTATTTGTTGCATTATATGCTGCAATCAAGGCTAGGGGGCAATGAGCAGGTTATACATCACTAATAGTACTGCTATGCTTAAATGAGTATTATGGCAATCATAAATACGGTAGATTCTAACGTCCTTTGGCAACAGATAGTCCTCAACGCCACAGGTGTCATTGTAGCCCTGACCACTCTCATAAAGCTGTTCAAGACAGATACCAAGGTCGGCGAAGTTGGCACCAAGGTCGGCGAAGTTAACACTAAGACAGATGATATCAAGGTGATGGCGGATGGGAACCTGAGTGCTCTACGGGCCGACTTAAAAACTGCCATGGAGCGTATAGTCTCCTTGGAGAGACTGATCGCAGCTGCCAGCCTGCCTCCGGGTGCCCAATGGACCTCCCGGCCAGCGCAAGCTATAGTGGATCCAGAGCCTACTTCTGTCACCGATATCGACGTAGAGGCCGCGCTCTCGAAGATGCGTAAGGATCATCAATGATTATCTTCTGGCCTAGTAAGAAAGCAATCGTCAATGCTCTAGCAGAAGCACTAAGCCAGTTCTATGAAACTAAGCTAGTCGTCAAGGAGGCTCCAGAATCCATTGTTACTCTACAAAATGACTTGAAGACTTTAGTAAGACATGGTTCGCGCATAGAGAAGATCATGGTAGAGTTGTCTGCATATACCCACAGGAGCATCCATGATCTTCTTAATGTGGCTACTATCATGCTGGCTCTGGTAAATGAAGCTGACATGCCGGATGATAAAAAGAAAGAACTGGTGATACAGTTACAGGGTATTTTGAAGACCAAACCGTAATCATTACACTTTTAATCAAAATGTGCTAGTATACTAACATGTCCGAGACTCCATATCAGAAACCAACAGGGTGTATTCAGGCCCGACCTACTAATATCTCTGTCTTCTTTGCAGGGGCATTCATCAACTTAGCCGCTATCTCCAGACTACAGGGCATTGAGTACACACTGTTATCCCACATGTTCGCCGGTCGCCGGTATCCTAAGGTGGTTCTCGCCCGCAAGGTAGCTGCTGCTTTGGGCATGGACACGGAAGAGTTCTATAGGGCCTTCGATGACCATCTAATGACTCTGGAAGCTAAGGCTAACTCCTATCTGGATAAGTATCAGACCCGTATCCAGAAAGAACGTGAGGAGAGAGCGCAGACTCTAGCTTCTGGCCGGATACCTCTATCCAGACTTCCAGGTGTCTACTTGCCGTCCGACGTACGCTAAACCCTGTACGATCGGGCTAATTGTACTGTTTAGCACTGTGCCGAATCCGCACACCTTGACAAGGTTGTCAGATTGCGATATGATCGTAGTCTGTGCCAATCCCGACAAGCCCTAAGATCACGAAGATACCGAGTCCTGGTGAAATTGGCCTTCCGCCCAAGTTCGATAGCTGGCGGGTAGGTCAAGAGGACTTCATCCACCAGATTCTTACTGACACTCATAGATCCACCGCTCTATGTGCTGGGACCGGGTTCGGAAAATCTCCCGCCTACATAGCCGCTGCAATCCTCTCAGGCCGTCCGACGTGCGTAGTCACTGAGAGCAAGGCTCTGCAAGATCAACTGATGGATGACTTCTCCCCCATCGGTTTGGTAGACATCCGAGGACGTAATAATTACATTTGCGACCTACGCCCCAACGATCCAGACTACACCTGTGAAGACGGATATGCCGCTAGATGCGCCTACAAGGGCACAACTAACTGCCCATCCTCTGCGGCCGAGTTCAAAGCCGCCACGTCCAAACTGGTAGTCAGTAATTATAGTAAATGGATCTGTAGTCGCCGCTTTGGTACTGGGCTAGACCACATAGCCCAAGTCGTCTTTGATGAGGGGGACCATGCACCAGAGGCCCTAGCTGATGCTGTACGAATAGAGCTTAACCATAGGGAGATTGAAGAGGATCTACACCTCAAGTTTCTCAATGGAGAGGCTGCTAAGAGCTTCTACTCTTGGAAAGAATGGGCTAATGTTGCCCGTATTGTATCCAATGCGGAGTATGTTAGAGCACAAGCAAAGATCCTTCGTGAGACTAACCCTAAATCCTCATGGGTCAAGCATATGGTTCACATGAGGAATTTGAATAGGAAGCTGTCCACTCTAGCGGTAGCGGGCAAGCTGGATTGGGTTGTGGAGGAGGCCAAAGACCGTAACGGTAAACACTACGGATATGTCTTTGATCCAATCTATCCCGGCAAGTTCGCAGAGCACACTATCCTACACCGTACCCCTCGCATAGTGGTAGTCAGTGCCACTGTGCGGCGTAAGTCGATGTACATGCTGGGCATTGCGAAAGAGCAGTTCTCCTTCACGGAGTATGACTCTACCTTCGATCCCCAACGCTGTCCCATCTACTATATTCCCACTCTGCGGGTAGATGTCCGAACTGACATTCGGCAGCTATGGTTCAGGTTAGACCAGATTGCTAGAGCGAGGCAGGACTTGAAGGGTATCGTCCATACAGTCTCCTATGATAGACAGAGATCAGTCCTGGAGAATGCAGCTTGCGCCGAGCGCATGATCTATAATCGGCAGGGGGATGTCACAACTGAGACGGTAGAGCAGTTCAAGCTGGCACCTCCAGGTACAATTCTCACCAGCCCCTCTGTAGGTCGGGGATTCGATTTTCCAGGGGATGAGTGCCGCTGGCAGTTCATATGTAAGATTCCTTTCCAACCTCCTTCTAACATCCTGAAGGCCAGAGAAGCTGCTGACCCGGAGTATAGGGGGTACAAGGCTATGCAGACTATGGTTCAGCAGTTTGGCCGGGACATGAGAAGCAAGGATGATTGGAGCCAGCGTTTTATCTGTGACGATCACCTAAAGTGGTTCTTGCCCAAGTTTGGGCATCTAGCTCCTCGCAGCTTCCATAGGTTCTTCAAGGAAGTCAGGACCTTACCGCCACCCCGGAGGTTCTAATGCCTATATACATTCCTCTTTACAAGCGTTATGGCTCTATCGTTGACATCTGCTACGTGGATCTGGAGGACTACGAGCGCCTGAATGCGTTCAGGTGGGGCCTTATGGTTACTAAGTCCGGTTGCAGATATGCAAGAAGGGGGTCAACTGGGGGTATAGTTCTAGTTCACCGTGACATCCTATCGGTCATGTTGGGTAGAACTTTGGATAAGACAGAACTTTCTGACCACAGAGATAATGACGGACTGAATTGTAGAAGGGATAATCTGAGGCTGGCGACTAGATCCCAGAATGGCTGGAATCGAGGAGCACTCTCAGGTACTACTACAGGGTACAAAGGGGTAACTGCGGATAGGGGTATATTCAAAGCTCAGTTGATGAAGGATTACAAGAACAAGTTTCTGGGCAGATTCAGTACTGCTGTGGATGCCGCTCGTGCTTACGATGCAGCAGCCAGGGAGCTTTATGGAGAGTTCGCTGTACTAAACTTCCCTGAGGAGTTGAAATGATTACACTAACTCCAGCAGGCGTACCTCCTGACGCCGTAATGATTACATACCAGCCTAGGGGCAAGAGGATGAAGCATGTCTACTACGTGTGGGGAGTAACCTCACACTGGTACTGGCAGACGGTAGGCAATAACGGACAGGCCAGTAGTAGATATGCAGCCGAATGGATGTGTCGTAACTGGATCGACAAGGGTCTGGCAGGTAGGCCAAGGTGACCGACACTGATCGGGATCTCATCCTATATCGAATTTCTGAAGTTAGCAGGGCAGTACAGCTTCTCCATGAGACTATGGCCCGCCGGGTATTCATAGACGAAACGGTGGACTCATATATCGTGGATGTCAAGTCGGAGATTGGTCTACTTCGGATGGCAGTTACAGCAGTTAAGACCAAATCAAAGGAGAAATAGCATGGCAGCAACTAAAGTGGCCCCCATCGCACAGGCAGATAATCGGGTGAACTTCGGTTCTCTCGACTTCTACGTGGCTGGCGGAGGGTTGCCAGAAGGTGATTACGTTTGGAGTAAGTTGCAGTTCCAGGACTACCAAGCGATTCAAAAGGCGACTGGGGCCGCAATGGGTCCCTCACGTCTTGGCGTAATGATTACAATGTTGTCTATCACTGACCCTGCCGCTGACGCAAGGGATCAGTTCTACTCAATGGGCACCAATGCCAACAAGTCGTGGGCACCCAACGCAGATGACGGCGGTCTGTCCCTCATCCCACGTCCGGGTGGACCCGCAACCAAGCAGAATGAGTCTACCAACTGGGCATTACTGCTC
>Ga0137455_1000262_pt1 | contig 13456 bp, 7 predicted proteins | sample EasRivERMGT600_2_FD_102334 | JGI IMG/M metagenome (GOLD analysis project Ga0137455, IMG submission 102334) | Soil microbial communities from meander-bound floodplain in the East River, Colorado, USA - East River MetaG ERMGT600_2 | ecosystem: Environmental > Terrestrial > Soil > Floodplain ... | reverse complement strand
GCCCGGGGGCCCCGCTCGCGCGCCGCCATCCGCTCGCCGGCGCCCTCGGCCTCTACGCGCTGTTCTCGCTGGCCGGCGTGCCCGGCACGCCGGGCGCGGCACTCTGGCTCGACGCCGCGCGCGCGCTCGGCGAGGGCACGCGCACGACACTGCTGCTGGTGATCGCGGCCGCCTGGATCTCCGCGCTGGGCGCCGCACTCGGCGAGGTGCGCACGACCTTCGGCCTGCCCTCACCGGCGCGGGGACCCGTCAACGACGCGCCGCGCGAGGCCCGCCTGGCGCTGCTGATCGCCGGCGCGGGCCTGGCCGTGCTGGCGGCGGAGGGGCTGATCCGCTGAAAGTGCCATACGGCGAACGCACGGGCCCAGCCGTCAGTCATGGCGGGGTCAAGAGAAGAAGCCATCGCGCCACCTCGTTCGTCCATTGGGCGGATGTCCGCGGGCCGTTGTTCCCGCCACGAGCCCCACGCCCCCCGCAAGCCGAACGGAGGTTCCATGAGCCGCCCCGCGATCCCCAGCGTCACCCTTGCAGCACTCGTCCTCTGCGCACCCGCCGCTCGCGGTGGAGACGATCCCGAGCCCCTCGCCCGCGCCGCGCGCTATCCCCTCCACGGGACGGTCGATCCGACTCGCAGCGGCCCGATCGAGACGCGGCGCGGACCCTCCGGTCATCTCTGGGTGAAGCCGCTCGTGAACGGGAAGGACGTCGGCTGGTTCATGTTCGACACCGGGAAGACCGGGATGTCGATCGATCCCGGCGTGGCCCACCAGGCCAAGGGTCGGTGGTGCTCCTGAGGTAGCGGGCGGTCGACCGTTCGGCGCGCCGAGTGGTGAAGATATCGAGCCGGGAGTGACCGGAGCCCGCGCCGATCCACGATGCCGGTGCTCTTCAGGACTACTTCTTCGCGTCCTTCGCTTCCGCCAACCGAACCATCTCCTCCACGGCGGAATACGGCACGACGTGGTCGGCGCGGTCGAGGTACCAGGTCTGCATGACCTTCTGGACATCCAGCTTGCGTTCCTGGACGACGCGGTGAATTGCCCGTTCGCGGGAGTTCGCCGGACGTGGTTCGTGGTCGCGGAGGACATAGACCAGATCACCGGTCACGATGAGCTTGTGGCTGGGTAGGTACGCCAACACGAACTCATCGACATGCGTGGAGTAGTCGAACTCGTAGAGCTCGAGCCGTTGTTTCCGATCCTTGAGGATCCGCGTGCCGTCGATGACCTCGAGCTTGGGCTCGTGCGGTTGGCGCTGCTGAGCGTCGGGGCGGATGCGGTACGGTCGAGTGGCCAGATCGCGAAGGTAGGAGACGTTGCCCTCCGTGGTCAGGACGGTGATTCCTCGCTGCACGTAGGGTCGTATCCCGTTGGCGTAGAGCGGGTGGTGATGGCTCATGGCCACGTAGCGGACGGGCTTGTCGGGTAGCAGGTGGTCGGCGGTGGCCAGCAGCCTCGAGGATGTCTCGCTGCAATCGCCGGCTTCCACCACGACGGCGAAGTCGGAGAACGCCACGAGCAGCGACCGAGCATCGCTGGGGGGGAGCCCGATGACGTAAACGCCCTTGCCCAGATCGTAGGACGGTAACAGCGCGTTCGAGCCATCCGCCTTCGGCTTCTGGAGCGTCCACCCCTCGAACCCGGCCCGAGATGCCGCGGGGACCGTGAACTCGTCGGCGTTCATCGCCGCGCCGAACTCGATCTCGGTGATTTCGGAGACGACGTCGTGTTGGCCGGAGCTATCCTCGATGTGCACTTCGGAGTGCAGCGGCACCTGGATCCCATTCCGGTCGATGTAGTTGGTGAAAGACCGCCACTCCAACCGATCTCCCTTGTGCTTCCAGTGACCGATGCGTTCCACGCGCATCAGGAGGTGGGTGTTGACGTCGAAGAAGAGCGCCCGGCCTTCACCGTTGTCGAGGCTGTAGCACAGCACCTCGTCGTCGTCAGAGCCGGACAGGAGTCGGAGACCGGCGGCCTCGGCTCGAGCCTGACGCAGATACTCGTGGGGCAGGTACTCCAGTTCCTCCCGCAGCGCGCTCTCGAGCTGCTTCTCCGGTATGGAATCCGGCCGACTCGCCCCGCCGTTGAGCCGGAGTCCGTTCCCTGAGCCAATGAGGGCGAACGATTGAATTGGCTTGTCCTTCTCGTAGAAGACCACCTCTGACTTCACCGCCTGCAGGTCGGCGGAATAGAACGTGGCCGCGTTCATTCGGTAGTCCCTGTGGGCCCATGGGCGAGCGAAATGGCCTTCGAGGCGATACGTCCCCGTAATCGAGAAGCGGATGTTGACGGCTCGATCGAGCAGCTCGGGGCCACCGTGCGCCGCCACCGCACGATCGAGCACGTCCGATGCCTGAACGAAATTCAGGTAGAGGAACGATTCTTGAGGTTCGCCGGAACCGAACGCCGAAGGACCGAGGGCGGAGACCAGAACCCCTGCGAGGAAGCACACGGCGAGACGTCCAAGCGATCGAGAGGCCATTCCAAATTCTCCTGTCCGGACCCGCGCCCCCGCCAAGCGGCGACTCCAAACCAGGCAGACTAGTGGAAAATCGGCTGAGTGGATCCCGAGCCATGGCGGCGACGCGACCGCGAGTCGATCGCGGTGGTCGCGCCAGGCTCTCCGCACGATAGGCGCGTGGGCTAAGTTGGTGCGCCGCGAAGGGTCGCGGCATTCCGAAGACTGGCAAGCATCTGCGCCGAGAGGCCGAGGGCATCCCCGGGCACTCACGGGCACGAGAAGGAGCGCGAAATGGGACCGCAATCGCGTGCCTTCGCCACGGAAGCGGGTCGGGAGGGTTTCGACGATAATGGGCTCCACCTTTGTAGAACACTCGGGGAACGTCAGTTCCGTCGCTCGTCCGCTGCCGGACCCGGGGTTTCCAGCCGGCCGCCCGGATGGTCATTTGCAACAAAACGGCCGGCCGCAGCGTCTTGACCATGCTACCCAGCGGTAGCTCGGGCAATTCGGTCACCCACAGGAGGGTCGTCGTGAGCGCAAGGGTCTCGATCGCGGTGCTGGCCTTCGGGCTCACCCTGGCCACCCCGGTCTTCGCATCGGACGTCGGCTACATCTACGGGCGCGTCGAGATGGTCGAAGGAAGGGTGTACGAAGGGCAACTCCGCTGGGGGACCGAGGAGTCGTTCTGGGACGACATCTTCAACGCCACGAAGTACGAGAACGAGAACCTCGAGTATGCCGACGGCAAGGGGCGTGAGTGGAGCGGCTGGGACTTCCTCGGCATTCGCCAACATATCTTCGGCCACCTGTTCGCCGTCCGCTTCGGAGATCTGAAGCGGATCCGCGTGCGCGACGACGACCGCCTGATCGTCGAGTTCCGAAACGGTGAAGAGCTCAGGCTGAAGGGTGGCTCGAACGACGTCGGCGGAGAGATCACGGTGGTCGACTCGAAGCTGGGCCAGCTCGATCTCAAGTGGAATCGCATCCGCACGATCGAATTCATGGACACGCCGGCGAAGCTCGCGGACAAGCTGGGCGAGCCGATCTACGGCACCGTGAAGTCCGGCCGCTACGACTTCACCGGCCGCATCCAGTGGGACCACGACGAGTGCCTCACCATCGACAAGCTCGACGGCGAGACCTCGGACGGCAAAGTGTCCGTGCAGTTCGCCGACATCGCCTCGATCCGCAAGGACCGGCGCGGCGCGCTGGTGAAGCTGAAGTCGGGCTCCGAGATGTACCTCACCGGCACGAACGACGTGAACCGCGACAACCGTGGCGTGGTCGTCGTCGTGCCGCGAGTCGGCACGGTGAAGATCGGCTGGGACGACTTCGACGAGGCGAGTTTCGTTCGCGCCCCCAACACGGGCCGCAGCTATGCCGAGTACGGGCGCGGCAGCGAACTGACCGGCGAGGTCGTGACCCGCAACGGACGCTACGACGGCCGGATCGTCTTCGACCTCGACGAGTCCTGGGACTTCGAAATCCTCCACGGCACCAACGGCGACACCGAGTACCTCATCCCGTTCCGCGACATCGCCAGCATCAAGCCCGTGGGAAGGCGCCGCTCCGAGGTCAGGCTCCACATCGGAGCGACCATCGAGCTCGAGGAGAGCCAGGACGTCACCCGCAAGAACGACGGCCTCCTGGTCTTCAACGGTGATGATGAGCCCCAGTACATCGCCTGGCAGGACGTCACCGAAGTCAGGTTCGCGGCGCGCAAGGGCCCCTAGTCCGTCAGCGCGGCAGATCGAATCGGTGGCTGACCTTGAGCATGAGGTGGTTGTCGGCGGGAACGTCCTGGATCGACGACAGGTCGTCCGCGGTCACCGCCAGCGTCGCGGGCTCGGTCTGGCTGCGATTCTGATTCCACACCAGGAACAGCGTGGTCGCGCCGCTCAGCTCCCAGCGCGCCACCGCGCTGCCGCGTAGCGAGCGGAGCACGAAGTCGGGGTCGCGGATCGTGAACGGCGCCACCGGTCCGGCGCCGTCGGGGTCCACCCGGTAGCCGCGCGGCGCGCTCGTGCGCACGATGGTCGAGCCATCCTCGCCGTAGCGCCGGTAGTCGCCACCTGGGGCCAGCAGCTCCTTGATGCCGGTGTAGGTGGCCGAGGCGATGAACGGCTGCAGGTAGAGCTGGAACGTGAGGTTGCGGCGCACGGTCCAGTCCACGCGCGGGGCGATCTCGATCCGCCGCTCGTGCAGCTCCCCGAACACCGAGCGCGCGCCGCCGGTCGCCGTTGCGGCGGTGTCAGGTACCGTGGCCATCCAGCGCGCCGCGTATCGGTTGTCGGCGAAGCGGCCCGCGATCGAGACAATCAGGTTGGGGCGCGGCCGCACGATGAGCGTCGCGCGCGTGTCGCGGACGAGCCCGCCAGCGTCGTCGGCCGCCGCCTGGTGTGTCAGGTCACCCGCGAGCGGGCGCCGAGGCTCGGACGCGAGCCGCGCCTGGGCGCTCCATCCCGGCGGGCGGCGGATCGCCGGGCCGCCGCGGGCCTCGCGGTCGTCGAGTGACGCGAACGAGCGCGAGGCCTGGAGGCTCGTCGTCCAGTAGTTGGTGAAGGTGGTCGCGAGGTCGCCCGCGATGCCGTCCCCGAGCAGCTCGCTGCCCTGGGTCCACGTACCGTAGCGGCCGACGCTGATCCGATTGCTGCGGGTGTGACGGCGCGTCGCGACGTCGAACCATGTGCCCACCACGTGGGCCGCGCGCAGGTCGCCGCGCGACATGAACCCGAGGTCGTTCATGTCGAGCCCCGCCGAGTGGCTCTCGCCGTGCGCCTGCCAGCGCCAGGTCCCCTTCTCGCGCGAGACCGTGAGCCGGCTGCCGGCGCCCGACAGCTCGGTCCGCGAAGGGTCGAAGTCGAGATGGTCCGCATCCGGCCGCTGGAACTGGTGCGCGGGCGAGCGCTGCAGCAACGCGATGGCGCCGGTGGTGCCGCGCACGTTCGATCCCACGAGGTAGCCGTCCACGATCACGTCGCGATCGCCGAGCCAGCCGTAGGCGTCGGCGCCGGCGGCCACCGCACGATCGGGCAGGAACGCGGTGGCCTCCTCCGCCTTTCGCGACACGGCCGTCACCAGCGCGCCCAGCCGTGCCCGTTCGCCGACGTCGCGCGTCCAGCGTCCGGCGATGTAGTTGGTGAGCGGCTCCACCAGGGGATCCTGCCGTTCGCCCCCGATCACGAGCCCCGCGTGCTCGGTGCCGGTCACGGCATTCAGCAGCCCGACACTCGCCCCGCCCGCGGTGCGGAACACCAGCTTGGCCGCGCCCTCGATCGTCGTTTCATCGGGCAGGTCGGACCAGTCGGCCACGAGCCGCGTGTTGCCCTGGGGCACGCGCCCGATGCGGCGCGAGTAGAAGAGCAGCGGGTGCGCGAGGCGGAACGTCGACGCGTAGGTGGTCGCCAGGTCGCCGAAGGCGTAGAGCTTCGCGCCCTCCAGGAAGAACGGCCGCTTCTCGGGGAAGAACTGCTCGAACTGCGAGAGGTTGAGCACCGCCGGGTCGACCTCGACCTGGCCGAAGTCGGGCCGGAAGGTGGCGTTGAGCGTCAGGCTCGAGCGCCCGGTCCAGCGCAGGTCGGCGCCGCCCGCCATCGTGCGGGTCGTGCGGTCGTTGAGCGGATCGGCGGTGTGCACGGTCGCGAGCGAGGCGACGCCCGAGGTCAGGTAGGGCGTCAGCTCGGCCTTGGCCCGCGGGTGGATGCCGTCGAGACCCGCGAGGTCGCCGAAGCGGGACGCGTACCCTGGCAGGTTGCGCGGGTGGCTCACCAGGCGAGCCTGCTCCTGGCGGTGCCGGATCCACCGGATCAGGTTGATCCCCCACACCTGCCGCTCGCGATCCACGAAGCGGAGCTGCGAGAGCGGGAGGCGCAACTCGGCCGACCAGCCGCCCGAGTCGACCGAGACCGCCGACTGCCACACCGCATCCCAGCTCGTGTCCTCCTGGCTGTCGTTCGAGATGACCGCGTCGTACTGGACGCCGTCGGGATTGACGAAGAACTCGCAGCCCGAGCGACGGTCGTGGAGCGGATCGAGCAGCAGGCCGAACCAGTCGCACTCGACGTACGTGTCCCGGCGCGCGACGACGCGCGTGACCGGCCCACGGGCGTGGAGCCGCGCCGCCACGTACAGCGCGTCGTCGTCGAACAGCATCCACACCTGGGTCGACTCGCTGGCGGCCTCGCCGTTGTCGGGCCGCTGCTGGCTCAGGCCTCCGAACTCCGGCGCCTGCGACCAGACGTCGGGCTCGATACGCCCATCGATTGCGGGCGCGCGGTCAGTGCGGGCCGCGCGCACCTCGCGGGGCGCGGCGACGGCAGTGGCGTCGAGCAGCACGGCCGCGAGGACGAGGGGGAGGGAGACGGCGAGCGTGGGGCGCATGGATCTCTCCTTTCGCCGCCCATGCTCGCCGGGTAAGATCCATGCGTCCAACGCAACGTTGCCATCAGATCGATGAGGGATTTAGATGGATCGCTCCTCGCCACCCCGGGCCGCGTCGCTCGACACCAGGCACTTGCGGCTGCTGCTCGCGATCGTCGACCAGGGCGGTCTCACCCGCGCCGCGCACGGGCTTCATCTGAGCCAGTCGGCGCTCAGCCACCAGCTGCGCCAGATCGAGTCCGCGCTCGGCGTGCCGCTCTTCCTGCGAGTCAAGCGCCGGCTGGTGCTCACCGACGCGGGGCGGCTGCTGGTCGACCGTGCCCGACCGATCCTCGGCGAGCTCGACGCGCTCGCCGAGGACGTGGGCCAGCACGTCACGGGCGGACGCGGCCGGCTGCGGATCGCCACCGAGTGCTACACCTGCTACGAGTGGCTGCCGCCCCTCCTCACGCGGTTCCACGCGCGGCATCCCGGGATCGAAGTCGGCATCGTCGCGGAGGCGACCGGCGATCCGCTCGCCGCGCTGGCGGCGGGGGAGATCGACCTCGCGATCGTGACCCGCGTGCCGGAGGCGGCCGGGTTCGAGCGCCGACCGCTCTTCGAGGACGAGCTGCTGCTCGTGGTGCCTGCCGGGCACCGGCTCGTGGGCGCGTCCTTCGCGCGGCCGTCGGACCTCGCGGGCGAGCGGCTGCTCCTGTACACGCCGCCCGACGAGAATTTCTTCTTCCGCGACTTCTTTGCGAGTACGCCGCATCGCCCGGCGCGTGTCGACGTCATTCGGCTGACCGAGGCGGTGCTCGCGATGGTGCGCGCGGGGCACGGCGTGACGGTGGCCGCCGCGTGGGCTGTCCAGTTGCACCTCGCGTCCGGCCGGCTGGCCGGCGTGCGCCTCGGGCGTCGAGGCTTCCGACGCTCCTGGCAGGGCGCGATGCGCCGATCGAGGAACGGCGTACCGGCCGCCCACCTCGAGGAGTTCCTGCGCCTGCTCGCGGAGTCGGTGCGGCCGGCGCGCTACGCCGCTCGACACCTGCCCACCGGGTCCTCCGACCGCCGGCGGCCCGTGCGCGGCTGAAGCGACGATGCCGCCTGCGTTCGACCCTCGCGAGTATCGTGACCCACGGCCGAACCGCGTCCTGATCCGTGCGCTCAAACCCATAGCGCGGATCGCGTTGCGGTACGGGCTCGGCGTCCGCTCGATCGAGCTGCCGGCCGCCGATCTCGCGCGGCTACAGCGGGCGGTGCAGCCGTGCACCAGCGCCTTCCTCGCCCCGCTGCACCCGGAGTTCCTCACCGACTGGCTGATCGACAAGGAGCTGGCGGCCCGCGTGTCACCGCTGATGGCGCACTGGGCCTCGTACGAGATCGTCAACGCCGGACCGGCAGCCCGGGGCTTCTGGCTGGCGAGCAATCTGATCGCCAACGCACCCGGTGGCGGGGGTCGAGAGTACTCGGTGCGCTGGGCGCTGCAGGGCCACGGCGTGCTCCTGCATCCCGAGGGCACCGCGACCTGGCACGCGCGCCACGTGGGCACGCTGCTTCCTGGCGCGGTGGACATGGCCTGGGAGGCCGCCGGACGCGCGCACACGGCCGGAAGCTCGCGTGAGACCTGGCTCGTGCCCGTGGTGTGGGCGCTTCGATTCCCGCGCAGCGCCGAACGCGGCTTGGCGCGCGAGGTCGACCACGTGACGCGGGGCCTCGGCCTGCCGCGTTCGAACCGGCCCACGATCGAGGGTCGATTCGCCGACCTGCAGCGCTCGATCCTGAGGCTCCAGCACGATCGTTTCGGCGAGCCACCGCCCGATGCGTCGTCGATCGAATCGGGCGCGGGGTTCTTCGCGGCCCAGCAGGCGCTTCAGGACCGCCTACTCCAGCGGCTCGAGGCTCGGCATGGACCCGGCGAGGGTGACCTGCGCCGGCGGCTGCATGCGTTGCGCCGCTCGATTCGCGAGCGTCAGACGGCGGATCCCGCCGGTGCGCGCGAGGACCGGTTGGTGGTGCGGGAGATCGACCGGCTGTCGGGCTTCACCGCCGAGCGCTACGGCGGTCCCACTCTGGCCCAGGAGGAGATCGCCGAGTCCCTCAAGCGGCTCCGGGTGTGGCTGCTCAGCGAACGGCTGGTCGACCGGCTCCACGCCGTGGTGCCGGTCGCGGTGGCGCCGCGCGACGCACACGTGCACGTGCCGGAGCCGATCGCGGTCCACTCGGAGTGGCGGCCCGATGACGCCGGCGCGGCGCGCGAGCGGCTGCAGAGCGAGCTGCGCGAGCGGATGCAGCGCGCGGTCGACGACCTGCACGCGGCGCTGGCTCCGCTCGTCGATCCGTTCCGCCGGCCCAATCCGTTCGCGGTGGGCGCCCGGGCCGGGCCGTGATGCCGTCAATTCAGCCACCGGCGCGCGTGGCGGATTGCTAGACTCGGGGCCCAGTCAACCCGCTCAGGACTCTCGGAGGGAGTGCCCCATGTCGAAGCGCGTGATGATGGCCGCCGTTGCCGCGTCGATCGCGGCCCTTGCAGGTGTGGTGGTCGTGCGCGATTGGCGGTCGACCGAGAAGGCGAACCTCCAGGGGCCGGAGCTTCGCAGCTACTCGACTTCCGTTCCTGCCTCCCTCAAGGGCGAGGACGGCCCGTCGGCGTATCCCGCCGAGTGGGGATGGATGCGACGCACCGCGCCCTACTGGAATGTCGACGCGCAGGCCTTCCAGGAAGAGGTCGGGCGCGCGCAGTCGCTGCGCAAGGCGTCCGCCCTCGGCAACCGCTTCGCGCTTTCGCCGGTCGCACCGGTCGGGCCGGACAACATCGGCGGCCGGTTCAGCGACATCGAGTGGGATCCGACCGACGCCGACATCGTCTATGCCTCCGCAGCAACCGGCGGCGTGTTCAAGTCCACCGACGGCGGGGCGAGCTGGATGCCGATCGCCGACGCCCTGCCGAACCTCAACGCGGGGGACCTCGCGGTGGACCCGAACAATCCGAGCACGATCTGGCTCGGCACCGGCGAACCCAACGGCGGCCACAACAACTTCCCCGGGAACGGGCTCTACCGCAGCACCGACGGTGGTGCGAACTGGACGTTCATCGGGCTCGGTGGGACGGCGAGCATCGGTCGCATCGTGGTGGATCCGACCGACTCGCAACGCGTGTTCGTCGCCGCCCAGGGCAGCTACTTCGCGCCCAACCCGGAGCGCGGCCTGTACCGGACGCTGGATGGCGGTACGACGTGGCAGAACGTGCTTTCGGTCAGCGACAGCACCGGAGTCACGGACGTGGTGATCGACCCGACCAACCCGAACCGGATGCTCGCCGCCACCTGGGAGCGCGTGCGGCGCCCGAACGGTGGCACCCATCTCTTCGGGCCGACGTCCGGAATCTGGCGCAGCCTCAATGGTGGTGATACCTGGACCAAGCTGGGCGCGGCGAACGGGCTGCCCAACCCCGCGACGCAGCCCACCGGGCGCATCGGGCTCGCGCTCTGCGGCGCCGATCCCAACGTCGCGTACGCGGTCATCACCAACGGCAACAACGTCATCGGCCTGTGGAAGTCGACCGACTTCGGCACGAACTGGATCAACAACGACACCGACCTCGAGATCCAGGCCGGGGGCGGCGGATTCTCCTGGTACTTCAGTCAGGTGCGCGTCTCCCCGGACGACTGCAATCAGGTGTACGCGCTCGATGTCACGTTCTTCCGCAGCGACGACAGCGGGGTGAACTTCACCATCCAGTACGCCGGCTTCCCCGCGGGCTTCCACGTGGACCACCACGCGCTGGCGTTCCATCCCGAGAATCCCGCGATCCTGCTCGAGGGCAACGACGGCGGAATCAACTACAGCACCGATCGCGGGGAGAGCTGGAGCAAGATCCCGGGGCTGCCGGTGAACCAGTTCTACGAGATCGGTCTCGACGCTTCGAACCCGGCGCGGCTCTACGGCGGCACGCAGGACAACGGCACCCTGCGCACCACGACCGGCGGGGTCAGCGACTGGACGCGCATCTTGGGCGGCGACGGCTTCTACGTAAACGTGGACCCCACCAACCCCGACGTGATTTACGCCGAATCCCAGTTCGGCAATCTGTTCAGGACCACCAACGGCGGCGTGAACTGGACGAACGTCGTGCCCTCCGGCTCGGGGTCCGATCGGAAGAACTGGTCGACGCCGGTGAGGCTCGATCCCGTGACGCCCAGCATCGTGTACTACGGGACGCAGCGGCTGTGGCGCAGCACGAACGGCGGGGCCTCGTGGACTGCGGTGAGCGGCGATCTCACCGGCTGGGTCCCCGGCGCCGTGCTCGGGACGATCACCACCATCGGGATTTCGCCCTCCAACACCAACGTCGTATGGATCGGCACCGACGACGGGCGCGTGTGGCGTGGCGTCTGGGGCGGTGTCTCGTTCACGTGGACCAACGTCACCGTCGCGCCGCTGCCGCCGCGCTGGGTGACGCGCGTGGTGCCGCACCCGACCGACCCGCTCGCCGCGTGGGTCACCTTCAGCGGGCTCAAGTGGCGCGATCCCGAGAGCCACGTGTTCGCGACCACCAACGGCGGCGCCAACTGGACCGACATCTCGAGCAACCTGCCCGCAGTGCCCATCAACGGCATGACCGTGGACCCCGCCAATCCGCAGGTCCTGTTCGTGGGCACCGACCTCGGCGCCTACTTCTCGAACAACGGCGGAGGCTCGTGGCAATACCTGAGCCCCGAGCTGCCGTTGGTGACGGTGTACGATCTCGTCATCCATCCCACCGCACGCTATCTGGCGATCGGCACTCACGGGCGCAGCATGTACCAGCTGGATCTGAACGCGGTGGTCGATGCCAGCCAGATGCCGGTGGCGGCGAATGGTGTCGAGTTGCTCCAGAACACACCGAACCCGTTCGTCTCGAGTACACGAATCGCGTTCACGCTGCCGCAGCGCGGTCGGGCCCGTCTCGACGTGTACGACGTCGCCGGTCGCCGGGTACGCACACTGGCCGACGGCGAGCTGGCCGCCGGCCGCCACGACCTGGCCTGGGACGGGAGGGACGACGGCGGCCGCAGGGTGGCGGCCGGAAGCTACCGGTACCGGCTCGAGCTACCCAATGGCGAGGGGATGGCGCGAGGGATGGTGGTGATGCGGTGAGGCCCGGATTCCCGGCTTCACGCTGGGATAGCAGCCATGAGGCGGGGGGGAGGTCGCCGATGAGACCGGGACGTGGGGTGCTGGCGGTCGTGTTGTTCCTCATGGCGCCGCTGTCCGCGGCGGGCGTCGCGCCGGCCGGCGTGCCGCCGAGCGAGCGTGGCACCACCGCAGCCGAGCGCGCCGGCACGCACGACGCTGGGCACATCCGCACGGTGTTCTGGAACTTCGGCATGGTCGGCGACTACCCGCAGGATCCCCTGAACGTCGACCTCAGCGTCTTCCATTCGCTCGAGGTGCCCAAGGGCTCGGGAATGAACTACGGCGAGGGTTTCACGCCGTTCGTGCTGGCGAGGATCCAGCAGAGCAACGGGAGCGACGCCTATATCATGGAGACGGGGTTCCGCGAGCGGCAGGGCATCAGCCCGCTCACCAACCGTGTCATGCGCTTCGAGCCACGGCCCGGCTACATCCAGCCGAATCCCAGTGTCAACCAGTCACGCTCCCCGGCCATCAGCAACGACCCCCGCACCTGGCCGGACTCCTGGCCCGACAAGCTCGACGACCCCAATGATCCCGGCTGGCCGGGTTCCTGGAACGGCTACTTCGGCAAGCGCCCCGCCGCCGACCAGGAGAGCTACGCCGTCATGGACGACGATTTCTACGACGCCTGGGACTTCTACCCCGACAGCCGCGACCCGACCCGACGCGGGCTCGGCTTGCGCATTCAGGTGCGCGGCCTGCAGTGGGCCAACCCGCAGGCCGGCAACGTGGCGTTCTGGCTCTACGACATCACCAACGAAGGCACCACCGACTACAACGACAACATCATCTTTGGCCTCTATGTGGACACCGGTGTGGGCGGCTCGCAGTTCTCGTGCGATGGGGTCTACGAGTCCGACGACGACAACGTCTACCTGGATCGCTCGACGACCTCGACCGGCGCACCGCTCGACGTGGTTTACACCTGGGACGGTTTCGGTCACGGCGTCGATCTCTCGGGCCCCTGTGGCGCCACCGGCTACCTGGGATACGCCTACCTCGAGACCCCGGGGAACCCATTCGACGCGATCGACAACGACGACGACGGTATCACCGATGAGATGCGCGGCAGTGGGCCGGGAATGCTGATCCAGGGCCAGCAGGCCATCCGTGACTTCGTCACCGCCGTCTACGACCCGACCAAGTTCGAGCGTGCCTACGGCCCGCTGGAACAACGCCCGGCTTACCGGATTGGCCGCTGGTGGACCGGCGACGAAGACCTGGACTGGGATTCCCAGGTTGACGACGTCGGCGCCGACGGCGTGGCGGGCACGAAGGACACCGGCGAGGTCGACGGTATCCCCACCGAGGGCGAGCCCAACTTCGGCCGCACCGATCTCAACGAGTCCGATCAGATCGGGCTCACCGGTTTCAAGATGAACCGCATCCAAGCCGGGCCGGGGAATCCCGATCCGACCACCGACAACATCGTGTTCTACACAGACCAGAACTCCTG
>Ga0137455_1000261_pt1 | contig 13471 bp, 10 predicted proteins | sample EasRivERMGT600_2_FD_102334 | JGI IMG/M metagenome (GOLD analysis project Ga0137455, IMG submission 102334) | Soil microbial communities from meander-bound floodplain in the East River, Colorado, USA - East River MetaG ERMGT600_2 | ecosystem: Environmental > Terrestrial > Soil > Floodplain ... | reverse complement strand
GGCGTGGCCGCGGTCATCGCCATGGTCGCGCTCGGCAACGGCGCCCGCGCCTCGGTCGAGCGGACGCTCAAGACCGCCGGCACGAGCATCGTGCAGGTCAGCGCCGGCAACTTCACCCGCGGCGGCGAGAGCATGAACATCGCCAGCGGCCTCGGCTCGGCGACGACGTTGACGATCGAGGATGCGGAGGCGATCCGCGACATCGCCGGCGTGCAACACGTCGCCGCCGGGGTCAGGAATCGCGCGTTCGTGAAGTCGTCGCACCGGCAGTTCTTCACGCAGGTGAGAGGCACCGAGCCTTCGCTCGCGGAGATCCACGGTTGGGAATGGCTCGGCGGATCGTTCGGCACTGTGGCCGATGCGGCCGTGATGGGCCGCGCCGCGGCGCGCGAGCTGTTCGGCGAGGGATTCGATGCGGTCGGTGAGCACATCACGATCGGCGATCGCGCCTTCACGGTAACGGGATATTTCCGCACCAGCGATCCCGACATGGACGAAACGGTGTTTGTGCCGCTCGCCGCAGGACAGGCGATGCTCAAGGCGCGTCACCTGCAGACGATCTCGGTCTCGATCGAGCAGGCAGGGGAGGCGAGCCGCATCGCCGAAGACATCACCACGCTGTTGCGGGAGCGGCACGGCCGCGGCCGGCAAGCGGCGCGCGCGACCGGACTCGGCGGCAACCAGTTGCCGGGCGTCACGAGCAGCGTCGACGATTTCACCGTCAAGACGCAGGCGGCAGCGAACGTGACGAAGGGGCTCTACACATCGGTGGCGGCGTTCGCGCTTGCCAACATGCCGAAGCTCGATGAGATCACGCTGCAGGAAATGTCGAGCACGCTGAGTCGCGCCGGATCGACGATGACGGCGCTGCTCGGCAGCATCGCGGCGATCTCGCTGATCGTCGGCGGCATCGGCATCATGAACATCATGCTGGTGTCGGTCACGGAGCGGACGAAAGAGATCGGCCTGCGGCTCGCGGTCGGCGCGCGTCGACGTGATGTGATGCTGCAGTTTCTGGTCGAGGCGATGGTGATGAGCCTCATCGGCGGGCTGATTGGTGTCGGTGTGGGACTGATCACGGCGCGCACGCTCACGGCGGTGCTCGACTGGCCCACGGAAATATCTCCCGTTACACTTTTGTCAGCCTTCGGCATTGCCGCCGCTGTCGGCATTCTGTTCGGGTATTACCCCGCTCGGCGCGCTTCGCTTCTCGATCCGATCGATTCGCTTCGCTATGAGTAAGACCGATCACCGCGAGCTCACCGCGAAATTTGTGACGCACCTGAAATTCAACGTGCTGCTGGCGGCGACGCTGCTTGCCGTGTCCCTGGTGATTGGCATGGTCGGATATCACTGGCTGGCGCCGATGGGCTGGACCGATGCGTTTCTGAATGCCGCGATGCTCCTGGGCGGGATGGGTCCGGTCGATCCGCTGACCAACGACAGCGCGAAACTCTTCGCGGGTGCGTACGCGTTGTATTGCGGCGTGGTCTTCATCGCGACCGCGGGACTGGTGCTCGCGCCCGTCGGCGCGCACATCCTGCACCGTTTTCACCTCGATAGGGACAGGTAGTCAGGTCGTCACGCAGTCGGGTTGTCAGGGAACAGGAATTTCGATCTCGAACGGTTCGCCGCGCAGCCTGTAGCTGAGCTTGACGATGTCACCGCCCGCAAGGGGATGGCTGCCGTCAGCCATCCAGCTTTCGCCGCTGTCGTCGATCTTCAATGCAAACGTTGTTGCGGCGCCCATCTTCGGCGTAACGGCCATGACGACCTCCGATGCAATTGACGCCGGTAGATCCTCGCGAACCGCATCGCTGAACCAGACGCGGTGTTTGCCCTGCGAGTCGAACACCACCTCGTAATGGACCTCTCCGTTCATCATCACCATGCCGCCGTGATGCGGCGAGTGATCGCCGTGCGGCGTTGTGATGCCGGCATGCGGCGCGTCCGGTGGCTTCGAGGCGCTCGCGGGTTGCGCTTGCTCACTGGGACCCGAGCAAGCGGTGAGCGCTGCCAGCAACGTGGCAGCGAACCATCGTGAAGAACCGCCGTGATGAACCATCGTTAAGAACCGTCGGGTAGAACGGCGGCTTACTTGAAGATGCTCTTCGGCATCTTGACGTGGACGCCCATCGTGCCGTCGACGAGCTGCGTGATGGCGACATCGCCCGCCAGGCTCGTGAGCTGGTAGGCCTGATGCTTGTCCATCTTCTTGGTGGCGGCAAGGAAGTCCACCATCTCCTGGATCGCGATGCGCGTGGCGATTCGCAAATCGACGTCGGTGCCCATCGAGATGAAGTGCGTGTTGGTCTCGCCGCGCGGCCAGGCCAGCTTCATGCCCTTGCGCACCGTCAATTGAATGCGGCCGCGCAGTGACGTTTCGATCGCCGTCTGATCGACCTCACCATCGCCCTGCGCGGCGTGCCCATCGCCGACTTCGAACAGCGCGCCCTTCACGTGCACCGGAATAAACAGCGTCGTCCCGGCGACGAGCTCCTTGTTGTCGAGATTGCCGGCATGCGTGCTCGGCGGATTGCTGCTGACGCGGCCGACCTCGAGTGCCGGCGCCACGCCCATGCTGCCGAAGAACGGCCGCAGCGGAATGACGATGCCGGGAAGGAAAGTGGCCGTCATGTTCTTGCGATCGAGGCGGATGATGGTCTGCGGGCGGCCCGGCTCGCAGTTCTCGCGAACGTAACCGGCGCAGCCGTTGTAGCCGTAGGCGATCGGCAGATCGATCGACAGCACCTTCACTTCGAGCGCGTCGCCGGGCTCGGCGCCGTTGACATAGACGGGACCGGTCAGGATGTGACCGCCCGGCCCGCGATCCTTGACCTGATCGACGATCGCGCGCAGCGACGCCTGGATCTCCGCTGCCGGAACGCCGGACTTCTCGAGTCGATCTGGTGTCGACGTCAGCATCGTGTCGACGTCAATAATGTCGCCGGAGTTGATCGTCAGCACCGGCTTGGTTTCGGCCCAGTAGTGGCCATACGCGACGGTTGACGGCGACGCCTCGAGCCGGTGTGTTTTCGGCGCTTGAGCGCTGCCGCTAGCGCCGAGAACCATCGTGACGAACGACAGTGACGAACCGACGCGGAGAACGCTCGTGCCGAACCGTTGTGTAACGCGCATCCGCGCATTCTAGCTTGCCACGCCGAAGCCCGACAGGGCGAAGGCGGGCTTTAGTCGGCGCGCAGCGAGACCATCGGATCGACGCGCGACGCGCGACGCGCCGGCAGCCAGTTCGCGAGGAATCCGGTGGTGGCGAGCGCGATCGCGGCGATCGCGAGGATCACCGCGTCGTACGGCGGCACGCCGAACAGCAGCGATGCGAGGAAGCGCCCCGCACCGATCGCGCCGGCGATGCCGATGATCACGCCGATCGAGACAACCGCCAGGCTGCCCTTGAGAACCGTGCGCGAAATGTCGCTTCGTTTCGCGCCGAGCGCGACGCGGATGCCGAGCTCGCGCGTGCGCTGCGACACGAGATACGACGTCACACCGTAACTGCCGCCCAGCGCCAGGACGAGCGCCATCACCGCGAACACCGCCAGCATCCAGGAGTAGGCCGCGCGCAGCGATCGCGATCGCGCCAGCCGCTCGTCCATCGTCCGCATGTCGTAGGCCGGGATTTCCGGATCGACGTCGCGCATTGCGGCTCGGGCCGCAGACGCAATGGCAGCCGGGTCGCCGGCCATCTTGAGCACCACGGTGTTCATCGCGCGTGGCTGCAATGGCTCGGGCAAGTACACGCCCGGACGCACCGGCTGCTCGAGGCCGTAGTGCTTGACGTCTTTCGCGACGCCCACGACGCTCAACCATTGGATGGAACTGCCGGGTCGCGGCGTCGAGCCGAGGTGGACGCGCTTGCCGATGACGCTTGACTGACCGGGCCACATCTGTTTCGCGAACGTTTCGTTGACGATGATCGTGCTGTCTTTGTCTATTCCGCCCGCGCCGTCGCTGCTGTTGAAGAAGCGCCCTTCCTTCAGCCGGATGCCCATCGCGCTGAAATATTCAGGGGATGCCGCGCGATTGAGAATGATCGGGTCGGCATCGTTCGGCCCGCGCGGCGGCGCGTTCTCGGCGGTGTAGAACGTGCCCCAGTGACAATTGCTGACCGGCGCGCACGAGATCATGCCCACTTCTTTCACGCCCGGCAGCTCGCGCATGCGAGCGACCACGCGTTTACGGAATGCCAATCCCGACGCGTCATCAGGCGTCTTCACCTGCGGAACCGCGATCGTGAACGTCAGCACGTTCGATGGATCGAACCCGGGATCGGTGTTGCGGACGCGGTCGTAGGCGCGCACCAGCAACCCGCCGCACACGAACATCAGCGAGGCGAGCGCAAACTCGGCAACGACGAGCGCCCACAACGTGCGCCGCCCGCGCACCGGCGCCGTCGAGTTTGCCGTCGCCGTGGCGATCGCGCCGCGCACGTCGTTGTTCATCGCATGCAGGGCCGGCGCCCAGCCGAAGAGGACGGCCGTGGCTACTGAGGTGGCGATTGTGAACGCGACCATCCGGCCATCGAGCGAGAACGCGGCCCAGGTCGGCGCCTGATCCGGCAGCGACGTGATCAACGCGCTGATCGCCCACTGTCCGATGGCGAGCCCAGCCGCGCCGCCGGCGATCGACAGCATGATGTTTTCGACGAGCAGCTGCCGCAGCAACCGCGTCCGGCTCGCGCCGATGGCGAGGCGAATGCCCATCTCGCGGCGGCGGGCGAGCGCGCGCGCCAGCATCAGCGCCGCGACGTTGGCACAGGCGACCATCAACAGCAGCGCCACGGCGGCGCCGAGCGTCGAGGCGACCGTGCCGAAATTGCGCGTGAACTGTTCGCGCATATCGCGCGCGAAGGGCGTGACCACCTTCTCCTTGTCGCGCGTGTCGAAGATCACTTGCTGTGTCCGCATCAAGTCGGCGTTGGCCTGTTCGAGCGTGACGCCTGGCTTGAGGCGCGCGTAACCGTCGTAGCTGTAGCTCGAGCCGTTGACACTTGGATCGCCCTGCATCGGCACCCACAGGCGCACTCCGCCAGGGAATTCCGCAGCCTTCGGGAGCACGCCGATGATGGTGAACACGCGGCTATTGAGCTTGAGCTCCTTGCCGAGCACGTCCGAGCGCCCGCCGTATCGCTCCTGCCACACCGCCTCGCCGATCATCGTCACCAGCGGTCCCTTCGGTGAATCTTCCTCCTGGTTGAACATGCGCCCGAGTACCGGATGCACGCCGAGCACCTTCATGAAATCCATCGTTACCGCTGCGCCTTGCATGCGATCGGAGCCCTGGTCGGTCGCGAGATTGAAGGCGCGCTCGTCGTAGAGCGCAATCGCCTCGAACAGTTTCTGATCGCGGCGCCACTGCGCGTAGTCGTGATAATTGACGCCGGTCATCTCGAGGTTCCACTTCGGCGCCGTCTCGTTGACGTAGACGAGACGATCGGGTTCCGGGAACGGGAACGGCCGCAGGAACAGGCCGTTGACCAGCGAGAACACCGCGACGGTCGAGCCGATGCCGAGCGCGAGCATGCCGATCACGAGGACCGATGCGAAGCGCTGGTGATTGAGCGAGCGCCATGCGTAACGAATGTCCGAGCCGATCATGAGCGAGCGCCTTTCTCGCGGCACGCCGACGCGTCCACGCCGGCGCCAGAGGTGAATGAGGTTGCGGGGAATCGCGCCGGCAATGTCCGCCAATGCGCAAATCCAGACAGCGGCCACGGCGATCCTGCCGCGGCCGCGCGTTTCAGCCACCTGCGCGCGGAACATCGCCTCCATCTCGCGGCCGTGCTTGTCGCGGAGACGGCGCGGCGCCAGGCGCAGCAGCAGGCGATAGACGTTCACGCGGCGCCTCCCGGGCGCGGCTTCAGGCGCGAGCGTGCGATCTTCACGATCGCGCCGAGGCGATCGGTCTCGGTGGCCAGCGCGCGATGGCCGGTGCGCGTCAGCCGATAGAAGCGCTTCTTCTCGCTTTCATCCGCCGGCCGATGCCGCGCATCTTCGAGCTCTTCGATCAAACCGGAGCCCTCGAGCGATTCGAGCGTGCCGTAGAGCGACACCGGCCAGAGCCTGGTCTGTCCCTCCGACAGCTCCTGGACCGCGCGGGCGATCGCGAGGCCATGGAGATCGGCCTCGGCGAGGGCAAGAAGGATCAGGTATTCGCGGGTCTTCATGTGCGCGTTATATCAGACGGTATAACGCCAGAATCCGTTGGGTTCCCGGTTCCAGGTTCCTGGTTCCCGACTAGAATCAGCCGTAATGCCTTGGTACCAAGAGGTTTCCCGCCAGGAGTGGAAGACTTTTCTCACGACCTTCGCGGCGTGGACCCTCGACGCCTTCGACTTCACCATCATCACGTTCGTCTTCACGGACATTCAGCGCAGCTTCGAGGTCAACGCGGCGCTGGCCGGGGCGCTGGCCACCGTCACGCTGTTTTTCAGGATGATCGGCGGTATCGGCGCCGGCACGCTGGCGGACCGCTACGGCCGCAAGGGACCGATCCTCTTTGCGATCGCCTGGTATACCGGCTTCGCGTTCCTGAGCGGTCTCTCGACCAGTTACGTGATGCTGTTCACGTTCCGCGGGCTCTTCGGAATCGGCATGGGCGGGATGTGGGCAGCGGGCATGCCGCTCGCGCTCGAGCAATGGCCGGCCAAGCATCGCGGCATCGCGTCGGGCATCCTGCAGGGCGGCTATTCGACCGGGTTCCTGCTGTCGTCGCTCGTCTATCAGCTCGGCTATCCGATCATCAGCGATCGCCCGGACTGGGCGTGGCGATTGATGTTATGGGCGGGCGTCATTCCGGCGATCGTGGTCTTCTTCCTCATGACGCGCGTCAGTGAGAGCCCGCTGTGGCTCGAGCAGCAGCGCCAGCGCGCCGGCAAGCGTGTGCGCCTGTCGATCGGGCGCATGTTCGATCGCGATCTGCTGCCGGTCACGATCCACACGTCGCTGCTGATGGGCGCGTTCGTGTGGATGTATCAGTCAACGACGATCTGGTATCCGCGACTGCTTTCCGGTCTCGGCTATACCCGGCCGCTGGCGTTCCTGTTGTTGTTGAATGCGGGCGGCATGATCGGATCGATCGCCTTCGGATGGCTCTCTGAAAAATGGGGCGGCCGCCGCGGCTCCGCCACGCTCGGCATGGTCGCCGGCATTCTGTCGGTGCCGCTGTATTTGTTTTCCGAGACCGGCGGCATGCTGATGCTCGGCGCATGGCTGATTGGCTTCTGCGCCTCAGGCGCGTGGGGAATCGTGCCGGGCTACCTGTCGGAACGCTTTCCGACGGAAGTCCGCGGCGTTGGCACCGGCTTCTCGTATCACGTCGGCGTCGGCATCGGCGCGTTCGCGCCGTATCTGATCGGCGTGTTGCAGGACGGTGGCACGCAACTCCAGACGGCGATGGCCTGGTGCATCGCCGCCGGCGGCGTGTTCGTCGTGACGCTCTTGTGGCTGGGACCTGAGACGCAGGGCACCAACCTCGACTAATCGCGGCTCAGGACCGCGTCGCGGGTGCCTTCGAGCAGCTTCATGATCTCGGCCACACGCTCAGGAGCGACCCGCATCTCGGTCAGCGCGGCGCGAAAGTGATCGAGCATCGTGTTGAAGTGGACGTCGGTCATCCCTTTCATCCGGGAGCCGGCATGGGCGAGTCTGATGCTCTTGCCGGTGTAGACCTTCTGTCCACCCAGCAGCATGCTGACGAACATGCTCTGCCGCGCGTGCAGCCCCTTCACGTCCACACCTTCGAAGAATGGCCGGAGGCTTTCGTCGGCGAAGACCCGGGAATAGAACAGCTCCACTGCGGAATTGATGCGCCGGCTGCCGCCGATGGTGTCGTACAAGGTATCGCCCATTCGGTTCCTCACTTTCCATCCGACTGACGACGTCAACGCTTTCCGCGGAATTCCCTTTCCTCGACGTATCAGGCGAGTGCTTTGATGATGTCCCAGCGCGTGATGATGTAAGTGGCGTCGAGCTTGAAGTCGCGCACCAGCACGGCGGGGCTATCGGGCGTCAACATCGAGGCGAGCGCATCGACGCTCGTCGAGATATCCGCGAAAGGCAGCGCCGGCTGCATGATCGCCTCGACCCGTCCGTGCACGATGTCCGGATTCTTCACAATCGCCGAATATAAATAGCCTTCGTTGACCGTGCCGATCAAGCGGCCGTCGGCGGTCACGGGAATCTGTGAGTAGGCGTGCTCCGTCATGATGTGCGCGGCGGACTCGACCGTGTCGTTGCGATCGATCGTCACGAGCGGCGCCTTCTCGCGATTCGCCACCAGGTCGCGCGCCGTCAGGCCCTTGCGATCGATGAAGCCCTTCTCGCGCATCCAGTCGGGGTTGTACATCTTGCCGAGATAGCGCGTGCCGTGATCGTGGAAGATCACCACCACGGTCTCGCCCTTATTGAAGCGATCGGCGAGCTGGATCAGTCCCGCCATCGCCGAGCCCGCCGAATTGCCGGCGAAGATGCCTTCTTCGCGCGCGATGCGGCCGGTCATGATCGCCGCGTCACGGTCGGTGACCTTCTCGAAGTGATCGATCAGGCTGAAATCGACGTTCTGCGGCAGGAAATCCTCGCCGATGCCTTCGGTGATGTAGGGATAGATCTCGTTCTTGTCGAAGACGCCGGTCTCCTTGTATTTCTTGAACACCGATCCGTAGGTGTCGATGCCCCACGCCTTGACCGAGGGCTTGCGCTCCTTCAGGTATTTCGCGACGCCGCAGATCGTGCCGCCGGTGCCGACGCCGACCACGAGGTGATCGACCTTGCCGCCGGTCTGCTCCCAGATTTCCGGGGCCGTCGACTCATAGTGCGCCTGCGCGTTCGACGGGTTGTCGTACTGGTTGGCCTTCCACGAGTTGGGCGTGTCGCGCTCGAGGCGCGATGACACCGAGTAATACGAGCGCGGATCTTCCGGATCGACGTCGGTCGGGCAGACGATCACCTCGGCGCCGAATGCGCGCAGCGCATCCACCTTCTCCTTCGACTGCTTGTCCGTCGTCGTGAAGATGCACTTATAGCCTTTGACGACGGCGGCGATGGCGAGGCCCATGCCGGTATTGCCCGAGGTGCCTTCGATGATGGTGCCGCCCGGCTTCAGCTTGCCGGCTTTTTCGGCGTCCTCGATCATCTTCACCGCCATGCGGTCCTTGATCGAGTTGCCGGGATTGGTCGTCTCGATCTTCGCGTAGACGTCGGCGGCGACGAGGCCTTTTGGAATCCGGTTCAGGCGCACCATCGGCGTGTTGCCGATGGTTTGGAGAATATTGTCGTGAAGGCGCACCACTCCATCTTAGTTCACCAGCAGGAGAGCACCTCCGGCGAGATGCGGAACTCGGGGAGAACGGCTGACTCAATGGCCTGGACCCCGCGGAACGCGCGTCGATTGCCGTCGCCGAATTCCTGCAGCCGCAGGACCTCGATCTCGCGCGACAGCTGATGCACGAGCCAGCATTCCTTCACGCCGTACTGGGCGAAATGGCGGATGCGTTCGTCGAGCTTGCCAATACGCGGATGCGGCGACATCACTTCGACCACCAGATCGGGCGCTCCCCAGATGTGATCGCTGATGATCTCCTGCCGCTGTTTCGAGATGAACATCAAGTCCGGCTGCAGGATGAGCGCCCGCGCCGGATCGAGAATCACGTCCTGCGGCGCGATGCAGACGACGCCCAACTTGTGCTGGCCGACGAACACGCGCATCAACACCGCAAGCTCGAGCAGCAGGTTCTGGTGCCGGAAGTGCGGCGACTCCTCGACACGCAGCTTTCCGTAAATCAACTCCTGAACGCGCAGCGATTCCGCCGTCTGCAGGTACTCCGCCGTGGTGAGTACCGTGCCGTGCGGGGGAAGCTCTCCCCATTTCATTGGCCGTTCGCTCATGACTCGTCCTCCCATGCGATCACCTCAATCTCGTGATTGAGACGACGATGCCATCGTCGGGGCGAGGACGCAAGAAGCAGAATTTGCGTACTCCGTTCCGATCTCGGATCTCGGATCTCGGATCTCGGATTTCGGATCTAGTTCAGGCAGCGTGCGTTCGAGTATCCCGAGCGGAACGGAGTGACGACGCCGCTGGCGGCGTCGAATCGATGACGGGTCACGCAGGCGGTGTCGTTGGCGAGGAGGTGGATCGAGATCGACGGCGAGTCGGAGGTCGTCTTCACGTAGTGAATGTCGTCGAGCGGCGGCAGCAGCGTGTAGAACTCGCCGGGCTTCACCGTCTGCCGGCGCGCGATGTCGAGCCGGGCGTGCGACTCGTCGCGGCCGTCGTCGAGGCGGCGATAAACCGTTTCATCCTGGACACCGCGATGGACGCCGATCAGTCCCCACGCGAGGTGATCGTGAATCGGCGTCTGCGCGCCTGCGGGGATGACGAGCGAGAAGAGGCAGAGCGATCCGTCTTCAGCGCGATAGAGCGCGTATTGCCCGATGCCGCCGCCCATGACGCTCTTGAAATCGGGCTCGCTGTATTCCTTCGGCAGCCAGTCATTCGCCGCCAGCAATTTCGCGAACGCGGGCCGCAATGCCTCGAGGCGCGCCGGCGTGTCGTCGATCTCTTCGGTCAGGCGGCGAGTTTCGAAGATGAGCGATCGGATCTCCGGCACGTCGACGAGGAAGCCGAAGTCTTTGCCGTCACTGTTGTGATGCTGTCCAAAGTCGCACATGCGAACCGGATGATAGCAGGGCGCCGGCGGTCCGGCGCCCTGCGTGAACGATCAGAACGTATAGCGGACGCCGAATTGCGCCTGGCGCGGGAAGCCGCCGCCGCCGCGCAGATTCGTCAGCACGAGGAACGTCGAGTTGACGCGCTCATCGCCTGATGGATTGTCGAAGTTGGCGCGGTTGGTGACGTTGAAGATGTCGAAGAAGATTTCGACGGCCTGCCCCTCACGTACCCGCCCGCGCCAGCCGGCGCGCAAGTCAAGCTGCAGATAGTCGGGGCCGATCGCGCCGTTCCTGCCGCCGTCGTTCTTGACGTTGGTCAACACCGCCGCGTCCGGCGCCGTTCCACTGTAGGTGCCCGCCGGCGACGGGTCGGTGAGCTCGCCGTTCTGATTGACGTCGACATTGCTGTTGAAGATCGTGAACGGCGTGCCGGTCATGTACCTGAACGTCGCCGCCAGCGTCGCACCATGCGTCTTCGGGACGTCCAGGCGACTGTTGAGGGCAAGGATATGCCGGCGATCGACGCTCGACGGCGACTCCCACTGATCGAGGTTGAGCGACGTCAGCGTCTGGTAGGTGTTCTTGTCCGCCTGGTTCTCCGCCGTCCCAAACGATTTCGACAGCGAATACGACACGCGGCCCGACCAGCCGTCGGCGAACCGCTTTTCGAGCGAAATGTTCAAGGCGTCGTAGTCGTTGTAGCCGGTGTTTTCCATCACCCAGACGCGCTCGGTGTAGGCCTCATCGAGCTCGCCGAACGCGTTGACCCTGGTGAGCGCGCCGGTGCGCGAGGTGTTGACGCGCACCATGGGGTTGAGGTTCTTGGCCAGGAACATGTCGCGGTTCGCCGTGTGCACGAAGTCGGCGTTGATCGCGATCGTCGGCGTCAGCTCCCGGCCGAACCCGATCGTGGCCTGGTGCGCGAACGGCTGCTGGCGTCCAGGCACGTCGAAGACGACGACGCCGGCGTTCTTGATGTTCGCGCCCGGCGGGAACATCTGTTCGAGCAGCGCCCGATTGACGACCGGCCCGTTGACGAGGAACGGATCGGTCGGGAAACGGCCCGCGGACGGCCCGGGATCGGCGCTGGCGTTGGGAAAATTGACGACGTTCGATGTCGTGTACTTCGACAGTTCGAGCACATCGTCGATCGCGCCGAGGATGGTCCGGTTGTAGAAGATGCCGTAGCCGCCGCGCATTACCGTCCTGCCGCGATCATCGAACGTGCGGCTGAATCCGATCCGCGGCGCGATGTTGTTGCGGTCGACGGGATGGTCCTTCGATCCGTTGAACAGCGGGTTGGTGGTCTCATCGATCGGGATGATCTCGAGGTCGTAGCGCACGCCGATGCTCAGGGTCGTCCGGCCGCCGAGCTTCCATTTGTCCTGCGCGTAGAGCTCGACGGTGTGGTTCGTGATGAGCTCGTTGAAGGTGCCCATCCGGATCGACAGCCGTTCCGGGTAGGTGCGTGGATCGGCGGCGTTGAACGGCGCATCGTTGTTGATGGTGAAAGTGCCGTTCTCGTTGATCTGCGAGACGCGCTTGAGCTCGGTGTAGTTGTAGCGGGCGCCGACTTTCACTTCGTGGTCGCCCTTCTTGCCGGGAATGAACCACGAGAAATCGTCCTCGATCTGGTAATTCGAGTCCCACGGCCCCTGCGATTCGGTGCTGGCTTGACCGATGAAACTCGATTGGTTCAGTTGCGGCGCGCACAGCTTCTGCTGCCCGTCGGTCTCCTGTCCGAAGTTGAAACCGGCGCGATCCGGATTGGGGCCCTGCGCGCGGAAGCAGGCATTGCCGTGCCACCAGTGCTCCCAGGTTCGCGCGATGCGCACCGTATTGACGTGCGAGTTGCCAATCACGCTGGTGAGCGTGCCGACCGCTGTTTGGTCGAGGTCCGTCTCGTCCTGCGACGATTCAGGCGTTTGACGGTTGCCGATGGTCGTCCACTGCGGGGCCCACTCGCGCAGCCAGCGCACCGCCCAGCTGTGCGACTGATTGATCTGGTGATCGACGCGAACGAGCGTGTTCCAGTCGGTGCGGTCTTCGGCGATGGAAAAGTTCTGGTCGGGCCGCGTTTCGAACACGCGAGTACGGTTCGGGTTGTCGACCTGTCGCTCGAGGCTCCCAAAGAAGTGCAGCTTGTTCCTGATGATGGGCCCGCCAACCACACCGCCCCATTCACGCTTGGTGGTGGTGGGCTTTTCGAGGTTGTTGCGGTGGACGAAATAATCCTCCGCCGTCAGCGCGTTGGAGGCGGCATAGCCGAACAGCACGCCCCTGAACTGATTGGTGCCGGACTTGCTCACCGCGTTCACGATCGCGCCGCTGGCGCGGCCGAACTCCGCGTCGTACATGCTGGTCAGGACCTGGAATTCCTGGACGGCCTCGAGCGGTGTCCGCACCTGCGCGCCCGAGCTCGTGCCGAGCGCGTCGTCAGCGTTGTAGCCGCCGTCGACAGAGACGTTGGTGTTCTGCGAGGTCTGGCCGTTGGCCACGATGGTGTCGTTGCCCATCTGGTTCGAGGGCGAGAACTGCACCCCGGGCAACAGCGCGACGGCCGAAAAATAATTGCGGTTCATCGCCGGCAGCTCGCTGAGCTCCGCGGTGCCGACGTTGCCGCCGACGGTGGCGCTGGTCGTGTCGACGAGCGGCGACTGGCCCGTGACGGTGACGCTCTCCTCGATGCCGCCGACCGGAAGCGAGAGATCGATGGTCAGCGTGGTGCCCACTTGCAGCACGAGACGACTGCGTTCCATCGTCCGAAACCCGGTCAGCTTGGC
>Ga0137455_1000260_pt1 | contig 13479 bp, 6 predicted proteins | sample EasRivERMGT600_2_FD_102334 | JGI IMG/M metagenome (GOLD analysis project Ga0137455, IMG submission 102334) | Soil microbial communities from meander-bound floodplain in the East River, Colorado, USA - East River MetaG ERMGT600_2 | ecosystem: Environmental > Terrestrial > Soil > Floodplain ... | reverse complement strand
TGGTCGCGCGGCCGCACCCGCTCGGCGCGCGCCACCTCGTCGACGAAGCGCGCGATCTCGAACAACGACTTGGTGAACCAGTCGTCGGCGTCGCCCTTCGGCGCCCAGCCGGCGATCGAGCCCATCTCCTCGATCAGCTCGTCGATGCGGCGGTCGCGCTCGAAGCCGGTCGCGTGCCGCCACGGGGCGGGGAAGTCGCGGTGCTCGACCAGCTGCCATGCCGCCGCGCGCAGCAGGCCGCGCGGGCCCTCGTCGCGGGTGCGGAACGGCTTCGGCTCGCGCTTCCACCGCCGCAGCACGCGGCGCACGCCGGGGCCGGGCTCGGCGAGCTGGCCCTCGAACCAGCGGGTGAACGCGCGCTCGAACAGCGGGCGCGCGTCCTCGACGGAGGCGACCTCGTAGCCGGGATCGACGCCGGCCTCGACCGGGTGCTCGCGCAGCAGGTCGGCGCAGAACGAGTGGATGGTGCCGATCCGCGCCTCCTCCAGCTTGGGCAGCGCGGCGCGCAGGTGCTCGCGCGCCTCCGGCGGCCGCGCCGGGTCGAGGCGGGCCTCCTCGATCGCGCCGCGCAGGCGCAGCTTGAGCTCGCCCGCCGCGGCCTCGGTGAAGGTCACCGCCACCATGCGGTCGAGCTGCCCGCGCCCGGCCTCGAGGATCGCGACCATGCGGCGCACCAGCTCGGTGGTCTTGCCGGTGCCGGCGGCGGCCTCGACCACCAGCGTGTCGTCGATCGCCTCGCGGATGGCGTCGCGGTCGGCCTGGTCGGCGAGCGTGCGCGCGTCGCGCTGCGGCGGATGATCGAGATCGAACAGCGTCACGGCAGGCTCCGCAGCTCGTCGAGCTCGGCGAGACGATCCGCCGGCTTGCGCGCGGTGCGCGACTCCTCGTGGGGGCCGCACACCGGCCGGTAGTCGCACCAGCGGCAGGCGTCCTTCACCGGCGCCGCCGGCAGGAAGCCGCGCTCGAGCGCGCGCGCGACGGTGCCGGCGGCCTGCGCGGCGTGGTGGCGCGCGACCTGATCGAGCGGGATGACGCGCTCGGTGAAGTCGCCGTCGGCGGTGCAGTAGTAGAGTCGCCCGGACTCGACCGGCCCGCCGAGCACGGACTCGGCGACCAGCGCGTAGAGCACGGGCTGCAGCGTCTGGCCGCCGTTGACCACCGCCTCGTCGGGCACGCGCGCCTTGCCGGTCTTGTGATCGGTGACGCGGAAGGTGCCGTCGCCGCGTTTTTCCACCAGATCGATCGAGCCGCGCAGCCGGACGCCGTCGAGCACGGTGACGTCGTCGGGCACGCTGGCGGCGTCCTCGGTCGGCCGCCGCCGGTCGGCGAGCCCGAACGAGAGCTCGAAGCGGTGCGGCACCCAGCCGCCGGGGGCCTCCGCCGAGCGCCGCAGCCACTCGCGCAGATCGGTGCGGATCGCCTCGATGCCGTCGGTCCACACCCGCGGGATCGCCGGCGCGAGCCGCTCGGCGTAGGCCGCCGCGACCCGGTCGACCACCTGGTTCAGGCGCTCGAAGGCGGGCTCGAGCCGCGCCGGGTCGAACGGCAGGCGGCCCTCCTCGCGCAGCGCCGTCAGCAGATCGAACTGCACCTCGTGGAAGAGCGCGCCGCGGGTCAGCGGATCGATGGTCTCGAGCGGATCGGCCTCCCGGCGCGGCTGGAGCCGGTGGATCGCCTGGAGCAGGAAGCGATAGGGGCAGGCGGCGAAGTTCTCCAGCGCCGTCGGCGAGAACGAGCGCTGGCCCATCGCGTGACGCCCGAGTGCGGCCAGGGCTTCGGCATCGGGATCGACCAGGCCGTCGGACACGGTCCAGCGCTTGAGCCAGCGGCGCCCTCGCGCGCGCAGGGCGCGCGCGAGATTCGGATTGGCGCCCAGCAGGTAGCGGGCGGCGCCGCGGCTCGCCTCGGCGTCGCGCTGGTCGACGCGGGCCAGCGTGGCGAGGTCGTACTCGGCGTCGTCGATCGCGTCCTCCGCGCGCTCGGGGGCCGGCCAGCCGAGCCGGGCCGGCGCCGTCGACTCGGCGCGGCGGCGCAGGTCGTCGAACCCCGGCAGCCGACCCTCGGCGGCGCGCAGCGCCTCGAGGCCATAGAAAGAGGGCACCCGCGGGCGGTCGCGCTCGAGGTCGAGCTGCGGCCACGACAGCGCCAGCCGGCGGCGCGCGGCGCCGGCGGCGATGCGGAGGTGCATGCGCTCGGTCGCCACCCGCGCGTCCTGCACCGCGAGCGGCACGCCCTCGAGCGCGCGGCGCGCCTCGTCGGGCAGCAGCGGATCCTCGACCAGCTTGGCCGGGAACATCCGCTCGGCTAGGCCGGGCACGAACACCACGTCGAAGGCCAGCCCGCGCGCCGCCTCGATCGGGCCGACGAACACCGCGCCCTCGGGCCGCCGCGCCGGATCCTCGGTGAGGTCGCGCAGTCGCGGCGCCAGCACGTGCTGGACGTCGGCGAGGTCGACCGGTCCCACCGGTGCGAGCGGCTCCAGCTCGGCCAGCACGGCGTTGACGCGCTGCGGATGGCGGATCGCGGCGGCCGCGAGGGAGCGCAGGCACTCGAGCCATGTGGCCCAGGTCGCGCGCACGGGCAGCGCGGCGAGCAGGCCGATGACCGGCAGCGCGAAGTCGCGCAGGTGGGCGAGGTCGCCGGCGATGCGCGCCAGCGAGCCGGCGCGCGCCTCGTCCTCGACCAGCGCGTGGCGCTGGACCTCGAGCTCCTGCGCCAGCCCGTCGAGCCGGCGCTGCCAGCGCTCGCGCCCGCCGATCACGGCGGCATCGACCAGCAGGCGCTCCCAGCGCCACGGCGCGCGCGGCGTGCCGTCACGGCCCTCGGCCTCGGCGGGCAGCGCGTCCTCGTCTCGCGTGCCACCGCCGTCCAGCGTCGCGGGCAGCAGGTCGTGGCTCGGCGGCGCCCAGCCGCGGGCACCGTCGTCCCCCGGATCGGGCACCTGGGCGAGCGACAGATACTCGGCGAAGCGGCGGGCCGAGAGTCCCTCGGCCGCGCAGGCGAGCAGCGCCAGGAACGCGCGCCCCGCCGGCTCCGGCCGCGTCGTGCCGCGCGCGAACCAGACCGGGATCGAGGCGCGGCGCAGCGCCTCCTCGAGGTGGGCGCGGTAGCTCGATGCCGAGCGCACGAAGACGGCCATGCGATCGAAGCGCGTCCCGGCGGCGGCCTCGGCGAGCAGGCCGCGGGCGATCTCGACGCACTCGCGCGCCTCGCCGGGCCACGAGGCGAGCGTGACGCCGTCGTCGAGCGGCGCGGGCTTCGGGCCGGTCTCCTCGAAGAGATGACTCTGAAGCGCGGCCAGCGATCCGGCCGGCGTGGAGTCGGTCGCGACCTCGGCGCGGGCGTCGAGCGCCGCCTCCAGCCGCGCGACCGAGGCGTCGCCGGTCGGTGCCACGGCGAGCACCGCCGGCGCCCGCGCCGCGAGCGCGGCCACCAGGCGGGCCTCGAGCGCCTGCTCCAACGCCAGGTCGAGCAGCAGCAGCGGCACGCCGACCGGTGGGCCGGCGCCGCGCTCGACCGCCTCGCGCGCCCGCAGCAGTATGGCGGCCCGATCCGCCAGCCCGACCTCCGCCAGCTCGGCCTCGATGCGCTCGACCAGGGCGGCGAGATCGCCGCCCTCGGGCAGCGCGCGCAGCGCCTCCGGCGCCACGCCCGCGGCCCGCAGCTCGCCGAAGGTGCGGACCAGCGCGTGCGAGAACCCCGGCCGCCGCGCCACCTCGGCGTAGCGCCCGGCCCCGCCGCTCTCGGCAAGCCGGTGGGCGCCGCGCGCCGCCACCGCCGCGATCGACAGGCTGGTCGCGGGCGCGAGTCCACGACGGGCCAGCTCGGGGGCGGCCAGCATCGCGGCCAGCCGGTCGAGGGTGAGCCGCTGGATGCCGAAGCGCGAGCCGTGGCGCTCGACGACCGAGCGCACCAGCTCGGCGGCGGCGTGGGCGTGGGGGGCCAGCACCAGGACCTCGGCGTCGGCCGGGAGGCCGGCGAGCCAGGTGCGGGCCGCCTCGAGACGGGCCTCCGCGCGGCTGGAAATCACCAAACGGCGGGCGGATGCGCTCATGAGCCGCACCATGCCACGGCGCCGGCCGGCCTCCAAGGGCCGTGGGGTTCCGCCGCGCCGGGCGGGGCCAAAACCGCTTCCAACCCTGGACGGTGGCGGCCCGTCCAAACTGCCGTAGGCTGTCCCGGTCGACCCTATTGATGGAGGAGAGCCATGAGGTACCTGGACCTGAGATGCGCCCTGGCGGTCGCGCTCGTCCTCGGCGCCGCGTCGTGGGCCCCGGCGGCTGCGGAGACCGGCACCAAGAGCAAGACCACCAGCAAGACCAGCAGCAAGAGCAGCGCGAGCAAGAGCACCTGGATCCACAACACCAACGGCGACTGGAACGACGAGGTCGCGTGGGTGCTGGTTCGCGACGGCGGCGACGAGCAGTCGGGATCGGGCGACACCGAGGACTACGCCAGGGCCTCCGAGCTGGCGAGCAAGTACTCGGGCGAGTTCCTCTACTTCCGCGACGGCGACGACGAGTGGGTGATCCGCGACGCGGCCACGCTCGACGAGGTCAAGGAGACGATGGAGCCGGCCGAGCTGCTCGGGCGCCAGCAGGGTCTGCTCGGCCGCCAGCAGGGCCGGATGGGGGGCGAGCAGGGACGGCTCGGCCGCGATCAGGGCGAGCTGGGCCGGCGGCAGGCGGAGCTGGGACGGCAGATGGCCCGTCTCACCATGCAGATGATGCGGCGCGCCACCGATGGCCTGTCGACGCGCGACCTCCAGCGCCAGATGGAATCCGTCGGCAGCCAGCAGAGCGCGCTGGGCGAGCAGCAGGCCGAGCTGGGCGAGCACCAGGCGCGGCTCGGCGAGCAGCAGGCCGGGCTCGGCGAACGCCAGGCCGAGCTGGGCGCGCAGCAGGCGCGGCTCGCGCGCGAGATCTCGAAGAAGATCGAGAAGATCGTCGCCGACGCCACCGCCCGCGGCCTCGCCACCCGCGTGGGCTGATCGTGTACACGCTCCGCCAGAGCCTTCAGGTTGCGGCCGCCGCGTGCAGCGTGGCCGGGCTGGTCGCCATGATCGGGCTGGCCCACGGGCGCGAGGATGACGACGGCCTGGCGTGGGCCATCGTGCATCCTTCGGGCTCGACCTCGATGTCCGGCAGCTCGACCGACTGGAAGGCGATCGGGCGGCTCCAGCGCTCGACGACGAAGGCCGTGCTCTACGGCCGGCTGGGCCAGAAGCGCTTCCTGATCTCGGACGCGGTGATGATCGGGCGCGTCGCGGAGCTGATGGAGCCGCAGGAGAAGATCGGAAAACAGATGGAAACGCTGGGGCGCGAGTCGGAGCGCCTGAGCGCGGCGGAGTCCGAGCTCGACGACCAGGAGTCCGCCCTCGAGGACCGCCGCGACGAGATCACCGAGGAGCTGGACCGGCTTCAGGAACGCGTGGCGGAGCTGGCCGAGTCCTCCGTCGACCGGTCGCGCCAGGAGGACCTGCGCCGGCGCCGCGCCGCGCTGCGCGACGAGCTGCGCAGGATCGACACCCCGCTCGACGAGCTGAGGACGCGGATGGACTCGCTCGAGGCCGAGGAGAAACGCCTGTCGCGGCGCGAGGAGGACCTCGACCGCGAGCACGAGCGCCTCTACCAGATCGCGCAGCGCGAGATTCGCGTGGTGCTGAACGACGCCGTCGCGCGCGGCCTGACCACTCCGCTGCCCCGCTAGGCCAATCGAGCCCGATGCGGGTCGCGGTACACCTCACGGCCGCGGACGCCCGCGACGCGCTGACGCGCCGCACCGATGCCTGCGCGGTGATCATCGACGTGCTGCGCGCGACCACGACGATCACCGTTGCCCTCGCCCACGGCGCCGCCCGGATCATACCGGTCGAGTCTCCCGAGCGGGCGCTCGCGCTGCGCGCGGCGCATCATGCGCTGGTGTGCGGCGAGCGTGACGGCCGCATCGTCCCCGGCTTCGATCTCGGCAACTCGCCGACCGAGTACGTCGTCGAGCGCGTCCGCGGGCGCACGCTGATCTTCGCCTCGACCAACGGCTCGCTGGCGATGCTGGCCGCGGCGCGGGCCCGCCGCCGGATCGCCGCCGCGTTCGTCAACGCCGCCGCGGTCGTCGAAGCGCTGGCGGACGAGCGCGAGGTCGCGATCGTGTGCGCCGGCAAGCTCGGCGACTTCGCCCTGGAAGACGCCGCCTGCGCCGGCCTGCTCTGTGCCCGCCTCGAAACGCGCGGCGCCAAGCTCGAAGGACCGGCCGCGCGCCTGGCCCGCGCGATCGCCCCGCGCGAGCCCGCCGAGGTCCGCACGATCCTCGAAGGCGCCTCACACGGCCGCTACCTGCGCAGTCTCGGCGGCCCCTTCGCCGATGATGTCGCCTTCTGCGCGCGGCTGGATACCATCGATCACGCGTACGAGATCTAGGCGAGAGAACCCAACAGCGCACCAGGGGAAACCATCACTGCTGGCGGGTGGTGAGAGCGGCGAGGGTCGTTCTCGGCGGCAACCAAGCGGCGGCGCGCCTGCGAGCCAGGATGGCGAGCGCCGCCGCGCAATTAGTGAGGAGCGCGCAGGAAGCGCGCTCCGAACGGCCGCCGAGGGCGACCCTCGCCGCTCTCACCACCCGCCCCCAACAGACCTACCGTCGTTGAGCCTGCACCATCATCACCAGCCCGACGGCGCCGAAGACGATGTCGCCTAGCCAGGCGGCGAGGTAGGGGGGGAGCGCGCCGTTGTGGCCCAGCGCCTGGCCCGAGCGCATGAAGGCGTAATAGATGAAGGAGATCGCCACCGAGAGGCCGAAACCCAACGCGGCGTTCTGCATGCGCAGGCGGGTCGCGATCGAGGCGCCGATCATGACCACGATCAGGTTGATCAGCGGGAACGACAGCTTGAGATGGAGGTCGACCAGGTAGTTGGCCACGCGCCCGCCGCTGGCGCGCAGGCGGTCGACGTAGGCGCGCAGCTCGAGGTAGTTCATCTCGTCCGGGTTGCGGCCCTCCTTGGCGAAGTCCTCCGGCACCTCCTCGAGTCCGTCGACCGCTGTGCGCGAGAACGGCTCGGCCTTCTCCACCCCGGCCTCGAAGGTGCGGCGATAGCCCGAGGAGAACACCCAGCGGTTGCCATCCCAGGTCGCCTCGGCCGCGTCGATCCGGCGCACCAGGTGGCCGGCGCGGAACTCCTGCAGCGAGACCTCGTGCATCCGCCGCTCGTTCACGACGTAGAGGCGCATGTAGTAGATCCGGCCGCCCTCGCCGAGGTAGGTGACGTCGGCTCGCTCGGTCACCGTGCGCGGCCGGACGCGCTGGATCTGCTGATCGTAGATGAGGTCGCGCTCGCGGTTGGCGCGCGGCACCACGATCTCGCCGAGCAGCAGGGAGCCGAGGGTCGTCAGGACGGCGATGCCGAAGACCGGCGCCAGGATGCGCAGCAGCGACAGCCCGACCGAGCGCATCGCCGTCAGCTCGCCGAACTTGTTGAGCTGACCGAGCGACAGGAAGCTGGCCAGCAGCAGCGCCACCGGCAGCACCTGGACCACCACCTCGGGCGCGCGATAGAGGTAGAAGCGGGCGATCAGCGAGGCCGGCGCGCGGTGGTCGAGGAACACGTCGATTTTCTCGAACACGTCGACGACGATGAAGATGGTGATGAAGCCGACCAGCCCGAGGACGAGGTAGGTGGTGAACTCGCGCAGCAGGTAGCGATCGAGGAGTTTCACGCGGCGGTCAGCGGGCCGGCGACGCCGCGGCGGCGATCGCCCCCGCACCACGATCGAGTCGCGGGCGCGCGGTCCACGGCATCATGATCTCGCACACCTGCGCGGTCCAGTACAGCCCGACGATCCCCAGCACGACGTTCGGCAGCCACATCGCGAGCCACGGCGGCGCCGCCAGCCGGTTGGCGAGCTCCTCGCCGCCGATCAGGCACAGCCAGTAGAAGAGGAAGAAGGCGATCGAGAGGAACGCGACCGCCGGCCCGGCGCGGCGCACCTTCATGCCGAGCGGCGCGCCGAGCAGCACGAAGACGACGCAGGCGGCCGGCAGCGAGAACTTCTTGTGGATCTCGACCGAGAGTCCGGCGATGCGCTTGCGATAGGCGTCGCGCTCGACCCGCCACAGCTCGAACTCGGAGCGCAGCGGCGGCACCCGGCGCGCGACCCGCTCGAGTGGGTCGGGCTGCCGGAACAGGCGGCCGATCCCCGCCGCGACGCGGAACGAGATCGGCGCGTTCTCGGGCTGCAGCGCCGCCAGCGCATCCCGCGGCAGGCCCATCGTCAGGAAGCGCTCGCGGCGGGTCTGGGTCGCCCGCGCGTATTCCGCGAGCAGGGTGTCGCGCTCGCTGAGCAGGTCGTGCGCGCTCATCTCGCGGTCGCCGCGGGTCTGGCGCACCGTGCGCTCGAGGATCCCGCCGGCGCCGGCGATGTTGATGACGTGCTTCTTGAACACCAGCCGGCGGTACTTGCGCGGGCCGCCCTCCTCGGCCGGGATGTCGTGGATCTCGCCGTCCTCGAGCTCGAGCACCGCCGTGCGGCCGTCCGGGGTATAGGAGAGGAAGCCGCGCTTGGCCAGGATCGTCGTCGGCGGCCCGCCCGGGTTGAGCTGGTAGATCGTGACCCCCCGCATCTCGTTGGTGCGGCCGTTCACCGACTGGACCAGCAGGTTGTAGCCGGGGAAGTCGGTGACGAAGACCCCCTCCTGGAGCTTCACCGTGGGTCGCATTCTGCCGATGTCGATCAGGAGGTTGGCGAAGGCGTGGTTGGACTCGGGCAGGACGTGGTTGTTGAACAGGGTGAGCCCGATCGTCAGCAGCAGGGCCGCGCCCAGGGGGCCGAGCAGGACGGTCCCGAGGTGGATCCCGCTCGCCCGGATGGCCGTGATTTCGTTGTCCTGGGACAGCCGTCCGAAGGTCATCAGGACCGCGACGAGCACGGCGCAAGGCACCGACAGGGCCACGATGTAGCCCAGGGACAGGGCGAAGAGCTGGAGCACCACCCACGGGGCGACCCCCCGGTTGACCACCAGGTCCAGGTAGTCGAAGAGGACGTCCATGACCAGGATGAAGGTCACGACGCTGAAGCCCAGAACGAAGGGAACCAGGTGCAGCCGAACGATGTACGTATGCAGGAGGCGCACGGGGGCGGAGCCTACCCCATGCCTCCCGGTCGGAGCGACCCCAAACGCCCGTAACGGCTTTGACCGCCTTGGCTTTGCACTGCTACGGTCGGCCACGCGCGCCATCTCCCGGGAAACGCGCCTACCCATGACGGAATGCTGAATCTCCTGACGCTGCCGGTCCTCGGCCTATTGCTCGCATTTCCGAGCTTGCCGGGGTGGGGCACCATCAAGAAGCTGCGCGAGAAGCCCGCCGCCCCCCTCGACAGCCTGCCGCCGACGTGGTTCCCGGCCTACCAGCTGGCCCTGCGCGACAGCTTCGTCCAGGCCGCCCTGCCCCCGTTGGGCCCGGACCCGATCGGGCTCCGGCTGCAGCAGGATCCCCGGCGCCTGCGGGTGTCGTTCGATCCCGACTCCGGCACCATCACCGCGGTGCCCGAGCACGGCACGGTGGCGGTCGGCGAGTCGCCGCGCATGAGCCTCGAGGAGTACAACCGCGACCTGACCCGCCGTAACTTTCGCCGCCTCTGGGCCGAGCGCTCGCGCAGCGGGGTCAACACGCTCGCCGGGGTAACGGCGGCCGCGGCGCCGACCACCGGGTTCACATACGCGATTCCGGTCACGCTGCCGCGCACCATCCAGGGGTTGCTCGGGCCCGGCGGGCCGGCGCTCAACGTCTCGGGCACGGAGAACATCAAGCTCTCGGGCCAGAGCGAGTGGACCAACCAGCAGACCACGCTGCTCGGCGCCCAGCGCTCGTGGTTCCCGTCGCTCGACATGCAGCAGGACCTCGACATCCGGCTCGAGGGTCAGCTCTCGGACCGGGTCAAGGTCAACCTGCTGCAGAACTCGGCCAACCAGATCCCGCTCGCCAACCGGATCGCCATCAACTACAAGGGCGACGAGGACGACCTGGTCCAGGCCCTCGACCTCGGCAACACCAACCTGACGCTGCCGGGCACCCAGTTCGTCTCCTACAGCGGCAAGAACGAGGGGCTGTTCGGGATGAAGGCGACCACCCGGATGGGGCCGCTCGACTTCACGTTGCTGGCGAGCAAGCAGGAGGGACGCAGCGAGCGCGCGACCTATTCGGGTGGCGCGTCACGCAGCTCGTACGAGATCCGCGACAAGGACTACGTCCACGGCCAGTACTTCTTCCTGTACGACCCCAGCAAGGACGTCCGCGCCATCGACGAGCAGAGCATCCGCATCTATCTCGACGCGGGAACGGGCTACAGCAACGAGGTCAACCTGATCCGCGGGCGCGTGTTCGTCGATCCGGCGACGGCGGACACCGTTCTCGACGGCGTTCCGGCCCCCGGTTCCTCGGACACGACGCAGTCCCTGCGCGGCAACTTCCGGCTGCTGGTGCCGGGCGTCGAGGGGCAGTACGAGCTGCTGCCCTACTACGGCAGCCTGTTCCTGATCCTGCGGCTGCGGACGCCGCTGTTGTCCGCCTCCGAGCAGCGGCTGGCCGTGACCTACCGCTACAAGCACGTCGACGTCAATGGCCAGCCGGTCGGGGACTCGCTCCACGTGGGGTCCGGCGAGTTCATCAACGACACCGACGGCGTGCCGGGGATCGTCATGCAGCTGATTCGGCCGCCGCAGCGCTTCCTCACGGTCATGCCGAACGGCGTCTACGCTTCGCCCGACACGTTTCCGCTCAACGCGACCCGCGAGCTCGAGCTGAAGAACGTCTACCAGCTTCCGGGACAGGGGATCGATCCGCGCACCTTCGAGCTCAACATCGAGAAGGGCTTCTTCGATCCGCCGAGGACCAACGCGACGTTCTCGGGCGATCCGCTGCCCTACGTCGAGATTCTCGGGCTCGACAACTTCAACGAGACCAGCGGCACCCCGGTCCCGGGCCACGACGGCAAGGTCGACGGCACGGCGCCCAACAGCCAGTTCGCCACCTTCGTCGACTTCACCAACGGCGTGCTGTTCTTCCACGAGCCGCGCCCCTTCGCGCCGCGGCTCGGGCCCAGCGGGCCGCTGTTCGACCAGTTCATCAGCTCGCTGCTCTCGCGCCGCGACTCGCTGGTCGGCGCGGAGGGCACGGAGAACGCCGCCAACCCCGACATCTACGACAAGCAGAGCGTGTTCGACTTCGACGTCGAGTACACGATCAACGTCAGCTTCACCGCGTCGCGCATCGGCAACGAGATCACGCTGGGCCGCAGCAACATCGTCGAGGGCTCGGAAGTGGTCATGTTCAACAACGAGCGCCTGGTGGTGAACAAGGACTACACGATCGACTACGACCTCGGCCGCATCTCGCTGATCCGGCAGCCCGGGCCGAACGACCAGGTCAACATCGACTACGCCTACGCGCCGTTGTTCCAGCAGGCGGGGAAGACCCTGCTCGGCAGCGCCTTCCGCTACGACGGCCGCGACAAGAGCTTCGGCGGCGCCTTCCTCTACGAGAGCCGCGGCGCCCAGGACCTGAGGCCGCGCATCGGCGAGGAGCCTTCGCGGACCCTGATCGGCGACCTCAACGCCGACTGGCGCATGCGCCCCGAGTGGATGACGCGCATGGTCGACGCGCTGCCCGGCGTCCGCACCACGGCCGGCTCCGAGCTCAACCTCTCGGCGGAGGTCGGCATGTCGTTCCCCAATCCGAACACCCAGAACGAGGTGTTCATCGACGACATGGAGGGTGTGCGCGACGGGATCTCGCTCTCGATGGGCCCCGAGCGCTGGCGCTGGTCGAGCGTTCCGCGGCGCAACGCGACCCAGGACATCGAGCAGGCCAGCCCGCCGCAGAGCAACACGGAGGTCCACTGGTTCACGCCGCTCACCGCCGTCAAGGAGCGCGAGCTCAAGCCCAATCTCACCGACGCGCAGGGCGCCCAGAACGCCCACCAGGTGCTGGCCATCTCGCTGCCGCGTCGGCCGGCGGCCGCGGCACCCACCGACCGGTTGTGGGCCGGCCTGACGCAACCTCTGGACGCGGTCGGCATCGACATGACCCGCTCCCAGTTCATCGAGATCTGGGTGAACGACTTCAACGATGTGTTTTCGGACCCGCGCACCGACGGCGTGAAGCTCAACATCGATCTCGGCGTCGTCTCGGAGGACCAGAAGCGGGCCCCCAACATTCCGCCGAACAATCGAATGGACTCGGAGGACTTCAACCAGGACGACCAGCTCCAGGTCACCGGACGCAGCGAGGACACCGGCCCGGACTCGCTGCTCAGCGTGAACGAGGTTCCGCGGCCGCCCGGGTCCGGGCCCGGGTTCGCGCCCGATCTCAGCACCGTGACCCCGGAGGACCCCGAGGGCGACGACTTCGACCTGCCGGACGAGGGATTGCTGGACCTCAACCCGCGCAAGTGGCTCTACACGAACGGGCTCGAGGCCAACAAGAACGTGACCCCGTTTCCGGACACCGAGGATATCAACCTCAACGACAACCTCGATCTGGACGAGAATTACTTCCGCTACACGATCGACCTCTCCGACCCGGCGTCGCCCTATCTCGTCACCGACATCCAGCGCGACTTCGTCCAGGCCGGGATCCCGAACTACGTCAGCAACGACGAGCCGATCCCGCTGGAGAACGGCTGGCGCCGCTATCGCATCCCGATCGGCGACGAGGGGCGGCTCGCGATCGGCAATCCGCGGCTCGACTTCGTGCGGCACGTGCGGGTGTGGCTCGAGGACGTGATCGCGGTGGATCCGGGCCCGCTTCCGACGCCGCCCTACGAAGTAGACGACGGCCGGCCGTACGTCATGATCGGCGGGCTCGAGATCGTCGGCAGCCGCTGGCTCGCCGCGGTCGACCCGAACGCGCTGGTCGACGGCACCACGCTCACGCTGAACTCGGTCAACACCATCGACAACGCCGACATCTACGTGCCCCCGTTCGACCCCGGACGCACCCGCAGCGGCAGTCAGGAGCTGGTCCGGCGCGAGCAGTCGCTGGCCTTCGAGTTCACCGACTTCGGTCAGGGCGACACGCTCGAGGCGTTCAAGACCTTCTCGATCGACGAGGATTACAGCCGCTACGGCGCGCTCAACTGGTACACGGCCTCGTTCGAGATCCCCGGCTACGACGCCTCGGTCGAAGACAGCATCCGCACCTTCATCCGCTTCGCGTCCGACGAGAAGGGGCTCAACTACTACGAGGTCAATTCACCGCTGCCGCCCTCCTCGAGCCGCGGCGCGATCCAATGGGACAACGTCGAGCTGACGCTGACCGATATCTCCAACCTCAAGCTCAACGCCGACTTCCCGAAGCAGGGCGAGATCCTCTACCGGCAGGCGGGTGTCCGCCCGCGCCAGGAGTTCGTGATCAAGGGCCGGCCGTCGTTCACCCGCATCCGCCGCATCTCCTTCGGCCTGATGAACCGCTCGAACCAGTTGCCAGT
>Ga0137455_1000259_pt1 | contig 13489 bp, 21 predicted proteins | sample EasRivERMGT600_2_FD_102334 | JGI IMG/M metagenome (GOLD analysis project Ga0137455, IMG submission 102334) | Soil microbial communities from meander-bound floodplain in the East River, Colorado, USA - East River MetaG ERMGT600_2 | ecosystem: Environmental > Terrestrial > Soil > Floodplain ... | reverse complement strand
TGCAACAACGCATCAGCCTCATCCTGAGACGGTTCGAGTATCAGGTTCCCCGACGTCCCACCGCGTAACCCGCCGGTGCCGGATATCTCGTCAAAGACGTCTTCCCCCTTCGCTTTACGGGTATGGTGCACGACCAGGATCGTGGTGCCAGCATCCTGCGCGCACTGGTTCAGGGCGCCCATGAAATCGCTGTCTTCCTGATACAGGTTGTATTGTTCTTTGGAGCTGTCCCGGATGCACCGGAGCGTGTCGATCACCACCAGGCGGACGCTCTGGCGTGTCTCCAGGGTATGGATGAGGGCGGTGGCGAAGCCGTCGTGCATCTTGGGGGCGTTGTAGAAGAACTCGATGGTGTGGCCGGTCTCGGGCGCGGTGTAGAGCTGTTGCACGCGCTTCTGCACGCGCTTGGCGTAGTCTTCCAGGCTGAAGTAGAGGACGTCTCCGGGCGTCGTCACGAACTCTCCTAAGCACAGTTGCCTTTTTGCCACCGCCAGCGCCATGTGCAGCGCGAGATACGACTTGCCTTGCTTGGGTTTCCCGGCCAGGAGCAAACACCCCTCGGGGAGGAGCCCCTGCACCGCCCACTGTGGTTCCGGGTAGTAGGTCTGTAGGAGGTCTTCCAGCGTCTGGCCCTGTAACACCGCGTGGCCGTTCTGGTGTTGCTTGGCCTCGTCAATAATGCTGAGCAGGTGGGCACGGGACTGTCCCCTGAAATACAGTTCAACGATGCGCAGAAGCTCGTTGTTAAACACCGGGGCATTGCGCACGGCGATCTGCGCTAAGCGAGGGCGGACCCATTCCTCCGCCAGGATGGCCAGGCTGTGGCTGGGGTTGAGCGCCAGCGCAAAGAGCAGGTCGATAAAGGCTTTGTCGTCTTCGACTGCTAACAGATACTGCCGACTGAGGGCATCGACGGACCAGGGGGGAGTTGGTTCGCCTTGCTCGTCTTCCTGTGTGTGTTCCTCCGCCATCGTCTCACTCCCTCCTGCGCCGGCGTCCCTGCCAGCGGGACGCCGGCGAGGTGCTACGTGCTAGAAGGGAATATCATCGTCGTCCCCCACCTCCACCCCATCGAGTTGCTGCTGGCCAGGCGGTCGTCCCTGTGGTTGCTGCCGTGCTGGCGCCGGACGCTGTCCCTGTGCTGGACGCGGTGCGTGCGCCTGCCCCTGTGGGGGGCGCGCCCGACGTTTGCCCATCACGTCCACGATGCGCGCAAAGCCACTCACCGGGTCGTTCTTGACGGTCACCTGGCAGTCAGCCGGGCAGAGGGTGTCGGTGTCAATCTCTTCGTCGACCGCCATCGTGCGGCCGAGCAGCGATTCGACCCAGCCGCGCGCTTTGGATTTGGGGGTGAAGTTATACGACGAAGGGACGGACATCTCAGGCGGCTCGTCAGAGCCATCCTGCACGATGAATATCCATTTGAGCCATTGATGCTGATTGGGACTATTCACGGTGGGGTCTTCGACGCGCACCTCAAGCAAGGTTGCTGGGTACACGCCGTCGTCAATATCGATGCCTGCGGTGGCCCTGAGCTTTGGCATGGGCTTGTCCTCTATGGGTTGGTGGGTGCCGTGTGCTCGTAAGACGCAGACCGTCTGCGTGGGACGATGTGTCTGATGACTCCATCACATTAATTTGACGCATTACACCTCATTAGATATATTGTTACAGAACATGTACCCCAAGCAAAGGAGTGTCTATGCCCCCCGTCGCAACGAAGAAAGCGGTGGCCCCCGTGCCAGTGGTGGCCCCTGCGGACCCGATGGAGTCCGTGGTCTTACCCTACAAGATTCAAATCTATGTGCCAGAGCAGCTGCGCAGCGGCCTGAAGCAGTTGGCACGTGACGAAGACACGAGCCTGCAAAAGCTTGTGGTGGCGTTGCTCAGCGCCTCTACCAAGGAGGCTGCAGACGCAGTGCGTCCTGCCATGCGCCAGTACCTGGCCCGCATGGCCTGAGCCTTCCGCCGTGGCGCCAGGGGTCCTACCCCGTGCGCGGGGCGTCCTCACACTGCGGTTCGCAGTGTCGCGCCCCAGGCGGTCGCGTCAGTGATGGGTCTTTCTGCCGTTTGGTGCGAGAAACGTTGTCAGCGGCGAGGGCTTCCATCAGGTCCTCGCTGGAGATCGCTAAGGCGGCGCCGAGAATCGGCAGCGTTGCCGCTGAGGGCCGACGCTTGCCGTTTTCGAGCTGGCTATGATAGGAAACTGTTAACCCCGTGCGTTCTGAAACGTTCTGTAGTGTGAGTTTCGCACGAACACGTGCCCCATATAAGACGTGGTGGAGCATGGTCCCCTCCCCTCCGCCAGGACGTGCAGTTCATTGAGCTAGATGTTAAGTTAATTGTCACCTTACACGCCCAGAAAACAGGGCACAAGCACATTTTTCTGTTTTCTTGACAGAATGTTAACAGAGAGTTAACATCATTTCCCACAAGTTAAGGTGTCAGAAACAATTATCATGAACCTACTTAACAGATTTTTCTTGAACGGGCTGAAGATGCCCCATCGCAAATGCCCGTGCGTGGGGACACTCTGGCGTGGAGAGGAAGGGGTATGGGGAGAGCGGGGGATAGACGGAGAGAGGGCGCCATGCACGATCCACGGTTGATCATGTTTGGGCTATCGCTCAAGCATTGTCGTGAGCAACGTCAATGGACGCAAGAGCAGGTGGCGATTCTCCTGCACTACGAGGACCAGTCGATGATCTGTATGATTGAAAAAGGGCTCCGGGCGCCGTCCTTCCTGCAGGCCGTTGAGATGGCCCAGCTCTTTGACACGACGGTGAATGAAATGTGTGGCTACCGTCTCCCCGGCACCATTACGCATCACCACGCCGGCACCGTCTCGATGCAAAATGGCTTTGTCATGTTCGGTGGCCTGGAAGGGCGAGAAATTCGCGATATCGTCGAAACCGTCACGAAAAACCGCCAACCCCCGATGGATAGGGACACCTCGCCTTCCCCCACGCATGAGGACAACGTCCGCCCTCAGTGTTAACTGCAGGAGAACGTTTTGGGAGACTCCCGCGCGACGGCAGTACGACGTCTGTCCCCGCGCTCGGGCTCCCGCACCACCAGCCGGTGGCACGGGAGCGCAGCGACGAGGAGGGTTAGTCTGCGGGCAGTGGCTGGGGCAGCTTCGCCGTCACGCGCGGATGCGTCCGCACCAGGTCGAGCACCACGGCGTTGAGGGTGACACGCTGGCCGGTCTGGCGCTGGCGCTCGCGCCTGAGGCTATCCAGGACGGCATAGAGATCCGGCATGGCGGGACAGTAGATAGTTTTGCGCTGGGTGGATGCCGCGCCGCTGCGTGTCTGTGGCATTATGTTTCGTCTTCCTGTGTTGTGGTCCATTGGTCGTAGTGCTCCTCGCAGACGTACAGCACGCGGCCCCCTGCAAGCGCAATGGTGTCACTGGCATAGTGTGGACAATAGGCGCAGCGTGGCAGCTCAATCGTGTGGGGGGAAGGCGTGTTTGGTGTCATCGCGTGCCCCTGCGCACCCACAGGCGCATCACATTGGACTTGGACGCGGTGCGGTAGAGGATGTCATCGCCGGCGCGGGCGTGGGCCTCGAGGAGGTCGTCAACGATTTGCCCCATGTGATACTGTGGGCGTTGCTCGGTCCAGCCCTCGCGGCCTCCAGGGTAGTTATTCTTGGATGGCCCCAGATCATGGATGATATGTGCCGTGCCAGTGCCGTCCAGGGTGGCGAGTTTCTTCACCGTGTTGCGGCTCTTGCCGTTGGTGTGGTCGTGAATCTGCATATGCGTCGTCCTTCATGGGGAGCGTGTGCTCCCCGGTGAGTGGTTAGAGTGCGAGGCGCTCTTTCACATGGGCGCGGTAGTGTGCCCTCGTGCGGATCTTCCCCCGCGCGGCAGGATGGGTAATCCGCAGGTGTGGCACCTCATACGCCGTCAAGGTCCGATCAACCTGAGCACCCATGCTGACGAGTATCCATCCGGCATTGACTCGCGTACGCAATGCTTGAATGGTTTTGGTGGAGAACACCCCGTTATCGTCGAGCAGGTTGATACATTCGTACCCCTTGCCGTAGCGCAACCCAAGGAGCGCAAGGGCCTCCTGTAAGGTCTTGGCGGCAAGTCGTCCATCGGCCCAGGTCCAGCCCTTTGCGATGGCCGTTTTTGAGCGTTTCTCCCCTACAAAGAGGTACTGCATACACTGGTCTCCCTGTGGGAGCCTGCGCTCCCCGGCTTCGCCGTTAACGGGTTGCTTCGCCCATTGCCTCAAGGAGGGCGCGCAGCTGCCGTGCCGTAAATTCGCCTTCGAGGTGCACCACCGCGTCTTCCGGGTAATAGAAGACGGCGCTCTCATCGGCGGTCATGGGGTTCGTCGTCTGGTATGTGGCACAGGCCTGTGCCAGTCGTTCAGCAAATGAGTCAGCCATGGGCTTCGTCCTTCGTCGTTAATCGAGCAGCGCGCGTGGGAGCACCACAGCGGGTCCTACGATACGATGCCCTACCAGGAGCGAGGCAGAGCGGTTCTCTGCCAGGTTCTTATTCAAGCCGTCTTCGTCTGCCAGCAGGCAGAGCTGCGGCAGGCCGGGAATCGCGACCATTTCGATGTAGCCGCCAACAGCGGTCTGCAGCGCCTTGAGCCAGGCGCCGTCGCCAGAAACGCGTTCTAGCGCTGTGGCGGTGCCGTCAACGGCGATCACGTAGGCGCCTATCGGGTCGGGGTCTCTATCCATCGGGATTCGTCCTACTCTGGGCGCCACGTGGGCGCCCGGTTCGTGTTGGTCGTAGGCGGTAGACACGGTCAGGTCGCGCTTAGTAATGGCCCTCTTCGTCGTACACCTGCTGCGCCAGGGCCTGACACGCCACCCCGAGCGCGCTGTAGGCTGCCAGGCGGTGCCTGTCGTCGGGGGCGTCGGTGACGATCCGCACCAGGGGATCGACCTCGCCCAGGGCCTCCTGCAGGTCGGCGCGGAGCGCCTGGACACGCGCCAGGAGGGGGCGGGTGGGCTCGTAGCGCTCAAGCACCGCGAGGGTCTGCAGCTGGGGCTGCGCCTGGTAGACGGCGAGCAGGCGCAGCCGTGCGGCTTCTGCTTCGGCTTCCGTGGGAAAAGCGCCCTGGTATGTGGTGCCGGCTGGGCTAAAAATGCGAATGCGATACATGCTGGGGCTCCTTCGCGTGGGCTCTGCGGCCCCCGGTTGATGGTTAGCTGGCGCGGTAGCCAACCCGTGTCAGTTGGGGGATGCCGGTATACTCGGTCAGATAGCCGCGCCGCTGGGCGTCACGAATGGCCCGCTGGGGATCGCGGAGCGCGGGCATATAGTGCCGCCAGGTGGTCGAGCCAGGAAGCCAGCAGGAGCCGTAACCATTGTGCTCCATCGCGGTCTTGGCGCGAGCCAGCCAGTAGCGGGGGCTCATGGTGCGTGGGGGGTGCATAGGCTTCGTCCTTCCATGGGCGCCACGTGGGCGCCCGGTTGATAGGTAACTAGCGGCTCAGTCGCTGCATCTGGGACTGATGATCTTTGAGCATCTGCTCATGCTGCGCCTGCGTCTGGCGTAGCGACACACTCATATCCTGCATCGTGACAATGGCCTGGGTAGCAACGAGAATGAGCGCGCCAGCCAGTACCAAATAAATGACGAGCATCATGCGGTCCATCGTGGTCAACATATGGCTTCGTCTTTCGTTGGTGAAGGGGACAGCTCCCACTGTCCCCGGTGGTGTTAGAGGAGTGCCCCTTGTGTCTGGGCAAACAGGCCACACGGCGCCGCCTGCGGCTTCGTGGGGCGCTTCTTACTCTGCCAGTCCAGAAGCAAGCGCTCCCGTGCGAGCTGTGCCTGACTCTGCTCGGCCTGCACGGCGATCGTGTCAGCCAGTGTCTGCAGCGTCACTGGATGGGGCTCCAGTGCAGGCATGGGGGCGGTCTCGGGCGCAGGGGTCGGCTCAGGTTCGGGTGCCTGCGCAGCCGGCACGGTGAGGGAGAGGAGCACGGTCTGTACCCCAGTGCCAGACTCCTTGAAGGTGTCAGCGGGTAGCGTCGTAAAATGTCCGCCGTACTGCTCTACCAGGGCTCTGAAGGTGACAGCCGCTTTACTGGTGTGGAACAGCACGCCGGACGACATCACGGCGACAAGGCGTCCAGAGGGCTTGAGCCATCCTATGGCGTGCGTCACATGTGCGTACTGGTCCACGAAGGGGGGATTCATCAGTACCACGTCAAAGGGTTCGTAGTGTGCCGGGTCGAGGCGCAGAAAGTCGGCGCAGGTATATGTGGTGCGTGGGTCGCGACGCTTCGCCATTGCCAGGGTCAACGCTTCGTTCTGTTCGATCGCGAGCACGCTGCTGGCTTCGTCACTCAAGAAGAAGGGGACGCGTCCTATTGCATCCAAGAGTCTCCCCGTGCCGGCGCTCGGCTCTAAGGCACGCTCGCCGGGTTTGATGTCGACCAGCCATACCATGCGGTCTGCCAGGTCGGCAGGCGCCAGAAAGAGTTGAGCCACTACCGCCACCTGCACGCCGGTCTTGAGCTGCTCCTTGAGGGCTTCGTAGCCTTCTGGTTGGGGTCTCTCGGGTTCTCTGGGCGCCGGCACCTCTGCAGAGGCACGGAAGAAGCCGGTGCCGTCTGGGTGATCGATGAGGCGCCCCTCTTCGCGGAGCCGGTCCACCGTGGCCTTGTTCATGACGCCTTGGAGCTTGTCAAAGGGGATGGTACGCGTGAAGTTCTTGCCACCATTGCCCCAATTATCGAGGACGGACACGGTGACCTTGTTGACCTTGACAATGGTGCTCCAGCCGCCACTGTGCGACGCCCAGCACCGACAGGCGCCGCCAACCTCGGGACGTGTCTGATCGGCCACAGTCCCGCCGGCGTCGGCCAGCATGGCACGCTCGTAGGCCAGGCGGTTGTTCAGGTGTGCAATCCAGCGCGCGCTACTTGCCAGGCTCTGGGTATAGCAGGGCAGCGCCAGATCCCGCGCTTGCGCTGGAGTAATAACCCCGTCTTTGAGCGCAGACCAGAGGCCCATGTCCCCCTCATACTGTGAGGCTGGGGGCTCGCGGGGGTAGTCTGCGAGGGGGAACGTAAAGGAAAGATACGAGCCGTAATTGCTGAGCGTCAGGGCATAGGCCATGGTCAGGTTGTCGTGGGACCACGCCGCGCTGCGCTTCTCGGCTTCGTCCTTCGTCTTTTCACACTTGCGTAGCTCGGCTTCCAGGGTCTTGATACGTCTGGCGCGTACCGGCGCGCTCTCTTTGTACTTCGCGTGTCTGAGCGCCCCAGCGGCGCGCTGTTCCCAATACTGTGACGTCTCCCACAGATTGACGGCTTTGCGCATGCCGTTTTCGATGCGCTTCGCGTCTCTACGGGCGTGGGCTTCGCTATGATGTCCCACAAGGATTGGCTGGCCAAGGGGGATACCCCCGGCAATACGCTCGACTTCAGCGTGCACTGATGCCGCTTCCTGCGCACGCTTCGCGCTATAGTCGTCAAAGCGCTCCGCGCGTACCTCGGCGCGGTCGACCAGCGTCGTATCTTCGTCGCCTATCTCGTCGCAGAGTTCGAGTAAGAAATCTTCCCTGGCAGGACTCCAGGCCGGCGCGAAAAAGCATTCCTGCTTCGGGGCCCAGCGAAAGCCTAACGCCTTCGCCCTTGCGTAGGTGTCTTCGTCTAAGCGCGCAGTGCTGTAGAGTCGCAACTTATTTTCGGTGGGGTCGTACGTGGCTGACATTGTCATGCTATACTCTCCTTCTGCTGTTGTGTCTCGGCCATGCTCGGCCATGCTGTGCAGGGCGCCTACGAAGTTTCCGGCTTCGTAGGCGCTCGTGTTTACGCTTCTTCCTCGATGTCCAGGGTTACCCGCGCTTCGTAGTTTCCCATGGTTTCCCCTTATTGCAGCGTTATGCTAACGCCATTAGGTGTTGTTCGACAAGCAGCTGCAGCGCGTCGCAGTGCAGCGACAGCCCCAGCCGTGTTTCTGTGCTGGTGATTTCTTCGGCAAGGCCTAGGTAGCGCTCGGCTACGGCTTCGGGGCACACGTCTGGCGTCTGACACTGGCGTAGCATACTCGCCAGCTGCGCCTTGAAGCCTTGCGCCAGATCCCGTGCCTGCGCATCACTGGATGCCCCATCTCCAGTGCAGGCCTGGATGCTGGCAGTCCACAGGGGGAGATCTTCCACCGGTGACACCGGCACACGGGTTGCTGCAGCCCGGCGCGCCAGCCGCAGCCGCCAATACTCCGCGACGGGGGTTTGCTCTGGGGCTTTGGCGCCGTCCTGGCTAAAGGTAAAACTCGCTTGATCAGGGCAGTCCAGGCCATAACGGCCGGCCATGGTTTGCGCGAAGTCTAAGCCCTTTTCCCACCGGGCCCACTCACGATAATTTTCTTGCCGGATCTGCGCGCACAGCTTAGCCAATGGCATACTTTCCGTCTTGCGGAGGACTCTGGCTATAGTTGCCGCGTCTCCTTGCGTGACGGATAGACCCGCCGTGCTGGCGCTATCTTGTGCCTTCATACGCCTTCCTCCTGCGGTGTCTCATCCATCGTTAAGACCGCGTCTACCAGCCCGTCAAAGCGCTGCACCAGCGTCTCTAGGGCCAGCCTGGTCGCACTATGTGGCAGTGCCCATACATGCCGCTCAAGCTCTGTCACACAGTCTGCCAAGGCGTTGAACACTTCCAACTTACTCATGGTTGCCGCTCTGTTAGGGTGAATGTTTACTACATCTAATATATTGTACTACACCACAAAAGGACCGCGCTACTTTATTTTGCGCTTCGCCCGTCTTTTCTGCTTCGCCCTTCCTATTGCTTCGCCCTTCCTATTGCTTCGCCCTTCCTATTGCTTCGCCCTTCCTATTGCTTCGCCCTTCCTCTATGCGCGTGGTTGGATGACGTTGCCCGGGCCCAGGCGAGCGCCAGGCCAGAGCAGGGGGGAGGGGGAGTAGGCCGGACGAGGGACGTCGGACGCGTCGCGCAAAAACGCGCGCCAGCATAGCGCAGGATCATGTACCAGGTTCGAGGGACAGGGAGCAGGCAGACGTACCAGGTTCGAGGGACAGGGAGCAGGGAGCAGGTTCGAGGGACAGGGAGCAGGGAGCAGGTTCGAGGGACAGGGAGCAGGGAGCAGGCAGACGTACCAGGTTCGAGGGACAGGGAGCAGGGAGCAGGCAGACGTACCAGGGAGGGAGTAGGGACAGCTGGGCAGCTGTCCCTACTCGACAGACTAGGCGAGGGACATAAGCGCAGTTTCCGCGCTCAGCTGGCTATCCTGGCAGGGTATCGCGATACCTAGCAACATTTCAGCCTGAGATATTTTGGCAGACAATAACTCGTATGCTTTCATGATAGCGTCGACATTAGGAGCAGTGTAGCTGCAGCGTTCTACCAGCTTGGACAGCTGGCCATCAAATTCTTGCGCGAGTTCGCGCGCGAGGGCTTGCCGGTTAGCTTGGCTCATATCTAGAGCGAGCGTTGACAGGGTTATCGTGCCAGCTGACAGCTCTGCATTGCAGAGTTTTTGCACGCGTGCCAGGTACGCCATGCCAGTATCATCTAGCACTAAACTCAGGCCTGTCCAGAGACCTACGGTGTACGGTTCTAGTAAGCGATCGCATAGCCTTCTTAGATCATTATCGTACAACCTCTCTTGCCCTTGTTCTACGAGTGTCGCAATATTGAGATCTGCGCAGAGTTGAGCATAGTCGCTTGCTGCTTGCTCTCGGATTAACTCAGGCACAGCGCTTGCTTGTGGCGCGTACAGACGTGCAATTAATTGGGAGTACTCTACAGTATCATCTCCGCATGCCTGCACGTGAATTTGAATGTCCATGCCTTTTTTCTTGGCGTTTTTTGGCGATTTTGCGATCGCCTTACACAAGCGGCCGGCTTGATCATAAAATCTCTGATAGCGTAGCAGGGTATACGACGTTGCAGCCCTACAGGCATCTGTTTTTGCACGCATGGGCGGCAACAACGCTTGTGCCTCTGACTCGCTCTGGCATACGCCGTAGCGAGTCAGACTCGCGAGTAGTAAATTACGGTAGGCATAGCTTTCTTTTGTAATGGATATTTTGAGTAGATGCACTTTTCCCCCTTGTCGCGAGGGACCTACGTAGGTCCCTCGCGAGGATAATTAACTATTGAGTCTGGTCAGCTGGCGTTCTAGCCAGTAACGAGCAGTTTCTATTGAGTCAATCTTGTCTTCTTGGACTGGGCCAACATAGCAGGCTGCAGCTGGTATGCCGGCATGTGGCGCGAGGGTATTTTCAATCCACACGCGTAGTGTGAATTTATCGGCAGGAACACCGTAGCATGGGCTAATAGGCCCATAGATAGGCTGTCCTATTTCAAATAGGCGGAAACAGAGACGCCGGCTGAATGCGGCAGACGTTGTCAGTATGGTGTCGTGCATACTCCAGACATGATCGGACGTTAGCAGTGGTATGCACAGTGTGCCTGTCTGGAATTTGTCATACGCGTTTATCGTATGGTCGACGCCATACAGGGACACCATCCGGCCGGCCTGTTTGGCGAGTGACACTAGCGCCAGGGTTGCGGCTGTATTCCAGGATATTTGCTCAGGCCTGATGTTGTGGGAATAGGCGAGAGGGAGCACTATCAGAATGCGACCTTGGACGCTATTACGCTGCACTCTAACCGGCCTACGCCATGCTGTTGACAGCTGGCCCCGTAAGACCCTATGAGGATTAATCCTCGAACCTTGACGCGTCCATATCTGCTGGCGCTTGACGCTAGACGCCTCGAGTCCCTCCGCGTCTAGCTCCTCCGACAGCTGCGCTACACGCTCTATTCTTTCCTGTAAATAGGGAGCGTCAAAATTCCGGCAGTATCCAACAAATTCTGAGAGAGACTCTGCCCAGTTCTCGCTAGGTGGGTTATTGATTGCATGGTTTTTATAGGCAGGGTTTCCCTGGGTATAGTTGAGCCAGCTGTCGCCGGCCCTTGATGCGTCGATGGTGTCTAGAGCATGGGCTAGACTCTCGTAATAGGTACATGGTTGCGCTATCATGTGGTGTGCTCCCTATTCCAGCACGGCTGTCAGCATGTCAGTATCGCGCACCACATGTACACGGGTTAATTCATCGTTTTTCCAGTCTGCAAAATGATTAAACCATGCCTGTTCTACCGTGTAGAGCGGCCGGCCGCTCTGATCGCACGTCGACACCTTGTCACTATTCAAGGCAATGTCCCTGGTAGAGATGTCCCTCTTGAATTGAGGGACTGCCCTACAACGCGCGCGCAACATATGGCCATATTCCACAATGCCAGCGTCAAATTGTTCTATCTCCAGATCGCTATCGTAGTCACACGATATCTGCCCTTGACGCAGTCTGGACAATGTCCGTTCATCTAATTGATTTGCACCGCAAAACTGCATGTTCTGCCCATGGCCATACGTATTGGCCGCTGCCATAAAATAGGCCCTAGGATGTTTCACTACGGCCGGCTGTTCATAACGAAGCGGAATATGCCATGCGCTGTTATCAAGTACAGCAGACAAAATGATCAGCATATTGGCGTCTGCACTGTCTAGCTCATCTAGTAGCACGACTCCCCCAGTCTCGTATGCTGTCACCATAGGTGCCGGCACGTATGAGAAGCGGCCGCTATCGCCTACTGGTAGGAGCCAACCCTGTAAAATGCCCTCGTCCACACCAGCACTTAGCGACACACGCGTAAATGGGACATCCAAGACTTCAGCAAGTTTTTCTGCAGCTGTGGTTTTCCCACAACCGGCCGGCCCTACCAGGAACGCTGGTACGTTGCATTGTGCCAGCTTGAGTAGCTGGGGGAAAAATTTCGGTAGCCGGCCTGCTACCTCTTTTACTGGCCTATCATTTATCTGAATGCGCATGACATGGCCAGTGCTGCCTAAACGTCCTTCCGCCTCAAGTTGGTCTATAACCTGCGATATCATGCGATCGCTTACAGACTCGGCAATGGTTTCTACCTCATGCGCCGATAGCGCTTTTTCTGCGACATGGTTTATATCTTTAAGTCCCTGCGCGATTAACTCAATCAGGGCAGTCCCTGCGCTTGTCTGAGGGACTGTTACTATGGGATTCGAGGGAGCAGGGACAGGTGTAATATCTTCCGGCTTGATATCGATAACAGGGACAGCCGGCGCAGGGACTGCTGCATGGTTTAAGATAATGGCTTCTGAGTCATGCCAGGGAGAATCTACTGTGGGAGGATTTTCGAGTAGTGCGACAGCTGGCGCGCTTTTGAGAAAATCACGCCAGACAATAGGCAGGATCATTTTTCCGCCGGCTATCAGTAGGTCTATATTGCCGAAATGGCCCTTGCTAGCCGCATAGTCTCTGAACGCTTGTGCCCATGCCGACGATGTTTTGAGTGTCGCCTGAGTTATTGTGTTATGGTCTGTTTGCATTGCCTAGTATCCTCATGTGTTAGGCAGTGTGGACGAAGCTAGGCGCCTAGTCTGTCCACTAGGCGCCTAGTATGGCGTGTTAGGCAGGATGAGCATTGACGATAAGCCTATCGTCGTCTGTGATGCTTCCATCACTCCAGGTCACACGATAATACGCGAACGCTATTTCTTTTTCCGATACTATGAATTTTTTCTGTGGTTGTTTTTGGTTTTTAATGTATGACCAGTTTCCTGTATACCCTACGTCTTGCTGTTCTTGTGTCCGCGCAGGATGCGCAATAGGGAGGAAGCTAAACACAGCAAGCGCGCCATAGGGCAGGGAATACATACGGGAATTCCACAGCTGCACACGTGTGGTACGGTTTTCCGTTCCTGCACGACGTTCCTGTTCTGCTAGTCTGTCTAATGCCCAGCCTATCCAAAATTGACTACCCACTACCTCAGCAATGCATTTTTCGCAGGTGAGTTCTGCGATGTTCTCTGTCGCGCGTACAGGGAAAAATACTGCTTCATGTTCAAACCAACGTCGTTGGCCACAGAGAGGAAAAGCAGACCATGCCGCGCTATTGCTGCGATCGCTCCAATGTGTGTCGAGTGTTCCAGGGTATACGTTCCAGTGGATTTTTAAGCCGTTCATTTTTTGTGTTTTCCCCTGATCATTAGGAAAAAGTGGATTGATGTGTTGAGGTTGTCCCATGGCGTGTTCCCTGTTTAGATAGTGACGTTGTCGCCAATGTTTAATGCTAACACGTGCGCATACGACATAGGTCCCAGCTGAATCTTGATTGTACGTCCTACCCTGATAAGACCTTTCTGTATGATAGGCACAAGCATATTGCTGTCTAGGCGCATGAAATAATCCGCTTCCATGGCGCCGTTTGCTAAAACAACGTCTGTTACAACGCTATAGCGTTCGGCTTCTACCCTGCATATCGTTAAATTTGCCATACCCTGCCCTACTCCCTCGGTTAAAACGTTCTGACTATTACTACACTACACTACATGTATAAGTGTGCCACAGTGTACAAGGGACGTGCCACATTTTTTTCGCGGCATGGCCACGCTGGAAATTGTCGAGTGACCTACAAGGTTTTTTTCTACGCG
>Ga0137455_1000256_pt1 | contig 13508 bp, 9 predicted proteins | sample EasRivERMGT600_2_FD_102334 | JGI IMG/M metagenome (GOLD analysis project Ga0137455, IMG submission 102334) | Soil microbial communities from meander-bound floodplain in the East River, Colorado, USA - East River MetaG ERMGT600_2 | ecosystem: Environmental > Terrestrial > Soil > Floodplain ... | reverse complement strand
TCGCGCACCTTCTCGAACGTCCCCATGTTGACCGCGAAGGGAAACAGGTGGACGCGATCGCTGAACTGCGCCGCCCTCGCCCGCAACTTTTCCGACGTCGTGAAGACGAGATCGGCGGACTTGAACAGCTGCTGCTCGCTCGGCGCGATCCGGGCCGCCTCCGGCGAGCTCGAGGCGAGGTCGTCGATGCAGTAATAGATGGTCAGGGCCGGATCGAGTGAATCGATGACATCGCGCGCCAGCGGCGTCGGCAGGAACGTCCAGACGACCGGCCGCGCCGCGCCGACCGCGCTCATCCACCTCGTGATGCTGCGCTTCAGCATCCAGCGATTGATCCGACGGGCCAGGTTGAAGTACGGGAACGGCAGCACCAGCGGCGACTGCACGAACAGGTTCGGCCGCTCTTCGCGGAAGCCCTTGGTGCCGCGGCGCCAGTTGCGCACCCGCTGCCTGAGCCGCGGCATGTCCGACCAGCGCACCGGCCGGACGCCGGTGTTCTCGACGAACAGCACGCGATGACCGCTCGCGGCCAGGCGCGACATGATCTCCTGGTGACCCTGCCAGATGAAGTCCCAGTCGATGGACGACAGGCAGATGACGTCGCGGCCTGCCACGTTAGCTCTTTGCATCCATGAAGGAACGGAACCACAACTCGAGCATCAGCAGCACCCAGAGGTGGTGCGCGTAATCGTGGACCTCGCGTTGATGATCGTCGAAAACCCTGCGGACTGCCGCCGGCGTGAAGAGGCCGCGCGCGTTGAAGCGATCGCTGAGGATGTGATCGGCCAGATAGTCCTTCAGCTCGCCGCGGAACCAGGGGCCGATCGGGACCGCAAAACCCTGCTTGGGCCGATGCATGTTGCCGGCCGGGACGAGGTCGGCGACGGCCTTCTTGAGGAGGTACTTCGAGGTCCCGCCGCGCAGCTTCATGCCGCTCGGCAATTTCGCCACGAACTCCGTCAGCCGCCAATCCAAAAACGGCGACCGGGATTCGAGCGAATGCGCCATCGTCGCAATGTCCATCTTGGGCAAGAGGTCCGTAGGAAGGTACCACGCCACGTCGCCGGCGAGCATCGCGTCCACGGCGTCCAGATAATTCAGGCCCGCGAACACCTCGGCGAGGCGATCGGTCCGGGAGCGGATCGCCGGATTCGCATAGAGCGCCGCCTTCAGGTCCGGCGTGTAGACCGAAAGCCAGGCGCGGTAGCGATCGGGACGCGGGCGGCTCGCGCCTTTCATGAAGCGCGCCGCGCGCGACAACGTCGATCGCCGATCGGCGCTGGCAGGAAGCAGCGCGGTGACCGCGCGCTCGGCGAGCGACCGCAGGGATGACGGCACCATTTGCCACCGCTCGGCGAGGCGGCCGCCATAGTGCCAGCCGTAACCGGCGAAGGCCTCGTCGCCGCCGTCGCCGTTCAACGCGACGGTCACATGCTTCCTCGTCAGCTGCGCGAGATAGAAACTCGGAATCGCGGACGAGTCCGCGTACGGCTCGCCGTAGTGCCTGGCCATGGCCGGCAGGATCTCGATCGCCTTCGGATGCACTTCGAATTCGTGGTGCTCACAACCGTAACGCTCGGCGACCTTTCGCGCGTAGACCAGCTCGTTGAAACGCGGATCGTCAAAACCGATCGAAAACGTCTTGACCGGTGAGGATTGCAGGCCGGCCATCAACGCCACCACGGCGCTCGAATCGACGCCGCCGCTGAGGAACGCGCCGAGCGGCACTTCACTGATCAGGCGCTTACGAACCGCCTCGGTCAGGAGCCGGCGCACTTCCGCCGCTGCTTCGTCCTCGCTGATGCGGGTCTTCGGTGTGTACTCGAGCGACCAGTACCGCTCGAGGCGCGTGCCCGACTTGTCGCGGACCAGCACGTGCGCCGGCGGCAGCTTGCGAATCTGCTGGTAGATCGTCAGCGGCGCCGGCACCGACATGAACGACATGTACTCGTCGAGCGCTTCGTAATCGATCTCTCTCTTGATCGCCGGATCGGCGAGCAACGCCTGGAACTCGGATCCAAACCACAAGCGGCCCGCGGCCTCGGCATACAGCACCGGCTTCTTGCCGAAGCGATCGCGCGCCAGCACCAGCTTCTTCTTGCGATCGTCCCACAGCGCGATCGCAAACATGCCGTCGAGCTCGCGGGCGAACTGCTCGCCCATCTCCTCGTAGAGGTGGACGATGATCTCGGTGTCGCTGCGAGTCGAGAAACGATGCCCCTTGGCCTCGAGCCGTTCGCGCAGCTCCTGGAAGTTATAGATCTCGCCGTTCTGGACGGTCCAGATCGATCCGTCCTCGTTGCTGAGCGGCTGGTGGCCGCCGGCGATGTCGATGATGCTCAAGCGGCGGTTGCCGAGCACCGCGCGCGGCTCGGACGAAGAGGCCGCCTCCGGTATCTGCAACACGCCTTCATCATCGGGCCCGCGATGACAGATCGCCGTGCACATCGACTGCACCAGCGCTCTTGGAATGTCGCGGCCGTCGAAATCGACGATGCCGGCAATGCCGCACATCTAGGTGGCCCGCCTTGGATCGATATGTTTCACGAGGAGATCGGCGATGCGCTCGGACGCATGGCCGTCACCGAATGGGCTGGCGCCCTTCGACATCGCCGCATACTCCTCGGGATCGTCGAGCAGGCGCGATGCGAAGCGGACGATGTCGTCGCCGCGCGTGCCGACGAGCCGCGCCACGCCGGCGTCGATGGCCTCCTGACGCTCGGTGGTTTCGCGCAGCACGAGCACGGGCCGCCCGAACACCGGCGCCTCTTCCTGGACGCCGCCGGAATCGGTCAGGACAAATGCGCTCGCCTCCATGGTGCGGAGGAACGACACATAATCGAGCGGTTCGAGCAACGACACGCGCTCGACGCTCGAGAGCTCGTCGAGCACGGTGTCTTTCACCGCCGGATTGCGATGCACCGGAATCACGACATGCACATCGGGATGGCGTGAGGTGATGGTCCGCAGCGCGCCGCACATGTCCTTGAGCGCGCCGCCGAAACTCTCGCGGCGGTGCAGCGTGACGAGCAACAGCCGCTTGCCTTCCACGTCGACCGGCACCTTGGTTCGCGCGAACGTCTCGCTCCTGGCAATCGCATGCAGCGCGTCGACCACCGTGTTGCCGGTCACAAACACGTGCGATGCCGGAATGTTTTCGGCAAGCAGGTTCTGCCGCGCCAGCTCGGTCGGCGCGAAATGCAGCGCGGCGATCGCGCTGGTCAGGCGACGATTGATCTCTTCCGGAAACGGGTTGTAGTTGTTGTGACTCCGCAGGCCGGCCTCGACATGCGCGACCGGGATCTGCTGGTAGAACGCCGCCAGGCTCGCCACGAACACCGTCGTCGTATCACCCTGCACGATCAGGACGTCCGGCTGTTCCACCGCCAGTGTCTTCTGCATCGCGGGCAGCACGCGGACGGTCAGCTCTTCGAGCGTCTGCCCCGGCTGCATCACCGACAGGTCGATGTCCGGGGTGATGGCGAAGACTTCGAGCGCCTGTTGCAGCAGCTCGCGATGCTGTGACGTCGAGACGATGCGGAGCGTGACTTCCGGCCGTTGCCGGAGCGCGTGAATCACCGGCGCGAGCTTGATCGCCTCCGGCCGGGTGCCGAATACGACCATCGCTTTCATGAACTGTGTCCCTTCAAGAGTTCCTGGTAGACCTCGAGTGTCTTTTGCGCGGTGGCGCCAAGGCTGAAATGCTCGGCGACATGCGCCCGGGCCGCGGCGCCGATGGCCTCGCGCCGCTCGCGTGACGCGAGCAGCCCTTCGATGGCGTCGGCGAAGGCCTGACTGTCAACGGCCGGCACCAGCTCACCGGTCACCCCGGAAGTGACGATCCAGTCCGTCACGCCTTCGAGCTGCGTGATCACCGGCGGCACGCCGCTGGCCATTGCTTCGAGCAGGACGTTCGGCAGTCCTTCTCGAGCGGTCGGCAGCGCGAACACATCGGCGGCCCTGAAGTAGTGCTCGATGTTGTCGGCGGCCTCTACGAATACGACGCTCTCGCTCAGGCCGCGTTTCGCCACCTTGCTCTTGATGCGATCGGCGATGCCGGCATCGATCTCATAGTACGGTCCCCGCGTCGCGCCGACCAGGACCAGCGTCGAGCGCACGCCACGCTCGAACAGCGAGAGCCAAGCGTCGAACAGCACGTCGGGGTTTTTCTCGGGCGAGAAGAAGCCGACGAACAAGATCACTGGATCACCAGTGGGTATGCGCAGCTGATTCTGAAACTCCGCGCGAACGCCCACCGACGATGGTTTGAATCGATCGAGATCGACGCCGTTCGGAATGAACACGAAACGGCTCTCTTCAAGACCGGTCGCGTCGAAGCCCTCGGCAAACCTGGGCGTGACGCCGATGAAGCGATCCGCCTGACGGTACGCGGCCCATGTCAGCGCGCCCTTCGCTCGAATCGACGCCGGATCGTCGTGGCCGAAGGAGGTGAGCTTGATCACGATCTTCTTGCCGAGCAGCTTCGCCAGAGCGATGACCAGCATGCTCTTCTGCGAGACGCCGTGCAGGTGGACGATGTCGATGCCGGAGGCCAACTCGAGAAACGACGATGCCATGCGCTCGATGGCGAACGCTTTCGAAGAATGGCTGTTCGGGTCTACCGTCACGCGCCGCACCTGCGTGTCGTCGACGATCGAGTTCCAGGGCAGCGCCGGATCGGTCGAGGTCGTCAGCACCGTGAAGTCGGCGCGGTCGCGCAGCGCGCGAATCAGGTTGCGGCACTGCAGGCTGGCGCCGCTGGTTTCGGGCGCGTAGGCGCCCGTCACCATCAGGACGCGCGGTCTCGGCTCGCTCATCGCCCTCTACTGAATCCGCGCATAGGTAATGGTGTCGGCATCGGCGTGTGCGCGGTCGAAGCCAAGCGCCTGCAAGATTTTCTGTGACGCGACATTGCTCGTCTTGACGCGGCCGACGACGCGGCCGCGATGCTCGCGCCCGAATTCCTCGAGGGCGGCGCGCAGCAACGGCATGCCCAGCCTGCGGCCGCGAAACTCCGGGGCGACGGCATAGTGCACTTCCCATTCACCGTCATGCCCCTGAAACCGAACCTGGCCGACTTCGGCGCCCTGGTGTGTTTCGACGACGAACTGACGCGATGCGTCATCGATCAGCTCACGCTGAAACCACTGATGGTGCTCGGCGGGCGTAATCGATCGCTGCGAGAACGAATCTTTTCGGGTCACGGGATCGTTGGCCCATCGCAGCAACCTCGCCTCGTCACCGGAATCGGCGCGCCGCGCCCGAAGCAGGGTCGACGCCGACGCGATCAACACGGCGGCGACGCGCGATGCGCCTTTGCCATCGACATAAGCCAAACAGCGGCGCGACCACTCTTCATCGAGCCCGCCGGCCACGATCTTCGCGATCGCCAAAGGCAGTGTCGCTCCGGCTTCGGTGGCGTGACCGATCCATTTCGCGAGGCCAAGCTGGTCCAGCGCCGTGGCGATGGGCACCTGGTTCTCGCCGAGCGTGATCACGATCGACGGCAGGCCGAGGCACAAGCGCTCCCAGGATGTCGATCCGGCCGCGCCGATCCCAAGATCGGCCGCCAGAATCAGGGGTGCAAGCGTCGGCAGATCCTTGTGCATCTTCACGCGCGGGTATGCGTTTGCGACTGATTCGATCGCGCCTCGATACTGATTCGCCGATGGAATGACGACGTCAACCTGGACATCGCTGCCAGTGTTTTCGATGACCGCGTACAGTGCGCTCAGCGTGAGACCATGGCGATCGGAACCGCCAAACGTAATCAGGACTCTCCGCACATGCCCTGACCTCGGGCGCGCCTCGCGTCGCAATTGCCGGTATTCCGGCTGCAGCAGCGCGTAGTCGACGCCGATCAAGGCCTGCGCACCGGTCGCGTCAATTGGCGCATCGTCTGTGCCGGACAGATTCTGATCGAGCAGGACATCGCAATCGTGCGGCCGCGGCGGGCGGGCGTCGATCGCCATGATCTGGTGAACGTCGCGACGCATTGCCGATTCCCACGCGCGATCGAGCTGATCGTGATCGACGACCAGCCACTCCGGGCGCAGGCTCACGGCGCGAAGCACGGCCGACATCGTGGCCGCGCTCATGTCGGCGATGGGAAACTGCTCGAATCCGCTTCGAGCAATGTGATCGCGAAGATCGCCGTCTTCCGGACGACTGACGAACATGCATTGAGCGCCCAAGTCGCGGAGCTCGTGCGCCAGCGAGAGGCACCGCATCACGCGGCCGTGTCCGATCGTCGACGAGGCATCGGCGCGGAACACGATCGTCACACGCGGGCGCGCAGCCGCTGTGCTCATGCGGCGGTCACTCCCGCCAACCGGTGCAACAGCTGCAGGTACTGTGTCGCGACCACCGGCGTCGAGTAACGCTCCCGGACCGTGCGTCTCGCAAAGGCACCCAGCCGGCCCCTCAGCGCCGAATCCGCCTGTAACCGCCGAAGCGCGTCGATCCATTCGGCCGTGGAACGGGCGATGATCCCGCCGCCGTGCGCGCCGATGGCCTCGAGGTACGACTGCTGGGGGCTGGCAATGGCCGGCAGGCCGATCGCCATGCCCAGCGCGATCTTGTACTCGGTGTGCCCGAGCTCGTAGGCGTTGACGAGGCGCTTCGGTGAGACGATCACGTCGGCTGTCATCAGCGCCCGCGCATAGCTGTTATCCGAGAACGTGATGATCCGGCACGGCAAGGCGCTCTCGAGATCGGGAAGACAGGCCGGCGGTTCGTCAGTCACCAGCACGAGCTCGAGTCCCGGCACCGCCGCAAAGGCATCGCGAGCCTCGAGCAGGTGCGCCGCCTTCTTGCCGACGCCACTCCAGATCAGCTGCAAGCACTCACGCGCGTCGTGCGCGCGAATGCCCGCATACCTGTCGACGTTGACGTTGTCGGGAATCCACGTCACGTTGGGATTGATCGGCGCAATCACCGACTTGAGATTGCTCGAGTCGGCGACGACCCAATCCGCCATCGCGGTCATGCGATTCGCATCGTGCTGTTGCTGCTCCGTCGGACGAGTCCCGGGGATGAAGTAATCGCCTGCGATGTCGTAGTAATTGACGTTGGCGTCGAAGATGACCTTGCCGCCGTACGCCTGGATCTTCGCGGCCTCATCCTGGCAGCGTCCATCCATCATTTTGTGAAAGACGACGATCGAATAGCGGTCATCGGGATCGTAGAGCTCGTTGTCGATCGAGGCGTGATGGTGATTCATCCACTGCGCCACATTGCCGACGCGCATGCCGGTGAAGGAATCCAGCTGCGAGAAACGCCGTTTGCGACGAGGGAACGAGTCGGAGGTGACCCATCCAACCGTTGCCGCCGCAGCGGCGCGTCGCTGTTTGAGGATCGCCGGTGCCGCTCGCCGCAACCCGCGCCGAAGCACCGACTGCGGCTGCAGCCTCGGCAGCAACGGATAGCCGGCGCTGACCATCCGCAACACCTGCAACGTTGATGGCGCCGGACGCCGGACGGCGCGCGACAAGGCGTCCAAATACTTCGCAAAAATACGTCCGGGCGCAAACTGCGATTCGGCGCGGCGGCGCGCGCCCGCCGACAGCTCGGCGCGCCTGGCCATTACTTTCCGCACCGTCGACCCGAACTCGCCAGGCTCGATCGCCGCGCCACAATCCCCGACCAGCTCCGGCACGCCACCGCTGTTGCGATACAGCACCGGCAAGCCGCTCGCCAGCGCTTCAATCACCACGTTCGGGCACGGATCGTTTTCAGACAGGTTCAGGAACAGGTCACACGAACGCATCATCGCCGCCATCGCATCGCGATCGAGATGGCCCAGCCGAATGACGTTAGGACGCTCGACGACCTGGTCGAACCGGCCGCCCAGCACGAACGTGACGTCGGGATGCGCCGCTGCGATCTCATCGATGAGCCATGTGCCCTTGCGGCGATTCGTGCTCCACGACGCACAGCCGACACGCGGCCTGCCGGCAGGCAGATCGATCGTGGGCCCGTCGGGCCGGAATCGCTCGAGATCGACAGGGTTGTAGATCACCGGACCGTCCCCGGCGACGACGGGAAATTTCTCGCGCGTGCTGTAACGGGAGTACTCGCTCTGGAAGATCGTCACGTCGGCGAGCAGGTTGACCCTCGCTTGTTCGCGATCGGCGTCGGGATTGCTGCCGTAATCCACCGCCGAACCGTCGACGCGCTGCGCGACGACGATCGCCGGATGGGCGCGCTTGGCGCGCTTCACCACCGCGTAATCGATCGCCCATGAGTTGGCGAAGAACACGTCATAGGCCGCATCCACATCGTCGGTGAACGGAATGCCCTCGCGATCCAGCCAGGCCGTGAACAAGCCGAGGAAGGTGTACATGCCGCCTTCGGCTTTCACGGGAATTGGAATGCAGAGTCTCAACCGAGTCGTTCGGGGTAGTACATTGCGGTGTCGACGTGCCAGCGCTCGAAGAAGCTGCAAATCTCGAGGAAGTTGTCGCCGCGCCACTGCGCCGGTTGTCCCTCGGGCCGCGGCCGGCCGATCGCGCACAGGATGTCGTGATCGAGATAGCGGTTGACCTGCGCGGTCGCGAAGCCGCTCACGGCGAGGATGCCTTGCAGCGTGTTCGCGCTGAAGCGGAAGCAGTGCGTGTCTGTTGGATTCGTCTGGAGATACGTGTGCAGCGGCTTCTTGAACGGCACGAGCAGCCGGCTTCCGGTCGCCACCACCACCGCGCCTTCGGGCTTCAGCATGCGGCGCGCCATCGACAGCATCTGCCGGCAGTCCTGGCAGTTCTCGAGCGTCCACAGCATGACAACGACGTCGAAGGGCGCTTCTCCAGGTTTACCGGCGGCATCGAACTGTTCGACGGTGCCGGTGAAGTGCTTGATGCCGAGGCTGCGCAACTTCTCGCCGTTCGCCGGCGATGGCTCGATGCCGAACGGCTCGGCGCCGTATCGCGGCTCGCGAATCATGCTGAGAAACGCGCCTTCGCCGCCGCCGATTTCGCAGACGCGCTTGGCCCGCAAGCCGACGCCCTGGTTGACGAACTCTGCCACATACGTCAACCGTGCGGTGACAGCAGGAATCGCGGCAGTGTAGCCGGCGCCGAAGATCTCGTTCGACCACACTTCCGCGATGCGCTCGGACGAGCGTCTGCGGATCACGTAGACGAATCCGCACGAACGGCAGACGTGCACCGGTTGACCGTTGGTGTAATGGCGCGAGTGCGGCAACTCCACGGGATCGTTCGCGCCGCACAGGTCGCAGGCGTGTTCGCGGTATTCGTCCTGGGCCATTCGATTCGCTACTCCAGCGGGAAGCGCAGGCGCCATTCGCCGCCGTCGCGGTCCCACAGCTCCGGGTTCCGATGCCGATCGATCGTCTCGAGCAGCTCGGACTTGGTCATGTTGAGATAGTCGAGCATCGCGTCGAGATGCTCGCTCGGAAATTCACCGTCGTGTTTCTTCGCCAGTGCCAGACCCTCGTCGCGGGTCATCTGCCCGTTCTGAATCAGGCGGCTCGCGTCGCGCACGGCCCGGCCAAAGCCGAACTTGATGTACTGCATGTAGTAATAGAGATCGTCCGACTTGTCGTCGAGGCTGTCGAAGTCGGTGAAGGTGCCAGACGTGCGCCCCGCTGGATGCGTGGCAAACCGAATCTTCGCTCGCAGGTATTGGTAATTCTCGAACATGCTCCAGCGGAAGAAATACGCGAAGTAGAACGCGCGCACCCCGACGGCCTCCAGCTGTTGCGGATCCGGATACAAGTACGGATTCAATTCCGATTCGCTGATCACGTCATCGACCCAGTTCCGCGGATCGTCACCGATCTGGTGCTCGATCACTTCGGTGAGGTTGCGGAACTTCTTCGACTCCTCCGACAGCACGCGTCCGCCGTATTCGCTTTCGCCGTGCTCGGCGTAGATGACGAGCGGAATGCGATAGTGCGCGGCCACTTGCAGCGGCACCGTGTTGACTCCGGCGTCCCACGCCACCTTCATGTTGCCGCGCTCGATGAAGAAGCGCCGCGACAGGTGCCGATGCGCCTGCTGGTTCGGCCGGACGTAGATGTGATCGAAGCCGGCCTGGATCATCGTCTCGCGATTGCGCATCCCCACTTCGTTCGGGACGAGAGGCGCCATGGTGACGAGCAACGGGTTGAGGCCGAGCTCGAACTTCAGCTTCCACGCGATCGATGAGCTGTCCTTGCCGCCGCTCCACGGGACGATGCAGTCCCAGCGGCCAGCCTTCGAGCGAAAGGGTTCGACGAACCGAAGGAATTCCTCGCGCCGCGCATCCCAGTCGATCAGTTTCTTGGCGTCGGCATTCAGGCACGCGTTGCACACGCCGTCGTGATCGAACACCACGCGGGGGCGAGTGTCCGGCATCAGGCAGCGTCGGCAATAACGAACGCGCCGGCCAAGTCCGGGGGCGGTCTGAGAAGGGGTCATAGACGAACGGCGATCCCGGCCCGATCGAGGTAGCGCTTCGCGCTCCTGATGCTGGTGTCGGTGAAATGGTAAATGTTGGTGGTGCACACAGCCGACGCACCGCCTATGGTGAAGCCGTCGACAAAGTGCTGCCAGCTTCCGGCGCCGCCGCAGGCCAGCACCGGCACCGTCACCGCGTCCGCCACCATCCGGTTCAACACGTTATCGTAACCTTCGAGCGACCCGTCCTTCTCGATCGACGTCACGAAAATCTCGCCAGCCCCGAGTGCCTGGGCGCGCTGCGCCCACGCGTCAGGCGACTGGCCGGTCGCGACGGTTCCAAACTGACTACGCACGTCGTAGGCGCCGTCGCCGAGCGGCTGGGCATCGATTGAGACGACGACGCACTGGGCGCCGTAGGCGCTGGCGATCTCGGTAATCAATTCAGGCCGCTCCAGCGCGCCGGTGTTGATGACGATCTTGTCCGCGCCGACCGACAGCAGTGTCCGCGCGTCTTCGATCGATCGGACGCCGCCGCCGACGGCAAGCGGCACGAAACAATTGCCGGCCAGCCGGCTTACCGCGTCGTAGAAGTGAGCGCGATCGCCCTGCCCGGGACGCGTCACGTCCAGCACCACGATCTCGTCGATCGACCACAAGTCCACGAAGTTGAGGGTGTAGCGATAGTCCGGAACAAAGTGTTTCGTGCGAAACAGGACGCCGTCGTTCAGCGTCAGCACCGTGACGAGCCGGTTGCGGACCACTAGGCGCGCAAGAAATTACCGAGCAGCGTGAGGCCGTCGCGCTGGCTCTTCTCGGGATGGAACTGCGTGCCCCAGATGTGATCGCGCGCAAACGCCGCCGTCACCGTGGCGCCGTACTCGGCGGTGCCGACGGCCGTGCCCGGCCGATCGCAGGCGATGTGATAGCTGTGGACGAAATAGAACAACGCGTCCTGCGGCACATCGGCAAACATCGGGTGCGCGGCGGTCTGGTGCACGGCATTCCAACCGACGTGCGGCACGCGCAGGCCGGGCGCAGTGTTGATGCGCTTGACCGAGGCGTCGATCCAGCCGAGCCCCTGGTGATGGCCGAACTCTTCGCTGTCGCGCGCCATCAGCTCCGCGCCGAGACAGATGCCGAGGATCGGCCGCTTTTCTTCCATCACCAGCTGGTTGAGCAGCGGCGTCAGCTTCCGCCCGTCCAGCAGGCGCATGCCGTCGCCGAACGCGCCGACTCCCGGGAGAATCAGCTTTTCGGCGCGCTCGAGATCCTTCCGCTCGTGCGACACCGCGACCTTGAAGCCGAGCTTGGTCACAGCGCCGGCAACCGACTGGATGTTGCCGAGACCGTAGTCGATGACGACGATCGGGGCGCTCATGCCGCCTGCTCGAGAAACAGCCTGGCGTTGATGAAATAGAACAGGAACTTACTCTGGCTGTTGGGCAGCTCCCGCTGATCGAGCAGCGTCGCGATCGCCTCGCGCCTGACCAGATTGAAGATCGGGCCGTCGCTGAGCAGTTCGTCACGCACCGCCGCATCGCCGGTATCGAGGAGCGAATTGATCGAGGCGTTGAAGCCAATCTTCCGGCGGTTGTCGACGATCTCCGCCGGAACGATGTCTCTGACCGCGTCGCGCAGCACCGCCTTGGCGAACCCCTTCTGAATCAAGTGGCGTGTCGGAATCGATCCGGCGAACTCGAACAGCGATCGATCGAGGAACGGCGAGCGATTCTCAATTGAATAGAACATCGCATTCAGGTCGTCCTCATGGAGGATGGCCGGCACCGACTCCGCGAACATCTCGTTCAACATGCGGTTGCGGAGGCTGTCGGCCTTGCTGTACTCCTGTTCCGCGAACGGCTCACGCCATGGCTTGCGAAGGAAGGCGCTGAAGCCCTCGGCATCGAGATAGATGTGATCGCGGAACAACGGCGTCTTCACGAAGCGATCCGGATCGCTGAGGAACGGGTTCCGCACCATCGGCTTGATGTGCGTCTCCCACTCGCGGCGCGCCTCGGCCAGCCGCGCCCCGTCGTCTTGGATCGCCGCCAGGTAGAACAGGTGGTGATCGTAATAACCGCTGAACAGTTCGTCGGCGCCCGTGCCGCTGACCGAGACGCGATAGCCGTCTTCGGCAATGCGCTGCATCAGTTGCCAGTGGACGAAGTAGCTGATCGTCGCCACCGGCGCATCGTGGTACTTCACCTGCTCGCGGAGATCGTCAAGGAAATGCCGCCGCGTCACTTCCAGCCTGGTGTGGCGGATGCCGAGGGCCCGCGCCGCGAGGGTGGCGAGATCGTCTTCGTTGTAGCGCGGATCCGGATCGACGACGGTGAAGCCGTGAACGTCGTAGCCGCACGTTTTTTTCGCGATCGCGGCGATGGCGTTGGAATCGACGCCGCCGCTGAGGCAGAAGGCCAGCGGCACGTCGGCGCGCAGCCGGATCGACACCGCCTTCTCGAGGTGGGCGCGCGTGGCGGTGACCGCATCGCCGTAGCGCATGTCCGGATCGGGCGCGATCGACGGCGTCCAGTACCGGCCGGTCGTTTCCCGCCCTTCACGATCGATCTGCAGCCAGCTGCCGGGCGGCAATTCGGTGACGTCCTGCAGAAACGTCTCACCGCTCTTGTAGAGCGACTTGTAGCCGTTGACGAGGTAGCGGGTCAGCTGCTGATAGTTGGGTGGGAACGCGCGTCCGACCAGCGTCCGTAGCGCGCGGGTCTCCGAGGCGAAGTAGAGGCCCGTCGCATCGCGATAGAGATAGAGAGGCTTCTCGCCGAATCGATCGCGGCACAGCAACAACGATCGCTCGCGTTCGTCGTAGAGCGCAAAGGCCCACATGCCTTCGCAGCGGTCGAGCGCGCCGCGCCCATCAACGGCGATCGCCGCGGCCAGCACCTCGGTGTCGGAGCTGGTGCGAAACGCGGCGCCTTTCACCGCCAGTTGCCGCTTCAGTTCAACGTAGTTGTAGAGCTCGCCGTTGTAGGTGATCCAGTGCCCGTCGTATTCGAACGGCTGCCGGGCCCGCGCGTCGAGATCGATGATCCGCAACCGGCGGTTGACGAGACAGACCTGGCGATCCGCGGCCATCGCGAACCGCTTCACGCC
>Ga0137455_1000255_pt1 | contig 13516 bp, 10 predicted proteins | sample EasRivERMGT600_2_FD_102334 | JGI IMG/M metagenome (GOLD analysis project Ga0137455, IMG submission 102334) | Soil microbial communities from meander-bound floodplain in the East River, Colorado, USA - East River MetaG ERMGT600_2 | ecosystem: Environmental > Terrestrial > Soil > Floodplain ... | reverse complement strand
TTCACTTCGCGGACCACTTCGGGGAGTGTCACGCCGTTGCCCGGCCGGTAGACCGTCGACTGGGCCGCCTGCAGGGTCGCGAACATCGGGAAGCGATCGATCGCCGCGACGGTGATCGCGATCGACGCGGTCAGGGCGATGACGGCACTGGACATGGCGCGGCGGCGTGACATGGAATCCTCCCCGGCGATGAGCGAAATGCGCTGGCTGAGCGTGCGGCGGCCGATGAAGGGCGTGACGCCCATCACGTGCGGCTGCGGGTCCGAGAAGGCGAGGAGCGCTTCGGCGTAAGCGCGTCGATCGCGGGTGATGAGGATGGTCGCTTCGTCGACGACGGTCTCGCGCGCCAGCGAGAGCTTCGACGCGATCAGGCGCGCATGTGGATGGAACCACAGGATCGAGCACCAGATCTCTTCAGCGATCGTCTGGATCCAGTCGCGGCGCTTGACGTGCACGAGCTCGTGGCAGATGATCGCGCGCTGCACGGCGGCGGACATGCTCAGCACCGATCGCGGCACGAGCACGAGCGGATTCCGCACGCCGACCGTCGCCGGCCCTTCGAGATCGTCGGTGACCCTCACCGCGGCGGTGACGCCCAGCGTTCGCGTCAGGTCATCTGTCAGATCTCTGAGCGAGCCGTCGGCCGTCGCAGCGGCGACGATCGCGCGCAGCCGGAGGATTCCCACGCCGAGCCACAACAGCCTCACGACGATTCCCGCCGCGAGTATCCACAGCACGATCGTGGCGCTGTCGAGGCCCGCGGCAACGACAGGAGTGCTGCCTTGCGGGATCGCCGTCGTGGAGATTGATTGGGAGATGAACTGTAACGTGGCCGGATTGCTGACGCTGCGGGGTTGCGCGAGCGGCGCGAGCAGGGCGATCGCCAGGACCGTCTGCCAGAATCGCAGCGCGTGGCGCGGGACCCGGATGCGCAGCAGCCACGTCGCCGCAAACGCCACGGTGACAAGCGCGGCCAGTTGCAGCGCGTAGGCGGCGACCGTCCAGAGAGGCATCGTCATCACTCCTCCTTGTCGAGCAGCTTCTGCAGTTCCCGGCGCTCGCGTTCGGTGAGGCCTTTTTCCTTCAGCAGGTGCACGAGCAGCGGTCTCGCCGAGCCGTCGAACACGCGGTTGACGAATTCACGCACCATCGATCTGACGACGATCTGCTGCGGACGGACGGGCGCATAGACGTTCGCCTTCTCTCCGGCCTCGCGCTTGAGATGCCCCTTCGTCTCGAGGACGTTCATCATCGTCTGCACAGAGGTGTAGGCGATGGTGCGGTGGGCGCGCAGCTCGTCGTAGACCTCGCGGACGGTGGCCTGGCCGCGCGGCCAGATCACCTTCATGATCTCGAGCTCCTGGCCGGTGAGGGTGTCCGACTTGGGACGCATACTAATTATTTAGTACTAAGGAATTGGTTCGTGTCAAGCGGGAGGCGCGCCGGCTCGGCCGCTCTCCTTGACAGACTAGGAGAGCGGCGTTACTCTCCTTGCCAGCTTAGGAGAGCGTCATGAAAGCCTTCGGCCGCCTGCTATCCTGGCTGCGCTTCGCGCGGCACCGCGACGAGCTCGACCGCGACCTGCAGGACGAGATGCAGCTGCACATCGATCTCTACGAGGCCGATCTGCGAACGCGCGGGGTGTCGCCGGACGAAGCGCACCGCCGTGCCCGCGCCGCCTTCGGGAGCATTGCGGCGAAGACGGAGGAATGCCGGCAGGCGATCGGCCTGCAGTGGCTTGACGAGCTGCGCGGCGACGTGACGTATGCGTTCCGGCTGCTCAGACGTTCGCCGGTGTTCGCCGCCGTCGCGATTCTCTCCCTTGGGCTCGGCATCGGCGCCAACGCCGCCATCTTCAATCTGATTGACACGGTCCTGCTGAAGCCGCTGCCCGTGCAGGATCCCGGATCGCTCGTCTTCATCGACAACTCGGGCGGCAAGTCCGGCGGCAGCAGTGGGCCGCCGTATCCGTGCTTCGAGATCTTGCGCGATCAGAACTCGACGCTGTCGGGCATCGCCGCCTTCGAGTCGTCGCCGTTCAAGGTCACCATCGACGGCACCGCGGAGCAGATTCGCGGGCAATGGGCGTCGGGCAACCTGTTCGACGTGCTCGGTGTGCGCCCAGCCTTCGGCCGCCTCTTGTCGGCGAGCGACGACACGACGATTGGGCAAGGTGGCGTCGACGGGGCGGTCGCGGTGATCGGCTACGAGCTGTGGCGCCAGCGATTCGGTCTGCGTCCCGACATCGTCGGCAAGACGGTCGTCGTCGGCACGCGCGCGGTCACGATTGTCGGCGTGACGCCGCCGGAATACTTTGGTCTGCAAGTCGGATCCCCGGTTGACATCACGTTGCCGATCACGCTTGCGGACAACAACCTGCGGGCGCGCGGGTTGTGGTGGTTCAGCGTGGTCGGCCGCTTGAAGCCGGGCATCCGCGTCGAACAGGCGCGCGCCGAGCTGCACGGCTTGTGGGATCGGTACATGACCGACAACGGCGAGCCGCCGGAGAAGCGCAACAAATACTTCAGCGGCATCGAGCTGGTCCCGGCGGCGCGCGGCCTCGCCGCATTGCGGCGCCAATGGTCGGAGCCGTTGCTGATCGTCATGACGATCGTCGGCCTGGTGTTGTTGATTGGCTGCGCGAATGTCGCAAACCTGCTGCTCGCGCGGGCGAGCGCCCGGCGCAACGAACTCGCGCTGCGGCTGACGATGGGCGCCACTCGCGCGCGCCTCATCCGGCAATTATTGACCGAAGGAGCCGTCCTGTCTCTCGCCGGCGCCATCACCGGATTGATGTTCGCCTCATGGGGCACGGGTTTTGTCGTTCGGCTGCTTGCTCGTGCCGGCAACGGCACGCCGCTCGATCCGCAGCTCGACCTGCGAGTAATCGCCTTCACCTTCGCAATTGGCATCTTCGCCGCTGTGGTATTCAGCCTGGTGCCCGCAATTCAGACGACGCGGGCGAATGCCGCGCAACCGCCGGCGGGCGGCGTGACGGTGCCGAGGACAAGCAAGGGCCGTCTCGGTCAGTCTCTGGTCATCGTGCAGGTCATGTTGTCGGTGGTGTTGCTGTCCGCGGCGGCGCTGTTCCTTCGGACGCTGCTGAATCTCGAAACCGTCGATTCCGGATTCAACGGGCGCGGCGTGATCGCGATGCCGGTCGAAACGACGCTACCGAGGCCGGGCAGCCAGCGTCCGCAACCATCGGAGACCGCTGCGTATCATGCGCGTCTTGCCGCAGCCTGGCGCGCGCTTCATGATCGCCTGCGGGCGTTGCCAGGACTGTCGTCAGTGGCCATCGCGACGATGGTTCCGCTGACTGGACGCGACCGCGGGACGCTGATGGCGGTGACTGGACTGCCACTCGCATCGGAGGAGGATCGCTACATCCACGTGAACTATGTGACGCCGGCATTCTTCGGAACGCTGCAGATACCGCTGCGCGCCGGCCGCTACTTCACCGCGGACGATCGCGACGGCGCGGCGCGCGTCGCGATCTTGAATAGCATGGCCGCGCGCAAATACTTTGGTGATGGCAACGCCATCGGCCGGCGCGTGTCATTTCCCGGGCAGCCGGTTGCCGACGAGTACGAAGTGGTTGGTGTCGTCGCCGACGTGCGCTACAAGAACGCGCGCACCGACGATGAGCGGATGGCGTATCTGCCGCTCGAACAATCCGCCGATCCAGTGCGCGGCGGGGTCGTGCTGGCGCGCGCCAGCCTCGCCGCCGGAGAGACGATGCGCCAGGAAATCGAGAAGGGCATCAGCGGCGGATTTTCGCCGCGCGTCACATCGATGAGCGAGCAGGTCGAAGCCGCGCTGACCCGTGAGCGGTTGCTGTCGATTCTGGCGAGCTTCTTCGGCGGGCTGGCGCTGCTGCTGGCGTGCATCGGCCTTTACGGGGTCATGGCCTACGGCGTGACGCGGCGTACGCGCGAGATCGGCATCCGGTTGGCGATCGGCGCGAGTCGGCGCTCGGTGATGTGGATGATCGTGCGAGAGACGCTGCTGGTGGTCTCGATCGGCGTGGTCGCCGGCGCCATCGCGGTGATTCCAGTGGGTCGTTTTGTCCGCAATCAACTGTTTGGCGTCACGCCTGTCGATCCGGTCTCGATCGCGCTGGCGATCCTGGCCCTGCTATTGGTCGCGGCGGCGGCTGGCTACTTGCCGGCGCGCCGCGCCACGCGTGTCGATCCGGTGCTGGCGCTCCGATGCGAGTGACCACCTGCACCGGGTCGCGTGGAATCGTACCAACCAGATCGCATGTGTTAGCGTCCTAGCTGCATGCGACTCCTGATTGTCACCATCGCCCTCGCGGCGCAGACCGGCGCGCCGATTTTCCGATTCGAGGCGGACGGATTCTGGCTGAACCTGCACCACTTTCTCTATGTGCTTGGCCGCGCGCAAAACCACACGCCCGACAGCCAGCGCCGCGCCGTGGTCAACGCGCCCGCTGATCAGGAAGCAGGGCTAAAGGGGCTGAACGAAAGCCATCGCCAGAATTGGGACAGCGCCGTGCGCTCTTATGCCGGCGGCCTGAGCACGAAGGACGCGGTTTTCGATCAGGCGCTGATCGCCGTCACGAACGCGATGCGCGTTCCGCCGAACGCAACCGCGGGGGCGTTGAAGATCGATCCCGAGTTGCGAGCCACGCTTATCCGCGCGTCGGAGGTCTATCGCCTCGCGTTCTGGCCGAAGCATCAAGCGGAGAATCACGCCCGCGTTCGCGACTTCGCGCGTCAGCTCGGCCAGCATGGCAGCCAGGTACGGGACTACATCACGCGCGCCTACAAGCTCGATTGGCCGAGAGGCGGCTATCAGATCAATGTCAGCGCCTACACGAATTGGGCCGGCGCGTATTCAACCGCGGGCGACTTGATCGTGATTTCGAGTCTTGATGAAGGCACGAAAGGATCCCTGGGACTCGAGTCGATGTTTCACGAAGCGATGCACCAGTGGGATCAGCCGATGATGGCGCGGCTGTCGCGATTGTCGAAGGAGAACCAGACCGCGCCGCCGCGCGAAGGCATCACGCACGCGCTGATTTGGTACACCGCCGCCGAAGCGGTGAAGAGCGTGATGCCAAGGCACGTCGGCTATGCCGAGAGCGGCGGGATGTGGAAACAGAAAGGTCTCGGCAGCTTCAAGGCCGGCCTCGACGCGCAGTGGAAGCCGTACCTCGACGGCAAGAGCACGCTAGATGCGGCGCTCCTTGGGCTGCTCAAGTCGTAGGACGATCGCGGCGCCGAGCACCAGGATCGCGGCCAGCGTCAGCAGACCAGCGGTGAAGCCGCCGGTCGCATCGCGAATCCATCCCATCAGATACGGGCCGACGAAGCCGCCGACATTGCCGATCGAGTTCACGAGCGCAATCCCTCCGGCCGCTGCCGTGCCTCGCAGCAGCGCCGTCGGAATCGCCCAGAACGGCCCCAACGTTCCCCAGATTCCAAACGCGGCGATTGATAACGTGGTCAACGCGATCGCCGGCGTCGCCGGTGTCAACACGGTGAGCACGAAACCAGCGGCGCCGATCAGGCATGGAATCGCGACGTGCCAGCGTCGTTCGCGCGTGCGATCGGATCGCGATCCGACAACCACCAGCCCGATCGTGGCGGCGACGTACGGAATCGCCGTCAACAGGACGATGGTGGCCGAGCCGAGGCTGCTCATCGATTGCACGATCTGCGGCAGAAAGAAAGTGATGCCGTAGAACGCGATGACGATGCAGAAATACGGCAGCGCGATAATCCACAAACGCAGCGTGCCGAGCGCGGCTCGCAGCGTGACGATCGCTTGTCCGCTTTCCGTCTGTTCGGCCTCCATCTCGCGCATCAGCCACGCCCGCTCATCGGCGCTCAACCACTTCGCGTCCGCGGGACGGTCGGTCATGTAGACGAGGACCACCGGCACCAGCAGGATCGCCGGCAGGCCTTCGATCAGAAACAGCCACTGCCATCCTTGCAGTCCCCAGGCCCCGTCCAGCCGCAAGAGCGCACTCGAAATCGGCGCACCGATGACGCCGGCCATTGCCGTAGCGGTCATGAATAAACCGACCGCCCGAGCGCGCTCCCGCTGCGGGAACCACTGGGTGAGGTACAGGATGACGCCGGGAAAGAATCCCGCTTCCGCGGCGCCGAGCAGGAAACGGAGCACATAGAACGTTGCCGGGCCGTTGACGAAGATCATCGCGGACGACAGCACGCCCCACGTGAACATGATGCGCGCGATCCACACGCGCGCCCCGAAGCGCGCGCCCAACAGGTTGCTGGGCACCTCGAGCAGCGTGTAGCTGAGGAAAAAGATCCCGGCGCCCAGTCCGTAAACCGTGTCGCTGAACTTCAGGTCCAGCTTCATGTCGATCGACGCAAATCCGACATTGACGCGGTCGAGATACGCGACGATATAGAGGAGAAACAGGAACGGGATCAGGCGCCAGCGGACCTTGCTGAGGGCAGATTCTTCGATGGTCACGGAACCTTGGAGTTTATCCGAGCGTAGACATTCGTAGCCATGGACCGATTGCTGCAAGATTTACGCTTTGCGGGACGCCTGCTCTGGAAAGACCGCAGCTTCTCCCTGACAACCATTGCCACCCTGGCGCTGTGCCTCGCGGCCAATGTCGCGATTTTTGCGGTGGTCAATGGCGTGCTCTTGAAACCGCTGCCGTTCCCGGAGCCGGACCGGCTGGTCCGGATGTTCAACAAATATCCTGGCGCCGGCGTCGATGCGGCCGGCTCCAACGGCGTCCCCGACTACTTCGATCGCCGCCGCGACATGGTCGCGCTCGAAGAGCAGGCGCTCTTCCGCGAGGCCGGCGTCACGGTCAGCGGAAATGGACTTGGCGAAGCCGAGCGCGTCCAAGGCATGTTCGTGACACCGACGTTCTTCCGCGTGCTCCGCGCGCAGCCGCAGCGCGGTCAGCTCTTCACCGACGCGCAGGGCGAGTTCGGACAGGAGAGGGTCGTCATCCTGACGCACGGCCTCTGGCAGCGAGTGTTTGGCGGCCGAGATGACGCGATCGGTCAGGACCTGCGGCTCGGCGGCGAGCCGTACAAAGTCGTCGGCGTCATGCCGCCGGGCTTCGTGTTCCTCAATCCCGAAATCCAGTTGTTCCGCCCGGCTGCGTTCACCGCGCGGGACAAATCAGACGAAACCCGCCATAGCAATAACTGGCAGCAGTTCGGCCGGCTCAAGCCGGGCGCGACGCTCGAGCAGGCGCAGAGCCAGCTCGATGCGATCAACGCCGCCAACCTCGAACGCTTTCCGCAGTGGCGCGAGATCCTGAAGAACGCGCGTTTCAGCAGCGACGTGGTCGACTTTCAATCCGACTTGATCGGCGAGCGCCGATCGACGCTCACGATGCTGTGGGGCGGCGCGATCTTCGTGCTGCTGATCGGCTGCGTTAACGTCGCCAATCTCGTCCTCGTGCGTTCCACGTCGCGCATTCGCGAGCTCGCGACGCGCCATGCGATGGGCGCGACGTTCGGCCGCCTGGCGCGGCAGGCCTTGACCGAATCAACGGTCCTCTCGATCGCGGGCGGTGTGGCCGGACTCGGGCTTGGATGGTGGGCGCTGCGGGCCGCGCCATTCTTCGGATTCGATCGCCTGCCGTCGGGCCTCAGTCTCGGGCTCGATGCGCCCGTCGTCGGATTCACCGCGCTGTTGATCGCGCTGGTCGGCATCGGCGTCGGGATGATTCCCGTGATCGCGATGCGCCGCGCCAACATGGCGCAGGTGATTCGAGAAGAGGGCCGCAGCGGCACGCAGGGCCGCGGTGCGCGGCTCATGCGGCGGGTGCTGGTCACCAGCCAGGTCGCCTTTGCGTTGATGTTGTTGATCGGCGCCGGAGTCTTGCTCGCGAGTTTCGATCGCGTCCTCAACATCAATCCCGGATTCAGGTCGGAGAACGTCTTGACCGGCACGATCAGCATGCCGGTATCGCGCTACAAGGACGACGCTGCGTTGCGTACCGAGCAGGCACGCATCCTCGAGCGGCTGCGCGCGTTGCCCGGTGTTGAAGCCGCGGGCACGACGGCGACCCTGCCGTTCAGCGGCTCCTACAGCGACAGCGTGATCCTCGCCGAGGGCTATCAAATGCGGCCGGGCGAGTCGCTGATTTCGCCAGGGCAGGTCGTGGCCTCCACGGGCTACTTCGAAGCGATGGGAGCCAGGCTCCTTGCCGGCCGCTTCTTCAACGCCGACGACGCGGAAGGGAAGCCGCGCGTGCTCATCATTGATGAGCGTCTGGCGCGCCGCTTCTGGCCGAACGGTGATGCGCTCGGCAAGCGCCTGTATTTTCCCCAGGACATCAACAACCTGTTGGCCAAGCCGCGAGAGGATCAGATGATGTCCATCGTCGGCGTCATCGAGCCGATGCGGCTGCGCGGACTTGTCGATGGGCAGGGGCAGCAGGTCGGCGCGTATTACTCGGCGATGCGTCAGGTCCCGGCCCGCACGCTTGGTATCGCGATGCGCACCGCCGTTGCGCCCGAAACACTCACCAGCGCCGTACGCCGCGAGATCGCGCAGATCGATCCGGAGATGCCGTTCTACGGCGTGCGCACGCTTGAAGATCGTTTGTCGACATCGCTCATGGATCGCCGGACGCCGATGATCCTCGCCACCGGCTTCGCGAGCGTCGCGCTCTTCCTCGCGGCGATCGGCATCTATGGCGTGCTCGCGTATCAGGTCTCGCAACGCCGGCGCGAGATCGGGATTCGGATGGCGCTCGGCGCCGAATCTTCCAGCATCTTCAATCTGGTGTTGAAAGAGGGCGGCCTGATTGTCGGCCTTGGCGCCGCATTCGGCCTGGCCGGCGCGTTTGTCCTGCGACAGACGTTGCAGGCGCAGTTGTATGAGACCGGCGCAATGGATCCGCGCATCGTCGCGGCCGTTGCGGGCATGCTGATCGCGGTGGCGCTCATCGCCTGCGTGCTGCCCGCGAGGCGGGCGGCGAAAACCGATCCGTTGGTCGCGCTTAGTGACCAGTAGTGCGTCTTTGAAAAAGTTAGGAGATCTCTCTAGGCGTCACTAGCACGCGTCGCAGCTCGCCGCGTCGGAGGATCTTGAGCGGCAGCAGCTCGCCGATCCGTTCCTCGGTGAGCAGCCGATGCAGATCGTCGACGCTGCGCACCGGCTCGCCGGCGAATTCGACGATCAGATCCCCAGGCTGCAATTGTGCTTCGGCCGCGGCCGTGCCTTCAGACACGGCGGTGATTGTGACGCCGCGATCGTGCGAAAGATGATGGATGCGGACGATCAGCCGCGGGATCGGCGTGTCCTGTCCCGCGACGCCGAGATGACTGCGGCGCACGCGGCCATCGCGCAGCAACGACGACACGACGTAGCGTGCTGTGTTGATCGGCACCGCGAACGCGATGCCTTGTCCGCCGAGAATGACCGCGGTGTTGACGCCGACGACCTCCGCGTGGCTGGTCACCAGCGGACCGCCGGAGTTGCCCGGATTGAGCGCGGCGTCGGTCTGGATCAGGTTCTCCATCAAGCGCACGGTACGCGCCCGCAACGATCGGCCGAGCGCGCTGACGACGCCGGCCGTCACCGTGTGCTGGAAGCCAAACGGATTGCCGATCGCGATCACGAGCTGACCCGGGCGCAGCGCCGACGAATCGCCGAACGGCGCCGCGATCAGATCGGGCGCCGAGACGCGCAAAACGGCGAGATCAGTGTGCGGTTCGTCACCGACGAGGTCCGCCACTAGATCCCGGCCGTCTGGCAACGTCACGCCGATGCGTGTAGCGCGGCTTGCTCCGCCGAAGCGACCTGGTCGCGAAGGCGAGGCGACGACGTGGCTGTTGGTGAGGATGAGGCCGTCGGGCGTGAAGATGAATCCCGATCCGGTCCCGCCCGCATCCACTTTGACGACCGATGGACCGACGAGGTCCACGGCCGTGATCACCGCATGTGAGTACGCATCGAACAGATGTTGATCGACCGCAACTTCAGATCTCGATGACGCCAAGTCGAACCCCTCTCTGAACCGCTTCGGTTCGGGTCGACACCCCCAGCTTTCCAAAGATCGACGCCAGGTGGAACTTCACCGTGTGCTCGCTGATCGCCAGCGCGTGCGCGATCTCGCGATTAGGAAGGCCGTCGGCGAGTAGCGCCAGCACATCATGCTCGCGGGCTGTCAGCGATTCGATCAGCGGTTCCGCGGGCCGGTCTGGCGGAAGAGAAATCACAGCTTCCGCCAGCTCGGCGCGATCGACCAGCTCCAGATTCGAATCCGCCGTCAGTCTTCGTCGCAACGCGTCGAGAGCATCCGACGCGCGTCCGCTCAGGAACACTCGCAGAGGACTAATCCTGTTAACCCTTGATCTTAGGACGCTCGCTGACGGTGACGGTTACATCGACAGCCTTGGTGCCGCGAATCACGGTAATCGGCACCGCCGCGCCAACCTTGTTGCCGCGCAGTCGTGTGACGAGCGACTCGGGATCGTCCACCGCCTCGCCGCCAAAGCCGACGATCACGTCGCCGACCAGCAGTCCGCCTTGTTCGGCAGGACTGTTCGCCGCGACGTGGCTGATCAGCAGACCCGACGTCTGCGATCGTCCGCCACGTTGCTTTTCGGGCAATGGCACCGGCATCGAGCTGACGCCGATGAAACCCTGCTTTACGCCGCCGTCGGATGCGGCCTTCGTCGCCGCCGCCCACGCGATCGATGCGGGGATGACGACGGTGGTGCCGCGAATGGCGAGCGAGGTAATGATGCCCAGCGCCTGGCCGGCGGCGTTGATCAGCGCGCCTCCGTTCAATGCGCCATGCGGCGACTGTTGAATGCGGATGACGCGATCGATCGCGCCGGTGCGTCCGGTTCTGAGGGGCCCGCCGACGACAGCGATCGGTGAGAGCGTTGCCATGACGCCGCCGCTCCAGGTGCGGCCGACCGCGACGGCGAGATGTCCCGGCTTCGGTTCCGGTGCCACGACGAGTGAGGGACGGTTGAGCCCGTCAACGCGCACGACGGTGAGTCCCATGTTGCCGATGCGTCCGAGGACTTGGCCTTCGGCCGTTTGGTTATCGCCCGTTAGCACCGCAACCTTGTCATCGTCTGTAGCAGCCGGCGTCACGATCAGGTTGTCGGCGATGACGAGGCCGGCGGTGACACGGCGATGGCCGTGGACCTGCACGATCGAGGGGGCGGCCTTTTCAACCGCGGCTTCGATCTCGTTGGAAAGAGATGTCCATGTGTTCATGTCTCCACGATAACGGTCGTTGTTCGTCCGCGGATCAGCCGTACGGCTAGAGCCACAAAAGCTCAGAAAGCACAGACAGACTAGAATCTCTGGAGATGAGTCTGTCCGAGACCGCCGCTCTGGTCCGCGAAATCGGTCGGCCAGTGATGATGGCTGACGCGGCACGTTGCTTGCACCCAGCTCTGGCATGCAGCTAATCACGCAGCCGGATGACGGCATCGCGCCACTGATCGAGGCGATGAAGAGCGCGAAGAAGACGATCGACATCGTCATCTTCCGCTTCGACATCGATGAAATTGCCGACGTGCTCACCGCCGCCGTCGAGCGCGGCGTCGCGGTGCGCGCGCTGATCGCACATACCAATCGCGGCGGCGCCGGCAAGCTGCGCAAGCTCGAACAGCGGCTCTTGAAGGTCGGGGTGACACTGTCGCGAACCGCGGACGACATGGTCCGCTACCACGGCAAGCTGCTGGCCATCGACGGCAAGCGCGTCTTCGTGCTTGGCTTCAACTTTACGCACCAGGACGTCGAGAAGAGCCGCAGTTTCGGACTGGGAACGCGCAACCCGAAACTGGTCCGCGAGGTCATGAAAGTGGTGGACGCGGATCACAACCGGACCGATCTGGTCGTGAACTCCGGACGCGTCGTGGTCAGCCCCGAGAACGCGCGCGAGCTGCTGGCCGATTACATTCGCAAGGCGCGCAGGGAACTGCTGATTTACGACGTCAACCTTTGCGACGATCGGATGCTGACGCTCATCAAACAGCGCGCGAACGCCGGCGTCACGATCCGGGTGATTGGCGAGGTCGAAAAAAAATGGGTCGAGGCGATCCGTTGGCGCGTCAGGCCCTTCACGCGGCTGAAGCTGCACGTGCGCGCCATCATTCGTGACGGCAGGTCGGCCTTCGTCGGCAGCCAGAGCCTGCGCAAGCTGGAACTCGACGAGCGCCGCGAAGTCGGGCTGATTACGCGCGATCAACGCGTCGTGAAACGCATGACCGACATCTTCAATTCCGACTGGAAGAAGGGCTAGCGGCTGCTATTGCGAGGCGAGCGGCCGCACCTCCGGTGTGGCCGCCGGCGGCACCGTCAGGCAGAACCGCGTGCCGGTGCCCTCTGCTGACTCCACCGTAATCGTGCCATTCATGGCGGTCACGCAGTCGTCGACGATCGCCAGCCCCAGGCCCACACCGCTGACGGCGTCGAGTTCCGCGCGATCGGCGTGAGCGCGGGTGAATCGCCTGAAGATCCGGTCGATGCGATTCGCGGGAATGCCGATGCCGTTGTCGCGCATGCAGATTTCGACGCTCTCGTCCGGCAACCGCCGCCCCGTGATCTCGACCACCCGCTCTGCCTTCGCGGGATCGCTGTACTTGATGGCGTTCGAGAGCAGGTTGACCAGCGCCAGCTCCAGCCGGCCGACATCCACAATCATCGTCGGCATGTCGTCGGCGATCACCAGCGTGACGTTCCGGGCTTCAGCCATCTCCCTCAATTGCCGCGCCGCTTCGGCGGCCACTGCCGCGATCGACACTTCTTGCAGGCTGGCGTTGTCGGCGCCGCCGTCGACCCGCGCGAGCCGTTCCAGCTTGTAGGTCATGTCGACGAGGTTGGTCACGTTGCGGGCGATTAGCTCGACAGTCTGTGCCCGCTGAGCTTCGGTCAGCACCGGCGATCGCAGGAGCGAGACCGCCGTCGAAATTGGCGCAAGCGGTTGTCGCCATTCATGCGTCGCCATCCGGGTGAACTGGCGCAGCCGCTCGGACTGGTCGGTAATCGTCTGCGTGTAGAGACCAACAAACGTCTCAACCGTTTCCTGCAGCAGCACCGCGACGGCGTGATGCAGCCGCGAGACCACGGCCACGCATTCCGCAGGCGGCGGCGTCAGCATCAGCCGTATCGATTCGTCCTCGACGAAGCGCAGCAGAATCGAGCCAAGCAACTGATATTCGCGCAACACCTGGTGCAACGACGCCCGCTGCTGGTGGCGCAAGGTGCCGAGCTCGCGCGCCTTTTCGCCAACGAGCGTGTTCGCCGCAATCGCTTGATCCTCAGGGGCTTTCACATACGCGCTGATGTCGACGATTAGCGACGGGATGTGGTCGAGCAGGCTGTCGCTCGGGAAGACCTCGTCAGCGGCGACGGGCAAGAGGTCGCGAAGCCTCGCAAACCACCGCGCCGCCAGCAACGCGTGCTCCGCAGCGATCCGATCGGCGATCGCTTCAGAAAAACCGGTCGTAATCATCGACAGACCTCGGGCGCTTCACCGAGCAAAGCGCGAATCAGTGCGAAAGTCGAGAGA
>Ga0137455_1000253_pt1 | contig 13609 bp, 14 predicted proteins | sample EasRivERMGT600_2_FD_102334 | JGI IMG/M metagenome (GOLD analysis project Ga0137455, IMG submission 102334) | Soil microbial communities from meander-bound floodplain in the East River, Colorado, USA - East River MetaG ERMGT600_2 | ecosystem: Environmental > Terrestrial > Soil > Floodplain ... | reverse complement strand
GCGGGGCCACCATGACCCCGGAGTTCGTCGCAGAGTTCCTCAAGACGATCGACTGTTACGTCATGGGATCGCGAACCTACGAGACCGCATTGCAGTTCGAGGCCAAGGGGTTGGGCTGGTCCTACGGCGACAAGCCGACGTTCGTCCTCACCAGTCGCGAGCTGCCGAAGACCAGGAAGACCGTCGAGTTCTACTCAGGAGACTTGACGTGGCTCGTGGAAGAACGATTGAAGCCGGCCTTCCGCAGCATCTGGTTCGTTGGCGGTGGGGCAGTGTCCGGTGAATGCCTTCGACTCGGGCTCGCCGACGAAATTCGCTATTCGATCATGCCCGTCCTGATCGGTGACGGCATTTCATTCTTCGAGGGGCTCGGCAGGGACATTGCGTTGCACCTTGTGGAGGTGAAGGCCTACGAGAGTGGGATGGTGGCGCTTCGCCATGAATTGCGGAAATAGGCCGGAGGTAAGGAGCATGCGGAAAATCGCCGTCATTGCCGCGGTGCTGGGCTCGTGCTCGGGCGTCCCGGTCATTGGTCAAGCCCCGTCCGTGACCACTGACGTTGCGCCGGCCATCGTCGTCCGCGTGCCAAGTGCGTCGCTTGGACGCGAACAGGTCGCGACGGTTCTGCTTCCTACCAGCTACGCCACGTCGCGGCAGCGGTATCCGGTCATGTATCTCCTGCATGGCGGCGGTCAGGACCACACGGCGTTCGCGACGCGCGGCTGGTTTCGTGCGCTGGCCTCGCGCGACATGATCGTGGTGACGCCGTCGGTCGGCGACAGCTGGTACGTGAACAGCGTCGCCGATCCAAACGCGAAGTACGAGGATTTCGTCGTCAAGGACCTGATCGAGTACGTGGACAAACAGTACCGGACCATCGCATCCCGCGAGGGCCGCACCGTCGCCGGCGTCTCGATGGGGGCCTGGGGCGCCATGATGCTTGGCTTAAAGCATCATCAACTCTTCGGGGCAATCGGGTCGTTCAGCGCCCCCTTCGGCATTTCGAGACAAGACCCGAACATGGACATGACGTCACGAACGCAGCAGCGGTTCGGTGCGCCAGCGACACCGGAACGTCTTGAAAGAGACCCCGGTACGTTGGCGTCAACGATTCCGGTCGAGTCCGTTCCTTTGCTCTATCTGGCTTGCGGCAATCAGGACATTTTTGTGGCCGACAATCGGCGATTCGTCGAGCGACTGACTGGCCGCAAGATTCCGTACGAATACCGCGAGTTGTCGCCGTTCGGACATTCATGGGACGTGTGGGACGGACAACTCGTGAGCTTTGTCGACGTGATGTCGGCGCGCTGGCGCCAGGGCCCGGCGCGAAAATAGGGAGTCAGTAACGTCGCCGAGCAGGTGAAGCACTAAGGGAGGCACACCTTGAAGAGGATGCTCTTTGCCGTTGTCATACTGACGCAGCCCGCCGTGTTGCTCGCGCAGTCACTTGCTACCGTGCCGACGCTGGACGAGGCGACCATCAAGGCCCACGCGCCGGATGCGGGCGTCTACGTGGCTGCGCCAAATGCGACACCACCTCTCGTGCGCCTGACCGGGTCCGTGTCGGACGGCGTGAAAACAAGCACGGGTCTCGGCGGCATGATGAGAATGAAATCGATGCTCAAGCTCATTTTGAAGGATCCGCGAGCACCGGTGCACCTCCCGGGGCAGCCGGTGTTTTACTTCATCGGCAACGCGCCGGAGCTCTATCAGCTGGTGCGTCTCTTTCCAAAGGGAAAGACCAGGGAAATGAACCTTGGCGAAATCCGAACTATCTTTGACAAGATCAATTCTGATTTTCCCGATCGCATACCGCTCTCTGCCACACAGGTCGCCGAAGGGATCTACCAGGCGACCGCGGCATCGCCTATTGAGCCGGGCGAGTACGCCGTCGTCGAGAAGATGATTGTCACGGCGCTCAGCTCGGGAGACCGCAAGGCGGGTGGCCCGTTCGTGCTCGGGGTCGGCCTCGACGGCACCCCCGTCAAGAAAAGGTGAGGGACGTTCAGAGGACACATGCCTAGCTGGATGGCGGCAGCGATTGTCATCGGATTCCTGGTCGTGTTCGGCGTTCCCGTGATCTGGTTGATATTCAGATCGGGGCACTCACCGGCTGCGGATGCGACGCTGCGATTTCAGGAGCGTCAACGTCATCCGGATCGTGATTTGTTCCGGCGCCATTTCGGTTGCGAGCCGCCGCAAGCGCTTAGAGAGTTGCTTCAAGACGCCAGCGCCCATGACGGGTTCGACGTCGTTCTCCCGAATCCGGAGGGTGACACTCGCTGGAGCGTTGCCTGGGTTGAGCCGATGGATGCCGAGCACCTGAACGGCACGGTGTGGCCCGGAACCGAGGGTTACTACGCCTTTGCCAATGACGGCAGCGGCGACAAGTATCTGATCGATCCACGCGCGGCCGATCCCGACGTCCTCTACTACGAGCACGAGACCGCCAGGATCCGGCCAGTGGGCGCGACCATGTCCCGGTTCGTTGCGGCGCGTCGGATCGACAATGAGGAGGAGGATAGGTAACCGGATGACTCGAGTCAGGACGTCAATTCCTCCGAACACACCCACTCCCATCGGCCCATATAGCCACATTGCGATGGTTGGTGAATTCATCACGATCGGCGGGACTGCGGGCTTCGATCCAGTCACAGGCCAGCTCGCCGGACCTGACGCCTATCTTCAGACCAAACGAATAATCGATTCGTTCAAGGTCATGCTCGAATCGGTTGGCTCGGATCTCGATCACGTCCTGCACGTGAACGTCTTTCTTCACAGCATGTCGGATTTCGATGAGATGAACCGGGCCTACGTTGAAAAAATGGGCGCGCATCGGCCGGCGCGCACCGTCATTGGTGTCAACGAGCTCCCGAAGCCGGGTGTGATGCTCACGATGAATCTGACGGCGGTTACTCGCAAGCCGGTGGTGGCCTAGTCACGGTCAGCGCGCTCTAGCGAAGGCTGTGAGTTCCGCTTCCACCCGCCTTCGCGCGGCCGCTTCCTGGCGCCGTTGTTTCGCGGCGGCCACACCTCTGAAGGCTCTGGTCACGAGCTCGCCGATCGGGATCGATATGCGGATTATCTCGCCGCGTGACGTCGGAGGAACCAGGGTGAAGATGCCGAACTGCCGTGGTGATGCGCCTTCACTCGGCGCGACGCCGGGCACGATTGGGGAGGGCTGTTGGAGTGCGAGGCTGATCCGTTCCAGAGAGCGGTCTCGCTCCTGCGCCAGCGGAGGCGACGAGCACAGCGACGACACGAGGATAGCGGCCGCAAGTCCTCTCATGGCCCTCCCTAAGACGCGCACCGGCGATGGATGGTCTGGGCGGATGGGACCATGCGATATTGTGCTGTAACGAGGTGAAGCGTTGTCTCCATTACTGAATCGCCGCGAAGCACTCGCGGCTCTCGCGGCCACGGCCGCTTTGCCGATGCTGCCCGGTTGCAACACCGCGCCGTCACCCGCACCGGCTGCGGCGGATCCGGACGCTGAGGCACTCAAGCTGCTGCAGGAGATTGGCGAGAACTATCTAAAGTTCGCTCCGGAAGGCGCGACGTCGCTTGGCCTCGACACCGGCGCACGAGCGTCGTTGCGCTCGCGGCTCATCGATCGATCCGCCGAAGGCCTGCAGAAGATCGCGAGCGTGGTACGTCAAGATCTCGCACGCGCCAAAGCGTTTGATACCTCCGGCCTCGGGCACTCAACTCGCACGAGCGTCGAGGTCGTGCGCAGCGCATATACCACCGCCCTCGAAGGTTTCTCGTTGCCGTACGGCGACATCACCGTCGGCAGCTGGCGGAACACGCCGTACGTGGTGATCCAGAATGTCGGCGCCTACCTCGATATCCCTCGCTTCCTCGACAGCGATCATCGGATCGAAAACGCAGCCGACGCGGACGCGTATCTCGCGCGCCTGCAGTCGTACGCGAAGCAGCTCGATGGCGAGCTCGGCCGCATCCAGGCGGCACGCGGCAAGGGCCTGGTGCCGCCGGCGTTCCTGATCGACAAGGCGTTGTCGCAAATCAGAGTGTCGGCGAAGAACGCGCGAGACGGCGGATCGCTGGTCGAATCGATCGAGCGCCGGACGAAACAGAAATCCATTGCCGGCGACTGGCCGGCCCGCGCCAGGACCATCGCCGCTCAGGAAATCGCGCCCGCGCTCGAGCGTCAGATCGCCGAGCTCGAGACCGAGCGCAAGGCCGCCAAAGACGATGCGGGAATGTGGGCGCAGCCGGACGGCGATGCGTTCTATCGATGGGCGCTGAGAGCGTCGACGACGACAAGCATGACGCCCGATGAGGTCCACGAGATGGGCCAGCGCGAGCTGAAAGATCTACAGGCGCAGATGGACGCGATCATGAAAGGCCTGGGCCTCACCAGCGGCACCGTCGGCCAGCGCATGCAGGCGATCGCGAAAGACCGCAAGTACCAGTTCGCCGAAGGCGACAAGGGCCGGGCCGAGATCATGGCGTTCATCCAGGAGCGCCTGACGTGGATCCGCGCGCAGTTGCCGCGCGCGTTCAACACGCTCGTGAACCCGAACATGGAAGTGAAGCGGCTGCCGCCCGAGGAAGAGCCCGGTGCGCCCACCGCCTACGGCGGGGCCGGATCGATCGACGGCAAAATCCCCGGGCGCTTCTGGATCAACCTGCGGACCACCGGTCTGCACAGCAAGTTCGCGCTCGCGGATCTGGCGTTCCACGAGTCGATCCCCGGCCATATCCTGCAAGGCGAATACACGCACCAAATGCCGCTCATCCGGCAGCTGCTGGCGTTCAACGCATACTCCGAAGGGTGGGCGCTGTATGCGCAGCAGCTGGCCGATGAGCTCGGCGCGTACGAAAACGATCCGGTCGGCAAGCTTGGCTATCTCCAGGCGATCGCATTCCGTGCTTGCCGGCTGGTGGTCGACACCGGCATCCACGCCAAGCGCTGGACGCGCGAGCAGGGGGTGAAGTTCTTCGTCGACGTGAATGGATCGAATCCTGTGGAAGTGGCGAGCGAAGTCGATCGCTATTGCTCGTGGCCGGGGCAGGCGTGCGGCTATAAGGTGGGGCACAGCGAGATCAATCGCCAGCGAGAGAGGGCGAAGACGGCGCTTGGCGCGAAGTACGACCTGAAGGCATTCGACGACACCGTCGTCCTTGGCGGCAACGTGCCGCTCGATGTGCTCGCCAAGAACGTCGACGAGTATGTCCGGACGGCAAAGGGTCAGTCGTGACAGTCGAAACGTTGAAGGCGATCGCGGACGCATTCAATGCGCACGATCTGGATGCCATCATGGAGTTTTTCGCGGACGATTGCTCCTTTGACATGCCACGCGGCGGACAGCCGTGGGGGAGACGCCTCACGGGTAAAGCCGCCGTGCGCGAAGGATTCGCTGCACGCTTCAAAGGACTTCCCGACGTGCACTTCGGCGATGATCGACACTGGGTTAGCGGCGACAGGGGCGTCTCGGAGTGGCTGCTCACCGGCACAGCGCCTGACGGAGGCCGCGTGCGCGTCCGTGGATGCGACCTCTGGGAGTTTCGAGACGGGCAGGTGATTCGCAAAGACTCGTACTGGAAGATCGTGGACGGAGCAGCCTGACAAGGGAGTACTCGCATGCGACTGGTACTTGCGCTCTGCCTGGCAGCCCTCACGGTGACTTCGGGCGCGGCACAAACGCGGCCTCGTGGTCGAGAGCTGGGCATTCCCTTCCCAGGGCAAGCGGGCCCGACCAATTCCATCGCCGACGTTGCGGGCGTTGCAGTCGGCCATGTCACGCTCATCGAAGGCGAGGGCAGGCTGGTGCCGGGCAAGGGCCCGATTCGTACGGGCGTGACCGCGATTCTGCCGCGGCCTCGCGGCAACTGGGATCCCGTGTTTGCCAACACGTTCAATCTCAACGGCAACGGCGACATGACGGGCATCAACTGGATCAAAGAGTCGGGATTCCTCGAAGGACCGATTCTTCTGACCGGCACTCACAGCGTCGGCACGGTTCGCGACGCCGCGATCCAGTGGCAGCTGAAGAACGGCCGGCAATTCGTCTTCACGTACCCAATCGTCGCCGAGACGTTCGACGGCATCAATGACGCGAACGGCGAGCACGTGAAGCCCGCGCATGCATTCCAGGCCCTCGATGCCGCGAAGCCTGGACCGGTCGAGGAAGGCTCGGTCGGTGGCGGAACTGGCATGCGCTGCAATGGCTTCAAGGGTGGCATTGGCACGTCATCGCGCGTGCTGACAGCGGCGCAGGGCGGCTACACGCTCGGCGTGTTGGTGCAGTGCAACTACAGCGGCGACTTGAGGATTTTCGGAGTGCCGATTCGATCCGAGATCACCGATCTCGGGGAATGCACTGTCCTGGAAGGACCCATGACTCGTTTCTGGACGATAGGGATGCCGCGCTGCCAGGGAAGCGGTGGCGCGCAAGGCCCCTACGTCGCCGCCGCTGACGAGTCTGGCCGTGGCTCGATCATCGTCGTGGTCGCCACCGATGCGCCGCTTCTTCCGCATCAACTCGAACGGATCACGCGGCGCGTGGGAATGGGACTCGGCCGTCTTGGCAGTTGGGCCGGCAATGGCTCAGGCGATCTGTTTCTCGCGTTTTCGACCGCGAATGCCACCGCCGCCCGCCCGTTCGGAACCGCGTCCCTGACGATGCTGCCCAACGACCGCCTCAATCCACTATTTCAAGCGACGATCGACGCCACCGAAGAAGCGGTGGTGAATGCCATGCTCGCGGCGCAGACCATGACGGGCGCCGACGGCATTCGAGTGTTTGGTCTGCCAGGGGATCGCGTGATGGCGGCCCTGAGAAAATACGGCCGAGTGAAATGACGATGGCGGTGGAGCAGCCCAGGAGGAATCACATGAGACGGTTCGTGGTTATGGCTTTGGCCTTGTCGCTCGCGGGCTCGATGGCGGTACTTGCGCAGAAACCAGACAAGGGAAAGGGAAAAGGGGACGGAAAAGCAGAAGGGAAGGCGCCGGACACGCACGTGACCGTCGTCTTCGACGACACCCAGCGAGGGGCCGTTCGCTCCTACTTCGTCAACACCTACGGTCGTGGCAACTGCCCGCCAGGTCTGGCCAAGAAGAATAACGGCTGCCTGCCTCCCGGACAGGCGAAGAAACGCTACGTTGTTGGCCAACGGCTGCCGAACGGGATTGTCGTCGCAGACCTTCCACGGGAATTGTCGGCGCGGATCGGAGTTGCACCCACCGGCTATCGATACGGGCTGCTCGACGGCGACCTGGTCAAGCTCGCGGTTGGGACCATGCTCGTCGTGGACGCGATCGAGGGTTTCGTCCAGTAGTCAGCGAGGAGGCCGCAGGGCATCGAGCCGATTGGTCGCGACGAGGATGTCGCGTTTGAGGCGGCGGACCATGTCCTTGATCAAGTCGTTGCCCTTGGCGGCTTCCTCGTCGACCATCGCCTTCAACTTCCACAACGACGTGTCCTGCACCGCCGCGACCGCGCCCGCGAGCATGTCGAGTTGTTCTTCGATCTGCGCGATCCGGCGCACGATCCGCAATCGCATGGCGTCGGTGTCCGTGCCTTCGACGGCTTCGGGGCTGCGCTCCCACTTCTGCAGAATCGCGCGCAGCTGTTCTTCATCACCGAGCTCGTAGGCGCGGTTGGCTTCGATCATCAGCGAGTGACGGCGATCGCGAGCCACTTCGTCCCGCGTGAGATCGGGATGAATCGCCTTCGCCACGTCGCGGAAGAGTTTGCGAACCGCGTCGGTGGTGTAGCGAGGTTGCGGCTCCGGCACGCTCGGAATTGCATCGGCGGAAGGAGCATCACCGAGTCGCTCCGTCAGGATGCCGAGCTCGGCTTCGGCGAGCGCGAGCTCCAGGCGATCGAGCTCTTCGTGCAGCAGGCCGACGTCCTGACGGTATTTGATGCGAAACGCGTCGAGCTCCGACCTGGTGCGAGCGGCTTGATCGCTGCGCTCGCCCAGAGTGGCTTCGAGCTCCGCCACGCGCGCGCGGAGCGAGTCGAGGTCCTGCTCGTGATGTCTTTCAGATGGGACGAGGCCGGTCACTTCAATATGATATCGAATGCGAGGGTAATGAAGACCTCTTCCAAAATAGCGTTGCCGTGGCTCATCCCGCAGGACGTGACGTGCAATGCGACGCGCAGGCCACCGACTGGAGCGGTGGCCGCGCGATCGCGTTTCGAATCAAGTCCGCGCAGCCGTCGCGCATCTCGGTGTCCTTCATCGATCGCCATCGCGTGGTCTACACGTCGTGGACCGATCTGAAAGGCGGGGACTGGGAGCAGGTACGAATTCCGTTCGACACCGTGCGTCCAAATCCGTATTTTCAGCCGCCCGACGCGAAAAAGGGCTCGCCGATCGACGTGAGCGACGTGAGATTCATCGCGTTTGCGCCACAAGACAAGGCTGCCGGCCGATTGACGATCGACCGCTTCGCGTTGGTGAAGTAGCTGATATGATCAGTCCATCTACTGAATGCCACGTAAGTTTGTACTTCTTGCACTCGCGTGTACCGTTTTTGCCGCCGCCTGCGGCGGTAGCGGCCCGACGGGACCGACTCCACAACCGCCGCGCATCTCGCGCACGCGATTCCTCGCCTTCGGCGATAGTTTCACCGCGGGCGAAGTAACCAATCCGGTCTCGTCGTCGCCGTCAGGCATCCACAAACTGATCCTCGTGCCGACGGCGTCGTACCCAACCGTCCTTCAATCACAACTGCGTTCGACCTATACGTCGCAGGGCGTGGCGATCAGCGTTCAGAACAGCGGCGAAGCCAGCGAACGGATTCTCGACGGCGTTCAGCGGTTCCCGGGCGTGTTCGAGGCGAGCCGTCCCGAGGTCGTGCTGCTGATGGAAGGCGCGAACGGGTTGCCGCAGGTCGGTCCCGACATTTCCACGGGCCTGATGCGCATCATGGTGCAGACCGCGAAGAACGGCGGCGCGCGCGTGTTCGTCGGCTCGATGATCCCGCAGGTCGCCGGACGCCCGAGAGCGACGACGCCGCCGAGCGAGTCGCTGGCTTACAACAACGTGCTGCAGATCATGTCGACGCAGGAGGGCGTGACTTACGTCGATCTTTACAACCCGATGCTGCCCGACGCCGCGACGCTGATCGGCAGCGACGGCCTGCATCCTGCCGAGGCCGGTTATCGGAAGATCGCAGATCTCTTCTTCGCAGCGATTCGTACCCAGTTAGAAGAGCGCTGACACGGGCATTTTCCTGTAGATAAATCTGGCAACTGCCGAGGCGGCGCTATCATTTCGCCGCTTCCATGCCCAGGCGAGTGCTGTTGGCCGTCGGCACCGCGGTGATCGCTGTCGCGTGCGGCGGCTCGCCGTCAGGGCCGACGACCGGGGGGGCGGTCAGCGCCGGCCGCACTGCGCGCCTGTCTCGCACGCGATTCCTGGCATTCGGCGACAGCCTCACCGCGGGTGAAGTGACAGCGCCGATCGGCGCCACTCCCGGACCGATTTCAAAACACATCATCGTACCCGCGGCGTCGTATCCCTCGCAGCTGCAATCGCAGCTCGCATCACGCTACGCCTCGCAGGCGTCGGCGATTCGCGTGATCAACGCCGGGGTCGCCGGGGAAAACCTGTTCACTGCCGCACTGCGATTCGGGACCGCGCTGTCGGAAAACGGTCCCGAGGCCGTGATCATCATGCACGGCCTCAACAACCTTGGCGGTGACGGCACGGACGTGCCGACGAGCCTGATTCGCGGCATGGTGAGAACCGCGAAGGCGCAGAACCTGCCCGTCTTCGTCGGCTCGATGGTGCCGACCGTCGCCGGCCGCCTGCGATCGCAGAACGTGGCGCTGCTCGAGTCGTATAACGCGAAGCTGCGGCAGATGTCGGTGGAGGAGGGCGCGGTGTTCGTCGATCTCTACACCACGTTGTTGCCCGAGGCACTGGCCGTGATCGGCGTCGATGGCCTGCATCCGACCGAAGCCGGATACAGGCGCATCGCCGACGTGTTCTTCAACTCGATCTCAATCGAGCTCTCCGAATAATTACTTCAGCGAGACCCGCTGCACTCTCCAGTTCGTCATCTCGCCGATCAGCAGTTCATTTTCGTTGCGGCAGTCGATCGAGTTCGCAAGGCCGAACTCCTTGATCTGCTTGCCGGCGCTGCCGAACTTCCCGACCACCTTGCCGTCGAGCGTCGTCTTGTAGATGGCGGCGTCTTCCATGCCGTCCTCGTCGCCGGCGTGCGAGATGAAGAGATACTGCGTCGCGCCGCGCGTCATGCACATCGTCAGCGGCGTGCCGACGTTGCCGAACTCCGACTTGAACTTGCCGTCACCGTCGAAGACCTGGATGCGCTTGTTGCCGGCGTCGGCGACGTAGACGTCGCCGGCGTTCGAGACGGCGATCGACTTCACGCCGGTGAATTGGCCCTGGCCCGTGCCGGTCGATCCCCAATGCGTGATGAACCTGCCGTCCTTGTCGAGCTTCGCGACGCGATTGTTCGTGCCGATGCCGTCGGCGACGTAGATGTTGCCGGCCTTGTCCCATGCCACATCGGTCGGACGCGAGAAGCCCGATCCGGGAATGCCGGAGCCCGGCGCGCGGCCGGCACCCTGACCGCCGCCGAATCCGCCGCCACCACCGGCGCCTGCACCGGCCGGGGCGCCACCGCCCGCACCCGCACCAGCTCCGGCGCCGCCACCAGCAGCTGCGCCGCCGCCACCGCCAGCACCGCCACCGCCGCCGCCACCCGGGGGCGCGTTCGGACGCACGCTAATCGTTTCCGGCTTACGTCCGAGCACGAGGCCGATGCTGCCATCGGCATTGAACTTCACGACCTGGTTCGCCGCGACGTCGATCGTCCAGATGTTGTCCTGCGGATCGACGCGCAGGCCGATCGCGGCGTTGAAGCCGTAGACGTCCTGGCCCCATTCGCGCACGAAGTTGCCCGAGCGATCGAAGATGAACAGGCGGGAGCCGCCGTGCGAGAAGGTGCGATTGTCGCCGAGCGTCGCGTACGGATGTCCGGTGCGCGTGTATACGTAGATCTCGCCCTTCGAATTCGCACCGACGCCGGCCACTTCGCCGACATACACATCCTTTGGCGTTTTCAGGACATCGACGGCGGAGTAGCTGATCTCCGTAACACCTGCTTGCGCAAAAACCAGGGTGCCTAAGGTGCCTAAGGTGCCTAAGGTGCAGAGGGTGCCTACAATGCGTGCGATGCTTTTCATGATGGCTCCCTTTACTGCTGGCTCGAGGTCTTCATCGTCGACGGCTTGAGCAGAATCTTCTGCGAGCGCCAGTCGTTGATTTCGGCGGTGAAGATCACGTCGGGGTCGCGGCAATCCATCTGGTGAATCGTCGCGAACTCGCCGACCGCCTTGCCGGCCCGGCCGAACTTACCAACGATGGCACCGGAGTCGATGTCGACCTTATAGACCTCGCCGGTGATCTCGGCGCCGGCGGCCGGCGCGCTGTCCTGCCATGAGTTCGAGATGTAGAGATACTGCTTGCCGGGGTTCTTCGGACCGGGACCGCCCGATACGCACACCGCCCATGGATTGCCCATGCCGTCGAAATTCCGCTTCCAATTGAGATCGTTGTCGAGCACCTGGACGCGGGCGTTGCCGCGATCGCCGACGTAGACGTTGCCCTGGAAGTCAGTGGCGATCGAGTGCGGCGTGTTGAACTCGAGATTGGCGCGCCCCTGCTTGCCGACCGCCTTCACGAAGCGGCCGTTCTTGTCGTACTTCACGACGCGGGCGTCGAAGTAGCCGTCGGAGACGAAGATGTTGCCCTGCTGATCGAACGCGACATCGGTCTCGCGGCCGAAGCGGTACTTCGCGTTGCGGCCGTGGAAGCGGCCTCCGCCCGGCATGTTGCTGAGCATGTTCACGGGATCTTCACGGCGGCCGATCGTCATCAGCACCCTGCCGTCAGGGCTGAACTTGGTGAGCATGTCGGTGCCTTCATCGACCGTCCAGATGTTGTCCTGGGCGTCGACGCGCACCGAATGCGCAAAGGCGTGGCTGTAAATGCCGCGGCCAATCTCGCGAATGAACTTGCCGGTCGGATCGTATTCGAAGAGCCGCGTCTCGTTGGCGCGGTGGAAGATGTAGATGTTCCCCTTCGAGTTGGTCGAGATGCCCATGTTCTCGCCGGTGTAGATGCCCGGCGGGTTCTTGAAGAAGTTCGGCACGGCTTCGTGCGGAATCGTCGCCACGTTGGTGACGGTGGCCTTGGTCTGTGCCGGCAGCCGCGATCCGGTCGCGACCAGCGCGACGAGGACCACGAGCCCACTGATTGCTAGCTTTTTCATTGCTTCCTCTTTCCCCATTTGGCCAATTGCGCCTCGAGCGAGGTCGCTAAACCGCTCGAAAGTCTACTCGAAATGCGAGGCGTCCGAGAGTGCAAATCGTCCTTGCATCGCTCCAGGGATCGGCGTAACGTTCGGCCAAACATTCAGCGGTCATCGCAGTCGTTTCTCGTGTGTTTTGCCTTGAGGAGGACGGTATGCGGATTACTCGGCAGCTTCTCGCACAAACCATCGTCGGCGTCGGCGTGCTCTGGTTTACGGCCGGGTTGGCGTTGGCACAGTCGTTCCAGGGCGGCATGCGCGGATCAGTGAAGGACACGCAGGGTGTCATCCCCGGTGTCACGATCACGCTGATCAACGAGGCCAACGGCGTCACGCGCGATACGGTCTCCAACGCCTCGGGCGAGTACTCGTTCCCGGCGCTGGATCCGTCGAGCTACACCGTCAAGGCCGCGGTGCAGGGGTTCAGGACGTTCGACCGGCGCGGCATCCGCATCGGCACGCAGCAGTTCGTGACGCTCGACATCACCCTCGAAGTTGGCACCGTCGAGGAATCGATCACCGTGACGGCCGACGCGCCGCTGATCGAGACGTCCAATGCGTCGCACGCCGAGGTGCTTGATTCGAAGACCATCGAAAACCTGCCGAGCATCGGCCGCAACGTGTTCCTGATGGCGGTGACCGTGCCGACGGTGCAGAGCAGCGGCGACACGCACTGGAACCGCATGCAGGATCAGACCGGCGCGTCGGCGATCTCGCTCGGCGGCGGCGGCGTCCGCTCGAACAACTACCTGCTCGACGGCTTCCCGGTCACCGACCTGCAGAATCGCTCGGCGACGAATCCGAGTGGCGAGATGGTCGAAGACGTGCGCATCCAGGTCCACACCTACGACGCCGAGATGGGCCGCACCGGCGGCGGCGTCCTCAACACCACGGCGAAGTCCGGCGCGAATTCATGGCGCGGCTCGGCTTTCTTCCAGAACCGTCCCAACGGGCTGATCGGCCCGCTGTTCTTCAACCAGATCCGCAACATCGAGAACGCGCCGCAGTTCTGGCGCGCGGCCGGCGGCGGCTTTGGCGGTCCCGTCGTCCACAACAAGACGTTCTTCTGGGTCGCTGGGGAAGGCTATCGCGATGGTCTGTCGCAGAACGCAGTGATGAACGTGCCAACGCAAGCCTTCCGCAACGGCGACTTCAGCAGCTACGCCGATGCGCAGGGCCGGCAGATTCCAATCTACGACCCGCTGACGACCGACGCCGCCGGCAACCGGCAGCCGTTCCCGAACAACATCATCCCGCAGAACCGCATCAGCTCGTGGGCGCGTG
>Ga0137455_1000252_pt1 | contig 13623 bp, 12 predicted proteins | sample EasRivERMGT600_2_FD_102334 | JGI IMG/M metagenome (GOLD analysis project Ga0137455, IMG submission 102334) | Soil microbial communities from meander-bound floodplain in the East River, Colorado, USA - East River MetaG ERMGT600_2 | ecosystem: Environmental > Terrestrial > Soil > Floodplain ... | reverse complement strand
CCTGGCTTCGGCCATCGGCGCCACGTTCCGCATCGTGGCTTCGGCAAGGACAACGACAGAAGACAACTACGGTGGAGTCTTGACTATCAACAGCCGCTTCATAGAAGACACGGAGGCACGGAGGCTATTCTTGGAAATGCAAAAGCCGCTTAGCGGCACTGGCATTTAGAAAACGATTTCTCCGTGTCTCCGTGTCTCCGTGGCTAACGTACGTGACAGTGAACTAGACTAAGCGGCTATGAGCCGCAAATTAGTGATCGCGATTGCGCTGTCAACGTCGATCGCAGCTGTCGACGCGCAATCCATTCAGTATCCCGATCCCACGCAGCGCGTGCTCACGCATCGTGAGCAGAACGCGCTCGTTACGCCGTGGATCAAGAAGCGCTTTGACACGCTGCTCGGGCCGTTGATGACCCGCGAGGGGATCGACATGTGGATCATCCCGACGCGCGAATACAACGAAGACCCGGTGTTCCCGTCGATGTCGCCGCTCACCTACTTCGCATCGCGGCGGCGCACCATCCTGGTCTTCTATAACCCCGGCGGCGGCAAGCCGGCCGAGCGGTATTCGATCGGGCGATTCGATTACGACGGCATCTACACGATGGTGCCGACGCCGAACGACGGCCAGCATGAAGGGCTGCGGAAACTCGTCGACGACAAGAATCCCAAAGTGATCGGCATCAACGAATCGGATTCGTGGAACCACGCCGACGGCATCACTGCCAACGAGAAGCGGCGCCTCGCCGAGGCGCTCGGGCCCGCGCATGCCGCAAAGATCAAGTCTGCAGAAATGCTCGCGGTCAGCTGGCTCGAGGTGAAGCTCCCCGAGGAGCTCGACGCATATCGCCACGCGATGAAGGTCGCGCACCTGGTCATTCGTGAGGCGTTCTCCAACAAGGTGATCACACCCGGCAAGACGACGAATGAAGACGTGGTGTGGTGGATGCGACAGCGCGTCGTCGAGATGGGGCTCGGCAAGTGGTTCCAGCCATCGGTCACGATTTGGCGGCAGGGCGAGAAGACGAATCCGCGCGGCGTGATTCTGCCCGGTGACATGCTCCACACCGACTTCGGCATCGTCTATCTCGGCTTCTCCACCGACACGCAGCACAACGCCTACGTGTTGAAGCCCGGTGAGACCGATGCGCCCGCTGGATTGAAGGCGGGCTTGAAGGCCGGCAATCGCCTCCAGGATCTGACGATGCAATACGCGAGGCTCGAGCGGACCGGCAATCAAGCGCTCGCCGATGCGTTGGCGCAGGCAAAGAAGGAAGGGCTCGTGCCGTCGATCTACTGCCATCCGATCGGATATCACGGCCACGCGGCGGGACCACCGATCGGCATGACCGACTATCAGCAAGGTGTGCCGGTGCGCGGCGACTACGTGTTCCGTCCAAACACGTGGCACTCGATCGAGCTCAATGTGACGCACAATGTTCCGGAGTGGGGAAACCAGCCGGTGCGCTTCGCGCTCGAGGAAGATGCGGCGATCATGCCCGGCGGCAAGTGGGACTGGATCGACGGCCGGCAGGAAGTGTTCTATCTCATCAAGCCATGAGGACCGCGGCCATTATTGTCGGCGTGACGATGCTGGCGTGCGCGCCGGCGACGACCGCTCAACGGAAACCAGCGCCTGTGCAGAGCTATAAGGTCATCGCCACATTCCCGCACGACACTTCGTCGTTCACGCAGGGACTGGTGTTCGCATCCGACGGACAGCTCTACGAGAGCACCGGACTCGAAGGCGAATCGACGCTGCGCCGTGTCGACATCGCCACCGGCCAGACGCTGCAGAAGATCGACGTGCCTTCGCAATATTTTGCCGAAGGCCTGGCGATGGTCGGCGACGAGCTGCTGCAACTCACGTGGCGGCACAAGCTGGGATTCGTCTACGACCGTAAGACCTTCAAGCAGAAGCGCACGTTCTCGTACAAGACCGAGGGCTGGGGCATCGCCTATGACGGGACGTCGAGCCTCGTCATGAGCGACGGCAGCGATACGCTGACGTTCCTCGATCCGAAGTCGCTGGCCGTGGCGAAGACGCTGCGCGTGATGGACGCCGGACGGCCGGTGTCGAACCTGAACGAGCTCGAATGGATCGAAGGCGAGATCTGGGCGAACATCTGGATGACCGATCGCATCGCGCGGATTTCACCGAACACCGGCGAGGTCAACGCGTGGATCGATCTGTCGTCGCTGTACCCGGTCTCGCAGCGAGTGCCGCCGGCCGACGTAATGAACGGGATTGCATACGACAAGGCCACCCGCCGGATCTACATCACCGGCAAGAAGTGGCCCCGTCTGTATCAGATCACTGTGTCTTGACGACGATCGCGCGCGAATCGACGACGCGATAGATCGGATACGTCAGGCCGGCTTCCAGCCCTTCCTCGATTACGTTCCACGTCACCAGACCGTCGTCGCTCTCCGGCTCGATCAGATAGAACGCGAGGCGCGCGAGCGGCTGGTTCGCGGGAATGAAGAACGAGCCGGGTTCCACCGTCAGCTGAATCTTGTCGAACGTGCCTTTCAGGCGGGCTTCCTGGTGGCCCTGGAACGGGCGCGGCGCCTTCGTCAGCTCGGCGATCGTGAATCGCTCCACCGCCAGCTGCTGGTCGCTCGCGAATTCCTGGATCTTGATGCCGTGCCAGCGCAAGCGATCGAGAGCGGCGGCGAGGCGCGGACTCGCGACCAGCGCTCTCGGAATGACCCAGCCTTTTGGCAGCGCCAGCGTTCTGGTGGCAACGAAAATGCCGTAGTCCTTCATCGCGACCGGCACGGCCACCGGCGCCATCACGAGCATCTCGCGGCCCGATCGCGGATTGAGCTGCTTGGTGACGTCGCCGACGACGATATCGACCTTGTCTTCGAGGGTGGCGATCTGAAAATCAACGCCGAGATCGACGGGCTGGCCGTTCGCCGGAGCCGTGAAGACGCGATCGGCCTGCGCGGTGAGCGTCATGATCTGCTTGGCGTTGGCCTGCACCGACTTGTAAATCTCCTCGACGAAATGCTCGGTGACCTCGACGCGGCCCTTGAAGTCGAGATAGCTGTAGGCCTCCGACAGAATCGCGATGCGATTGCGCAGCCCGACGTAGTTGTTGCCGAAGCGGGGGCGGTGATCGAACGTCCGCCACGTGACGTTGCCCGGATTCGCCGGATCGATGCGCGCGTTCTCGCGGCCGCCGCCGTCCTCGGGCGAGAAGTTGCCGTAGTAATAGGTGCGCCAGTTGTGGTTCTTCAGCATCGCGGCGCGAATCGGCGCCAGCATCTTCGAGCGCGTGAATTCGATCAGCCGCGGATCGGCGTTGGGATTCAGGATCGGCGAATAGGTCAGGTGGTTGGCGTGATACGAGCCGTTGGTGGTGTGGAGATCGACGGCAACGTGCGGATCCCACTTGTTCATCAAGCCGACCAGCGCGCGCGCTTCCGCGCTATCGAGCTTCATGTAATCGCGATTGAGATCCAGCCCCTTGCTGTTCTCGCGCGTGCCGACACCCGCGACCGGACCGTTCTGCTGGGTCCGGTTCATCGGCGTGATCTTCTCGTTGCCGTCGGCGTTGTAGTCCGGCGCGATCAGGAACACCATCTGCCGCGTCATCGGCTTCAGGTCGCCCGAGACGAGCCGGCGCGACAGCTTCAGGATCGCTTCCTTGCCTTCGACTTCGCCGGCATGGATGTTTGCCTGCACGAACACCATCGGCCGTCCCAGTTTGCGCGCGGCCGCCGGCGTCGTCACCTTTGGATCCGAGATCACGATCAACGGCAGATCGCGGCCTTCTTCGGTCTTGCCGAAACTTTCGGTGTAGACGAGCGGGCTGGTGGCTGCCAGGCCGTCGATCACGCGCGTGACGTCGGCGTAAGTGCTGGTCTCTTCGTAGTTGGTGATCTCCGCGCGCGTGCGCATGTCGGCCGATTGCGCCGAGCCCATCGCCGTCATCGCAATCAGCAAAGCCGCCGTGACCAGACGCCTCATCGCTGAGGCGCCGTGGTGGTGGTGGCCGGCTGCAGGTACTTGTTGAACCAGTTCAGGTAGCGCTGCAGGCGATCGCGCTCGTAGCTCGGGATCGTGAGGCCGTGGAACTGGCCCGGGTAGATCACGAGCTGGGTGTCGACGCCGAGGCTCTTCAGCGCCTGATACATCTGCTCGCCGCCGGCGATCGGCACGTTGAAGTCCTTCTCACCGCCCATGAACAGCGTCGGGGTCTTGATCTTGTCGGCGTTGAAGAAGGCGTACGAGCTCTTCGTCCATTTGTCGAGGTTCTTCCACGGCGGTCCCAGCTCGTTGTCGTACTGATGGATGTACTGGTCCACGCCGTACAACGACATCACCAGCGCGACGCCGGCGCCGCTGACCGCGGCCTTGAATCGCTGGTCCCTCGCGATCACGTTGTCCGTCGAGATGCCGCCGTAGCTCCAGCCGCCGATGCCGAGACGCGCGGGATCGGCAATCCCCTGCTTGATCGCTTCATCAACCGCACCAATGAGATCGAGCGATTCAAGACTTCCCCAGTCGGCGTGGATCGCCTTCTGGAAGGTGGTGCCGCGACCGGCGCTGCCACGATAGTTGATCGCGAGCACGACGTAGCCGTTGGCGGCCAGGAACTCGCGATCGAATGAGAACGAGTGCTGATCCTGTCCGTTCGGCCCGCCGTGAACGTAGAGGATCGTTGGATACTTGGTGCCGGCCTTGTATCCCGCCGGCTTCACGATCAACCCGTGGACGTCGGTGCCGTCCTTGCTTTTCGATTGAAAATCTTCCGTCGTCGCCAGCTGCAGCTCGTCGAGCAGTTTCTGATTGTGCTTGGTCAGCTGTCGCAGGTTCGAGCCCTCGAGCGCATAGACCTCGGTGAACTTGTTGGGCTCGGCAGCGAGAACCGCGAAGTTGCCGTCCTTGCCTGGATTCAACGCCTGGATAACGCGGCGGCCGCTGGTCTTGCGCTGAATCGCGCCATTCGGATTCTCCGCCGGCACCGTCGCGACGTGATTGGTGCGATCGTCCTGCAGCAGGAAAGAAATGTTCTGCCCGTCCGCCGACCACGCGATGTTCGAGACCGCGCGATCGAGCTGCGACATGTACACCGTCGGACGCGTAGTGGCGCCGATCTGAGCCGGCGGATTGGACGGCACCACGATGAGCTTGTTCATCGAGTACTGGGCGAACGCATCGTTGTCGCCCATCAGCACCGCGAGGCGGCTGCCATCAGGGCTCCACGCCGGCCGGCCGCCCTCGCCGAATTCGGTCTTGGTCAACTGGCGCGGCGCAGCGCCTTCGCTGGCCTCGACGATCCACAGGTCTTCGTTCGAGGTGCGATCCGGATCGGCGTGACCGCGCTTGCTGATGAACGCGATCAGCTTGCCGTCCGGCGACCAAGACGGCGACGCATCGTCGGTGTTGCCCTTGGTGATCATCTTCGTCGTCTTCGCCGCCACGTCGAAGACGCCGATGTGCGAGTAGTAGTTGCCGAGATAACCGGTGCGATCTTCCTTGAAGTGATAACGATCGATGACGATCGGCGGCGCGGTCTTGCGCTTCCAGCCGTCCATCTTCTCGGGCTCTTCCCGCGGATCCTCATCGTCGTGCGTGAAGGCGATGCGCGTGCTGTCCGGCGACCATTGGATGTCGCCGACGCCGCCTTTGAAGTCGCTGACCTTCTGCGCTTCACCACCGGCGCGATTCAGCAGCCAGATCTGGCCGCCCTTTTTCTTTTCCTCGTCGGTGCCGCGCGACGCGACGAAGGCGAGGTACTTGTTGTCGGGACTCCACCGCGGCGACGACTCGCCATCGGGCGACGAGGTGAGCTGCAGCTGCTCGCTGCCGTCCCACTTCACCATCCACACGTCGGTGTTGCGCTTGTCCTTCTCGGCATCGATGGTGGTGACGGTATAGGCGACCCACACGCCGTCTGGCGATCGCTGCGGATCGCCGACGTTGATGATGCGTGAGTGATCGTCGAGGGTGATAGCGCGCTTCGCGGTTTGACCCTGGAGAGACACGGCGCCGGCCAGCGTGAACACAACGAGACCGATGGTGAGTGTGCGCATAATTTCCTTAGGGAGAGACGTAACCACCCCGAAATTGGTTGTCAGTATCCCACATGGTATCCTCGCCCCGCCTACGCTAAAGCTATGGCGTGGCAGGCTGCCAGTGCGGCAGCGAGGGAAGCCTGAGGAGGCTACATGCGTTTATCTCGTGTTCTTATGGCGGCCGGATTGGCCGTTCTCGTTAGCGTCGGTTCGGTGGCAATCCTCTCGGCGCAGGCCAAGACCGATGAGGACTACGACAAGTTGATGAAGGGGGTTGGCGCGGCCAACGGCGCCCTGCGCGCCGCCGCGAAGGAGCAGAACGCCGCGGGCGTGTCGGCCGAAGCGGCGAAGATGGTGGTCCTGTTCAAGGATGCGCAGGCGTTCTGGACCGCTCGCAACAACGCCGAAGCCGCCGAATGGGCGGGCACGGCCATGAAGCACGCCGACACGCTGGCCAAGGCAACGGACATGACCGCGGCCATGGGCGCGCTGAAGGAGCTCGGCGGCATGTGCATGACCTGCCACACGAAGTATCGCGAAAAGACTGAGACTGGGTTCGCGATCAAGAAGGGCTAGCTGACCACCTGACGACCTGACCACCTGACTACCTGACGATGGCGGCGATCGCTATGGCGACGCCGCCGTCGGTCATCAGCTTCAGATTGATCGTATCGCCCGCCTTCGGCTGACCCTTCAACTCCGACACCAGCACAAACGGTCCATCCGCTTTCAGCTCCACGGACCCGTACGCGGGAATCGTGATGTTGCTCGTCGCCTTGCCGCCTTCACGCAGTTCGACTTTCCCCGCATCGGACGCTCCCGACTGCACGTACGCGTCGTACGCGGTTGGATTGTTTAGCGTTCCGTAGATCGCGACGCCGCCAGGCACGATGGCCGCCGAGGCATCCGACGCGTCGGGATTCTTGCCCTGCGCAAGAAGTGGCAGATTCAGCAACGTGAGCAGTGCAACCGTACGAAGTAATGTCATCAAAAACCTATGTTAACGTGCCAGTCCCCATCTACTTCGGCAACGACTGCGGCATGTCGGCGACGACGTAGATCATCGCGCTCAAGGCAGCGGCCGCCTTTGATACTTCCGACGGATCGATTCGATCGACGGTGTCCGCCGGCGTGTGGTGAATCGTGAAGTACTTATTCGAATCGCCGGAGTACGCCATCATCGGCACCTTGCCGAGCGCCGAGATCGGGCCGATGTCGGCGCCGCCGCCGCCGCTGGCGACTTCCTGCAGGCCGAGCGGCGCGAGCAGCGTCGCGATCTCGCCGATGATCTTGCGCGCCGCTTCCGAGCCGCTGAAGCCGAGACGCCCCGGCGCGAACACGCCGGAGTCCGACTCGACCGAGAAGATGTGATTCGACGCTTCCGCCGCATGCTGATCGCGATAGCCGGTGCCGCCGCGCGTGCCGTTCTCCTCGTTCGTGAACAACACCACGCGCACGGTGCGCTTCGGGCGGATGTTCAGCTTCTTCATCAGGCGCGCCGCTTCCCACGTCACCACGCAACCGACGCCGTCGTCCGAGGCGCCCATGCCGGGATCCCATGAATCGAAGTGGCCGCCGACGAGGACGATCTCGTCGGGCTTCTCGCTGCCCTTGATCTCGCCGACGACGTTGAAGGATTCGACGTCGGCGTCGAACTTCGCTTCCATCCTGAGACGAAGGCGGACGCGAACGCCGCGATTGACAAGGCGCTGGATGCGATTGGCATCCTCAGCAGGAATCGCCGCCGTCGGAATCTTCGCGGCGTCCGCGGCGTAGCTCATGCCGCCGGTATGCGGCGTGCGAAGGCCCATCGGACCCACAGCGCGCACGAGCGAGGCAACGGCACCATATCGCGCAGCCAGCGACGCGCCGGCCGATCGATACTGAACCGTCTCGCCGTAATTCGTATACGGCACGTTGAAAAGTACGATCTTGCCCTTCGCCTCCGCCGCGCCGCGCTTGTTCAGATCGTCGCCGTTCGCCACGACCATCACTTCCGCCTCGATGCCTGCCGGCGGCGTCGCCACGCTGCCGCCGAGCCCGAGCAGCGGCACGTTGTGATGCGGCGGATTCGTGATCTCGAGGCTCTCGCCGCCGCGCACCCAGCGCGGAATCATCACGCGCTCGGTGTGCACGTTCTCGAGGCCGTCCTTCTTCATCGTCTCGACGGCCCACGCGATCGCGCGATTGAGGTTGTCGGAGCCGCTCAACCGCTGGCCGAACGTGTCGGTCAGCTCGGCGAGGCGATCCCACGCGAACTGATCCGCCTGCGCGGCGGCGATCAGCTTTTCCGCATTGGCGCGATACGGGTCGAGCCACCCAGGCGCGGAACGGCTCTGTGCGGAGGGGTATGAAACGGCGAGGACCATGAAGGTGAGGGCGGCGACGAAACGATGCATCCGATCAGTATAGTCAGGTAGGCTTTACGTTTCACCGGAGCGCTGCCCAATGAACATCACTCGCATTCGCCTCTGCGCCGCCCTGATGGTCGTGACCGCCGGCTTCAGCCTCAACGCACAACAACCGCGCCGTCGGGACAAGCAATGACGCGCCGAGAATTGATCATGTCGCTTGCAGCCGCGCCGCTTGGAGCCCGCGTGTTCGGACAATCGGCAACCAATCCCGATGTCGCGTATGGGTCGACGACGATCCCGGCGGGCATTCGATCGCGGATGGTGACCGGCGTCAACGGCATCACCATGCACGCGCTCGAAGCGGGCTTCGAGAGCTCGGGCCGGCCCGCCGTGCTCCTCATCCACGGCTTCCCCGAGCTCGCCTACAGCTGGCGGCACGTGATGCTGCCGCTCGCGAAGGCCGGTTATCACGTCATCGCGCCCGATCAGCGCGGCTACGGCCGCAGCGGCGGCACCGACGTGAAGTTCGACGATGACCTCACGCCGTTTTCGACGCTCAATCGTGTCCGCGACATGATGTCGCTCATCAATGCGCTCGGCCATCGCAATGTGGCCATGGTCGTCGGGCACGATTTCGGCTCGCCGGTCTCGGGCTGGTGCGCATTGACGCGACCCGATGTCTTCAGATCGGTGGTGATGATGAGCGCGCCGTTTGGCGGCGGAGCACCGTTGCCATTCAACACGGCGAATGAACCGCCCAAGCCCGCCACGCCGGCGCAGAATGCAGACGACGAACTCGCGAAGCTGGCACCACCGCGCAAGCACTATCAGACCTATTACACGACGCGCGAGGCGAACGAGAACATGTGGCATCCGCCACAGGGTGTGCACAACTTCCTGCGCGCCTACTACCACATGAAAAGCGCGGACTGGACGCCGAACAAACCGTTCCCGCTCGCGTCGAACGCGGCATCAGAGCAAGCGAAGCTGCCGCGCTACTACGTGATGGATCTCGACAAGGGCATGGCCGAACAAGTGGCGAGCGAAATGCCGGCCGTGGCGCAGATCGCGAGCAACAAGTGGCTCACCGACGAGGAGCTCAAGGTCTACGCCTCCGAGTACGGCCGCAACGGGTTCCAGGGAGGCCTGCAGTCGTATCGCGTCGGCCGCGTGCCGCGCCTCTCCGCGGAGCTGCAGCTTTTCGCGGGCCGCACGATCGACGTGCCGTCGCTGTTCTTATCGGGAAAGAGCGACTGGGGCGTGTATCAGCGCGCCGGCAGTCTTGACGGGATGAAGCGGGCGTGTACGAAGTTCGAGGGCGTGGAGCTGGTCGATGGCGCAGGCCACTGGGTGCAGCAGGAACAGTCCGCGAAGGTCGCCGATCGGCTCATCTCATTTGCGCGGCAGCATTCATGAGGGCATGAACATGTACGGCTTGATCGGAAAAATGGTGGCCACTGAGGGAAATCGCGACGCGCTCGCCGCAATCATCCTTGACGGCGCCGGCACCATGCCAGGTTGCCTGAGCTACGTCGTCGCGAAAGATCCGCGCGACGGCAACGCGTTGTGGATCACCGAAGTGTGGGATTCGGCGGAGAGTCACAAGGCGTCGCTGTCGCTGCCTCGTGTGCGCGAGGCCATCGCAAAGGGACGGTCGCTCATCGCCAGCTTTGGCGACAGCGTGCAGAGCGAGCCGATTGGAGGACACGGGTTGTCAGAAGCACAAGCCGGCGCGGTGATCGAGCGAATGAACCCGCAGGGACTGTCCACGCCAACCGGCTATTCGCACGTGGTATCGACCCGCGGCGGCAGGACCATTTACATTGCGGGCCAGGTCGCGTTCGATGCGGCGGGACAGCTGGTCGGTAAGGGCGACCTCGCGGCACAGGCCAGGCAAGTGTTCGAGAACCTTGGAATCGCGCTCAAGGCCGCGGGCGCGACGTTCGCGAACGTCGTCAAGGCGAATTACTACCTGCGCGACGCCAGCCAGGTCGCTGTGGTCAGAGAGATTCGATCGAGATACTTCATCAAGGAGCTGCCGGCCAGCACGCTGATCGAAGTGCCGCGCCTGGCGAACCCCGACTTTCTGATTGAGATCGAGGTGATCGCGGTCGTCTAGCGTTCTTAAAGAGTCGGACGGCCGCGCGTTCTAAGTGGCTGTTGAACTAGCCGAGCAGCAGCAGGGCGGCCGCCACGAAGCTCGACAGGGCGCGAACGTGATTCCATGCGGTCCAGCGGCGCACATACCGCGACCAGAACCATATCGCGTCGGCGCCGGTCGCGTCGACGGCGGTCAATTGGTTGTTCAGCGGCACATTGAAGATGATCGTCACGACGATCGTGCCAACCAGATACGACACGCAGCCGGCGAGCATGTACGCACTCGCAACCCCCCGCCACTCGATCACGGCGTTGGCCGCAAGCCCAACGCATGCGACAGCGGTGCCAAAGAGCGCGATCATGAACACCGGAGTCACCGCGACGACGTTGATCGATTGCATCGCGGCGATGCCGTGAGCCGGCGGCACCCGCGCGAGGGCGCGCATCACGAACGATGAGAAGGCGAAGAACACGCCTCCCATCCCTGCGCACGCAATCGCGGTCGCCACGACCAGCACATCCATCACAATCTCAGGATGATCAATGCAACAGCCCTGGCGCGAGCAGCGCCTCGAGCATGTTCACCAGCCGTCGCGCGCATGAGCGATCCGGATCCAGCGCCGGATCATACGTCGTGAGGGACAGTCCCAGCGCGCTCGGATGCTGCACGAGCGGCGTCAGCACACGCAGCAGCTCCCGCGGCGTCAGACCGCCAGGCTCAGGTGAGTCAACGGCTGCCATGGCGTTCGGATCGAGCACGTCCACATCCAGCTGAATCCAGAAGCCGCGCCCATTCGGCGGCGCCACCTGGTCCAGCGTCGTTGCCGCCACTTCCAGCCAGTCGTCAGTCAGGAGTTGCGCGCTCGGCACATCGAGGATCGACGACTTGGCGAGCGCCGGTTGACCGTACCATCCCGCGGCGTCTTCGCGCCGGCCGAGCAGCGCCACGTGGCGATCGCCGACGAGCGGCGTCGACCCGCCGAGGCGCGACAACGCAGTATCGCCGCGTCCAGTCGCCAGGGCGAGCGCCATGCTGCCGACCGATCCGGTCCGCGACTCCTCCGGCGACGCAAAGTCCGCGTGCGCATCGACGTAGACGAGGCCGACATCTTCGCCGGCTTTCTTTCGTGCTCCGAGCAAACAGCCCAACACGATGCTGCAGTCGCCGCCGAGGACGACGGCGAATTGTCCGTGCACGATCGCAGCGGAGACGCGCTGCGCCAGCGATCGCGAGTAGGCTGCGACCTGATCCTCATTGCGAGGGCGATCCAGCGGCCGCACGAAGTCCTGATACGACGGCGGCGCCACATCACCCAGATCCTCAGCGCGAAGGCGCTTGATCAGTCCGCGTTCGCGAAGCACATGCGGCGCCCGGTTGAGATGCCTGGCGACACCATCATCGTACGGTCGAATGCCGATGCTCGATGGCGCGCCCACCACGGCGATCGCGCGGGCCATCAGCGGAGCGTCTCAACGAAAAACAAAGTAGCCGGCATGGTTGTCATACCGTTAGAACCCCGCGCCCGGACGGAAGAGGCCGCGCGGCGTGGTCGTGGGTACCAGGACCACACTCGCGCCCCTGAGACTGACCGCGGATCCAGCGGCCAGCGGCGGCGCCTGCTGGACGGCCTCGAAATTCACGAGCGCCGACTCGAAGTCGAGCGATGTCTGGAGCAGGTTGACCTGCGCCTCGAGCAGATCGCGCTGTGCCTGGGTGACGAGGAATGTCGTCGACAGGCCGACGCCAAATCGCCGTTGCTCGGCGTCGAGCCGTTCTTGCGCAAGCGCGGCTCCCGCGCGCGCCGCCTCGACGCGTTCGGCGGTGCTGCGGACCTGGCGCCCGGCCCGCCGCACGGTCTCGGCAGCTTCGATCCGCAGGCTGGCGATGCGCTGGGTGGTCTGCTGCCGCTCGATGCGCGTCCGCGCGAGGCTGGCCTCTTCGAAGCTGTGGCCGATCGGATAGTTCACGGTGAGCCCGAAGCTCCACGTCGGATAGTCGTTCGAGAAGACCTGGCCGAGGGCGTTGCCAAAACCGCGGTTGCGCGTGCCGATGATCGATCCCGGAAAGCCGCCGCCGCGAAGAAACTGCGTGCCGGCCAGGCCGTTGCCCCGATAGGACGTCTCCAGGCGGACGTCCGGCAGGCGTTGATTGTTGAGGAAGTCGATGGTCGTCTGCGTGTTCTCGAGGTCGCGTCCGGCGCGCGCGATGTCGTAGCGCTGATCGAGCGCCTTCGCCACGGCGGCGTCGATGTCCGGCATCACGGCGATGGCCGACAGCTTCTCCACCGGCTCGAGGCGAACGTTCCAAAACCCGGCATCGTTGGCGTTGACGATCAGCCTGCGCAACGCGTCCTCGGCGTCATCGGCGGTGGTGTGCGCGCGAATCAGGTTCTCGCGCCGCTGTGCCACTTCCGCTTCGGCCTGCACCAGATCGATCGGCGGGATGTGACCGGCATCGACGCGGACCTTGTTTTCGCGCGCGAGCTCGCGCGCCAGATCGAGCGAGCGCTGCTGCACATCGACGTTGGCCCGCGCCGCCTTCAAGGTCCAGTACGCCTGCTTCACCGCGGCCACGGTCTGGACGATGGCTTCTCGAAAGCGCAGGTCCGAGGTGTCCAGGTTCCGCTTGGCAATCGCGTATTGATAGCGCGCCGAATCAACGGCTCGATCGCGGAGCAACGGCTGCGAGAACGCGATCTCGAATCCCGACTGCAGCGTGGGATCGTAGCTGGTCAAGGGGTTGGTGGTGGCGGTCCTCGACGTATCCCACGAGACGCTCCACGTCCCGGAGCCCCACTTCAATCGCTGGCGCACGCCGGTCGACGAGAAGAAGTCGTCGACATCGACGCCGCGCTCCCCGAGCAGGAAGTTTGCCGGCGGGGTGGCCGCGCTCGATCGTCCCAGCACCGTCGAGAACACCGGCGTGAACGCCGTGCGCGTTTGATCGATGCGCGCGGTGTCGACCTCGGTTTCGAGCCTGACGATGGCGAGGTCCGGGTTGTTGTCGATGGCGCGGCGCACCGCGTCCTCGAGCGTCAGTGACAGCGGCGCCGTCTGCGCCGCTGCCGGCATCGCCGACAACAGGGCGATGAGGATCACAGGTACTGCAAGTCTGCCGTTGAACAATGGCGCGCTCATG
>Ga0137455_1000250_pt1 | contig 13693 bp, 10 predicted proteins | sample EasRivERMGT600_2_FD_102334 | JGI IMG/M metagenome (GOLD analysis project Ga0137455, IMG submission 102334) | Soil microbial communities from meander-bound floodplain in the East River, Colorado, USA - East River MetaG ERMGT600_2 | ecosystem: Environmental > Terrestrial > Soil > Floodplain ... | reverse complement strand
CCTCGTGATGGTGAATCTCCCGCTCGCGCTGATTGGCGGCGTGGCCGGCGTGTACTTCGCAGGCGGGGTGCTGTCAGTGGCGTCAATCGTCGGCTTTATCACCCTGTTTGGGATCGCCACTCGAAACGGCATCATGCTGGTTTCTCATATCCGGCATCTTCAAGAGCACGAGGGCGTTACCGACTTCAGAGCCGCTGTCACGAAGGGCGCGACTGAACGCCTGGTGCCGATTCTGATGACCGCCCTCGCCGCAGGTCTCGCCCTCGTGCCAATTGCGATGTCGGCCGGCGAAGCCGGCAGCGAGATTCAGGCGCCGATGGCCCTGGTCATCCTGTGTGGCCTCGCGAGCTCGACCGCCTTGAACATGATCGTCGTGCCGGTGCTTTACGCCCGTTTTGGGCGGCCAGTTATTCGAACTCCGCAAGGCAATGCGATTTAACTGCCACGCGGGTGTTCTCGTTCTCGGTATGGTCATCGCCTGTGTGGGCCTCGGTTGCGGGCATCCGCCGACGCCGACGCTTGATATCGCGACCACTACCAGCGTGCAGAACTCAGGACTATTGAGTCACCTGTTGCCAGTTTTCGAGCAGGCGTCAGGGATCGTCGTCCGGGTGCATGCTGCCGGGAGCGGGCGGGCACTGCAGATGTTGGCCGACGGCACGGTCGATGCCGCCATTAGTCATGCACCTGAAACGGAGCGAAGGCAGCTCGCCCAGCATTTGGACTGGTCGTATCAAAAGATTGCGCACAACTGGTTTGTGGTGGCGGGGCCGGACTCAGACCCAGCCGCGGTGCGGAACTCGTCTGACGTGCTCGATGCGTTTCGCCCCATCGCGGACTCGGGCCAACCATTTGTCTCTCGAGGTGATGAGTCCGGTACGCACGAGCGGGAACGATCATTCTGGGATGCGGCCGGTCGGCGTCCAGCCGAATCGCGACTGATTGTGAGCGGCAGTGGAATGGGCCAGGCGCTGAGGCACGCAAACGAGGCGCGCGCCTACATCCTGACCGACGCACCGACGCTTCGGCAGATGTCGGCGACATTGGAGTTGCGGAGCCTCTTTCAAAAGGACGCGAGGCTAGTGAACACCTACGCGGTGATTCATCAGCGCACCAATGCTCGGGCGACCACTTTCGGGACTTGGCTGACGAGCCAAGAGGGGCGGAAGACGATCGCCTCATTCACCATTAACGGCGAGCTGGCCTATGTGCCGTGGCCGATAGGTTGCGCAGGTGCGCAACCGAGCGATCTGCCATGCGTTCTCAATTCCGCTTTTAAATCGCCTTAGGGCTGCGGCCGGGTGGAATTTCGCGGGCATGGGAAATATTCCCGCTCTCAGCTCTCGCGCGAAACCGAAGCAATCCAAATGACGCGGTTCCCTCGCGAAGTTGGCAGCGAGGGGATGGCGTCGATCTTGCCCTCTTGAGGGCGAGTGTCCATCGTGTTGCGACCCTTGATCGCCTTCATCGCGTTGACTTTGTCTATTGGGCCGACTTCCGCCCTGCTGTGCACGAGCCAATGCGATAAGCCCGCGGCCCAGGATACTGTGTGCCACGACGACACGTCGTCCCCTTCCAACATCGTCGCCGCGCAACGTGACCGCTGTTTGAATCCGGGATCGCTTGCGCTCGTCGTCCGTGACGAGGCAAGTCGCCGTGCATTGGATGGCAGCGCCGCCCAACATTCGGCAACCACCGACTCCGTCGTCGCGGTGACTGGAAGGAACGCGGCTCGGCGCCAGACCGCCAGAATTCAGCCACACGACGAACGACTCTCCCGGCCCACCACACTTCGCATCTAGAACCACGCAAGGCTGCTCCCGTGACCGCGGCGAACTGCGCTGCGGACCTTCGAATTGTTCGAGTTGGAGTGTGTTGGATCGCGCAACGCGATTCGACAGTGGTGATCAACATGAAACGTCTGCACCTCGCCTTGGCCGTCGTCTTTCTGACGGCAGCGGCTTCCGCCGGGGTTCATGCCCAGGGTTTGCCAGAGCCGCTCACGCTCGCCGATGTGATTCGAGTCGCCGGCGAACGTCGCGATGAAGTGCAAGCGGCTCTGGCCCGCGCTCGCGCTGGTGAACAACGGCCGACAATCGTTTCTGCGCTGGACGACCCGATGATCTCCCCATCACTCGATCATTTGCCGTTCATGTGGGGTGGCGCGAACTGGAGCGTCACGATCGAGCAACAAATCCCTCTCTCGGGCATTCGCGACCATCGACGCGTCGGCGCACTAGCGGACCTCGACCGGCTGAACGCGGAGGCAGGCCGCTCGACCCTCGATGTCGGTCTTCAGGCCGCGAATGCGTTTTTCATGCTCCAGGAGCGGCGTCGCACCACGACATTACTTGCGGAGCAGTTGACCTTCGCGCGAGAGGTCGTCAGCGCGGCAAACGCTCGATACTCCAGCGGCACCGCTCCGCAAGCAGACGTGCTCAGAGGGGAATTGGAAGTAGCGCGCCTCGAAGCTGTGGAGAAATCACTGGTCGGCCAAGTGCGTGCCGCAGAAGCGATGCTGAATGCCAGCCTCGCACTGGATCCGGACACACGCGTCCCTCCGCTCGCCCCGCTCGAGGTCATCGAACCGCCACCATGGCCGGCCATCAAGGCCGCCCTCGTCCAACGCCCCGAACTCGCGGCAGGACGCGCCGAGATTCGCCGCGCCGAGGCCGATATCGCCGTCATGCGGGACATGTTTCGGCCAATGGCGATCATCCGCACGGGACCCGCGTACACGATGACGGAGGGTAAAGGATGGATGGCTATGGTCGGCCTGAGCCTGCCGATCTGGCGGGACAAGCTGCGAGCCGGCGTCGCCGAGGCGGAAGCGATGCGGGCGATGTCGGAGGCGGATTTGCGAGCCATGACTCGCATGATCGAAAGTGACGCGGCGGTCGCGATCAGCCAACTCCTTGCCACTCGCGATCGACAGACATCGCTTGTGTCCAACGTCATTCCGCGCGCCCGGATCGCCATTGCGCCGGCTGTCGCCGGCTACTCGACCGGCCAGCTGCCGCTCGTCAGCGTGATCGAAGCAGTCCAAGCGCTATGGCTGATGCAAGCCGATCTGATTGCCGCTGATACCGAACTCGGACTCGCTTGGGCGCGCCTTGGCCGCGCCATTGGATCGTACGAGGCGATCACCAAATGACTTCCTTCTTCAACATTCGTCGACTCGGTCCGCTGGCGTCTGCGGCGATGACCGCTGGGCTGATCGTTGGTGGGTTGTGGGTGCAACACGCGAGAGTCGGCTGGCCTTTCGGCGAGCCAGCCCAAGCGGTGGCGATCAAACCAATCGAAGCGCAGCCTCAGGCGCCGCCTGCGCATGGGCGCGTCGCGATTGACATCGGCGCGGCCTCCGCCCAGGACCTGGGGATTCAGCTCGAAGTGGTCCGCCGCACGAGCTTGAACAGCGAGATACGAGCGGTCGCCACGATTGCCCCGGATGAGTCTCGAATCTCTCACGTCCACACGCGTGTGTCGGGATGGGTTGAGCAACTCGACGTGAACACAACCGGCGAGTTCGTGAAAGCTGGACAGCCGCTGGCGCGCATCTTCTCTCAAGAGTTGCTGTCGTCGCAGACTGAGTACCTGGCGGCGCGCGCCAGTACGACCGCAGCCGGAATTACAAGTGCCGTCGTCGCCGGTGGCCGGATGCGCCTCAGCGTGTTGGGCATGACGCCCGAAGAAATTGATTTCATCGAGCAGACAGGACAGCCGCGCCGCCTGGTTACGGTGGTTGCGCCCCGCAGCGGGATCGTCGTGAACCGTGGCGTCACGGTGGGCACCTCGGTGGACCCGTCGACGACCCTCCTCACTATTGCCGATCTCTCGCGCGTCTGGGTCCTGGCGGAGGTGCCGGAGATCAACATCCCTGGCATTCGAATCGGCTCTGCCGCGCAGCTGGACTTTGGCGCTTCTGGCCTGGTGCCGTTCGCTTCGCGCGTGGACTTCCTGTATCCGATGCTCAGCGAACGCACGCGCACGCTCCGAGTCCGGTTTTCGGCTGCGAACCCAAGCGGCAGTCTCAGACCCGGCCTCTATGGCACCGCAACGTTCGAATCGACCAGCAAGCCAGTGATCACAGTGCCGCGTGACGCCATCGTCGATACCGGCGTCGAGCAGCATGTGTTTGTCGCAAAGGACGGAATGTTCGAGCCGCGCGTGGTCACGCTCGGTCTGCAGTTGGCCACCCGCGTCGAAATCCGAGAGGGCCTTGCGGAAGGCGAGCAAGTGGTTGCCGCTGGCGTCTTCCTGCTTGATTCCGAGAGCCGATTACGCGCGACCGGCAATATGGGCGGCCACAATCACGGCAGCAGTGGCACGACTGAAAAGACGAGTCCGGCGAGTCGAGCAGACCCGCACGCCGGGCACAAGAGGTAACGGCGATGGTCGAACGCATCATCGAACTATCGGTTCGACACAAGTGGATCGTCTTCGGCGCGGTGCTCGTCGTCGCGTTGTTCGCGGCCGAATCCGCGCGACGGACTCCACTCGATGCCTTGCCTGATATCTCCGATCCGCAGGTGATCATCTACAGCGAGTGGATGGGGCGCAGTCCCGATCTGGTCGAGGATCAGATTACCTATCCGCTCGTGCGTGCGCTGCAGAGCACGCCAGGTGTGCAGACGGTTCGCGGCTACTCGATGTTCGGCATGAGCTTCACCTACGCGCTGTTCAGCGAAGGCACGGACATCTATTGGGCACGGACTCGAGTGCTCGAGCAACTTGGCCGCGTGCAACAGTTGCTGCCACCCGGCGTGTCGCCCACCCTCGGGCCAGACGCGAGCGGCGTGGGCTGGGTCTATCAGTACGTGCTCACCAACAGCACCGGCCGGATGGACTTGGCCGAACTGCGCGCGCTGCAGGACTTCACCGTCCGTCCCGCGCTGCAGGCGGTGACCGGCGTCGCCGAGGTGGCATCCCTTGGCGGGTTCGAGCGCCAGTATCAGATCGTGATCGACCCCGATCGGCTGGTCGGATTTGGGTTGACCGTCACCGACATCACCCGCTCGGTCCGCGATGCCAACGCCGAAGTGGGCGCGCGAGTCCTCGAACTCGCGGGCCGCGAATACGTCTTGCGCGGTCGCGGCTATGTCCAGACCCTGGCCGATCTCGAGCAAAGCGTCGTCGCGGTAGGACCTGGCGGCACGCCGGTTCGGCTCGGCGATGTGGCGAGTGTTCGGTATGGTCCCGAGATCCGTCGCGGCGCCGCCGATTGGAATGGCCTTGGCGAAACCGTCGGCGGCATCGTCGTCATGCGCATCGGCTCCAATGCCCTGCAGGTCATTCGCGCACTCGAAACGCAGATCGCCGCGCTGCGACTGCCGGAGGGCGTCCACCTGATACCGACATACGATCGCTCGGGACTTATCCTTGGGTCGGTCGAGACCCTCACCAACACCCTGATTCAACAGGCGGTGATCGTCACCATCATCTGCATGGTGTTCCTCTTCCATGCGCGGTCGGCGCTGATCGTGATGATCGTGCTGCCGTTGTCGGTGCTGTTCTCGTTCATCGCGATCCGTTTCCTCGGCCTGTCGTCGAACATCATGTCGCTTGGCGGCATCGCGATCGCTATCGGCGAGCTTGCCGATGCCGTCATCGTGCTGATCGAAAACGCGCACGTCCGGCTCTCGGCCGCACCGCCGACGGCCGATCGTCAGCAGGTCATCGTCGATGCGTGCAAGGAAGTCGGCCGTCCGATCTTCTTCTCCCTACTCCTCATCACCATCAGTTTCCTGCCGATCTTCACGCTCGCGGGCCAGGCCGGGCGCCTGTTCACGCCGCTCGCTTACACGAAGACGTTCGCCATGTTTGCCGCAGCAATCCTGTCTATCACCCTGGCGCCTCCGCTGATGGTGGTCTTCCTGCGCGGCCGTTTCCGGACCGAAGCGGCCAATCCCGTCAGCAGACTTCTTCGAGCGGTGTATCGGCCGGTGGCGACGCTGGTCGTCCGCTTCCGCCTGGCGGTTGTCATCGCTGCGGCTGCGCTCATGGTGGCGACCGTGCCCACGTTTCAGCGACTTGGCTCCGAGTTCATGCCGCCCCTCGACGAGGGTTCGCTCCTGGTGATGCCGACGACGTTCCCCGGCATCGCGATTGAGGAGGCCCGCCGCGCGCTCGTCGCACAGGATCGGATCATCATGCGCTTTGCCGAGGTCGCGTCGGTGCATGGCAAGGCCGGGCGCGCAGAAACCGCGACCGATCCCGCTCAGCTCGACATGATCGAATCGGTCATCGCCCTCAAGCCGCGCGATGGCTGGCCCACCCGTTACACGCCTCGCTGGTACAGCGATCGTGCGCCCGACAGGATCAAGGCGGTGCTGCGCCGTCTATGGCCCGAACAACAGCCGCGCACGCTGGCCGAGCTGTCACGCGATCTGGATGCTGCGCTGCGGATGCCGGGATACCAGATGGCCATCGCGCCGCCGATTCGCACGCGCATCGACATGCTGACCACTGGCGTGCGAACGCCGGTCGGCATCAAGGTCTTTGGCGACAGCCTGGTTGAGATCGAGCGGATCAGTATTGCCCTCGAGGGCATGCTTCGCCAGGTTCCCGGCACGCGCAGCACCTTTGCCGAGCGGCAGACCGGTCGTGAATACATCGACATTGTTCCCAACCGCGAAGCGATCGCCCGTTATGGCCTGACCGTCCGTGATGTGCAGGACGTGATCGAAGCCGCTGTCGGTGGCATGCCCGTCTCCACGGCCATTGCTGGCCGAGCGCGCTTCTCGATCAACCTTCGCTACGCCGCCGATCAGCGGTCGGACCCGCAAGCGCTTCGTCGCATCCTGGTTCCCGTGCAGTCCTCGCGCGACGCGGTTGACACTACTGGCGCTGGCGCCGGAGCGAGCGCCGGAGCCCAGGGCACGGTCGCGTCCAGCGGGGCCGCATCGACCGGTGGCCGAATGGGCTCGATGAGCGGCGGCGCCCAGAGCGGCATGAGCGCCGGCGGCTCGGCCGCGGCGAGCAGCGCACCAGCGATGGGCGGGTCCTCGAGCGGGCCTGACCTGATGGAGCAATGGCGGCAACCGGGAGCGGCAGTGCCGCTCGGTGAGCTCGCCGAGATCCGCGTCACGACCGGGCCGCCCATGATCAAGGACGAGAATGGCGTGCTCGTCGGCTACGTATTCGCTGACATCGACCAGACCGAGCGTGATCTCGGTGGCTGGGTGGCGGACGCCAAAGACGTCGTCGCAGCCCAACTGACACTGCCGGCCGGTTACCGCTTACAGTGGACCGGCCAGTACGAGTTCTTGGCGGAAATGGAGGCGCGGATGCGCTACGTCATCCCGCTGACGTTGGCCCTGGTTGTCATCCTCCTGTATCTGTCGATGCGCGGGTGGCCACAGACGTTGCTGGTGCTCTGCAGTCTGCCATTCGCCATCGCCGGCAGTGTCTGGCTGCTGTCATTCATGCATTACAACCTGTCAACCGCCGTCTGGGTCGGGCTGATTGCCGTGGCAGGTGTCGCGGCAGAGACCGGCATCGTGATGGTTGTCTATCTTGATGAGGCCTTTAACCGCTTCATGCGAGAGGGGCGAATTCAGACGCCCGACGATGTGGACGCTGCTGTTGTCGAGGGCGCGAGTGCACGAGTCCGACCTCTGCTGATGACCGTGGCGACGACGGTCCTGGGGCTGTTGCCGCTGCTGTGGGAGAGCGGAGTAGGTGCCGACGTGTCGGCTCGGACCGCGGCGCCCGTAGTTGGCGGACTCTGGTCGTGCATGCTCCTGACGCTGCTGGTGCTACCCGCGGCATATGCCATGTGGCGGCGGCATCAGGTGCGTGTCGCCATGCACCTGTCGTCGCACGATTCCTCGTTGCTGCCGGGAGGATCCCATGTCGCGATTGAAGCTCGCTGAGTTGACGTCCGGCGTGGGTGCGCTAGTTCTCGGAGTTCGGTGATGGTGCCATGCGAGTGTTCTGAGCCGCACACACAGCGGCGAATCGTATTGACCGGTGGACCCGGCGCTGGCAAGACCGCGATGCTGGAGATGATCCGGAAGTCGTTCTGCTCGCACGTCCGGGTCCTGCCCGAAGCGGCGAGCATTATCTTCGGCGGCGGGTTTCCTCGTGAGGATGAAGACGGCAGCCGGCGCGCCGCTCAACGTGCCATCTATTACGTTCAGCGTGAATTGGAAGCGGTCGGGGACAGTCACCACGCGGCCATCGTCTTGTGCGATTGCGGCACGATTGACGGCCTGGCCTACTGGCCGGGACGGCCGGACGAATATTGGTCGTCGTTGGGCACCACCGCGGCGGCCGAGCTGAGTCGCTACGATGCCGTGATTCACCTTCGCACGCCGGCGCCGGAGCAGGGCTGCAACCACGACAACCCCCTTCGGACGGAATCAGCCGCGGTAGCGGCCGAGATAGACCAGCGTATCGGTCGAGTGTGGGCGTCTCACCCCAGGAGATTCGTCGTGGAGTCGTCGATGGCGTTTCTCGACAAGATCGCTCGGGCGCTCGAGATCGTTCGCGGCGAAATGCCGGAGTGTTTCCGGCGACACGTCCTCACCGTGCCAAAGTAACGGAGTTCCTACATTGGACACGCACACCGGAACCTCGCACCGAGACCACGGTCATCACCGCCACGACACGCCCCAGGCGCATTCCGGTCGTGTGCAATCGGCTGCACACGACCAGCATGAAGGACACAGCGTCGCCATGTTCCGCGACAAGTTCTGGATCACGCTGCTGCTCAGCGTCCCGACTGTGGTGTGGAGCGGGATGATGCAGCACATGATCGGTTTCCACGCGCCGGTGTTCAAGGGGGCCATCTACGTACCCGCCCTCTTTGGTAGCGCGGTCTTCTTCTACGGCGGGCTGGTCTTCGTCAAAGGAGGCGTTCGCGAGCTCCGCGATCGCAAGCCCGGGATGATGACGTTGATCTCGCTGGCGATCACGGTCGCGTTCGTGTTCAGCCTGGCGGTCACGCTCGGGTATCCGGGTGAGGCGTTGTGGTGGGAATTGGCTTCGCTCGTGACGATCATGCTGCTCGGACACTGGATTGAGATGCGCTCGATCTCGCAGGCCTCTGGCGCCTTGCGGGAGCTCGCGCGTCTGCTGCCCAGCGCCGCTCAGCGCATCACCGGCGAGACGATTAACGAGGTGCCGATCTCGGAACTTCGCGAGGGCGACCTCGTGCTGGTGCGTCCCGGCGCCAGCGTTCCGGCCGATGGCATCGTGCACAGCGGCAAGAGCGACGTGAACGAATCGATGATTACCGGCGAATCCGCGCCGGTCGCAAAGTCGGAGGGTGCCAAGGTCATCGCGGGAACCGTGAATGGTTCCGGCTCTCTGCGCGTGACGGTGACGGGCATCGGCGATCAAACGGCCCTCGCCAACATCATGCGCCTGGTCGAACAGGCGCAGACGTCCAGGTCGCGGGCACAGGCCCTGGCAGACCGCGCCGCATTTCTGCTGACCATTGTCGCGGTCGTCGCTGGTGCGATCACGATGTTGGCGTGGCTTGCGGCCGGGGCGACCGCCGCGTTTGCGATCGAACGGCTCGTGTCGGTGCTGGTCATCGCATGTCCCCATGCGCTGGGACTCGCCGTGCCGTTGGTGGCTGCCATCTCCACAAGCCTTGGGGCGCAGTCGGGGTTACTGATCCGCGATCGACGTGGCCTGGAGGAGGCGCGCAATCTGACCACCGTGGTCTTCGACAAGACCGGCACCCTCACACGCGGCGAATTTCGCGTCGTCGATATCGCGACTGACGGCAGCGTGACTGCGGACGAGGCGCTCCGCATCGCGGCCGCGGCCGAGGGAGACTCCGAACACAGCATCGCTCGGGGAATCGTCAAGAGCGCCGAAGAGAGAGCGCTTGTGATTCCGAAAGCAGATCGGTTCGAGGCCATTCACGGTCACGGTGTCCGGTCTGTCGTCGAAGGCCGCGACTACTACATGGGCGGACCGGCGATGCTGAAGCGCCGGGCCGTCGTGCCGGCGGTTCCTGTGCGCGAAGCTGCGGAGCGGGCCGCGTCTCGCGGGCAGGCTGCCATCTATCTGCTGACCTCGAAGGCCGCAATCGCCGCCTTCGCGGTGGCTGACGCGATACGGCCCGAGTCGCGTGAAGCCATTCAGCGACTACACGCCCAGCACATCGAAGTGGTCATGCTCACTGGTGATGCGAAGGCCGTGGCTACTGCAGTGGCTGCCGATCTTGGGATTGACACGGTCTTCGCCGAAGTGCTGCCTGGCGACAAGGTCGACAAGATCAAAGAGCTTAAAGGTCGCGGAAAGCGCGTCGCGATGGTCGGCGACGGCGTCAACGATGCGCCGGCGCTGCTGACCGCGGACGTCGCCGTGGCGATCGGCGCCGGCACCGATGTGGCCGTCGAAGCAGGCGATGTCGTCCTGGTCCGGAGCGATCCGCGAGATGTCCCGCGAATCATCGCGCTCAGCCGCGCGAGCTATCGAAAGATGATGCAAAACCTGTGGTGGGCAGCCGGGTATAACATTGTCGCAATTCCGCTGGCCGCTGGAATTCTCGCCTCGCGCGGGATCCTGCTGCCGCCGGCGATTGCCGCCGTGCTGATGTCGGCCAGCACCGTGATCGTCGCGATCAACGCGCAGCTGTTGCGCCGCGTCCGGTTGTGAGCGATGGCCGTCGACGTGAGAGGAGACCCAGCGTGAAGAATGTAATCTTGACCCTCGCCGTACTCGTCGTGCCATCGGTCGCTTTCGCGCAGAGTGAAGCCGGCAATGCCGCGGCTGTGGAGGCCTGGTTGAAGGGATACGACGCGGCATTTATGGCGAAGGATCTCGACAAGCTCGCGACCTTCTATCACCCGGACGTCACGATCTATGAGGGCACTGGAATCAACAATGGCTGGGCCGACTATCGCGACCGCCACCTCGGTCCAGAGCTGAAGGCATTCACGAATCTTCAGTTCGGACACACCGAAACAAGGGTGACGATGATGCCGGGTGGCCAGTCCGCCTACGCGACTTCTCGGTACACCATCAAGGCGAAGATGGGCGATCGGGACCTGGACTCCGAAGGCCTCGAGACGCTGGCCCTGATCAAGATGCCTGATGGCAGCTGGAAGATCAGGCACTCGCACACGTCTAGCCGGGCGCGCAGGCCTCCTGCTCAATAGAATCGGAGGCTCAGCCCCATCCCCGGCATATCATTGAAGGCCGAGCTTTCGATACTTGAGACCGAACGCGTCAGACTCGTGACACAGGAGTCGGAAGCCGCGAATCAACTAGCCGTCGAGCAAAACACGTGGAGCGCGACCTGAACCGATCGCTCGACGAGTTAGAGAGGAGCCTGACGCCGCCTCGAAAGCAATAGGTCGCGTCCAGCCGCTGCGGCTCTCAGGGGACTCGCTTGAGTCGCGCTCGCGAATAAAGCATGAACTCCTTGCCGGGCTCCGCGATCTCGAACACCTCTTCGAATTCGTCTGCGCCAATCAGCGTGTACGTTTCTCGAGCTTTGTAACCGCGAGGAATGTTCTCAAGTGCTTCGCTGATGAACACGAGCGTGCCTGGCTTCGTCGATGGCTCAAGCACATATTGATTGACGAAGCCTTCTTGGTGAAACTGTCGAAACACGACTGTCTTTCTGGCGTTGTCGAAACTGAAGAAGCTTCGATGTTCGTGAATCTCGCCCTTCGGGTTCTTTTCCTGGGGCGGATAGACGCTCCGGTTGGTTTCCTCGACGAAGCGATCTCCCAGCACCATGCGGTACTCACGCGTCAGCGTGCCGGTTCCAGGTTGCCCCTCGGACGTGCCTTGCCATTTGCCGACGAGCGGCTGGACAGCGCCCAATCTGGATGTGGGCGTTTGAGATGCTCCAGCCAGACCTGAAACACCCAAGACGCAGCACAGCGCGACGGCAGCCACCTGCCATCGCTGACAGATGACTCCACAGATCACGCCGACCAGCATGCCAGGCAACACGATTTCCCAATAGGTCGCAGGCTGGCTGATTGCAACGAGGCTGCTCAGGACGAACCCTACTAACGCACCTGCCACGATGCCCAACGGCACGGACTGTTTTCGGTTCGCGACAAAGCCGACAGAAAGGCCAGTGAGGATGCCTTTTATGGTCGAGCCCAGAATGATGGTCAACATCATCGAGCGCGCTTCCGGGTAGAACCAGGCCGACATCCCGTCAATGAAACCAAGCACGCCGCCAGCCATTACGCCAATTGCAGGTCTCGTCATCCAAATCGCTCCGTAAGTGGTATTCAACACTGGCGGGCGCATTCTGTACCGTCCGGCCCTCCGAATCGATAGCGATTCAGGAGCCCAAACCACCGGAATCACTGCGGATTCCACTCGACCTTCTGCCCTTGATTGTTTGCTCCCCAACACACAAGGCGTCCTGTCGCGATTCTTCGAACCTCTTGACTGGTTTAGCCGGAGGGTATTGTATGGCGTCCTATGGGTCCCAGAGCCTTTCTCACATCCGGTGTTCGAGGATTGGCAGTCGTCAGCGCCGCTCTACTTCTGTCGACCGGAACTGCCGTCGCGCAGCAAGACGAGCGCGAGCGTGAAGAAATCGAGCGCGTCCCCGATATCCTCACCGCGCTCGGTGTTCGCGACGGAGCGCACATCGCGGATGTCGGGTCCTCGGACGGCTTCTATACTTTGCGAATCGCGAAGGCTGTGGCTCCGAGTGGGAGGGCCTATGCGATCGATATCGAGCAAAAGTCACTCGACAAGTTGCGTGAGCGTGCGCAAAAAGACGCCATCACCAATGTCGAGATCATTCTCAGCGAAGCGGCGGACCCTAAACTCCCTGCCGGGCCTCTTGATACTGTTCTGATTCGAAACGCGTATCACGAGTTTGTGGCGTATCGCGAAATCCTCGAGGGCGTGAAGAGCGGTCTGAAACCTGGAGGGGTGCTCGTCGTAAGTGAAGGGATGAGCGATAGCCTTCTCGACAACCGCGCGAACAGCAAGTCAAAGAACATTACATAGCGCCGGGCATTGTCGAAGCTGAGTTGCGCGAGGCGGGGTTCGAGATTGTCGATCGCGACGATGCGTTCACCAGGTTTACGGGATCGAGGGTTGGCGGGTATTGGATGATACGTGCGCGTCGACCGATGGCTGCTGCTCAGGATAGCCGTGAGGTGATGGAGCTACGGCGCGAGGGATATCAGCGCGTCGGAGGCATTTTCGACCGGCGATAAACCTCGATCGACCACATGGCGGTGTGCGCTGTTGTCAGCAACTCCATGCCGTGGCTGATGACCAACTGCTGCATGGCGATGACCGGGTGGACAAATGCCGTGAACGGATCCGCACGAAACCGGCGAAGAGCGTTTTCGAGGCCAATGCCCGTGCGCACGAACCAGCGATCGCGAGGATATGAAAACGCAAAGGCCACACTCGCGCGCTGCATCGCGGCGTTCAGCAGTGGCGCATAGCTCGGATAGCAACAGACCGCTCGGTCCATGACGACCAGCGTAGCCGGCGGCAGCCAATCGGCGACCTCGACGAAATCGCCATGAATGAATGACAGGCGCTCGGCTTGGCCTTGCCGGCCTGCTTCAGTCCGCCCCGTCTCGATAAACGCCTCCGCAGCATCGACTGCGGTTGCGCGATCGGCCCCCATCTTCAACAACTCGAGGCTGAGCAAGCCCAGACCTGCTCCGATGTCGAGAACGGTACCGCGCACAAGACGCTCGGCAGCCAGGCGGTCACGCAGCAATCGTGTCGT
>Ga0137455_1000246_pt1 | contig 13745 bp, 10 predicted proteins | sample EasRivERMGT600_2_FD_102334 | JGI IMG/M metagenome (GOLD analysis project Ga0137455, IMG submission 102334) | Soil microbial communities from meander-bound floodplain in the East River, Colorado, USA - East River MetaG ERMGT600_2 | ecosystem: Environmental > Terrestrial > Soil > Floodplain ... | reverse complement strand
CCTGGTCGAACCTTCTGTGGCCCTGGTCGAACCTTCTGTGCCGTCTGTGGCCCTGGTCGAACTTTCTGTGGCCGTCATCGAATGATAATGCGCCCCGAGAACTCGGGGACGCCGAGCGCGGTGTGATCGTGGTAGTCGCACGTGCGCGCCGTGGTGAAGATGCCGGTCTCGCGCTGCTGGCCCGGCGTCAGGAAGCCAGCCTGGATGACCTCAGGGCAATCAGGACGCGCCGGATCAAGCCCGCCGACCACGTCGTGCGCGCGCACGTCGTTGTTGACGAACATGACGCGCTGGCCGACGGCGATCGTGATCTCGAGTGGCGACATGCCGGCAGGCGTGATCGTGATCGTTGGTGGTCCCGCAGGCGCGGGCGGCGGTGAAGGCGCGCTCACCGGCCGCGTCGGCGCCGTCGGCGTGGTGGTCGACGCGCCGTTCGAACACGCGGCGACGGCGATCAACGACAGGACAATGAAGGCAGATCGAAACACGGCATCACCTTCGATGCCGGAGGGCGCACCCGGACTCGAGTGTGACAATACTAACTCTTAACTGTCGACTGTTGACTCTTAACTGTTTCGCAGGGTCGTGATTGGATCCACCGATGCCGCCCGGCGCGCGGGCAGGAGGCAGGCGAGGAGCGCGACCACGCTCAACAGGGCCGGCACGGCGATGAACGTCAACGGATCGAGCGTGCCGACGCCGTAGATGAGACCTGACAGCGTCCGCGACAGGATCGCGGCGCCCACCAATCCGATGACCAGTCCGACCGCCGTCAGGATCATCCCCTGGCCGAGCACGAGCTTGAGGATCGCTGGCGGATTCGCGCCGAGCGCGAGACGAATGCCCATCTCCTGCGTGCGCTCCGCGACCAGCAGCGAGATCGTGCCGTAGATGCCGATCGCGGCCAGCGTCAGCGCGGTGCCCGCGAACAGCGCCAGCAGGAACGTGATGAAGCGCGGCTGCGACAACGCCGACGCCGCCACCTGCTCCATCGTCCTGATGTCGGAGACCGGCAGGTTGCGATCGATCGCGCGAATGGCATCGCGCACCTGTCCGGTGAGCGCGAGCGGATCGGTGTCGGTCTTCACGACGAGCGTCATCCCTCTCGGTGTCGAGCGGATGTGCGCCGGCAATTGCGCGTGTGCGACATACATCTCGGCACGCGGTTCTTCGACGACGGCGTTGTGACGCACGGTGCCGACCACACCGACGATCGTCAGCCAGGGCTTGTCGTCGGTGCCCATCATGAATTGCCGTCCGATGGCATCATCGTTCGGCCAGTAGCGCGACGCCATCGTGTCGTTGATCACGACCGCGGGCATCGAGTCTTCGCGATCGGCATCGGTGAGGAAGCGGCCGCGAATCAGCTTCAGGCCCATCGCTTGGAAGTATCCGGGCGTGACGCCCTGGTAGTCGCCGTTCGGATTCTCTTCGGGCACGTAGGGACGGCCTTCGATCTTGATCGACCAATCGCCGATCGATCGCGCCAGTGGCAGCACGCGCACGGCGCCAACCGCGCGCACGCCGGGGATCTGCGCGACGCTGTCGGTGGCCTGGCGATAGAAGCGCACCACGTCTCCCATTTGCGGGTACGACGTGGCCGGCACCTGCAGCTGCGCGGTCAGGACGTTGACCGGATTGAATCCGAGATCGATGCGATTGAGCTCGATCAGGCTGCGAATCAGCAGGCCCGCGGCAAGCGCGAGGACAACGGACGATGCGAGTTGCAGGACGACGAGCGCGCGCCGCGCGAACTGACGCGATCGTCCCGCGGTGCCGGTGCGCCCGCCGTCTTTCAGTACGCCGGTGACATCGGGCCGCGACAACTGCAAGGCCGGCAGCAATCCAAACAGGATGCCGGTGACGATCGCGAGAACGCCGGTGAACAGCAGCACCGTGCCGTCGAGCGTGGTCTCGTCGAGGCGCGGCAGATCCGCCGGCCGCAGCGTGACGACGATCTGCAATCCAGCCCATGCCACCGCGAGGCCGGCGATCGCGCCCGCGATCGAGAGCAGCACGCTTTCCGTGAGCAGCTGCGACACGATGTGGCCGCGGCCGGCGCCGAGCGCGGTCCGCACCGCGACTTCGCGGCGCCGCACGTCGGCCCGCGCCAGCTGGAGGTTGGCGACATTCGCGCACGCGATCAACAACACGAACGCCACCGATCCAAACAGGATCAACAGCGAGCCGCGCACCTGTCCGGTGATGAATTCCTGGGCAGGAATCACGCGGCGGGCGAGTCCGCCCAGGCTGCCATCCGGTCTTGCGCGCACGTAGCCGGCCTTCACCCACCGTGAAGCGACGACGGAGAGCTCGCTGGTGGCGGATGCGGGCGAGACGTGATCCTTCAATCGAGCGAGACCCGAGTACGATCGGCTGCCCCAGGCGCCGAGATTCGCGGCACTGACGACCTCGGGGACCCACGCTTCCGTCGGTCGCAATGAGGCGTAGTCGTTCGGCAGGCGGAACGACGGCGGCATCACGCCGATGACCGTGCGCGCGCGGCCGTTCACTTGAATCGATCGGCCGATGATGTCCGCCGCGCCGCCGAAGCGGCGCTGCCACAGGCCATGACCGATGACGATCACGTCGCTCGTGCCGCCTGCGGTATCTGCCGGCGTGAACGTGCGGCCGAGCATCGCGGACGTGCGCGTGACCTCGAACAGGTTCGGCGTCGCCGATCCGCCGCGGATCAACTCCGGTTCCTGTCCGCCGGTGAAGCTCGCGTCGTATTCCTGGTAGCCGGCGATGTCGACAAAGCTCTGCGACTCGCGTGGATAGGTGTAGACCTCGCGCAGCGAGAGATGGGTCTGTTCGGCGCGATCGGGTCCCCAGATCGCGGTGAGCCGATCGGCGTCCCCGTACGGCAGCGGGCTCAACAGTGTCGCCTTGACCAGGCTGAACACCGCCGTGTTCGCGCCGATCCCGAGCGCCAATGTCACGATCGTGATGGCGGCAAAGGCGCGATCGCGAACGAGCCGGGCGATCGCGTGGCGGAGATTCTGCGAAAGGCGGTCCATGACCGCCTTTGATGCTCCCACGGTGCGGAAGGTTGGAACCTAGTAAGCTAAGCGGCTATGGAAAAGGTGCTGGGGTTTGGCGGTCTGTTCTTCCGCGCCAAGGACGGCAAGGCGCTGGCGGAGTGGTACGAGAAACATCTCGGCATCACGAAGACGCCGACCGATTATGGGATGGCGCCGTGGTTCCAGGCCGGTGGGCCAACCGTGTTCGGGCCGTTCAAGGAAGACACCAAATACTTTCCCGCTGAGAAGACCGCGATGTGGAACTTCCGCGTCAAGGATCTTGATGCGATGGTCAAGCAGCTGCTCGATGCGGGCATCAAGGTCGTGGTCGATCCGGAGAAGTATCCGAACGGACGCTTCGCGCGGCTCTACGATCCGGAGAACAACGCGATCGAGTTGTGGCAGCCGAACGGACCTTACTCGGGCGCCTGAGTAATCGCCGGCTCGCAGCGGACGGGGAAGTTCACCGAGTTCGCGACGAAGCACTGATGATGCGCGCGCTCGTGAAGTGACTGGGCGCGCGCGACATCGCTGCCGGCCGCAAGCGTGACCCTGGGACGCAGGATCACTTCAGTAAAAAAACCACCGCGCTCGTTATCCTCGACCATCGTTCCGGTCGCATCGTCGACGTACTCGACGACCTCGATCTTGCTGTCGGCGCAGAGATGCAGAAACCACAGCATGTGGCACGACGAGAGCGACATGACGAGGAGCTCTTCCGGGTTGTAACGCGTGCGATCGCCGCGGAAGTTCGGATCCGATGATCCGGGGATGACGGGCTTTCCCTCGACCGAGTATTCGTGAGCCCGCTCGTAGCCGCGATAGTCGCGCGTTCCCTGGCCCGTATTGCCCGTCCAACGCATTTTGATCGGATAAGAGTGAGTCTTTCCGGCCATATTTTCGCAGTATGACAGACGTCACCTCCAAGAACTGACGTCCGGCACTTCAGGCACCCCAGGCACCTCAGGCACCCTAGGCACCATGATTGCTATAGACGTTCGGGGCCTCAAGAAATCCTACGGCGCGGTGCACGCGCTCCGCGGCATCGATCTGTCGATCGCCGCCACCGGACAAATCATCGGCCTGCTTGGCCCGAATGGCGCCGGCAAGACGACGTTCGTCGAGATCCTCGAGGGCCTGCGCACCGCATCTTCCGGATCGGTGTCGGTGCTCGGCCTCGATCCGGCAACCGCGCCGGGAGCGTTGCGCGCGCGGCTCGGCGTGCAGCTGCAGACAACCGCGTTCATGCCGGAGCTCACGGTCACCGAAACGTTGAAACTGTATGCGGCGCTCTACCCACAACCCAAACAACCGGTGGCCGGCTCGAACCGAATCGCACTGGTGTTGGAGCGCGTTGATCTTGTCGACAAAGCCAGGGCGCTGGTGCGCGTGCTGTCCGGTGGACAGAAGCAGCGCCTCGCCCTGGCGATGGCGATGCTGCACGATCCCGATCTCTACATCCTCGACGAGCCGACGTCGGGACTCGATCCGATCGCGCGCCGCCAGATCCACGACATCCTGCTCACGCTGAAGCGCGACGGCAAGACGGTGCTGCTGTCCTCGCACTATCTCGACGAGATCGAGGCGCTCGCCGATCGCGTGATCATCCTCGCCGCCGGCGAGATCGTCGCCGATGGCACGCCGCTCGATCTGCTCGCCCGCGCGGCCGGCACTTCGACGTTGTGGCTCGACGTCACCCCTCCACCCTCCGGGCTACGGGGTGCAGGCACCGGCGCGATCGATCCGTCGCAGCTCGTGCCGCAGGCGACGTTCGAAGGCCGCGATGGCTCCCTCTTCCGCTATCGCACCGCCGATCCCACCGCCGCGATCGTCGGCCTCGCGGATTCGCTGCGCGCCTCGGGTGCCCGCCTCGCCGACTTGCGCCTGAAGCGTCCCTCGCTCGAAGACGTCTACCTCCAACTCCTGGGAGTCGCATCATGACCCGCTGCATCCTCGCCCTGATTCGCGCCCAGCTGACGGAGCTCCGTCGGTCGAAGACGGCGCTGTTCTGGATGACCGCATTCCCGATCGGCTTCCTGCTGCTCTTTGGTTTTGTGATGGCTCGCGGCGACGCTCGCGTCGCGGCGTTCATGATGCCGGGGCTGTTGACGACGACGCTGATGTCGGCGTCGCTGTTCGGAGTGGCGTTGCCGCTCGTGCAGCAGCGCGAGATCGGGCTGCTGCGGCGGCTGCGCGTGACGCCGGTACCCGCGGCTGCGGTGGCGGTCGCTCACGGCATCACGGCGATCATGACCGGGCTCATTTCGCTGGTCGTGCTGATGAATCTTGCGAAACTGCTGTTCGGCGCGCAGATGGCGGGCACCTGGCCGATGCTCATCGCCGCGTATCTCTGCGGCGCGTGCGCGCTCGTACCGATGGGGCTGCTCGTTGGCAGCACGGCGCGTGACATCCGAACCGCGCCGGCGATCGCCAACCTGCTCTTCTTCCCGATGATGTTTCTGTCAGGATCGGCGATGCCGTTCGCGGTGTTGCCGGAAGGCGTGCAGCGTTTCGCGAGGCTGCTGCCGACGACGTATCTCAATGAGATCTACAGCGGCGTGATCGTCCGGGGCGAAGGACTGATGACGCTCGCGGGATCGCTCGCCGTGCTTCTCGCCATCGGCGGTGTCGGCATCGTCCTGACCTCGATGCTGTTCCGATGGGAAGGCACCGATCCGATTCCGCGGCGCTCGCTGGCGATGATTGCGATCGCGTTCTCGCTCACGCTCGGCGTGTCGGCGCTGGCGGCGCCGGCGTTCAAGATGGTCGACATGCCGGGCGCGCGCCGGATCGAGCCCGGTACCGCGGCCGGACAGGTCCTCGTGCTGCGCGGCGCGACCGTGCTCGACGGCCTCGGCGGCCGGATCATCAACGCGCGCGTGGTGATCCGCGGCCACCGGATCGCCGAGGTGTCGCTGGATGACGATCGCGTACCACTGCCGGAGGGCGCGACGGTCGAGAACCTGCAAGGCAAGTTCCTGGTCCCCGGCTTGTTCGATTCGCACGTGCACTGGGGCGGATCCGGCGGCGTCGGCGCATCGGCAATTGAGCGCACCGACGATCGCCTCGCGCACGATCTGACCGCGACGCTGGCCGCCGGCGTGACGTCGGTGGTGTCGCTCACCGACAACCTCAAGGAGATGCGCGCGCTGTCGAACGACGTGGCGTCCGGGAAGCGCAATTCTCCGCGGACGTTCTATTCAGGTCCGTCGATCACCGCCAAGGGCGGGCATCCTTCCGAGATGTTCTCGTTCCTGCCCGGCCTCGCCGAGTTGCTTACGCGCCAGGTCGAGACACCCGAGGCGGCACGCGCGGCGATCGCCGAGCTCGATCGCGAGCGCGTCGACATCGTCAAGCTGGTGCTCGAACCGGGCTTCGAGTCACGGCCGCTGCCGAGGTTGCGTGAAGAGGTGTTTCGCGCGGCGATGGCCGAAGCGAAGACGCGCCGGATGCGGACCACCGTTCATGTCGGCACGGACCAGGACGCGCGGTTGGCTATCGACGCCGGCGCCAACGGCATCGAGCACACCGCGCGCGGCCTCACCGACGAGACGATCGCGCTGATGGCGGCGAAGAAGATTACCTTCACGCCCACGCTCGTCGTGCTCGACTGGGCGTGGAAGCGCGACGCGCTGCACGGCGCCGATGCGGACGTTCGCCGGCTCGCGATGCCGCAGATCCTGCAATCGCTGCTCGATCCGAAATCGCCGCTCGCGCCGATGCTCGGCGAAGGCGAGATGGCGACCACGATGGTGGGCGCGTTCGCGGGATCGCTGCAGCAAACCGCCAAGGCGATTCGCGCCGGCGTGCCGGTGCTCGCCGGATCGGACGCGGGGAATCCCGTGACCTTCCACGGTATCTCGCTGGTACGCGAGTTGGAGCTGCTCGCGCAGGCGGGTATGCCGTTGACCGACGTGTTGAAGTCGGCGACCTCGCGCGCCGCCGATCGGCTCGGCCAGCCCTCGCTGGGCCGCATCGCGGCCAACGCAATCGCCGATCTGGTCGTCCTCGATGCGGATCCCAGCGAGCAGATTGGCGCGTATCGCAAGGTTTCCAGTGTGTATCTTGGCGGCCGCGTTATAAGGTGATGTCGTCAATGACACTCGCGCCGAAACGGTTTCGCGATCTTGGTTGGGAAACCTACGCCTGGCTGATCTACTCGCTGCCGTTTCTCTTCACCGCGATCGCCGGGCCCTTCTCGCCGTTCCAGAAGGCCGTGATGCTAGCTGTCGTTCGTGGTGTTCCTGCCGGTCTATTTCGGCGGGTACTTCGTGCGTACGCCATCCATCCTGTGGATTGCCGCTGCGCTCGACGCGATCGCGATCGTCAACAGCCAATGGAATCCGTCGGCCGCGTCATTTTTCATTTACGCGTCGGCCTGCATCGCCAACGGCTTCTCGACCCGTACCGCCATCAAGATCCTGATTGGGCAGCTTGCGATCGGCGGCGCCGTATCGTTCCTGCTCGGAATGGAGTGGTGGTTCTACTTGATGACGATCGTGATCTCCGCCTTGGTTGGCTCGCTCACGATTCAGGCTCGAGCGAAGGAAGCGGGCGACGCGAAGCTCCGGATGGCGCAGGATGAAGTCGAGCGCCTCGCCAAGCTGGCCGAGCGCGAGCGGATCGCGCGCGACATGCACGATCTCCTCGGCCACACCCTCTCCGTCGTCGTGTTGAAGAGCGAGCTGGCCCAGAAGTTGATGTCGCGCGATCCCGCCAGGGCGATGCAGGAGATGGCGGAGGTCGAGCGCATTTCGCGGCAGGGCCTCGCGGAAGTGCGCGAAGCGATCACCGGATATCGATCGAGCGGCCTCGCCGCCGAGATCGAGCACGTGCGGGACACGCTGACGGCCGCAGGAATCGACACGACGATCGAAGCGCGCCCGATCGCCCTCGCGCCGGCGCAGGAATCGGCGTTGACGATGGCGCTACGTGAAGCCGCGACCAACGTGATTCGTCACGCCGCCGCGACGAAGTGCCACATCAGCTTCTACGCTCAGGACGGCTCGGCGCTGATGGAAGTGCAGGATGACGGGAAGGGAAGCGACGCGCCGTTTGGCAACGGCCTGAGCGGCATGAGCGAAAGAATTCATGCGCTCGGCGGCATGTTGCGGCGCGATACCGCACAAGGGACTCGACTGATGATCAGCCTTCCTTTATGAGCATTCGCGTTCTCATCGCCGAGGATCAATCGATGGTCCTGGGCGCCCTGGCGGCGCTGCTCGAGATCGAATCCGACATCGAGGTGGTGGCGCGCGCGCACGACGGACGCGAAGCGCTGGCGCTCGCGGCGAAGACCGATCCTGACGTCGTGCTCACCGACATCGAGATGCCGCACATGACCGGGCTCGAGATGGCGGCCGAGCTGAACCGGACGCGCAAGGGCCAGCGGCCGCGCATCATCATCCTGACGACGTTCGCGCGGCCCGGATACTTGAGGCGGGCGCTCGATGCGGGCGCATCCGGCTACCTGCTAAAGGACGCCCCCGCCGAAAAACTTGCCGACGCGATTCGCGGCGTCCACCAGGGCCTGCGCGTCGTCGATCCGCAGCTTGCCCAGGATGCGTGGGGCGAGGGCGATCCGCTGACCGATCGCGAACGGCAGGTGCTGCGCGCGGCGGAAGAGGGATTGCACAGCGCGGACATCGCGAAGCGATTGAACCTGTCGGAGGGGACGGTCCGCAATTACCTGTCCGAATCCATTGCGAAGCTTGGCGTGACGAATCGAATCGAGGCCGCCCGCCTGGCTCGCCAACGAGGCTGGCTCTGATGGTGGCTCTGATGGGGACTCGCACGTTAACGTCCAGATTTGCTGCAGTTTCTGCGTACCCATCAACAGCCTGCGGATGAATTTCGCAGAAAACTGCGACGAATTCGGATGTTAACGTGCCAGTCCCCGGTTAAATTATCGAACGTGAAAGCAGTTCTTGCACTCGCCGCGATCTTGGCCGCGGCGCAACCCTCGCCGCTTCAGAGCCTGCTGGCGCGCGCCTCGTCCGAGTTTCCCGGCCGGGCCGGTATCTTCGTCAAGCATCTGACCTCCAACGAAACCGCCGGCGTGCGCGACGGCGAGATCTTCAACAGCGCGAGCGTCATCAAGATCCCGGTCCTCGTGCTCGCGTTCCAGATGGCCGACAAGGGCGCCATCAATCTCGACGAGCGCATCACCATCCGCAAGGAAGACATTCGCGGCGGCTCCGGCATCTTCCGGTATCACGATGCGGGACTGCAGCCGACGTTTCGCGACGTGTTGCTGCAGATGGTCATCACCAGCGACAACACCGCGACCGATCTCGCGATCGCGAAAGTCGGCGGCGTCGCGCGCGTCAATGCCTGGCTGAAAGAGGCGGGCTACGCGGACCCTTCGACAGGCTCAGGGCAAGGCGGCCTTCGGCTGGTGCAGACCACCGGCGATCTGTTCGCGAAATACAACGCGCTCGGTCCTTCGGATGATCGCAACGCGAAGACCAACAGCGATCGATCCTACTGGCTTGGTGAGATCACGCCGCGCGGCGTCGGCCTGATGATCGAGGCGATCGAGAAGAAGACGATCGCGTCGGCGGCCAGCTGCGACGCGATGCTGCGCATGATGCGCGCCCAGCAGGCCGGCGCGCGACGCCTCAATCACTTCATCTCGGTGCCGGTCGCGCACAAGACCGGAGACTTCCCGCCGGTGCTCGCGAACGATGTCGGAGTCATCTACGCCCGATCTGGACCGATCGTGGTTTCATTCCTGGGTAACGCGATAACCGGCAATTACGGTGAAGCAGAGGATCGAATCGGTCGATTCGCCCAACAACTAGTGGAGCTTCTCGATAAATGAGACGAAGTGTTTTTGTTGCATTGCATCTGAGCTTTCTGTGCCTTCTGTGGCCCTGGCCTGCCGCAGCGCAAGAACCCGCTCTGTGGCCGGGCGCGAAGTACGACCCCGCGATTCCGACCATCAAGTCCGTGCTTGGCCATGACCATGGCGAGTTGATCACGCCGCCCGAGGGCGTTGCGCAGTATCTGCAGGCGCTTCAGAAAGCGGCGCCAACGAAGTCGCGATTGATTCAGTACGCCACGACGTGGGAAGGACGGCCGTTGTGGGTGTTCCTGATCGGCAGCCCCGATCGCATCGCGAAGCTCGATCAGATCAAGGCCGACATCCAGCGCTTCGCCGATCCGCGACGGACGCCGGCCGCGGACGGCGATCGACTCGCCCGCGAACTCCCCGTCGTAGTGTGGCTGGTGCATGGCGTCCACGGCAACGAGATCTCGTCCGCGGATGCCGCGCTGGTCGAGGCGTATCACCTGCTCGCCTCGCAGGGCGACGCCGGCGTCGATGCGGTCTTCCGCGACGCGCTCGTGCTGATCGATCCGATGCAGAACCCCGACGGCCGCGCGCGCTTCATCGCGACCAACTCGCAAGGACGCGCGATGGCCGCCGATCCCACCCCGTACTCGGCGGAGCACGACGAGCCGTGGCCGGGCGGGCGCAGCAATCACTATCTCTTCGACATGAACCGCGACTGGTTTGCCCAGTCGCAGCCGGAAACGCGCGGCCGCATCAAGATCGGCCTCGAGTTCCAGCCGCAAATCACCGTCGATCTCCACGAGCAGGGCGGCGACAACGCCTATTACTTCTCGCCGCCGGCGGAGGCGATCAATCCCCACGTCACCAAGAGCCAGATCGCCGGGTGGGAGCTGCTGGGACGCGCCAATGCCGCGCGCTTCGACGAGCGCGGCTGGGCGTATTACATCCGCGAAGTCTACGATGCGTTCTATCCCGGTTACGGCGATTCGTGGCCGACCTTCCAGGGATCCATCGGCAACACCTACGAGCAGGCGTCGGCGCGCGGCCTGGCGTTTGCGAGGAGCGACGGCGCCACGCTCACGTATCGCGACGGCGTCATGCACCACTTCAACGCCGCGATCGTCACCGCCACCACCGCGGCGAGGAATCGCGAGATGTTGATGCGGAACTATCTGGAGTACCGCCGCAGCGCGATTGCCGAGGGCGAGAAGGGCCCGATCCGGGAATACGTGCTCGTGCCCGGACAGGACTTGTCGCGCGCCGATCTGCTGGCGCGCAATCTCGCGACGCAGGGCATCGAGGTGCGCCGTGCCGACGAACCGATCAAGATGGCGGCGCGGACCATTCCCGCCGGCGCCTACCTCGTGTCGAACGCGCAGCCGACCGCGCGCATGGTTCGCAACCTGCTCGATCCGAAGACCGAGCAGTCGGCCGAGTTCATCAAGAAGCAGGAAGAGCGCAGGAAGATGCGGCTCAACGATCAGATCTACGACATCACCGCGTGGAACCTGCCGATGCTGTTCGACGTGGAGCTGGTCACGAGCCCGACGGCGATTGCCGTGAAAACGAGCGCCGTGCCGTCGCAGTACGACGCGCCGTTCCCGGCGCGTCCGCTCGCCGCGTCGAAGGTCGGCTACCTGATGCCGTGGGGTTCCGCCGCCGTGGCGCTGTCGGCGGACGGGATGCGGCAGGGCATTCGCATTCGCAGCGTCGGCGGCGCGTTCACGCACAACGGCCGCCGCTATCCGATCGGCACCGCGTTCATCCGCAACTCGGAAAACCCGGCCGATCTCGCCGCGAAGCTCTCGGCGCTGGCGGTCAAGCACGGCGCCGAGCTCGTGCCGATCGATTCCACCTGGGTCGATGACGGCACCTCGCTGGGCAGTAACGATGTCGCCGCGCTCAAGACGCCGAAGATCCTGCTCGCGTGGGACGCGCCGACGCTGTCGCTGTCCGCCGGCTGGACGCGCTACACGCTCGAACGCCGGTTCGGCGCCGCCGTCACGGCGGTTCGCACCGCGTCGCTCGGCCGCGCCAACTTCAACGACTACGACGTGATCGTGCTGCCGTCCGGCAACTACGGCGGCCAGATCAACGACGCCGTGCTCAATCGCATCAAGGACTGGCTGAGGAGCGGCGGCACGCTGGTGACGATCGCGGAGGCATCGAGATGGGCGACCGGATCCAGCGTCGGCCTGCTCGACACGACCGGTCTCTTGAAAGACGGACGTCCCGACGTTCCTCCACCCTCGGGTGCATCGGGTGCATCAGGTGCATCGGGTGCGTCAGGTGCCAAGCCCGTCGAGTTCGATTACGACAAGGCGATTCAGCCAGAGCGCGAACGGCCGGCGTCGCAACCCGGGGCCATCCTGCGGGTCACGCTCGATACGAATCACTGGCTGACCGCCGGCAATGACGGCGAAACGCAGGTGATGATCGAAGGCAATCGCGTGTTTGCGCCGCTCAAGCTGAACAGCGGCCGCAACGTCGGGGTCTACGAAAAGAAGGACAAACTTATCGCTTCGGGCTTAATCTGGCCCGACGCGCAGGACATCCTCGTGCAAAAGGCCTTCTTGATGCACCAGCCCTTCGGCCAGGGCCACGTCATTGCGTTTGCCGAGGAGCCGAACTATCGTGCGTTCACCGAATCGACGATGCTGCTGTTCATGAATGCGGTGATGCTCGGTCCGGGATACTAGGCCACAGAGACACAGAGACACGGAGAAACTTTTTGGGGAGAAGAATTCTATGAAAGCCAACCGCAATCCAGTCCTTCTCGCGTTAGCCAGTTTGTCTCTGTGCCTCGGTGTCTCCGTGGCAACGCATGTCTCCGTTGCCGCGCAGCAGGCGCCGTATTACCCGCCCGCAGGTGCGTGGGCGAAGAAGGCGCCGGCGGAGCTCGGGCTCGATCCGGTCCTGCTGCAACAGGCGATCGACTACGCGAAGTCGCGCGAGTCGAATCGCGAGATGGACTTCTCCGATCAGGAGCGCATCTTCGGCACGCTGCTCGGCTCGGTGCCCAACATCCGCGCGAAGACGAACGGCGTCGTCATCTACAAGGGCTACGTCGTCGCTGAATTCGGCGACACGACGTGGGCCGATCCGACCTATTCGGTGGCGAAGAGCATGCTCGCCACCGCGGCCGGTATCGCCGTACGTGAAGGATTGATCAAGAACCTTGATGCGCTGGTCGGCGACACCATCAAGGACGGCGGCTACGACTCGCCTCGCAACGCGCAGATCACGTGGAAGAACCACTTGCAGCAGACCAGCGAGTGGGAAGGCAACATGTGGGGCAAGCAGGACAACTTCATCGGCAAGGAAGCCTTCGGCGAAGGCGAGATGAAGCCGCGCGAGCAGAAGAAGCCCGGCACGTATTACGAGTACAACGACGTCCGCATCAACCGCTTCGCGTTGTCGCTGTTGCGCACGTTCAACAAGCCGGTGCCCGACGTGTTCCGCGACGAAGTGATGAACCCGATCGGCGCCTCGAACACGTGGCGATGGATTCCGTATCACAACAGCTGGGTCGAGCTGAATGGCCGCAAGGTCGCATCGGTGAGCGGCGGCACGCGGTGGGGCGGCGGCATGTGGATCAACTCCTATGACATGGCGCGCTTCGGCTACCTGTGGCTGCGCAACGGCAAGTGGGGCGACAAGCAGATCATCCCGGCGGCGTACGTGAAGGAAGCGCTGACTTCGGGCGGCGCGCCCAACTCTCCCGGCAACGGCTACGGCTACCTGTGGTGGCTGAACACGAGCGGCAAGGCACTGGCGGGGCTGCCGACCAATGCCTTCTCCGCGAACGGCGCCGGCAGCAACACCATCACGGTGTCGCCCGACCACGACCTCGTCGTGGTCTGGCGCTGGCACCAGGGCAGCGCCGGCGAGTTTGCACGGCGTGTGGTTGCCGCGATCAAACCGGG
>Ga0137455_1000244_pt1 | contig 13789 bp, 10 predicted proteins | sample EasRivERMGT600_2_FD_102334 | JGI IMG/M metagenome (GOLD analysis project Ga0137455, IMG submission 102334) | Soil microbial communities from meander-bound floodplain in the East River, Colorado, USA - East River MetaG ERMGT600_2 | ecosystem: Environmental > Terrestrial > Soil > Floodplain ... | reverse complement strand
AGCTGTAGATCAGATGGTACGGGCAGCCGTGGATGCAGAGGCCGCACCGCACGCAGCCCGGATCCGCCGGCGAGGCGGAGGTGCGCAGTCCGAGCCGCGAGGGGCCGAACCGCAGCCCGCGCTCGTGCACCGCGTCCCGATTCAGGGAGAGGTCGCTCAGGACCTGCTCTGCCTGGCGCGACAGGAAGCGGGGCTCGAGCCGGTCGGTGTGCAGCGGATGCAAGCTCTCGAAGTCGTCGCCCCGCGAGGCCGAGAGCGGGATGTGGCGCATGACGGCGCGGTACGCGGGGGCGAGCGCGTCGTCGCCGAAGGGCCAGCCGTCGAGATCGCGCGCGGAGAACGAGAAGACGTTCGATCCCCACACGTTGCTGAGCCCACCGCGCGCCAGCGAGACGATGATGTCGGCGTCCCGGACGTCGAGCGGCATCAGATCCGGCGCTCCGCGATAGGCGAAATCCGATCCAAAGTTCGTCTTCATCGGGAAGCCGCCGGCCGTCGGACCGGAGAGTCCCGCCAGGCGCTCCTTGAGCTCGGGAGGCCATTCCTCCGGGGGCAGCGCGGCCAGCCGCCGGGGGATCTCGGTGAACTCCGGCTCCAGCTCCCGTCCCACGTCGATCATGGTGACGGGCTGATCGCGCTCGAGCAGAGCCAGCGCCACGGCCACTCCGGCCGGACCCGAGCCGACGACCAGGTTCACGCCGGGTCCGTGGCCGCCTGCGCGGTCGAAGGCTCCGGGGTCGCGGGCCCGCGCGCCAGCAGGCGCTCGACGGCCGCCAGCACCGGCGCGTGCGCGATCGCCTGCATGCACCATCCCTCGTGCCGGCACCACATGCCTTCGAAGGTCGTGAACATGTAGAGGCACGGGCTGCACGGGTAGGACTCGTAGATGATCTCGTGCCGGGGAACACGCGGCGCGTAGAACTCCGGACGTCCCGGCCCCCACAGCGACACGAGCGGGGCACCCTGGGCCGCCGCGATGTGCATGGGGCCGGAGTCGTTGGTCACGAACACCGCCATGCGCTCGAAGGACGCGATGAACTCGTCGAGGGACCACAGCCCGGCCGTCACCAGCACGCGCGCGCGGGTCGATTCCTTCAGCCGCTCCGTGATCGTGCCGATGTAGGCGCGCTCACTCGGGGAGCCCGTGAGCAGGATCCGGACGTCGGGGTGCCGGGCCAGGAGCGCTTCGATCAGGTCCACGAAGCGCTCCGGCGGCCAGCGGCGCTCGAGCGACATGTCGCCGGCATTGACGTTGACGCCGACCAGGCGCTCGCCATCGGACCACCCGCGTTCGCGCAGCGTCTCGTCGACACGGCGTCGAGCGGCGTCGTCCACGGGGCCGGCCGTCAGGGTCGGGTCGTCGATCGTGACGTCGATGTGGCGTCCCGCCTGGGCGAAGACGTCGGTGATGTGATGGAAGTAATTGAAGTACACCGGGTCGGTGAGCAGGCTCCGGCGCCAGAAGGCGTTGAGGTGGTATCCGATGCGCCGGCGTGCGCCGCCCAGGACCGTGATCAGCGACGAGAACTTGCTGAAGAACTCGAGGTCCACAATCGCGTCGACGTCCTGACGGCGCATCCAGAGCAGGGTTCCCAGCGTGTCGGTGACAAAATTCAGCGGCGACCTGGTCCGGATTACGCGAATGTCGGTGCACAGACCGAGTCGCCGGAGCAGCGGCTCGTTCGTCGCGAACGTCAGAAAGGCGAGGCGGGCGTTCGGGTAGCGGCGCCGGATCCCCGCCAGCAGCGGCGTCGCTTCGATGATGCTGCCCAGGCCGAAGAACTTGACGACGACCAGCGTGCCCCGCTCGCGAATGGGCCGCTCGGGTCGCGGCCAGAGACGGTGTTTCAGGCCGACCAGGGCGCCCAGCCCGAAACACAACGGCAGGCCGACCCAATGGTCGACCGAGCGCATCCACCAGAGCGGGCCACGACGGATCGACGCGGTCCCGATCCGGCCGGGTCGCTGCTGCGGGGGCAGCGGCTGCGGGCCCGGACCGCGCGGCGGATCGATCTGCACTAGCATCGCAAGACACCGACCATGTCGAATCCAGGGAGCGGGGGAGGCGTGGCGGAAAAGGACCGATCAACTATAGCAGCAGGGGGCCAAGCGGTCCGGACGTGCCCCGCCACCGGGGCGCATCGGAATGCGCACCTCAATGCCTCTGCGGGGCGGCGGACGGCGCCGATTCGGCCTTCCTTCCCTCCCCGCCGTCGCGCTTGTCGATCCGCCACACCGCCCGGATCGAGGGCAGGAGCGGGTCGACCGAGCCGCCGAACGGCGCCACCAGGGCGTGGAGCGGCGCCAGCGCCGCGAAGATCGCGCGCTTGAGCGGGACCTGGGTGCCGCCGAGCGAGCGCCAGGCGGCGCCGAAACTCGGCGCGAAGTAGAGCCGCGTCGCCTTGGTCACCCGCGACACGCCGGGCGAGCCGCGCAGCAGCCGCTCGCATCCCGGCAGGCTGAGGTACTCGGAGGGCGGGTAGCGATCGCCGCGCACCTTCCAGGTCGCCCACTCGCGCGCCGCACGCGGCAGCACCCAATGGGCGAGCGGCAGGTTGTTGTCGTGGTAGTCGACCGGGAACCACTGGTTCGGGGTCTCGATCAGCAGGTGGCCGCCGGGGCGCAGCACGCGCACGCACTCGTCGATCAGCCGCCGCTTGGCGGCCTGGCCGTAGACGTGCTCCAGCACCTGCCACAGCACGACCAGGTCGACGGCGCCGTCCGCGAACGGCAGCCGGTCGGGCTCCTGCTGCGCCAGCGTGACCCGGTCGCGGGCCTCGGCGGGGAGCGTCCCCAGGCGCTCGCGCGCGCGGCGCAGCTCGCCCAGCATCACGTCGCAGCCGGTCACCTTGAGCCCCGGGCACGAGGCCAGCGCGACCAGGTTGCGGCCGTAGCCGCAGCCGACCTCGAGCGCGCGGCCGCCCGGCGGAGCGAATTGCCGGGCCACCGGGGCCAGCTCCTCGAGCGCGAAGCGGTCGCCCTCGGGGCCGTGGTAGCGCTCGACCAGCGCGTCGAAGCGGCGGGTGAGCGGATTGACGGCGGGCGGGCGGGCCGGGTCGGGCCGCCGGTAGGCGTCGCCCGAGCGGTCAGCGCCGCTCATCGAGCACGCGCCGGTAGAGCGCCTCGGTGCTCTCGGTCACCTTGTCCCACGAGTAGTGCTGGAGCACGTGGCCGCGCGCCTTGCCCTGGTAGTGGCGCACCAGGTCGGGGTTCGAGAGCAGCGAGCGCAGCTTCTCCTCCAGGTCGCCGACGTCCTGGCTCTTGAAGAACACCGCGCACTCCTCGGCGACCTCGACGTTCTCCGGGATGTCCGAGAGCAGCACGCAGCGGCCGTACGACAGGGCCTCGAGCAGCGCGATCGAGAGCCCCTCCATCGTCGACGGCAGCACGACCATGTAGGCGTTGCTCCACAGCTCCTCGAGCCCCTCGCCGAACACGTAGTCGAGCAGGCGGATGCGGTCGCTCTCGTAGCCGCGCAGCAGGTCGACGTAGTCCTGCGAGAACGAGAGTCCGCCGGCGAGGGCGAGCTTCATGTCGGTGTCGATGCGGCTGAACGCCTCGCACAGGTAATGCACGCCCTTCTCGGGCACCAGCCGGCCGACGAACAGCACGTACTTGCCGGGCGTCAATCCCAGCGCATGGATCTTCTTCGCCGGCCGCGGCGTCGGCAGGCTGGTGCCGTTGGGGATGAAGGCCGCGTCGCGATGGTGGTGCTTGCGGAAGTACTCGCACAGCGTCTTCGACACGCAGATGGTTTGGTTGGGGAAGTGCGCGGCCGGGCCCTCGCACTGCTTGAGGAACCACGACGCCACCCGCCCCCACTTCTGCCGCTGCCAGTCGAGCCCGTGGACCGTGACCAGGGTGCGAGCGCCGTTGAGGCGCGGCAGCGACGAGAACAGCGACGGCCCGAGCGCGTGGAAGTGCACGATGTCGTAGCCGCGGAACAGCGACTCGATCGTGCTCCAGGCGACGTGGGTGGCGGCGTCGAGGTGCTTGGTGTGGATGCTGGGGCGCCGCAGCAGCCGCACCGAGTGGAAGGTCGCATCCGCGGGCGTGTAGTAGAGGCGGCAGTAGACGCTGACGTCGTGGCCGCGGGCCGCGAGCCGGCGCGAGATCTCCTCGACGTGACGCTCGATGCCGCCGTAGGTCGCCGGGATCCCCTTCTGGCCGATCATCGCGATCTTCACGCTGCGCTCCCTCCCCGACCCGCGGCGACCGCGGCGGGCGCGGCCGCGCCGACCGCGGGCAGACGCCGCTCGAGCGCGTCCCCCAGCGCCTCGCCGATCCGTCCCCAGGCGTAGCTCGCGAGCGCGGGCGGCGCCGGCGCGCCGGCCGCGTGCCAGCCCCGGGGGCGTCCGCTCAGGGCCGCGGCCAGCGACTCGCCGGCGGCCCCGGACTCGTCCGCGATCACGACGTGCGGCGCCAGGTCCTCGTAGCCGCGCGCGCCGTGCGCGCTGGTGACGACGGCGAGGCCGGCGGCGAGGTAGGCGGGCAGCTTCACGTTGCTGCCGCCGCCCGAGGCGACCGGATTCACGCCCGCGTCGGCGGCGTGGAGCAGGGGCAGCACGTCCGCGCGCTCGGGGAACGCGAGCAGCCAGGGCTCGCGGCGCCCGGCGAGCCGGTCGGCGATCCGGCCCACCACGACCAGCCGGAACCCGCGGGGAAGCCGCGGCAGCGCGGTCTCGAGCCGCGCGAGCGCGGCGCGGTTGTGGGGCACGTCCGATCCCATGAACAGCGCGACGTAGTCGTCGGCCTCGATCCCGAGGACCGAACGGGCGCGCGTGCGTTCCTCGGGCGTCGGCGGGCGCAGCGCGGTCTCGTCCCACCCGTTGGGCGCGACGATCACGCGCTCCGCGGCGACGCCGTAGAGGCGCTGGAAGGTCGCCGCGTCGCCCGCGCTCACCGCGACGACCAGGTCGGCAGCGGCCACCGCGCGGCCCTCGAGCGCGCGCAGCCGCGCCGCCCAGGCGTGCCGCGCCGCGAGCGCGGGGCCGGCGCGCTGGAAGTGCTCGAGCTCCACGTTGTGCGCGTGGTAGACGCGCAGCGCCGCGGACCGGCGCTCGAGCGCGCCCGCCACCGGGAGGTCGGCCATGAGCACGTCGGGAGCCTCGCCGAGGTCGCGCAGGAGCGCCGCCGCCCGGGCGCGGTGGGCGTGGGCGGCGAGGAAGTGCGGGGCCAGCCGCGCCCGCTCGAGCCGCCAGGTGACCGCCGTGTACCACGCCTTGCGCCGCAGCAGCTCGAAGCCGCCGACCTGCTCGCGCGCCGGCCCCCGGTTGCGGTTGGGGACCACGGCCAGCACGCGCACCGCGTGCCGGCGGGCCAGCCCGCGGTAGAGGCCGAACAGGCGCTGCGAGGCGCCGAAGAGCGGCGGATGCACGTCGTTGTCCGTGACGCCGTGCACGATCACGGGCGGCCTCCCGCTTCGAGGCGCGGCGCGCGGGTGGGCGCCACGAAGCCGACGACCATCCCGGCCGCGTTCACGGTCCAGGTGAGGAACGAGTGGAGCGCCAGCCGCGCGCTGCGCTTGCGCGCGGCCATCACGGCGAGCGCGCCGAGCGCGGCGAGGGCCCAGACCGCGAGCGGCCGCGCGTCGCCCCGCGCCGCGGCCAGAGCGAGCGCCGCCGCCCCCGCGAGCCACGCCGCGAGCGTGGCGAGGTAGAGCCGCTGGCGCAGCAGGAGCGCGGCGAAGCCCGGGCGCCCGAGGTAGAGCCGCAGCACCTGGCCCATGCCGAAGCAGAGCCCGGTGCGCCAGCGCCGCCCCAGCTCGGCGAAGCTCGGTCGCGGGGCGCTCCAGTGCCGTGCCGCGCGGCGGCCGAGCGAGCGCAGCTCGAAACCGAGGCGCGCGAAGCGCAGGCCGAGCTCGAAGTCCTCCTCCGAGGAGAGCCGCGGGTCGTAGCCGCCCGCGGCGACGAGCGCGTCGCGCCGGTAGAGCGCGAGCGTCGCCATGTAGTCGCTGCGGTGCTCGTCGTCGCCGATCCGGTACATGTCGCGGCTGCCGGGGCGCTCGCCGGCCGCATCCACGAACCATTCCTCGAGCCGCCCCCAGAGCCCGCCGAGCGTGGGCGACCCGCCTTCGGCGGGGGCCCGCGCCGCGACCGCCAGCGCCTCGGCCGTCCAGACAGGGTCGACCTCGACGTCGGCGTCGACGAACAGCACCCACGGCCCGCCCACCGAGGCGAAGCCGAGCATGCGCGCCGCGCCGGGCGTGAGCGGGTGCGGGATCGGCGGCGACAGCACCCGCCACTGCGCCGAGAGCTCCGGCAGCGGCCCGCCGTCCGGCGCCGCGCACACCAGCGCGCCGCGCCAGTCGACGCCCGCCAGCGCCCGCTCGATCGCCGCCACCGTGCGCGGCAGGAAGCGCTCCTGGCGGTAGCAGGGGACGACCACGCCGAGCGCCGGGGTCATCGGGCGCCCCCGCGCGCGACCGGCGAGCCCGCGCGCAGCTCGCTTGCCGCCCGATCCTCGGGCGAGAAGCTGGCGAGCCCGAGCACGTCGTCGTAGACCGCCTCGAAGTTCTCGATCACGCGATCCCAGGTGTAGTGCTCGCGGGCGTGCGCGGCGGCGCTCTCCCCCAGGCGCCGCACCTCGTCGGTCCGGGCGTGGAAGCCGGCCAGCGCGGCCGCCAGCGCCGTGGCGTCTCCCGGCGGCACCAGGCGGCCGTGGACCCCGTCCAGCATGACCTCCGCGACACCGCCGACTTCGCTCGCGATCACGCCGCGGCCGCGCACCATGGCCTCGAGCAGCGTCAGCGGCATGCCCTCCCACAGCGACGGCAGCACCACCGCGTCGGCGGCGCGCAGCAGCGGCCCGATCGGGTCCACCTGCCCGGCGAAGTGCACGTGGCCGGCGAGCCCGAGCTCGGCGGCGCGGCGCTCGAGCGCGGGGCCGAGCGAGCCGGTGCCGGCGAGCACGACGACGAAGTCGAGGTCCTGCGCGCGCAGCCGCGCCAGCGCCTCGAGCAACACGGCATGCCCCTTCTGCTCCTCGAGCCTCCCGGCGCAGACCCACAGCGGGCGGAACGGCAGGATGCCCATGGCGGTCCGGATCTTGGCCGCCGTCGGCCGCTCGGCCTCCTCGTTGGGCGGCTCGGCGCCGTTCGGCACCACCCGCACCCGATCGCGGCCGATGCCGTAGTCGCTCATCAGCGACTCCGCCACCGCCGTCGACACCGCGGTCACCGCGTCGGCGGAGGCCAGCTCGCGGCGCTTGAGCGCGCGCTGAAACCCGGAGTGCGACTCCCCCACGATGTGCTCGGTGACGACCAGGTGCTCGACCCCGGCGGCGCGGGCGATCGCGCTCAGATAGCGGTCGGCGGCCGGCCAGACGTGATGGGCGTGGAGCAGCGTGGGCCGTGCGCGGCGCAGCCTCCCCCAGGTCGAGGCCATGCCACGCCAGTCCCAGCGCGAGTCGACCTCGGGGACCCGGGCGACGCCGATGCCGCAGGCCTCCAGCGCGATCGCCAGCTCGTCAACGCCGGGGGCGTCGGAGAGCCAGACGCCGACGTCCCAGCGGTGCTCCGGCAGCCGCGTCGCCAGCTCCCACACGACGCGTTCCGTGCCGCCCACGGTGCGCCCGCTCTCCACCAGCAGCACCTTCACCCGCGCGGCGTTCGCCATAGCACCTCGTAGGCCCGGATCAGCTCGCCGCGGCTGTACTCCCACGCCATCCGCTCCAGGAACCGGCGGCGATTGGCCTCGCCCATCCCCCGCCGCCGCTCCGGATCGTCGAGCAGGGTCGCGATCTTGTCGGCCAGGTCCTCGTCGCGGTTGGGCTCGGCGTAGAGCGCGCCGTCGGCCGCCGAGGCGCGATGCTCGCGCAGGTCGAAGGCCACGATCGGCCGGCCGCAGGCCATGTATTCCAGAACCTTGTTCATGGTCGAGACGTCGTTGAGCGGATTGCGCGGGTCGGGGCTCACGCACACGTCCGCGGTCGCCAGCACCGACTCGACCTCGGCGTCGGGGATGCGTCCGGTGAACTGGACGACGCCGTCCAGCGCGAGCTCTCGGGCCAGCCCGCGCAGGTCCTCGAACGAATCGCCGGCGCCCATCAGCGTGAAGGCGACGTCGCCACGGCCGCGCGCGTGGACCAGCAGATGGGCCGCGCGCAGCAGGTGGTCGACGCCGTCCTGCGGCGCCATGACCCCGAGGTAGGCGACCAGGAACGGCCGGCCGCGCTTGAGCGACGGATCGACGGCGCGCACGGTCGCGAACCGCTCGCGGCTCGGGCCGCTGCGCACGACGAACACGCGCTCCGGCCGCATCCCGCCGCGGTCGATCGCGATCTGCCGGTAGGACTCGTTGGTCGAGATCACCAGGTCGGCGGTGCGGAACTGGGCCCACTCGAGGCCGCGCAGCGCGCGATGCAGCAGGTCGCCCTCGCGACGCTCACCGAAGCGCGCGACGTAGAGCTCCGGGCACAGGTCGTGGTGGTCGAAGACGTAGCGCACGCCGAAGGCCTTGAACGGCAACGCGACCGACCAGAAGGTGTCGGGAGGATTGGCGGCGTGGATGACGTCGAAGCCGCGCCGCGCGAACACCGTCAGCGTCAGGCGCGCGGTCTGCAGCCAGCAGTATAGGAACTCCCAGGCGTAGGAGAGGAACCCGCGGGTCGGCGGCGGCGCCGGATAGCGCCACACATGGATGCCGTCGATCACCTCGTAAGGCGCGGTGTGGGACTCCCCCGCCGGACAGATCGCCGACACCTCGTAACCCGCGTCGCGCAGCGCGTTGAGCTCCATCCACACGCGCCGGTCGAACGGCAGGGTCAGGTTCTCGGAGAGGTGAAGGACCCTACCACGCGAGGCCATGGTATTCCCCGTGCTTCACGGTCGCAGGATCGACCGCGTGTACCAGGTCGACGAGGATCTGCTCGGGCCGCAGCATCGCGCCGACCTCATGATAGGCGGCGGAGGGGTTGGCGACCACGACGACGTCGCTGCCGGACACGACCTCGCGCAGGTCGGTGCGCAGCCGCTCCGGCAGATAGGGCACCTCGTCCTCGACGAAGCGGCGGTTGGCGCCGAGCACGCGCTCCATGTCGATGTTGGGATCGTGGAGCAGGACCGAGTAGCCCTTCCCCACCAGCGTCCCCACCACGCGCAGGATCGGGCTCTCGCGCAGGTCGTCGGTGCCGGCCTTGAAGGAGAGCCCGAGCACGCCCACCCGCTTGCGGCGCAGCCGCTCGATCAGGTGGATCGCCGCCTCCACGTGGCGGTCGTTGGAGCGCAGGATCGAGTCCAGCACCGGCAGCTCGAGGCCGTGCCGCCGCGCGCGCTGGTTGATGGCCCGCAGGTCCTTGGGCAGGCACGAGCCGCCGAAGGCGAAGCCCGGGAGCAGGTAACTCGGCCCCAGGTTGAGCCGGGTGTCGCGGCAGAACAGGCGCATGACCTCGTGGCTGTCGATCCCCTCGCGCTGCGCGAGCAGGCCGACCTCGTTGGCGAACGCCACCTTGAGCGCGTGGAACGCGTTGTTGACGTACTTGAGCATCTCGGCGGTGCGGATCGAGGTCTTCAGGATCTCGCCGCCGACGCCGTCGTAGAGCGCGGCCACGGCGTCGGCGCTGCGCGCGTCGGAGGCGCCGATCACCGTGTACTGGGCGCCGAAGAAGTCGGCGACCGCCGAGCCTTCGCGCAGGAACTCGGGGTTGTAGGCGATCCCGAAGTCGACGCCGGCCCGGCCGCCGGCGGCGGCCTCCAGCACCGGCTGCAGCTCGCCCTCGACGCTGCCCGGCAACATCGTGCTGCGCAACACCACCGTGCTGAAGTGCTTCGAGCGCCCGAGCGCCGCGCCGACCTCGGCGACCGCACGCTTGACGTGCTGGAGGTCGAGGCCGCCGTCGGCCGCGCTCGGCGTGCCCACACAGACCAGCACGACGTCGGCGCCCGGCATCGCCTCGTCGATCCGCGTCGTGGCGGACAGGCGTCCGGCCTGACGCGACTCGGCGATCAGCTCGGTGAGCCGGGTCTCGACGATCGGGCTCTCGCCGCGCTCGATGCACCCGACCTTGAAGTCGCTGGTGTCGACGCCGACCACGGTGTGGCCGCGGCTCGCCAGGCAGGCCGAGCACACCGACCCGACGTAGCCCAAACCCACGACGACGACGCGCATGCGTTCTCCGGTTGGTGGACGGCCGCTCAGCGCGGCGGCAGGCGCCACACCGTCACGCCGTTGAACGCGTGGCGGGATGCGCCGGGATGTCGGTGTTCGAGATGGCGGACGAACTGTCCCGCCGGGTCGAGATCCTCGGGCCGGGCGAGCACGACCCAGGTGCCGTTGGGGCTGCGCGCCAGGTCCTCGAACCGCGCGGCCATCCGCTCCGGATCGGCCGCGAGGCCCAGCCAGAAGGGCTCGACCGTGAGCGGCCCGCGATAATAGTAGAGCAGCAGCTCGCCGGTGTTGACCGAGACGATCTTCTGCCCCGGTCCGCCCTCGCGGTCGATCAGCGCCGCGGCCGAGCGGATGTCCTCCTTGGCGTATCGTGGGTCGCCGTAGTGGTGAGCGAGCGAGACCGCCCACAGCGCGCCGATCGCGACCGCGAAGGCGGCGCGCGCGCGCCCACCCAGGTCGGCGAGCCCGGCCGCCAGCACGATCAGGACGCCCGGGACCGCGACCGCGACGTAGCGCGGGTGGAAGACCTTGAAGTTGTGCAGGGCGAGGTAGCAGAGCAGCAGGAGGGGTGCCACGATCCACAGCGCGGCCTCGAGCGCGCGCTTGCGGCGCCACACCGCCCGGGCGCCGAGCACGCCGAGCGCGCCGAAGACCAGCGCCGTCGCCGCCAGCGCGGGCACGTGGGGCCGGAGCGCGCGGAGCACCGGCTCGCGGCGCAGCTCGCGCACCGGCGGGCCGAGGCCGTAGCCGACGGCGAAGGCGTGGAGGGCGAACGGCACTGCGGCGGGATGGAACGTGGCCTCGGTGCGCAGCCGGGGCTCGGCCGCCGCGATCGCGCGCGCCGGCCGGAGCCGCGTCCAGTCCCAGATCGAGCCGAGCCGCGGCACCCACGGCAACAGCACGAGTGCCAGCGCAGCGGCCGCGGCCAGGGCTACCAGCAGGCGGCGCCCGCGGCGGCCGGGCGCGCCGAGCCACCACGCCGCGTGGAGCGGCGCCAGCAGCGTGAAGGAGAAGTTCGAGAGCGTGCCCGCCGCCGTGGCGCCGAGCCAGCCGGCCACGCCGGCCGCGGAGAGCCGGTCGCGCATCCCGAGCAGCGCGGCGGCGGCGAGCACCGCCCAGAGCATGAGCATCGAGTAATTGCGCGCCTCCTGCGCGTACCAGATCAGGAACGGCGACCCCGCGGCCAGCCAGGCCGCCGGGACCGCGGTCGCCGCGCCCAGCCAACGCCCCGCGACCCAGGCGGTCGCCGGCACCAGCGCGATCCCGGCCAGCGCCGACGGCAGTCGCAGCGCCCACTCGGACTCGCCGAACACGCCGCCCCAGAGGTGGAGCACCAGGCTGTAGAAGGGCCCGTGAACGTTCTCCAGCACCTCGGGCAGTCCGATCGGGCGTCCGATGTAGGCGCTGCGCCAGGTCAGCACCTCGTCGATCCAGAGGCTCTGCGATCCAAGGCGGAACAGGCGCAGCAACGCCGCCACGAGGGTCGCGGCGACGATCGCGCGGCGTTGCGCCGCGGCGTTGGAAGTCTCGGCAGTCGGAGGTGCGGGATCCGTGTGGAGGCGAGGAGACTCGAGTGGCCTCGTGAGCGCTCCCGTCAGTAAGCCCCCTCGCGCGACAGGACGGCGGGAAGGGTCCGGAGCAGGATCCGGACGTCGAGCCAGAACGACTGGTGCCGGATGTACTCGAGGTCGAGCCGCATCCACTCGCGGAAGCCGATCCGGCTGCGGCCGCTGATCTGCCACAGGCAGGTGATGCCGGGCCGCACGTCGAGCCGCCGCATCTGCCACGGCTCGTACTGCGCGACTTCCTCGGGGATCGGGGGCCGCGGCCCCACCAGGCTCATGTCACCGCGCAGGACGTTCACGAACTGGGGCAGCTCGTCGATGCTGGTGGTGCGCAGGAAACGTCCGATCCGCGTCACCCGCGGATCACGGCTGATCTTGAACACCGGCCCGTCGCACTCGTTGAGGTGAGTGAGGTGATGGCGGTGGCGGTCGGCGCCGTCGACCATCGAGCGGAACTTGAGGAAGGTGAACGGCCGCCCGTTGCGACCGACGCGGGTCGAGCGATAGAAGACCGGCCCACGTGATTCCAGCTTGATGATCAGCGCGATCAGCGCCATCACCGGCGCGCTGAGCACCAGCCCCACACAGGCGCCGAGCAGATCGAGAGCGCGTTTGCCGCCGCGCGTGTAGAGCGTCGGGGCGGCGGGCGCGTCCTCGTGCGGCACCGCCGAGGCATAGCCACCCATGTGGCGGTGCACGTGTCGCGGCCACGCATGCGCGTACCCGTTCACGTGGCCGTTGGTGTGGCCGTTCGCGAGCCCGTTGGCCGTCGTGCCGGCCGTGGCGGCCGGATCGATTTCGACGTCGAGGCTGCGGATGTGAGTTGCGACCTGGCCCGCTGGGGCGGCCAGAGGATCACGGGTGCTTGGCAGGATGTCGGGCTCCATGGCTGCAGCTCTCAGTTGTGTCGCCCGTGAAAAAAGCCGATCAGGAGAAATAGCTCTCCCGTCGGCTGATCAGCCTCGAGTCACCCGAATGAACTGGGACGTGTCGAGCACGAGCAACGGGGGATACACCAAGGGTGCCTGTTCCTCAGAAGCGTTTCCCTAGCTGTCGCTAGGCGCCCGGTCTCCGCGACCGGCACAACAAGCGCTCGTCATCCGACGAACCCAGTTAGCAAAGGTCTCCGGCGATTCCTCCACAGCGGTGAGTGTCACCCGGTCCACTTGGAACACCGTCAGGTTAGCAAAGCCCTGACGGGCGTTCAAGTGTGTTCCCAGGTCAAACGTCCGGCGATCCCGCGCCGCTCCAGAGCTGCCGCGACGGACCCCCAAAACCACCCGTGATCCCCTCCGCGAAACCCCTGACCGCAGCCCATGACCTGCGGATTGCCTCGAAACGGCCCCACCGGCCAGAGGCGTTCACGCGCCACTCCCCCGATCGACCAGCCGCGCGACTCGGTAGCCGGCATGCTCGTAGACCACCTCGAAGAGGTCCGGCGCCCGGCGGAACGCCTCCCAGGCGGCGGCGGTCGAGGCATCGTCCTCTGGACGGAACACGACGTAGACCGGGCGGCCGAGCCCCGCCAGCGTCTCTGCGAGGTTCGGGAGACCGGCCGCACCGTCGTAGAGCTGACTCACGACGCGGCGCCGCTCCATCACCTGGTCGAGCGGAAACGCCGCCCAATCGGGGCCGCGGTCGGTGCCGAGGTAGAGCGGCCGGCGGGCGCGCACCATGAGCAGGTCGCGGAAGCCACGGTCGACCACGATCGCGTCGAGCGGCGTGCGCTCCCGGATCCAGCGCTCGAGATCCGACTCGCCCGGCAGGCTCTGCATGATGCGGTCGCGCCCGGGATCGGCGAGATAGCCGTAAAGCGTCAGCGCCACCGGGAGGATCAACACCAACGCGGCCAACGCCGCCCGCGGCCCCCACCGGCGCACCGAGCCGAGCCAGGCGCCGAAGCCCGGCGCCGCCAACACCGCCGCCGGGACGAACACCTGGTAGACGAACTTCATCTGATTCTCCTGCGGCAGCCGCACGATGCAGGCGAAGACGATCATCGCGCCGAGATAGAGGCCGATCGCCAGCTTGCCGACGAAGAAGAGCCCCGCGGTCACGCCGGCGCCCACCCACACGTCGCGCCACCGGATCGCCGCGTCGGGCAGCAGCTTGAAGATT
>Ga0137455_1000243_pt1 | contig 13831 bp, 10 predicted proteins | sample EasRivERMGT600_2_FD_102334 | JGI IMG/M metagenome (GOLD analysis project Ga0137455, IMG submission 102334) | Soil microbial communities from meander-bound floodplain in the East River, Colorado, USA - East River MetaG ERMGT600_2 | ecosystem: Environmental > Terrestrial > Soil > Floodplain ... | reverse complement strand
GGTTCACTAGGTTCAGAGGGTTCACAAGGTGCCAAGGGCTCCATCTGGTCTGCGATTCACCCCCGCCTCCTCGAGTTGATTCGCGCACACCGGTCCACATTGATCTTCGTCAACAGCCGGCGGCTGGCCGAGCGGTTGGCCGGCGCCCTCAACGAGATTGCCGGCGAGTCGCTGGTGGGCGCGCATCATGGATCGCTGGCGCGGGCGCAGCGCACCGAGATCGAGGATCTGCTGAAGGGCGGGCACCTGCGCGCGCTGGTGGCGACCTCGTCGCTCGAGCTCGGCATCGACATGGGCGCGATCGACCTGGTGATTCAGATCGAAGCGCCGCCGTCGGTGGCGAGCGGGCTGCAGCGCATCGGCCGGGCGGGACACAGCGTCGGCCAGGTCAGCGAAGGCATCATCTTCCCGAAGTATCGCGGCGACCTGGTCGCGTGCGCCGCCGTCACCGCGGCGATGCGGCAGGGCAAGGTTGAATCGTCGCGCTATCCGCGCAATCCGCTCGACGTGCTCGCGCAGCAGCTGGTCGCGATGACGTCGATGGAGCGATGGTCGGTTGACGATCTCTATCGCACGGTGCGATCGGCGGCGCCGTTCGCCGAGCTCTCGCGATCGATCTTCGACGGCGTGCTCGACATGCTGTCGGGCCGCTATCCCTCGGATGAGTTCGCGGAGCTGCGGCCGCGCGTCACGTGGGACCGCGTCAACGGCATGGTGATGGCGCGGCAGGGCGCCAAGCGCGTGGCGATCGCCAACGCCGGCACGATTCCGGATCGCGGGTTGTTCGGCGTCTTCCTCACCGGCGCCGACAAGGACAAGGCGCGCGTCGGCGAGCTCGACGAGGAGATGGTCTTCGAGGCGCGCGCCGGTGAGACGTTCCTGCTCGGCGCCTCGACCTGGCGCATCGATCAGATCACGCACGATCGCGTGATGGTGTCGCCCGCGCCCGGCGAGCCGGGCAAGATGCCGTTCTGGAAGGGCGAGGGTCCGGGCCGGCCCGTCGAGCTCGGCATGGCGATCGGCAAGCTGGTTCGCGAACTGCGCAAGGAAGAACCCGCGGCGGCGGTCAAGACGCTCGAGCAGGATCACGGCCTCGATGCGAAAGCGGCCGTCAATCTGATCGCCTATCTCGAGGAGCAACACGCCGCGGCCGGCGCCGTGCCCGACGATCGCACGATTGTGATTGAGCGCTCGCGCGACGATCTCGGCGACTGGCGCGTCGCGGTGTTGTCGCCGCTCGGCAGCCGCGTGCACGCGCCCTGGGCGATGGCGGCCACCGCGCGCATCCGCGATGTGGCGGGCGTCGACGTCGAGGTGATGTGGTCGGACGATGGGTTTGTGATCAGGTATCCGGATGGCGAGCGTCTTCCGGACACGTCGTTGCTGCTCCCGGATCCGGATGAAGTCGAGCGGCTGGTCGTGCGGCAGCTCGGAGCGACGGCGATGTTCTCGGCGCGCTTCCGCGAAGCGGCCGGACGTGCCTTGCTGCTCCCCCGCCGCCGTCCTGGCGCGCGCGCGCCATTGTGGCAGCTGCGCAAGCGCGCATCGGATCTGCTCGCGGTGGCGGCGCGATTCGGTTCCTTCCCGATCATTCTCGAGACCTATCGCGAGTGCCTGCGCGATATTTTCGATCTGCCGGCACTCACCGACATCATGAGACGCGTTCGAAGCCGCTCGCTGCGGGTCGTCAACGTCGAGTCACAGAAGCCGTCGCCGTTCTCGGCGTCGTTGCTGTTCGGCTACGTCGCCAACTACATCTACGACGGTGATGCGCCGCTCGCCGAGCGGCGGGCTCAAGCGCTCTCGGTCGATCAATCGCAGTTGCGTGATCTGATTGGCGACACCGAGTTGCGCGATCTGCTCGATGAATCGGTCCTCGACACGCTGGAGCAGGAGCTGCAATACCTGCCGCCGCGTTTCCATGCGCGTTCGACGGATGCTGTTCACGACCTGCTGCTGCGGCTGGGCGATCTCTCGCGCCTCGAGATCGAGGCGCGCTGCCAATCCGGAATCGCGGCGCCGGCGATCGACGAGCTCGTCAAGACGCGACGGGCCTTGATCATAAGGCTCGTTGGCGAGGAGCGGATCGTCGCCGTCGAGGACGCCGCGCGGTATCGCGACGCGATCGGCGTGCCGCTGCCGCCGGGGCTGCCGGTCACGCTGCTCGAGCCGGTCGCCGATCCGGTCGTCGATCTCGTGCGGCGCTTCGGCCGGACGCATGGACCGTTCACGAGCAAGGACATCGGCGCGCGATTGGGCCTCGGCGTGGCGGTCATCGATGCCGCCCTGCAGCGTCTCCTGGCGAGTGGCCGCGTCGTCGACGGTGAGTTCCGTCCGGGTGGCCGCGGACGCGAGTGGTGCGATGTCGAAGTGCTGCGCACGGTCCGCCAGCGATCGCTGGCGCGCTTGCGGCAGGAAGTCGAGCCGGTCGAAGCGGCGGCGCTCGGGCGCTTCCTTGTCGGCTGGCATTCGCTGGCGCGGCCGCGATACGGGCTCGACGGGCTGCTCGACGTCATCGAGCAATTGCAGGGCGTGCCGATCGTGGCATCCGTGCTCGACACGGAAATCCTTCCTGCCCGCATTGGCGACTATTCACCCGCGATGCTCGACACGCTGCTCGGCGCCGGAGAAGTGTCGTGGACCGGCGTCGAGCCGCTCGGCGATCGCGATGGCCGCATCGCGCTCTATCTCACCGATCATCTCGGCAAGCTGCTGCCACCCAAGGGAGCGCTTCCTGCGGCGTCCGGCTTTAGCCGGACCGATGAGGGTCTGAGCGGCCGCGAAGCGCAGATCGTCGCGTATCTGCATCGCAATGGCGCGTCGTTCTTCGGTCCGCTGCATGAAGCCGCCGGCGGCGGTTTTCCGCAGGAGACCGTCGATGCCATCTGGGATCTCGTGTGGAAGGGCCTGCTGACCAACGATACGCTGCATGCCCTGCGCGCGTATTCGTCGCCGCCCGAGCGCACGCGGCGCCCCGGCCGCGGCACGACGTTTCGATCGCGCCGCCTGATCCCGCCATCCGCCGAAGGGCGATGGACGGTGGTGCCCACTCACGCATCCTCACCAACGACGTGGGCGACCGCGATGGCGAATCAGCTGCTCGTGCGTCACGGCGTCGTCACGCGCGATGCGGCGGCGATCGAACAGCTGCCGGGCGGGTTTTCCGCGCTCTACCCGGTGCTTCGCCGGCTCGAGGAAACGGGACGCATCCGGCGCGGCTACTTCGTCGCCGGCCTCGGCGCCGCGCAGTTCGCGCAGCCGGGCGCCGTCGATCTGCTGCGCGACATGCGAGACGATCCCGACGAGGTCGTGACCGTGACGTTGTCGGCCACTGATCCGGCCAATCCGTACGGCGTGCTGATTCCCTGGCTCCTTCGACTCGATGATACTGGTCAGCGACCAGCATCATCTCGCTCAGGACAAGCCACTCGAACTGCGGGTGCCCGTGTCGTGATCGTGAATGGCCGTGCCGCAGCATGGATCGGCCGTGGTGATCGACAACTGGTCGTCGGCTTACCTGACGACGAGCCGGAGCGATCGCGCATCGGCCGCGCGATGGCGCGCGAGCTGGTGGCGCTCGCGCAGCGGGCGCCGGAGGGGCGGCGCGGCTGGCTCATCGAAGAGATCAACGGGCGCCCGGCGATCGAGGATGGCGCGAGCGCGTTCCTGCTCGAAGCCGGATTCGCCTCCACCGCGATGGGACTCCAGCTTCGCGTGCCGCGGCGGCCGCTGAGGCTCCAGGGCGACGACGAAGAGGGCGATGCCTGAGGGGGATTCGATATTTCGCGCGGCGCGGTCGCTGCACCGCGTCCTCGCCGGCCACGCCGTGACGCGGTTCGACACCGCGTATGCGCACCTCGATCGCGTCGACGTCGACACGCCGATCGTTGGCCGCACCGTCGAGAAGTGCGAGTCCGTGGGCAAGCATCTGCTGATTTGGTTCAGCGGCGATCTGATTCTCCGCACGCACATGCGCATGAACGGCTCGTGGCATCTGTATCGCCATGGCGAGCGATGGTGGCGCGGCGAGCAGATGATGCGCGTCCGCATCGACACCGCCGACTGGGTCGCGGTCGCGTTCAACGTGCCGGTGGCGGAGTTCGTGACGCCGAAGGATCTGGCGACGCGTGATCCCGTAGCGCAACTCGGTCCCGATCTGCTTGGAGACACATTCGATCGCGACGAGGCGATCCGCCGCATCGTCGCCAGCGGCCACCGCGCGATCGCGCAGACGCTGCTCGATCAGCGAATCGTCGCCGGTATCGGCAACGTCTACAAGTCCGAAGTGTTGTTCCTGTCGGGCGTGCATCCGGAGACGCCGTCGAGCGCGGTGCCGCTCCCGGTGCTCGAGCGCATGATGGACATCGCCCGCGGCCTGTTGCGCGACAACGTCACCGAAGGAACGTCACCGAGCATCCAGACCTATCGCAACCTCCGCCAGTGGAACCCCGCGAGCGAGCACGATGAGAGCCTGTGGGTCTACGGCCGCCGCGGCAAGCCGTGCCGCAAGTGCGGCACGCCGATTGAGATGAAGAAGATGGGGCTGGAGGCGCGGTCGACTTACTGGTGCCCACTGTGTCAACCGCCCAGTCGGCAGTCGACAGTCGACAGTTAAGAGTTTTCAGTCAACAGTTCGCAGTCCATCGGGCAGTCCGACAGTCCAGATGTTGACTGCAGACTGCACTGAACACTGATGACTGAAAACTCTTAACTGCCGACTCTCGACTGATGACTGTAATAGGATTATTTCAATGCCCAGCTACTCCTTTGACGTCACCTCCACCATCGAAATGCCGGAGGTCGACAACGCCGTCAACCAGGCCCGCAAGGAAATCGGCCAGCGCTTCGACTTCAAGGGCTCGGCCGCCGCGATCGATCTCGATCAGAAAGCCAACACGCTGACGCTGACTGCCGAGGACAACTTCAAGATCGAGTCGGTGTGGGACGTCCTGCAGACGCGTCTGATCAAGCGCAACGTCGCGGTGAAGAACCTGAAACGCGGCGACATCGAGGCGGCGGCCGGCAGCACGGTGAGGCAGGTGATCACGCTGCAGCAAGGCATTCCGATCGAAGCCGCAAAAGACATCGTCAAATACTTGAAGGATCAAAAGCTCAAGAAGGTGCAGGCGTCGATCCAGGGCGATCAGGTCCGCATCAGCTCGCCGTCCAAGGACGATCTTCAGGGCGCGATGCAGGCGCTTCGCGCCAAGGATTTCGGAGTCGCGCTGCAGTTTGGCAACTACCGCTAGGGCCGCCTTCGCGCGGACGCTTCGGCGGGCCAAGGGAACCGTCTCCCTCGAGCGCGCGCTCTCGAAGCTTGGGCTCGCGAGCCGCTCCGAAGCGCGTGCCTTGATTCTTCACGGGCGCGTCAGCGTCGACGGCCGGACCCTCACCAACCCATCGACGCGAATCGTTCCCGAGCGCGTGACGATCGCAATCGACGGCACCACGCCGCAACGCGCCACCGCCCCGCTGACGATCGTCCTGCACAAGCCTCGCGGCTACGTCACCACTCGATCCGATCCGGAAGGCCGCAAGACGATCTACGACCTGCTCGGCGATCTGCCGGAACGCGTCATTCCAGTCGGGCGCCTCGATCTGGCGACAAGCGGACTGCTGATCCTGACCAACGACACGCAATTTGGAAACTGGCTGACCGATCCCGCATCGGACATTCCGCGGGTCTATCTGGTCACCGTCAAGGGAGCCGTGACGGATGACGTCGCGACGCGGCTGATGAAGGGCGTCACCGTCGGAGGCGAACGCCTCGTCGCCGCTGATGCGTCAGTGAGGAAACGATCCACGCGTGAAAGCCACCTGACGATAACGCTGACCGAAGGAAAGAATCGCGAGATCCGACGCCTGCTCGACGCCGTCGATCATCCGGTCACGCAACTTCGGCGGGTGCAATTCGGCGGACTCGAGCTGGGCACGCTGGCGCCGGGCAAGTGGCGTCGCGTGTCCGCGGAAGAATTGCGCGCCGCCTTCCCCGACTACCCCTTCGACTCATCACGCACGCGCACGCGTGCGTGATTCGCTCAGGACGAGGTGAGGAGTCGCGCGCCAATCCCGAAGTAAAGCAGCAGCGTCACCACATCGGCGGCCGCAAGCACCACCGGTCCGGCCGCGATGCGCGGATCCGCCTTCGCGGTGCGAAGGATGGCGGGAATCGCCACGCCGAGCAGGCAGGCGATGATCATCGACAGCGAGATCGCCACAAAGATCGCGCTTGCGACCGGCATCTGCCGGCGCCAGGCGAACACCACCAGGCCGACCACGAGACCACAGCCGGTACCGAGTAACGTCGCGGTCCTGAATTCCTTCCACAATGCGCTGAACAGACGCGACCACACGATGGGACCGTCAGCCATGGCCTGCAACGTCAGCGTCAGCGCCTGCATGCTGACGCTCTCGCCGAGTGCCAGCACGATCGGAATGAACAGCGACAGCACGATGACTTCCTGCAGCAGGTGCTCGAACCGGCTGGCAATGAACGCCGCCAGCAATCCGCCGACGATGTTGCACAGCAACCACGGGAAGCGATCGCGAAACGCCAGCCAGGTCGAGCTCTGCGCGGTGCCGTGGACGCCGATCAGCTGGAAAATATCGTCATAGGTCTGTTTCGCCAGATCGATCACCTGGTCGGTGAACAGGCTGACGTCGACCACGCCTTTCAACTGGCCCGCGTCGTTGACGATGGGAAACGCCAGCAGCCGGCGCGTCGCGAAGTATTCACTGGCGATCAACACGGTCGCCCAATCCGGGATTGCGACGACGTTATGCTCCATGATGTCGCGGACGGTCTGCTCGGGCGGGGCGGCGACCAGCCGGCGCGCCGGCAGGACGCCGACCAGCTTTTCGTGATCGTCGACGACGTAGAAATAGTGAAGCGAGTTGGCATCCTTGAACGCGCGGATGCGATCGAGCGTTTGCGCGATGGTGTGATCGGGATGCAGAACCACTTGCGCCGGCGTGGCAAGCGGCAGGATCGGCTCGTGCAGTTGGGCGGCCGACAGGGGGGCGACGGACATGCCCTACACGATAGTTCGAAGCGCGACGCCGGTTAAAGGAAGAAGTCCGGCATCAGGTCGCCCTCGGTCGTGCCCGCCGCCCGGTAGCGCGAGAAATCGCTGACGCCCGCACTCCTCAGCACTTCGTCGTCCAGGAAGAAGCGGCCGGTCACCTTGCGGCTTGGCTGCGTGAGGATCCAGTGCGCCGCATCAGCCATGATTTGCGGACTGCGCGTCTTCATGCGCGCCTGCTGGCCCGCGATCAAGCGGATCGCCTCCGTATCAATCGCCGTCCGCGGCCACAGGGCGTTGACGGCGATGCCGAGCGGCCGGAACTCCTCCGCCATGCCGAGCGCGCAAAGCGACATGCCGTATTTCGCCATCGTGTACGCGACGTGCGGGCCGAACCAGCGCGGGCTGAGTGTCGAGTACAGCGGCGGCGAGATGTTGAGCACGTGCGGGTTCGAAGACTTCGCGAGGTGGGGCGCCGCCTTCTGGGTACAGAGGAACGTGCCGCGCGTGTTGATCTGATGCATCAGATCGAAACGCTTCATCGGCGTGTCCATCGTGCTGGTGAGGCTGATCGCCGAGGCATTGTTGACGAGGATGTCGATGCCGCCGAAACGCCCGACCGCCGCGGCGATCGCCGCTTCGACCTGGGCCTCGTCGCGAATGTCGGTCGCGACCGCGAGCGCCGTGCCGCCGGCCGCTTCGACATCAGCGGCCGCGCTGTGGATCGTGCCCGGCAACTTCGGATGCGGCGCGGTGGTCTTTGCGACGATGACGACGTTCGCGCCGTCCGCGGCCGCACGCATCGCGATCGCATGTCCGATCCCTCGAGATGCGCCGGTGATGAAGATCGTTCGCGCGCGTAAAGACATGGTCCACAGATTACACGGATTACACGGACTGTAGGAGCCGCGGCAGGCCCTACGGGCCTGGCAATGCGCCGAAGCGCGAGATCGAAAGAGACGGGCCTCATCACTCTTTCGATCTCGCGTTTCGACGCATTGCCCAGCGCCGGGCGAAGCCCGGCGCCGCGGCTCCTCGTGTCTCGGGTAGCGCGCGAGCTCAATCCGTAATCCGTGAAATCCGTGAAATCCGTGGATGGATATACTGGCGCTCGCATGAGCGCACAGGACGTTGTCTCGGATCTCCGGGAGCTCGCGAAACTCACGTCAACGAGCGACGGCGCGCAGCGCCTCGCGTGGGGACCGGTGTGGCGAGACGCCCGTCAGTGGTTCAACAGCAAGCTCGCGACACTCGGCGTCACGCCGGAGATCGATGCCGCCGGTAACAGCTGGGCGACGCTCAAGGGCGCATCCGATCGGACCGTGATCATCGGCAGTCACCTCGATTCGGTGCCGAACGGCGGTTGGCTGGATGGCGCGCTCGGCGTGATGGCGGGTCTCGAAGCGCTGCGGATGTTCTCGGGGAAGCAGCCGCCGGTCACGATCAAAGTCGTTGACTGGGCGGACGAGGAAGGTGCGAGATTCGGCCGCAGCCTGCTCGGCTCGTCGGCGGCGAGCGGCAGCCTCAAGGTCACCGAAGTCGAATCGCTCGCGGACAAGACCGGCGTCCGGCTCGTCGATGCCTTGCGGGAGAATCGCGTCGAGCTCTCACGGATGCATGAATCGCAGAAGTTCCTGAAAGCGATCAACGCGAAGGCCTATCTCGAGTTGCACATCGAACAAGGCCCGGTGCTGGAGTCGATGAAAAAATCAACCGGCGTCGTGCTCGGCACGTTCGGCGTCGAGCGGCATCTCTTGCGGTTCGTCGGTCAGGCCGCGCACTCGGGCTCGACGCCGATTCCGATGCGTCGTGACGCCTTCCTGGCCGCGGCAGAGAGCGCACTCGGCTGCCGCGAGATCGCCCGAAAGTACACGACCGCGACGTCACGGGTCGTCTGCACGGTTGGAACGGTGAAGGTGGAACCGGGAATCGTGACGGCCGTTCCCGGCGTGTGCGAGATCTCGCTCGATCAGCGCGCGCTCGACGCGCAGGTATTGGAGCAGATGCTCGCGGACGCGCGCGCGGTCTCTTCCAAAGCCGCGCGCGACAACAACGTCACCGTGGAGTGGAAACGCATCTGGAGCATCGAGCCGCGGCCGTTCGATCCCAGACTCATCGCCCTCTGCACCGATGCCGTGCGCGAAACGACTGGCGACGCTCCCCTGCTTCCCTCGGGTCCTCTGCATGACGCGGCAGAAATGGTTCCACACATGCCCGTCGTCATGATGTTCGCGTATTCATCGAATGGACTGTCGCACTGCAAGGAAGAGGACACGCCGCCGGATCATCTGCTCAAGACGATCGATGCGTTCTTGCTGCTGGTGCAGAAAACGGTTTACCTGGCGGATTAATCAAAAGAAAAAGGGCTGACTCCGAGGAGCCAGCCCTTCTTAATCTCACGGAAGATTGCCTAGCTATTCTACGTAGCTGTAACCGCAGTTCTCGCAGACCCACATGCGGCCCTGCTTATACATGTTGTAGGCGCACTGCGGGCAGACGCGGTATTCGCGGCCCTCGGCATCGACAAGCTTCTTGTCCTTGTCTTCTTCCTTCTTGCCGGTGTCGAACGGATCCTTGGGCTCTTCCTTCTTCTTCTCTTCCTTCTCTTCTTCGGGCTTCGGCTTTTGCTGTTCCTGCGCAAACGCCGGCAGGACGGCCACGCCAATCGCCGCGGCGAACATCACGGATCCGCGAAGGAAACTCCGACGATCGAGGCTCGAACCCTGCAAATTCTCGAACATTGGATGAGGACTCCTGCCGTCAATTATAACGTGCCGTACAAAAAAACCCGGGTGGGGACATAGCGGCTCACTGACAACGCCCCACCCGGTGCTTCCCCTCTGTCGTTGTGAGCAAAATATACGACAGGCCCCAATTACAGGGTTGTAATTTCTTGTATTCGTTTGACTTAAGCCGCAGAAGGCACGGACGGCACAGACAAGAAACGCCTATTCGAGCATCACCGGCGCGGTGCGTTCCTCGTCGATCACCGCGAGCTCGGGGTGCCTATGGAAGAGGCGGGCACACGCATTCCACCGCAACAGTGCGTCTTCATTGTCGGCAGGCTTCACCGCATCGGCACGCTCGAAGGAACGCATCGCTTCGCGCAGCAGATCGCCCGCCGGCAAGGCTCGACCGGGGCCGCCTCGCGTCAACAACGCGCGCGCGCGACGCTCGGCGACGAGGCCGGCGAAGTAGGCGCGCTCGTATTCCGACGGCAGCCGCGCCACCAGCTCCTGGGCGCGGCTTACTGCGTGTGGGTCCTGATTCCGAAACGTGTCGGTCAGCGCAAGGATGAGGACGCGGACCGCCTCGAAATTGTCCGGGTCGGCGCCCAACACGTCCTCGCAGATGCTTTGCGCTTCCTCGGGCTCGTTGAGCAGGCGATACCGCTCCGCCTTGGCCAGCGCGCCAGGAATTGCCGCCGTTGATAACCGTTTGAGTTCGAACATCGTCAAAAGCCAGGGTGCACGGGGTGCACGGGGTGCTCAGGGTGCACAGGGTGCTGGAGGCGGATTATGTCATGGCTGCAGGATGTGAGATACGCGGCGCGGTCGCTACGGAAAAGCCCGGGATTCACCTTCGTCGCCGCCATCACGCTGGCGCTGGGCGTCGGCGCCAACGCCGCCATCTTCAGCGTCGTCAACACCGTGATGCTACGGCCGCTGCCGTTTGCCGATCCCGACGGCCTCATCCGGATCTGGGAGAGCAACGTCGAGCGCGGCTGGCCAACGTTTGCGACCTCCCATCCCAACTTCCTCGACTCCCGCGCGCAAGCGAAGAGCGTGCAGTCAATGGCGGCGACTCAAAACGCCGGGTTCACGCTGACGCCTGCCAACGGTGACGCCGAAGTGATTCAAGGCATGAACGTCACGGCGACCTTTCTGCCGACACTGCGCGTCACGCCGGCGCTGGGCCGCAACTTCACTGCCGAAGAGGATCGTTTCGGCGGGAACACGCGGGTGGTCGTGATGAGCGACGGCCTGTGGAAACGCGCGTTTGGTTCCGACCCGAGCGTGATCGGGCGATCGATCACCTTGAACTCGCAACCCTACACGGTGATTGGTGTGCTGCCGTCCACCTTTCAATGGGGCACGAATACCGATCTGCTCTCACCGCTCGCTCCAAATCCGGCGAGGGATCGAGGCGATCATCGCCTCTCGGTGATCGGCCGGCTCGCCGACGGCTACTCGATCGAGCAGGCCACCACTGAGCTCGAGACGATCGCCTCTCAGCTGGCGCAGCAATATCCGGAGTCCAACAAGGGCTGGAGCGTTGTGACCCGGAGCTTTTACGACTGGCTGATTCCAGACACCACTCGCCGATCACTACTCGTTCTCCTCGGCGCGGTGGGTCTCGTGCTCCTCATCGCCTGCGGCAACGTCGTCAACCTGCTGCTGGCACGCGGCGCCAGCCGCCAGAAGGAGCTGTCGATTCGCGCGGCCATGGGCGCATCGCGATCGAGGGTCGCGCGTCAGCTGCTGTTTGAATCGGCGCTGATCGCCGTCCTCGCCGCCGCCCTCGGCATCGGCCTCGCCTTCGGCGCCATGCAATTGCTGATCGCGCTCGGACCCGCATCGGTGCCGCGGCTCGACGAGCTGTCGATCGATCTGCGCGTCGTCCTGTTCGCGATCGGCATGGCGCTGTCGACGATGGTGTTGTTTGGATTGGTACCGGCCATTCAGTCGACGCGTCACGATCCTCAGCAGGCGCTCCATGCCGATTCACGAGGCGCCACATCGGGCGCGGGCCGGCGGCGCCTCCGTTCAGCGTTGACGATCGCGGAGGTGGCGCTGTCGGTCGCGCTGCTGATCGGCGCGGGCTTGCTGATTCGCAGCTTCGAGCGCCTGCAGCAGGTCGAGCCCGGCTTCTCGAAATCGGGCCTGATGACGGCGCGAGTGGGACTGCCGGCGACGGTCTACCCGACCGGCGCGTCACGGCGCGCGTTTTACGATCGCTTCCTCACCGATCTGCGCGGACGTCCGGGCATCGAGGCCGCCGCCATTGCCAGCGGGCCACCACTCAGCGGCGACTTCACCGGGGGCGACGTCAAGCTCCCCGCGCAATCGAACGAAGAGGCCGCCTCGACGGCGTGGCGGATCGCCGGCCCCGGCTACTTCGCGGCGCTCGGCATCCCGCTGCGCGGGCGCGAATTCAGCATGCAAGACGCGGCCGACACACCGCCGGTGGCGATCATCAGCGCCACGATCGCGGCCAGGTACTTCCCCAATGAAGATCCGCTTGGCCGCCCGATCATCATGCGCAGCTTCGGCGACAAGCCGCTCACGATCGTCGGAGTCGCCGGCGACGTGAGGATGTTCGGCCTCGAAGCCGATACGGGCATGGTGTTCTACGGCTCGTCGACGCAGCTTACCGGCTGGAACCCGATGAGCCTGGTGTGGCGGTCGCGTGCACCGTCGATCGACACGGTACGCGCGTCACTGCGCGCGATCGATCCGAACGTGCCGCTCTCGGCGATCAGTTCGATGGATACGCTGTTCGAGAATTCCTTGGGCCCGCGCCGATTCAACCTGTATCTGTTGACGGCGTTCGCGGGTGTGGCGCTGGCGCTGGCGGTAATCGGACTGTTCGGCGTGATGGCGTACCTGGTGTCGCAACGCACGCGCGAGATCGGCGTGCGACTCGCACTTGGCGCGACCCGCGGCGACGTGTTCCGCCAGATCCTCACCAGCGGCTTATCGCTCGCGGTGGCCGGAGCCGCGATCGGCGTCGGTGGCGCCTATTGGCTCACGCGCGTGATGGAATCGCTGCTGTTTTCGGTGTCGCGAACCGACCCCGCCACATTCATCGCGGTACCGATTGCGTTGATATCGGTTGCAGCGCTTGCGTGTTACTTGCCCGCGCGGCGAGCGATGAAGGTCGATCCGGTTAATGCGCTTCGCGCCGACTGAAATCGTCAGCCCGTCACCATCCGCAGTAATCGAGTGATGGGGTCGTAGAATCGGTCCACGACCCTCTCCTTCAAGGGAATGATGGCGTTATCCGTGATGTGAATGTGCTCCGGGCAGACCTTGGTGCAGCACTTGGTGATGTTGCAGTAGCCGATGTTGTTCTTGTCCTTCAGGTCGGCCAGCCGATCGTCGGTGTCGAGCGGGTGCATCTCGAGCGCCGCTGAATAGACGAAGAAGCGCGGCCCGATGAACTCCTCGTGCTTGTCGTGATCGCGCAGCACGTGGCAGACGTCCTGGCACAGGAAGCACTCGATGCACTTGCGGAACTCCTGCACGCGATCGATGTCGCGCTGCTGCATCCGCCATGTGCCGTCGGGCGCATCGGGCGTGCGCGGCTTGAATTTCTTCAGGCCCTTCTTGACGCGGAAGTTCCACGACACGTCGGTGACGAGGTCCTTGATCAGCGGGAAGGCCCGCATCGGCTCGACCTTCACCGGCCGCGTCAGGTCGATCGAGTTGAGGCGGCTCATGCACATCAGGCGCGGCTTGCCGTTAATCTCCGCCGAGCACGACCCGCACTTGCCGGCCTTGCAGTTCCACCGGCACGCCAGGTCGGGCGCCTGCTCGGCCTGGATCTTGTGGACGGCGTCGAGCACGACCATGCCCTCCGAGATCTCGGTCGTGTAGTCCTTGAACGCGCCGGCGCCGCCGGGCTCGCTTCTCCAGATCCTGAAGGTGGCCTGGCTCACTGCTTTTGCTCCTCGATGATCTGCTTCAATTCCGGCGGCAGCGCCTTCAGGGGCACTCGCGACACTTGCACGCGGCCGTTCACCAGCTGCGTGGCGATGTTAAAGGTGCCGAACTCGGCAGCTTTCTCCGGGTAGTCGTCCCGGAAAT
>Ga0137455_1000242_pt1 | contig 13837 bp, 10 predicted proteins | sample EasRivERMGT600_2_FD_102334 | JGI IMG/M metagenome (GOLD analysis project Ga0137455, IMG submission 102334) | Soil microbial communities from meander-bound floodplain in the East River, Colorado, USA - East River MetaG ERMGT600_2 | ecosystem: Environmental > Terrestrial > Soil > Floodplain ... | reverse complement strand
GGCGGCTTCAGCGGCAACGCGACCACCAACATCGCCGGCGTCTACACCATCACCGGGGTGCCGCCCAACGCCACCAACATCGTGCTGACGCCGACGCTGGCGGGGCACACGATGAGTCCGCTGACCCGCACCGTGGCCGGCCCGGTGACCGCAGACGTCACCGGCCAGGACTTCACCAGCACGGCCAACAGCGGGTTCCTGCTCACCGTCACCGGCACCAACGGCAGCGTGACCAAGAACCCGGACCAGCCGCAGTACACGTCCGGGACGCCGGTCACCCTGACGCCCATCCCCAATGTCGGCTTCACCTTCATGAGCTGGAGCGGAGACGTGCCGGTCGGCGACGAGACCGACAACCCCTTGCAGGTCACGATGGATCAGGACCGGACCATCCACGCGACCTTCATGTCTCAGGGCGCGACCGCCTTCGACGACTTCAACCGGGCCAACGAGACCCCGCTGACCGTGGGCGGGAACTGGACCCAGCCGTTCGGCGGCGGCAGCGCCAACCTGGCCACCAATCAGGTCGCCGGCAACACCGGGGAGGCGCTCTACTACTGGACCGGCGCCGGCGCGTTCAACAACGCGCGCCAGTACGCCAAGGCCAGGGTGGTGAACCCGGGCGGCCAGGTCGGCGTCGTGTTGCTGGGTGGTGCCGGCCAGGCTCTGGTGGTGTCGTGGAATGCGGGTCGGGTCTTCATCTACTGGTACCTGGCCGGCGGATATCAGAGCGAGCTGGCCAACGTGGCCTCGGTCATTCAGGCCGGTGACATCCTCGAGGGCGTGCTCGACAACGGGACGATCACCGCCAAGGTCAACGGCGCGGTGGTCACGAGCATCGCCAACTCGACGAGCCTGACCGCCGGGAAGCCCGGCTTCGAGACCTTCCAATCCGGCGCGATCCTCGATGACTGGGAAGCCGGCCTGCCGGCGTCGTTCTCGATCAGCGGCACGATCACGGAGAACGCGGCGGGGCTCTCCGGCGTGCTGGTGACCGCCAGTGGCGGCTTCAGCGGCAACGCGACCACCAACATCGCCGGCGTCTACACCATCACCGGGGTGGCGCCCAATGCCACCAACATCGTGCTGACGCCGACGCTGTCCGGACACACGATGAGTCCGCTGACCCGCACCGTCGCCGGGCCGGTGACGGCCAACGTCACCGGCGAGGACTTCACCAGCACCCTCAACAGCGGGTTCGTCCTCTCCGTCACCGCCACCAACGGCACGGTGACCAAGGACCCGGACCAGGCGCAGTACACCTCCGGGACGCTGGTCACCCTGACCCCGACTCCCAACGTCGGCTACACCTTCGGGGGCTGGAGCGGAGACGTGCCGGTCGGCGACGAGACCGACAACCCCTTGCAGGTCACGATGAATCAGGACCGGACGATCCACGCGACGTTCGTGACCCCGGACGTCGTGGCCTGGGACACCTTCAACCGGGCCAACGAGACGCCGCTGGCGGTGGGTGGAAACTGGACCCAGTCGTTCGGCGGCGGCAGCGCCAACCTGGCCAGCAATCGAGTCGCCGGCAACACCGGCGAGGCGCTCTACTACTGGACCGGCAGCGGCACGTTCAGCAACACCCGGCAGTACTCGCGGGTGAAGGTGACCCAGGCGACCGGCCAGGTCGGCCTCGTGCTGCTGGGCGGGAGCGGGCAGGCGATCGTCGTCGCCTGGAACGCCGGGACCCTGTTCTTCTACTGGTACACGGGCGCAACCTATCAGGGCAACCTGACGACGGTGTCGTCGACGCTCCAGAACGGCGACGTCGTCGAGGCGCTGCTCGAAAACGGCGTCATCTACGCCAAGATCAACAACACCATCGTCGGCAGCGTGGCCAACACGACGACCCTGACCGCCGGGAAGCCCGGCTTCGAGACCTTCCAGGCGGGCGCGATCCTCGACGACTGGGAGGCCGGTCCGCCGGTCGCGCTCAACATCGTCGCGACCGCGGGCACCGGCGGGTCGATCACCCCGCTCGGCGCGGTGTCGGTGCCTTTCGGCACGGACCAGGGATTCGCGATCACGCCCGCCGCCGGCTACGCCACCACCAACGTGGTGGTGGACGGCAACTCGATCGGCGCGGTCGCCAACTACACCTTCACCAACGTGCAGCAGGCCCACACCATCTCGGCGTCGTTCGCCCCGACCGAGCTGGTCGCGGCGGCGCCGGCGCCCGCGAGCGCGATCACCCTGGTGACTCCGTGCGTGAGCGTCCCGGTGGTGTTCACCCGCACGATCACCACCCCGCTGAGGGGCTACAGCGTCACGCTCCAGCTGAGCTCCAACCTGTCGCTGTGCGGCGCGCAGATCGCCTCGGGCGGATACGCGCTGGCGCCGACCAATCTGCTGGTGACGCCGCTGGGCGGGAACCGCTGGACGGTGGACGAGGCGACGCTGGGCGAGCCCTGCGGCGCGACCGGGAACGGGACGCTGTTCACGGTCCACGTGACCAGCTCCGATCTCAACGGCACCGGGACCATCACGGTGGAGTCGGTGAAGGCCCGCGACTGCGTCAACGACACCATCCTGGCCTTCGCCGGGACGCCCGCGACGATCAACATCGACCGCGAGGGCCCCGCGCAGACGTCGAATCTGGTCGCGACCCAGGTCACGACCGGCAACTACATTCCGCCGCCCGACCCGTCCCACTCGACGACGCCGGTGACGCTGAGCTTCACGGTGCCGCCGGAGGCGGTGAGCGTCGAGGTCTACCGGCGGCCGTTCGGCGGCTACCCGCAATACGACGAGAACGGCGGAGCGGAGCCGACGACGCCGGCGATCCTGCCCGCCCCGGGCTGGACGCTGACCGGCGTCACCGCGACCGGGCAGAGCGACGAGCCGACCACGCGCGACTACTGGTACTACGCGCTCGTCACCCGTGACGCGCTCGGCAACCCGTCGGTGGTCTCGAACCTCACCGGCGGCACGCTCAACTACTACCTCGGCGACGTCAGCAACGGGTTGGCGATGTGCGCCGGCGACGATCGCGTCGACACGGCGGACCTGAGCCTGCTCGGCGCCAACTATGGGACCACGATCGCGGTCAACGGCCCGGCCGAGTGCATCGACTTCGGTCCGACGAGCGATCACTCGCTGAGCGGGCGGCCGCTGACCGACAACCGGATCGATTTCGAGGACTTCGTGATCCTAGCGCTGGGCTACGGCACGTTCACCGGCCCGCAAGCTCGGATGGCCCCGGTGGCGTCCCGCGAGGGCGCGCCGCGAGTGACCTCGGTGGATCGCTTGAATCTCGCGGCCCCGTCGCAGGTCGTGGCGGGATCGGACTTCGAGGCCCGCGTCCAGCTTCGGGCCGGCGGCTCGCTCCACGCGCTGTCGGTGGCGCTCGAATGGAACGGCTCCGTGGCCGAGCCGACGAGCATCCGCTCGGGCGGTCTCTTCGAGAATGCTGGAGGCGTGACCTTCGCCGCCGGTCGGGCGGCGCTGGACGGCGCTTTGCTCGGTGCCGCGCGTGGTCTCGAGAGCGAAGGCGACTTCGCGATCGTGACCTTCCGCACGATCGCCGACGGGGATCCCCAGGTTCGCCTGGCGGAGGCGATGGGCCGCGATCGCGACAACCGGTCGGTTTCCTTCGACCAGCCGGTCGACGCGCCCACGGCCGCCGCGCCGAGCGAGACCAGGCTGATGGCCGCGGTGCCGGGACCCTTCCGGACGAGGACGACGATCGGCTACACCCTTGCCGCCGATTCCGGAGTCGAGCTGGTCGTGTTCGGCATCGACGGCCGGCGGGTCCGCACGCTGCAGCGCGGCGCGCAGACCGCCGGGATCCACCGCATCACGTGGGATGGCACCGACGAGAGCGGGCGCTCCGTCGCCGCCGGCGTCTACTACACGCGCCTGGTCGTCGGATCGCAGCGCTTCTCGCAGCCGCTGATCAAGCTCGCACGCTGAGGCGGGGGAAGGGCTGCTTCAGCTCTTCTCGTCGATGATCACCGGATCGTTCTGCTCCGGCAGGTGCGGCTTGCCTTCGAAGTCGATCTGGTGCCCGGACCGGCTGGCCTTGGTCTCGAGGTAGAAGCGGTTCCACTCGGTGGCCGGGATCACGTGCGGAATCCGGCCGCTCACCCTGGTGCCGAGCTTCTCCAGCTCCTGGATCTTGCGGGGGTTGTTGGTCATCAGGCGGATGGAGCCGACGTTCAGGCTCGCCAGCATGTGGGCGGCGACCTCGTAGTCGCGCTCGTCGTCGCGGAATCCCAACGCCACGTTGGCATCGACGGTGTCGAGCCCCTGGTCCTGGAGCGCGTAGGCCCGCACCTTGTTGATCAGCCCGATGCCCCGGCCCTCCTGCCGCATGTAGAGGACCAGTCCGCGCTCCATCGCGCCGATCTTCCGCATCGCGACCTCGAGCTGATCCCGGCAGTCGCAGCGCAGCGATCCCATCACGTCGCCGGTGAGGCACTCCGAATGAAGCCGGGTGGGAACGTCCTCGCCCCCCATCACGTCGCCGTGAACCATGGCGATGTGCTCCTTGCGGTCGCGATTGTTGAGGAAGGCCACGATCTGGAAGCCGCCGAACCGGCTCGGCAGGTCGGCCACCGCCTCGACCTTGACGCAGATGCGGTGCGGGCCCATGCCGTCACAGTCGTGGTCCCGGTCGCGCTCGACCAGCCGCTCGAGCGCATCGACGCGGGGGAAGCCGTCGCAGGGCTGAGTCATGCCATCACCCTAGCATGCTCGGGGTAGCCGCCCGAAGCGCGGTGGCCGCGGTCCGCTCCTAGCGCACGAGCACGAGTCGGCGCACCGGTGTCTCCACGCGGCCGTCCACGAGCAGGCGCGCGAAGTAGACGCCGCTGCGGGCCGGACGTCCCGACGACGTGAGCCCGGTCCACTCCAGCGTGAACGCCCCGGATGCCCGACTCTCGTCGAGCAGACAGCTCACGAGCCGCCCCTCGAGGTCCACGATCTCGACCCGCGCGCGGGCGGGGCGGGCCAGCTCGACCCCGATCCCGGTGCTCGCCGTGAACGGGTTCGGGGCCGGGGCGGCCAGGCGCGTGCGCAGCGGACGACCGCCGCCGACGTCGGTCGCGCCGGTGACGCTCGCGGTCAATGCGTCGGGTCCGTAATCGAGCGCCCACTGGAGCCCCGCGGGAAGCGGTGGCAGCGAGAGGTCCGTGAACTCGCCGGAACGCGCTGCGTGCAGGACGAGCGTGAAGATATGACCCGCCGCAGGCACGTAGGGTGCGACGAGCCGCAGCTCGAGGCGCCCGGCGAGCTGGGCCGGGCCGGCGAGGTCGAGCCGGGCGTTGTCGTCGTTCGCGGCCAGGTCCAGTCGCAGCGTCGAGCCGGGAGCGAAGGTCGCGGCCGGCGCCGCCAGCGAGGCCGCGGCGGCGCCCGCCGCCGAGGGATCGAGGATCCCTCCAGCTTCGACGAGGATCGGGCCGCCCACGCTGCCGTCGCCGGCGAGCACGCCGCCGCTCGCCACCGTGACCGCGCCGGGGATCGCGTGCCCAATCGCGTTGTCGGCGCGAAGCACGCCGGCGCCGGCGACCGTGGCGCCCGCGTATGCGTTGGCCGCCGTCAGTCGGAGAATGCCGTCGCCCACCTTGGTGAGGCCACCGGCGCCGCCCACGGCCCCCGAGATCGTGAGCCCGGGGCCGCCGGACGCGGCCCCGACCGCGGCGTCGCTCTCGAGCACCACCGCCCCCGACCATTCGTTCGAGCCCTCGCGCGAACGCAGAGCACCCGTTCCGGCCACTCCGGCGCCGTTCAGGCGCAGCGTCTCGGCCGGAATGAGGAACGGACTCTGCAGCTCGAGCGTGGCGCCGGCGAGCACGACCGTGGGATCACCCGGGCCGGCCGCGCCGAGCGCTTCGGGGCGCGAGATCAGGACCACGCCCTCCTCGATCTGGAGCGCGCGCGCGAAGGTGTTGAGGCCGGTCAGGATGAGATGCCCCGGCCCGACCTTGCGGATGGCTGGCGCCGGTCCGGGCAGGCTTCCCGGGTTCGCGATCGAAGCGAGGATGGTGATCTCCTCCATGGTGGAGAAGCTGTCGGCGATGCGAATGACCCGCGTGCCACCGGGCGAATCGAGGTCCAGTGTGCCGCTGATCAGCGTCTCGCTCGTGCCGTCGGTCGCGTCGTAGACGATCCAGTCGCCCTGAGTGGCGATGCGGATCGGCAGTCCGGTGACGCTCGCGGATGCGCCCAGCAGGCCGCCGAGCACCAGGCCGTCGAGCGCCGCGTCGCCGGGGCCCAGCACGTTGCCGGTCCCGCCCAGATCGAGGAGTCCCATCCGGACCGCGACCGTGCCCGGCGGGATGGCGTGGGGTCCCTGCGCGATGAGCAGGCCGAACGTCACCGTCGTCCCTCCGGAGAACGTGTTGTCGCCCGAGAGTCGCAGCGGTCCGGCGCCCTCCTTCACCAGACGGCCCGTGCCGGAGATGTCGCCCTGCAGGCTGGTGCCGAGGAAGCCCTCGGGCGTGAGCGTGAGTGTGTGGGCGCCGAGGCTCACCGCGCCGGTCGCCACCAGCGCCGCCGCCGATGCGTTGGACCAATCGTTGTCGGAGAGCAGGAGGACGTCGTTCGCGACCCGATGCTCGAGCCCGAACAGCGACGGCTGACGGAGCGCGATCCCCTGATGCAGGGAAAGCGACGCGCCGGAGATCGCATAGGCCTGATCGCCTGCGATCTCCAGGCTGGCGATGTCCCAGGCCAGGTCGGCCACGGGGTCGTGCCGGGCCGACGGAGCGAGGTCGCCGAACACGAGGATGGCGGTGCCGTCGTTCGCCGGTGCGGTGAGGAGATCCCAGTTCTGCGCGCGGCTCCACGCGGAGCTGGTGGGATCGAGGCCCGTCCAGCGCCAGGTGGCGGCCCACGTCGAGGTCGCCGCGATCGGGCTCGTGACGAGAACGAGCGCGATGAATCGCACCACGGACGCGCACAATCGCATGGATGCCTCCACCGGGACGGCCGCCGAATCCGCATCCATTGTAGGATCGATCACCCCGATGGCGAGAGGGCAAAGCTGTCACGTGACACCAAACCCGATGACGATCGCGGTCACACGGCCGGTCAGCCGTTCGTTCGAGCAGTGTGAGCTCACCCATCTCGGGCGGGAGCCGCTCGATGTCTCGCGGGCCACCGAGCAGCATGCGGCGTACGAGCGCCTGCTGCGCCGGCTGGGCGCCACGATCGTGCGGGTTCCGGCCGCGCACGAGTCGCCGGATGCGGTCTTCGTCGAGGACACGGCGGTCGTGCTCGACGAGATCGCCGTCATCACCCGCCCCGGGGCGGATTCGCGCCGGACCGAGCCCGCAGCCGTCGCCGCGGCGCTAACGGCCTATCGGCCCCTGCGCTCGATGAGCGGCCCGGCGACCCTCGACGGGGGCGACGTGCTGCGGATCGGTCGGACTCTCTACGTGGGCCGGTCGGGTCGCACGAACGAGCACGGTATCGAGCAGCTGCGGCGCTTCGCGGAGCCATTCGGGTACAACGTGGTTCCCGTGGAGTTCTCGGGATGCCTGCATCTCAAGAGCGCCGCGACCGCCGTGGGGGACGTGCTGCTGCTCCTGAATCCGGCCTGGGTCTCCGCCGCGGCGTTCCCCGGCTGCGAGGCGATGTCCGTCGACGACCGCGAGCCCCACGCGGCCAACGCGCTCCGGGTCGCGGGGTCGGTCGTGTATCCGTCGCAGCACCCGCGGACCCGTGACCGCATCGTCGCTCGCGGTCTTCGCGTCGAGGAGACCGACTGCAGCGAACTCGCGAAGGCCGAAGGCGCGGTGACCTGCTGCAGCTTGATCTTCGACGCGAGCTGAAATCGGAGCCTCGGGTCCGGTCGGTTGGGTTGCCACGCCCGGCGCGAGTGCTACTCTCGCCCTGCCGGCCGCGTGCGCAGCAGAATCGACCAGGAGGTTCCCATGAAGCGGTTCCACGTCGCAGCCGCAGTGCTCGCGCTCGCCACCATGCAGCCGGCGATCGCCGACGCGAAGATGAAGATCTACGCGATGCTGGCCTACGTCTCGCCCCTGGCCGAAAGCGATCAGACCATCGGCGGGGTCACGGACGCGGTCAAGGCCTCCTCCGAGTTTGGCTACAACTTCGGGCTCGAGTTCCGAACCGGCTCACTGATCGGCATCGAGCTCGACTACCTGTACGCGCAGGAGGACATCGAGCACGACACGGCGGGGCTCCTCGGCGAGACCACGTTCCAGCCGATTTCCGGCACCATCAACTTCCACGTGCCGCTCGGCGTCATCGATCTGTACGGAGGGCCCACCGCCGCGTACGTGAACTGGGGCGACCTGGAGGTCTCGGGCGCGGGCAGCCAGCTTCCGTCCGGAGGGGGCAGCATCGAGATCGAATCGGACTTCGCGTTCGGCGTCTCCGCCGGCGCCGATCTGGCCATCGGTCCGCGCTTCGCAGCCACCGGAGGTCTCCGGTGGCTGAGCGTCGAGGCGGAGGCCGAGGGGGGCGATGCGACGGCCGTGGATCCATTGTTCGCGCGGATCGGAATCGCCCTTCTGTTCTGAGCTCATTCGTGCGCGAGCGCGGCGATCGGCGCCAGTCGGGCGGCCCCACGCGCCGGATAGGTGCCGAACGCCAGTCCGACCGCCGACGACGACAGCCTGGCGACGGGCACCGAGCCGGGCGAGACGGCTAGTCTCACGGAGTATCACGGACCATTCGTACGAGGATCCGCACTCAGGAGGAGGAGCCGTGGCTGAGACACCGTCGACCATGCTGCCGCTCGGGACCGCGATGCCGGAGTTCTCCCTGACCGACGCCACGACCGGACGAGTCATCAGCGACCGCGACGCCGCCGGGTCGAAGGGAACCCTGGTCATGTTCATCTGCAACCACTGCCCCTTCGTCAAGCACGTCATGCCCGAGCTGGATCGGATCGCGGCGGAGTACGGACCGCGCGGGGTCGGCATGGTCGCCATCAACTCCAACGATCTCGAGGCATACCCTCAGGACGGTCCCGGCCCCATGCGCGAGCTGGCGGTCACGCGGGGATGGACGTTCCCGTTCCTCTTCGATCGCGACCAGAGCGTGGCCCGGGCCCACCGTGCGGCCTGCACGCCCGACTTCTTCGTCTTCGACGCCCAGCGCCGCCTGGCCTATCGCGGCCGGCTCGACGAGAGCCGGCCAGGCTCGGACAAACCGCTGACCGGGCGCGATCTCCGCGCCGCCCTCGACGCCATCCTGGCCGGGAGACCACCCGACCCGGATCAGCGGCCGAGCATCGGATGCTCGATCAAGTGGACGGCTACTTCAGCCCCTTGAGCGCGAGCTGGAGCTTCTCGAACGAGGCCGGCTCGCGGGCGTTGTAGGCCATGTCCGCGTACGCGATCTTGCCCTGTTTGTCGACGACGAAGACCGTGCGCCGGTTGTAGCCGTTGGCCTCGTTGAAGCTCGCGTAGCGCCTCGCGACGGCGTGGTCGTGGTCCGCCGCGAGCGCGAAGGGCAGATCGTGGTGCTTCGCCCATTCGTGGTGGGAGTACACGTAGTCGCCGCTGATCCCGATGACCTCGGCGTTCACCGCCCCCATCGACGCGAAGTTGTCGCGGATGGTGCAGACCTCCTTCGTGCAGCCGCCGCTCCAGTCGGCGGGATAGAAGGCCAGCACGACGTTGCGCTTGCCGGCGAACGACGACAGCGTGACCGGATCCTTCGCGACCGAGTCTCGCGTCGCGTATGGGAGTGTGAAGTCGGGCGCGGCGTCCCCGACCTTCAGCGCAGCGGTGTCGGCGGAGCCGACGCCGGCGGGGATCATGGCGAGCAGAGCAATCATGAGCTGTTTCATCCTCTCTCCAGACGGCGCAGCGGGGCGGAGCGGACCAGACTCGAGCCATGAAGGCTAGGTCCTCCGAATCCCCGCGCGCAAGCCGGAGTGTGCCGTCATGCCGGATCGTCGCCGGCAGCCACCACCCGCTGATCCGCCATGGCGCCCGTTCGTCCGGCGGGCCGCCCGCTGCTCCCAATCTCCCAACCCGGGGCTGCTTCCGCGCGTTGAATAGGTCGGACCTCAACCCCAAGGAGGACGGTCATGAACCTGTTTCAGCGCAGCAGAATCGCCCCGATGACTTCGTTGCTGGCCCTCGCCGTGGTCGTGTCCCTTCCGGTCTCGGCGCCGACCCGGGCGCTCGCGGCCCCGGCCACCCGGTACGAGACCCCCGTCCTGCGGGTCGACGTGACCGGGAAGGGGCGCCCGATGGTGCTCATCCCAGGACTCACCTGCTCGGGCGACGTCTGGCGTGAGACGGTGGCCCGCTACGCCGACCGCTACGAGTGCCACGCCGTGACCCTCGGAGGCTTCGCGGGACGCCCGCGCTTCGAGGGCCCGTTCCTCGACACCGCCCGCGACTCGCTGCTCGCTTACCTGCGTGAGCGCAAGCTCAACCGCCCGGTGATCGTCGGCCATTCGCTGGGTGGCGTACTCGCCCTCGAGCTGGCCGCCGCGGCGCCGGATGCGATCGGTCCGCTGGTGATCGTCGACGCGCTGCCGTTCCTCGGCGGCGCCGCCGACAGCACGGCCACCGCCGAGTCCGCGCGCAAGGCGATGGAGCCGATGTGGAGGATGATGCGGGGTCAGACCCAGGAGGCCTACGCCGCCTACCAGCGGCAGGCGCCCTACTTGAAGAGCATGGTGGCGCCCGGTCCCAACGTCGACCGGGTGGTCGAGTGGGCCGTGACCTCGGACCGGATCGCGGTGGCCGACGCGATGTTCGACGTCAGCTCGCGCGACCTGCGCGACAAGCTCCCGAGCCTGCGCTCGCCGGTGCTGGTGCTCGGCTCGTGGTACGGCATGAAGGCCTTCTCGACGCGCGAAGCGGTCGAGGCTACGTTCCGCAGGCAGTTCGCCCGGACGCCGCGTTGGACCCTGGCGATCGCGGATACTGCCCGACACTTCATCATGCTCGATGCCCCCGAGTGGACCTGGACCCAGATGGACGCGCACCTCGGCGCCGCCGGCTCGAGCGCGCGTCGGAACGAAAGCGGGCGATGAGCGTCCTTCGCACCGAATGAACACCGTGCCGCGCCCCGGCCGCGCCTACCTGATTTGCCAGGTGGCCGGCTGGGGCGCCTTCGGTCTGATCGGCGTGGGCATGTCCTACGCGTTCGGCTACGCCAGCCCGCGGATGAACGCGACCACGCTGCTGGGCGTCGTGGTCGGCGGCCTCGCCTCCCACCTGTGGCGCGGCGTCATCCTGAGCCGCGGCTGGCTCTCGCTGGACTTCGGCCGCCTGCTGCCGCGCCTGGTCGCGGGCGTGCTGGCCGCCGCGCTCGTCACCGAGCTCGGCGTCTGGATGGTGGGCCTCCACGTCACCCGCGCCTACACCTGGCAGGGCAGCACCGCCGGCATCATGTTCGCGACCACCTTCAACTGGATCTTCACCCACTTCCTGTGGACCGCGATCTACGTCGGCAGCCACTGGTTCACGCGCTGGCGCGACAGCGAGATCCAGCGCCTGCGGCTCGAGGTGCTGGCGCGCGACGCCCAGCTCGACGCGCTCAGCGCCCAGCTCCAGCCCCACTTCCTGTTCAACGCCATGAACGTGCTGCGCGCACTCATCCCCGAGAACCCGGCGCGGGCGCGCGACCTGGTCACCGAGCTGTCGGACCTGATGCGCTACGCGCTGCAGGCCGGGCGCCGCGAGCGGGTGAAGCTCGACGAGGAGCTGACCGCGGTCGAGAGCTACCTGCGGATCGAGTCGGCACGCTTCGAGGAGCGCCTGCGCTGGCAGATCGAGACCGATGCCAACGTGCGCGACCTGCTGCTGCCGCCGATGCTGCTGCAGATGCTGGTCGAGAACGCGGTCAAGCACGGGATCGCGGCGAGTGACTCGGGAGGCGAGGTGGTCGTGAGCGCCCGGCACGCCGACGGCGCGGTGCGGCTGCGGGTCACCAATCCCGGGCGGCTCGGCGGTGCGGGCGGCACCCGCATCGGGCTCGCCAACGCCCAGGAGCGCCTGCGCCTGCTCTACGGCGAACGGGCGGCGCTGCGGCTCGCCGCCGAGAACGGCGTCGTGACAGCGGAGGTCACGCTGCCGGCGGAGCGGACGTCGTGAAGGCCCTGATCGTCGACGACGAGCCGATCGCCCGCCGCGAGCTGCGCCGGCTGCTCGGGCCGCACGCCGACGTGGAGGTGGTCGGGGAGGTGGGCTCGGCCGATGAGGCCCAGCGCGCGGTCGCGACGCTCGGCCCGGATCTCATGTTCCTGGACATCCAGATGCCCCGGCGCACCGGCATGCAGCTGCTCGAGTCGCTGGAGAACGCGCCGCAGGTGGTCTTCACCACCGCCCACGACGAGCACGCGCTCCGCGCCTTCGAGCTGGGGGCGCTCGACTACCTGCTCAAGCCGATCGCGCCCGCGCGGCTGGCCACGGCACTCGATCGGGTGCGACAGCGCCTGGAGATCCCGGCGGGCGAGACGCTGTCGATGACCAAGCCGTTGCTGGTCCGCGACGGCGACGAGGCCTGGCTCGTGACCCTGAAGGACGTGTCGTTGATCGAGGCCGCGGGTAACTACGTGCAGCTCCATTTCGGCGAGCGGCGGCCGCTGCTGCTGCACGCGTTGAGCGCGCTCGAGCGGCGCCTGGATCCCGACCACTTCTTCCGCGCCAGCCGGAGCCTGATCGTCAACCTCGACCACGTCGAGCGCTTCGACACCGGCGTACGGCTCGAGCTGATCGCGCATTTGCGCGGCGGCAAGACCGTGGCGTTCTCACGACGGCAGTCGGTGCAGTTCCGGAGGAAGCGGGGGCTTTGAACGGACCGCGGACTCGTGCCACCTTCTGGCGGGCATGGCGTAGCCTGCGCATGCAGGGGCAGAGAGGAGGTCGTGATCATGAAAGCGAAGCGCGTCTTGATTACGGGAGCCGGTTCGGGCTTTGGGGAGCTGGCCGCAATCGGGTTGGCAAAGGAGGGCCATCATGTGATCGCCGGTGTGCAGATCTGGCCCCAGGCGACCACATTACGCCGGAAAGTCGAGGCACTTGGCTTGAAGGGTCTTCGCGTTGAGAAGCTCGACCTGCTGCATCCCTACGATGTTCAGAACGCGCTGACTTGGGATATCGACATCCTGGTCAACAATGCAGCCATAGCTGAAAGTGGCCCGATTACCGAAATCCCGATGGCGCTGCTTCGGAGTATCTACGAGAGCAATTTTTTCGCCCCCTTGGAGCTGACGCAGAAGTTTGTTCGCAAGTTCATCGATGAAGGGCGACCCGGCAAGATCGTATTCACGAGCTCCATCGGTGGTCTGATTGCCATTCCGTTTGGTGGCCCTTATGCGGCGACCAAGCATGCCTTGGAAGCAATTGCCGGGTCGATGCGGGCGGAGCTGGCCCCCTTCGGCATTCAGGTGCAATTGATCAACCCGGGAGGCTACCTCACGGGTTTCAATGAAACAGAGGCCGAGTCCGCGGCTCACTGGATGGATGATCGCAAGAACTACGTGAAGCGAGCCACCGTGCAGGGATTCTTTGACCAGATCCTGGGTGACGAACAGAATCGAATGGATCCGCAGCTCATGGCCGATGCGATGGTATCGATCATTCCCGAAGAGTCTGGTCGCTTCCGAAACGTGGTGCCACTGGCCGCCGAGGAGATGGTGAAGGTCGTACAGCGCGACGTTTGGGAAATGAAGATCGATCTGATGTGACGGGTACTGTCTCGAACTCGCTCCAGAGCGAGTTCAGAAGACCTGCGGGGCTCTGATCCCGGGCGGGGTGCAACCCTCCGGCCGCTCCTGGCGTACTCGACGCGTCGCCCCCCGATCGCGGGCCGTTCCGCGAACGAGGCATTGACCCGCATCGGGCGACCATGACAAGTAAGGGGGACACCATGGACTCGACCAGGAAGCAGG
>Ga0137455_1000241_pt1 | contig 13882 bp, 12 predicted proteins | sample EasRivERMGT600_2_FD_102334 | JGI IMG/M metagenome (GOLD analysis project Ga0137455, IMG submission 102334) | Soil microbial communities from meander-bound floodplain in the East River, Colorado, USA - East River MetaG ERMGT600_2 | ecosystem: Environmental > Terrestrial > Soil > Floodplain ... | reverse complement strand
TTCTCAACGGCGCTTCGTCGGCTGGCTTGTGATCATTCACGACGTCTCGAATCGCCGTCGCAGCGAAGCGGAGCGCTATGCGTTCGAGCGGCGCCTGCAGGAACAACAGAAGAGCGAGAGCCTGATGGTGCTGGCCGGCGGCGTCGCGCACGACTTCAACAACCTGCTGACCGGCATTCTCGGCAACGCCGACCTGCTCGCGATGCTGGCGTCGCCCGAATCCGAACAGCGCCGCGCCGCCGAAGCGATCGTGATCGGCGCACAGCGTGCCGCCGATCTCGTCTCGAAGATGCTCGCTTACTCAGGCGGCGGCCGTGTCGTGGCCCAAAACGTCGACCTCGACGCGCTCGTCAAGGAAATGGTCGATCTGCTGGGCGCATCAGTCGCGCGCCACTGCACGCTGATCTACAACAGCCCCGGCCCGCTGCCGCTCGTGGAAACCGATCCCACGCAAATCCGGCAGGTCGTGCTCAACCTGATCGTCAACGCCGCCGAAGCCGTCGACGATCACGGCGTGATCACGGCTGAGACCGGCGTCGAAACGCTCGACCGGGCGACGCTGAAGAAGATGACGTTCGGCAACGACGTCTCAACCGGCAAGTACGTCTTCATCGATGTTGTCGACAACGGTTCGGGCATGAACGAACACACGCTGGCGCGGATGTTCGATCCGTTCTTCTCGACGAAGGATACCGGCCGTGGACTCGGGATGGCCGCGGTCCGCGGCATCGTGCGCAGCCACCGGGCGGCGCTGCGCGTCACGTCGGCGGTCGGTCAGGGCACGCGCTTCCGCGTCTGGTTCCCGCTCGGCTTGTCGATCCATTCGACGAGCGACGCGAGCGAGGTGACGCGCGGGCAATCGACGCCCTCGTAAAGTCCCGCCATATCGAACAGGATGCCTTCGCGCAGGCCGGCCCTGCGCGCGCCCACCACGTCGACGTGATACAGGTCGCCGACGTGCACCGTCTTCTTCGCATCGGAGCGCGACTGCTCGAGCGCGAGCCGGAAGAGACGCGGATCGGGTTTCTCGACGCCCCACTCGTGTGAATCGAGGACGTGATCGAACCACTTCGTGAGATCGAGGCGATCGAACAGGTGCTTCAACCGTCCGTTGGCGTTCGACACCACTACCAGTCTCAGCCCGCGGTCCTTGAGCGCGGCCAGGGCCGGCGCGACGTCGGGCTCGACGTGCTCCCACAGGTTGTCGTGACGGTGATACTCGCGCAGCTCGACGAGCGCCGCATCGGTGCCGGCGTTCTGCGTGACGCCGGCGTGCTGCAAGACGAGATTGAAATACAGCCAGCCGCGGGCGCGATCGTCGGTCTTGCCAATCGTGTGCGCGTCGTCGATGTCGCGGGTGGCCTTCTGCTCCGCCGCGGCGAGCGCCGATGACGTCACGTGCGCGCCGTGCCGCACGAGCGCGTCGGCGACGCGCGTCCACGACGGGTGGCACAGCACGCCGCCGGCATCGAGGAACACGGTTTCGATTGGACTTTCCGTAAATTGGCCTCGTGACGACGTGTCGAGCCGCGAGATTGCTCTTCAGGTCGTGGCGGCCAGTATAATCGGACACCTCCATGAACGGTAAGAACGGCGCCACGCGTCAGCTCGAAGTGGTCTACGGGCCGCTCGAAATCAAGGTCCTTGAAGCGCTCTGGGCGCGCCAAGCGCCGGCATGCGTTCGCGACTTGCAGCCGCAGTTCGAAGGCGTCGCGTATACCACGCTGATGACGACGCTCGATCGGCTGTTCAGGAAAGGCACGCTGTCGCGTGTGAAGAGCGGCCGGGCGTTCTATTACCGGCCCAGGTCCTCGCAACAGGAGCACATCTCGGAGCTGGCCGGATCGGCGTTCGCCACGTTGTTACCGGGCGATGCCGCATCGGTGCGTCCGATCCTCTCGATGTTCGTCGACACCGTCGGCGATCGCGATCACACCCTGCTCGACGAGCTCGAAGCGCTGGTCAAGGCCCGGCGTGATGAATTGAAGGGACGCGCGCTGAAATGAGCCGCGCCGCGATGATCGTGCTGGTGTCGCTCCTGGCGTACAGCCTGCTCGGTCTCGCGATCTCGATCGTCACGGCCATCCTCTGGCGCACTCGCGCGATCGCGCCGGCGAACCTGCCGCCGGTCGCGCGCGCGCGGCGGCTGCTGCAGTTGCGGCTCCTGCCCAGCGTCGCGGCCGCCGCGATCACGCTGTTCGTGATCACACCGGCGTTTGCGATCTTCGAGCCCTCGGGCGGCGGCGAAGAGGTCGGGCCCATTCTCAAAATCGTCTCTGTGGTGGCGTTGATCCTGATCGGCGCGTCCGTGGCCGGCGCGGCGCGAAGCCTGTGGCTGACCAGGCGCCTCGAACACCAATGGCTGCGAGCGTCGGACCCGATCGACGCCAGCCGCGCCGCCGGCCTCCACGCGTTCGTGATTCAGTCCGCGTCTCCCATGGTGGCGCTCGTCGGGGTCTTCGAGCCGAAGCTGATGGCGGCACGGACCGTCGTCGATGCGTGCACGCCCGAAGAGATCGCCTGCATCGTCGCGCACGAGCGCGGACACTTCGACGCGCGCGACAACCTGAAGCGCTGGATCATGGCTTCGCTCCCCGACGTCCTGCGCTGGACGCCGATCCACAACGAGATCGTCGATGCGTGGCATCACGCCGCTGAAGATGCCGCGGACGATGCGGCGACCGGCGGTCATGCGGTCGCGCGAGCGGAGCTCGCGGCGCTGCTGCTGAAGATCGTCAAGCTGGCGCCGGCGCCGGCCTGGAACGCCGCCGTCGTCAGTCCGTTCGTCGAGCACCACGGGCTCGAGCGCCGCGTGCGCCGGCTGCTGCAGCCCGACATCGAGCCGCCCGCACCGCTCGCGATCCTGCCGACGATTGCGGTCGCGATCATGGCGATCGCCATGGTGTCGGCGATGTCCTCGCTCTCCACGCTCGAGAGGATCTTCCACGCGCTGGAAAAACTCGTCGCGTTCGGCCGCTAACCCCTCGCTTCGTCCCTCGTTCCTACGGTGGCTGGTAGTAGTTCCCCTCAGTCCGTATCGTCGAACGCTATGGTCCTGGTCCGAACTCTTGCCATGGTCCTGTTCACGTTGTCCGCCGTCGAGGCGGATGCGGACACGTTTACGGGGTCGGTGAAAGATAAGTCCGGCGGCATCGTTGCCGGGGCGACCATTACGGTCCTCACGGCGCGACAGGCGGTCGTGGCCACGACCGTCTCGGATGAGAGCGGCAATTTCACGATCGCGAATCTCGCGCCGGGCGATTACGTCGTCCAGATCGTCGCGTCGGGATTCAGCCAGCAGCGCGTCGCAGCGGCGGTTCACGCCAACGCGCCGCCGCTCTCGATCGTTCTGGACGTGGACCGCGTCCGAGAATCAGTCACCGTCACCTCCGAACCGGGCGTCGCGCAGGATTCCGTCCGTGCCATTCAGTCGGTCTCCGTTATTTCCCGGGAACAACTCGATCAGCGCGCACACACGGTGATCGCCGAGGCCATTACCGAAGAAGCCGGCGTTCACCTGCAGCGCACGAGCCCGAGCATGGCGGGTGTGTTCGTTCGCGGCCTCACCGGCAACAAGGTCAACATCTACGTCGACGGCGTTCGCTACTCGAATGGCGCGCAGCGCGGCGGCGTCAATACGTTCCTGAACCTGATCGATCAGTCGTCGATCGACGGCATCGAGGTCGTGCACGGGCCAAACAGCGCCGAGTACGGCAGCGATGCGCTCGGCGGCACGGTGCAATTTCTCACCAAGACTCCGGCGCTCGCCGCGAGCGGATCGAAGGTCGGCGGCGAGATCTCCGTCAGCGGCACCACGACGTATGAAGGTGGCGGCGGCAATGCCGCGCTGTCGTGGGGCACGTCGAAGTTCGGGCTGTTCGCGGGCGGCGGCGGACGCAAAGTCGGCGAGCTGAAGCCCGGAGGCGGGATCGATTCTCACGCCGCGGTGACGCGTTTTCTCGGCGTGCAATCGGACGTGTTGATGTCCGATCGCCTTCCGAATACCAGCTTTGACCAGTTCAACGGGATGATTAAGACCAACTGGGCGCCGAGCAGCCGCACACAGGTCGTGTCCGCCTATACCGCGACGCGGCAGGACCAGGCGCATCGCTACGATCAGGAGCTCGGCGGCGACGGCAACCTGATCTCCGAGCTGAACGACATGACGCTCGATCTCTTCTACACGCGCCTCGAGCGGCACGGCCTCGGCTGGTTCGATCACGGCGCGTTCACGTATTCGATCAACAGCCAGCGCGAGGAGCGCGTCAACCAGGGCGGCCAGGGCAGCAACACTGCGACGATCGGCCACGAGCCCGAGCGCACCACCTCGAATGCCGTGCAAGCCGCGCTCAACAAGTCGCTGTCGCGAGGCAGCTTCCAGGTCGGCGGCGACATGCAGTTCGAGAAGCTGGTCTCGGATGCGTTCAACATCAATCCGGTCACGGGCGCGCGTTCGCTGCGCCGGCCGCGCGTGCCGAGCAATGCGACATTCAACCAGGGCGGCGTGTTCGCGCAGATGGGGTTCGATGCGGTGGCCGATCGCCTGCGCCTGGTCGGCGCGGTGCGCGCCGGACACGCGAGCTACGAAGCGAGTGCGGCGGATGCGCCGGTGTCGGGCGGCAAGCCGCTGTGGCCTGATGATTCGTTCTCGACGACCAGCGTGACGTTCCGCGCCGGAGCGATCATGACGCCGTCGGATCCGTGGACGTTCGTGGTCAGCGCGAGCCGCGGTTTCCGCGCTCCGCACATGACCGACCTCGGCACGCTCGGACTCACCGGATCGGGATTCGAGGTCGCCGCGCCGGATGTCGACGGACTCAATGGCTTCGTCGGCACGACCGCGGATGCGACCGCGATCTCCACCGGCGATCCGGTCGAGCAGCTCGTGCCCGAATCAAGCTTCAACGTCGACGGCAGCGTGCGCTTCCGATCGCGACGCGCCAGCGCCGAGTTCACGGTGTTCGTGAACCACATCTACGACAACATCCAGAAGCAGACGCTGATCCTGCCGCAGGGCGCGGTCGGCACGCTGCTCGGCACCGAGCCGATCACGTCGCAGAACGCGAACGGCGCGGTATTCGTGGCCGCGGCGACCACGCCGGTGCTGGTGCGCGCGAACTTCGACAACGCGCGCAGCTGGGGCTTCGAGCACCAGGGGCGCTACCAGATCGCCAGCGGGCTCAGCCTGCGCACGGTGTTCACGTACTACAACGTCAAGGACACGAAGACGAACCTGGCGCCGAACATCGAGGGCGGCATTCCCGCGCCCGACGGCTTCCTGGTGCTGCAGTACGCGCCCGCCGGGGGCAAGTGGTGGGTGCAGCCGTACCTGCATGCGGCCGGCGAGCAGTCGCACCTCTCGACGCTCGATCTCGGCGATCGTCGCACCGCGGCGCCGCGCACGCGCAATAACATGCGCGCGTTCTTCCTCAACGGCGCCACCAATCGCGGCTGGGTTTCGTCCGGTCCGGACGGCGTGATCGGATCGGCGGACGACGTGCTCTCGGCGACCGGCGAGACGATCGCGCAGATCCAGGATCGCGTGCTCGGCGTCGGCGTGAATTCGGGCGTGCTGTTCTCAGCGGTGCGGAGCTACGTCACGGGCGGCATCCGCGCCGGAGTGAAGTTCGGGGTGCACGAGCTCATGATTGATGCGGAGAATTTGAACGACGAGAACTACCGCGGCATCTCGTGGGGCATCGACGCGCCGGGCCGCGGCATCTCGGTCAAGTACGTGGCGCGCTTCTAGACAGCGTTGCTCGCTAGACCGTCACCGTCTTTTCGACCTGGAAAATGTTGTTCTCGGTTTCCTGGATCGTCACTTCGATCGTGTAGCGGACGTTCTTGCCGGGATACTGCTTCTTGATCACATCGACGACGCCGTCGAAGACGTAATACGCGACGTTTTCGACGCTCGGCCCCTTGCCTTTCAGGATCACGACGCCTTCGGGCTCGAAGAACTCGGATTTCAGGAACGTCGTGTCCCCCTCGGTCACGAGCATCTTGTGATCCATGAACCGCATCACGTTTTTGATGTCGCCGAACTCGAGCGACATGTCGATGGCGTCGCGGGGGAACTCCTCGGCGCTGATGGTCACCCTGCCCTGCCAGGTGTGGCCGTGAACGAACTTGCACTTGCCCGGGTAGCCCAGCTGGCGGTGGCCGGTGTGAAACTTGGCCGTGACGATGATCCGTTCCATTACTTTGCCTTTGCCTTTTGCCTTCTGCCTTTTGATTATAGTGGGCCAATGGTGAGGGGCATCGTAGCGGCGATGCTGGCCGTGGCGGTCGTGTCCGCCCAGGATCCCACGTTCGACGTGGTGATGTCGCGCGCCGCCGACTACGTGGCGCGCTACCAGGCGCAGCTCCGCGGACTGGTCGCGGAGGAACACTACCGCCAGAACATGATGTCGACGGCCCCCGGCCGCAGTATCGGGCCCGGCGCCCGCACGCGGCAAACGCGCGAGGGCCGCGAGCTGAAGTCCGATCTGCTGCTCGTCAAGACCGGCGACGAGAACGTCTGGCTGCAGTTCCGCGACGTCTTTGAGGTCGATCGCAAACCGGTGCGCGATCGCGACCAGCGGCTCTACAAGCTGTTCATCGACGCCAAGGCCGACGCGCGCAAACAGGCCGAGACGATTCAACAGGAAAGTTCGCGCTACAACCTCGGGCCGCTGATGCGCACCATCAACGTGCCGATCCTGGCGCTGCTGTTTCTCGAGCGAAACGTCCAGCCCGTTGTGACGTTCCGCCAGGGCAAGGCGGGCAACGTCAAGCGCTTCGACGGCCTGGCCGACGCCGGCGCGATCTGGATGATCGAATACCGCGAAGAACAGAAAGGCACGATGGTCAAGGGTGCCAACAACAAGGACATCCCGTCGCACGGACGGATCTGGCTCGACAGCACTAACGGCCGGGTGCTGCAAACCGAGTTGATCAGCGAGGACACCGATCTCCGCGCCGACATCAACGTCGTCTATAAGGCCGAACCGGGCCTCGATCTGCTCGTGCCCGGCGAGATGCGCGAGGTCTACCTGATCCGCCGCAATGACACCCGCATCGACGGGCGCGCCACCTACGGCAGGTTCCGGCAGTTCACGGTCACGACCACGGAAAAGCCGAAGGGCGGGTAGTCAGGTAGTCAGGTAGTCAGGTTGTCAGGTAGTCAGGTAGTCAGGTTCGCGCGGTTCGAGTCAGTGACTTCAGCAGGCTGATTAGCATCCGCCCGACCTCGGATGTTTCGCTGAGGAGTTTCTCGGCGTCATCTTGAGTCAGCATCTTCAGGCGGACTGCCAATTCGATCTGCGTTTGCAGTTCGGCCTCAGACCCCAACGCAATTCGCAAATGTTTTAGATAGGCGCGGCCGCCGATGGCTTTTCCTTCGGCGATGTTCGAAGGAATCGAAACAACTGCGCGGCGCATCTGAGAGGTGAGGCCAAACGCCTCGCTCTTCGGAAGCTTCTCGCTAGCCAGGTAGGCGTGTTCGGCCAGCGTGAGTGCCTTCTGCCACACCGTCAAGTCGCGAAATGAACGGATCATGGGGACCTCCACAGCCCGAAGAGCTGCATAAGGTCCGCCGTTCAGAAATTGGCCGATTCTCCTTGGTCCGCCGTCACGAGTACGCAGATTCTGCGATGCCTCAGGAGTGACGATGTCTCATTTTTGTGGACACCCAATTCAGCGCAGAATGCGCGCAGGAGTCCACGATGGGGTCTCAGAAGCACGACACCTTCTCCAAGGCGTTTCGGGAGGAAGCGGTGCGGCAAGCGCTGGAGTCGCGCCAGCCGCTCACGAAGCTCGCGCGCGACTTAGGTGTGAAATACAGCACGCTGCGGTTGTGGGTGACGCAGGCGGGTGAGCCCGACGCCGAACGCCCCGGCCGGGATCTGATCGCGGAGAATCGCGAGTTACGCGCGGAAAATCGGCAGCTGCGACTCGAGCGGGAAATCTTAAAAAAAGCCACGGCCTTCTTCGCGAGACACAGCAAATGAAGTTTCGCTTCATTACTGCGGAGAAGGCGCACTCTCCGGTGGCGCTGCTGTGTCGATGCCTCGGCGTCTCGCGCAGCGGTTTCTACGCGTGGCGGATGCGACGCCCGTCGCCGCGAGCGGAAACCGACGCGCGGCTGACGGCGCAGCTCCGCGTCATCCACGCCGACAGTCTGCAGACCTACGGGCGCCCACGTCTCTGTCAGGCCTTACGGGCGCGCGGCATCGCCGTGAGTGGTCGCCGGGTCGCGCGGCTGATGCGGGCCGCCGGCCTGTGGGCCCGCGGGCGGCGGCGCTTTGTAGTGACGACCGACAGCGCGCATCGCTGGCCGATCGCGCCGGACCGCGTCCGGCGCCGCTTTACGCCGCGACGGCTGAATCGCGTGTGGGCGGCGGACATCACGGCCTGTCGCACGCAGCACGGCTGGTGTTACGTCGCGGTGATTCTCGACCTCGCATCGCGTCGCATCGTGGGCTGGGCGGTCCGCGACACGCCGACCTTGGACCTGGTGATCACCGCGCTGCGCCAGGCGGTCCCGCGTCTGCGGCGCCCCGCGCCGCTCATTCATCATTCGGATCGCGGCATCCAGTACGCCAGTCCGCGCTTCCGAGCGCTACTCGCGCACCTCGGCATCCGCGCCAGTATGAGTCGCCGTGCCAACTGCTGGGACAATGCGGTCGTCGAGAGCTTCTTTAGCAGCTTCAAAGCGGAAGCCATCCCCGACCGGCCCTGGGCGGACCGAGCAGCTGCGGCGGCAGCCAATCGACGCGTATGTCGATTTCTACAATCATCGACGGCTGCACTCGACGCTCGGCTATCGGAGCCCCAGTGCATTTGAACGAGAAACCGTAACGGCCACATAGTCAACAACAGATGTCTACAAAAACGAGACAAGCCCAGAGAATCAGTGTGTCAATTCCTGACAACCTGACTACCTGACTACCTGACTACCTGACTACCTGAGAAACCTGTGCATCACATACGCGTCGACCTTGCCTAGCGTCGCGTGCTCGAACGCCTTCGGCAGCGTCCCGACGATCTCGAAGCCAAGCTTCTTCCAGAGCGCGACGCCTGCGATGTTGGTGCTGACGACGAAGTTGAACTGCATCGCGTCGTAACCTTGGCGTCGTGCTTCGTCAAGACAATGCTCACCAAGCGCGCGACCGGCGCCGCGTCCTTGCGCATCCGGATCGACCATGAACGATGCGTTCGCCACGTGCGAACCTCGCCCGATACGATTCGGAATGAGTTTGTACATCCCGATCACCTGTCCGTCGTCTTCAGCGATGAATGCGGTGATGCCCGAGCCGAGGAAATAGGCGACTGCATCGCGTTCGGTGCAGTCGACCGTAAATGAGTAGGTATCGCCGGGTGCAACAACGGCCTGGAAGATTTTCCAAATGCGAGCAGCATCAGCGGCAGTGGCGCGTCGAATGATCACGACTTAGGATTATCACGGTCGAACCGACCACCTGACAACCTGACGACCTGACCACCTGACAACCTGTCTACCTGACCACCTGACAACCTGTCTACTCGTATCTCAACGCATTCATCGGGTCGACCGTCGACGCGCGCAAGGCGGGAATGAATCCGGCGCCGAGCGTGACCACCGCCAGCGCGAAGGTGGCGGCCGCCAGCACAATCGGATCGTAGCCTTCCATCTCGAATAGCAGGGACTTCGCCTTGCGGCCGATGCCAATGGCGAGCGCCATCCCGATGACGCCGCCGATGATCGCCATCTTCACCACCTGCATCATCACCATCGCCCGCACCTTGCCGCCGTCGGCGCCAAGCGCCATGCGGAGGCCGAATTCACGCGTGCGCTGCGTGACGGTGTAGGCGAGCACTCCGTACAGGCCGATGGCCGCGAGCACCGTCGCCAGCACCGCGAACGCCAGCGACAGCGTGCTGATGATCCGGTCCTGCGACACGTTCTCGCGAACCTGCGTCTCCATCGTCTTGACGTCGCTCAACGGCAGGCTCGCATCGAGCTTGCGCATCAGCGCCGGGATCGTCGACAACATCTGTTCCGGTGGAGTCGCGGTGCGGATGTAGAAGTTCGCGTAACCAAGACGTTCTTCCTGCTTGTACGGCAGGAAGTACTGCGGCGGCGGCGCGTCCTTGACGTCGCTGTATTTCGCGTCCTGCGCGACGCCGACGATCTCGATGTCCATCTTGGTGCCCGCTCCGCCGCCGAGGCCGAAGCGCTTACCGAGCGGGTTGCTACCCATGTTGAACTTCTTCACGAACGCCTGGTTGACGATCGCCACCTTCGGCGTGCCGAACGCGTCGGCGCGCGTAAACTCGCGCCCCATCATCAACGGTATGCCCATCGTCTTGAAGTAGCCGGGGCCGACGCCGTTGAACGATGCGTTGGTGTTGGTATCCGGTCCTGCTTCGAAGCCCTCGACGGCGAGGCTGTTGCCCCAGTTGTCGCCGGCGAGCACTGGCACGATGGTCGCGACGACGCTCGTCACGCCGGGCACCGCGGCAATTTCATCTTCCATCCGCTCGAACAACTGTCGCGTGCGCTCGGTGGTGTAGGCATTCAACTCCGGCGCGATGCTGAAGAGGACTATGTGATCGACCTTGAGGCCGAGATCGACGCGGCTGACGTTGAACAGGCTCTTCGCAAACAATCCCGCGGGCACGAGCAACGCCATCGACATCGCGATCTGCACCGTCGCGAGCGTGGTCCGGAAGCGCCGGGCCGCCTTGGCGCCGCCGGGCTGTCCCGCCTGGTTCTTCAGCGTGCCGGCAAGATCGGGACGCGTGCTGTGCAGCGCGGGGAACATTCCGAATGCGATGCCGGTGAGCAGCGCCGTTGCGCCGGCGAACATCATCATGGTCGGACTCAACGAGAATTGAACGAGGCTGGTGTCGTTGGCCGGCAGGATCGACGCAATCACGTCGATCGTCCATTTCGCCACCACCATTCCGCCGATCGCTCCGAACATCGCGAGCAGGATCGACTCGGTCAGCAGCTGCGTGATCAGCTGCCCGCGGCTCGCGCCGATCGACAGCCGCACGGCCATTTCCGCGGCGCGGCCGGCGCCGCGCACCAGCAGCAGGTTCGCGATGTTCGCGCAGGCGATCAACAGCACGGTGCCGGTGACGGTGAGCAGGATAATGAGCGGCGTGCGTGCTTCGTTGTCGAAGCTGCTCTGCCCGCGCTGGCCCGGTTCGGTGGTGATCTGCTTTGCCTTGAACTCGGCCATCCGCTGCTCGCTCATGCCCTTCTGCAGCGGCACTTCGACGTCATTGACGATCGCGTGATACGGACCGTTGATGGCGACCGTCGCCTGCTCGATCGGGACGCCCGGCTTCAGGCGCGCGAACAAATACGCCCAGTACTGCCGGCGATTCTGGAAGCCGTTGAAACCCGGCTGCATTAAGCCGCGCATGGTCAGCGGCACGAAAATGTCGGGGATGTCGCCAAGCGTGGTGCCGTTGAATCCGCGCGGCGCCACGCCGACGACGGTCATCGCCTGGCCGTTCACGACCAGCGTCTCGTTGAGGATCGCCGGATTCTCTTCGAACCGCCTTTGCCAGTAGCGGTGACTCAACACAACGACGAAGTGGTTCCCGACCGTCTTGTCGTCTTCAGGAGTGAAGAGGCGTCCAAGCGCCGGCGTCAGGCCGAGCACTGGAAAATAGCTGCCCGAGACCGCGAGCGCGTCGCCGCCCAGCGACGTGCCCTGGTAGCCGATGCTGCCGCCGAAGTTGCGATGTGCGGCGATCCCCGTGAAGCTGGTTTGCGCCGCCTCGAGATCCCTGAACATCGGATAGCTGAAAATCTCGTCGCAACTGCCCGCCTGCCCGCAGGAATTCGAGCCCGGTTTTGGTCCGGGCGACTTGAAGTTGACCAGCTCCTCCGGATGCGGCACCGGCAACGGGCGCAACAGCATCTGATCGAACAACGAGAAGATGGCTGAATTCGCGCCGATTCCCAGCGATAGCGACAGGATCGCGACCAGCGTGACGAACGGGGACTTGAACAGGGCACGCAGGGCAAGACGGATGTTGGGCATACCAAACCATTGGACGGATTGAGGGCCGTTTCGGTTTACGAAAGCCTTCGTCGGTCGTTGCTCCGTCCCCAATCATCCCTCGGGCAGGGAGAAAATGGGGGACTGACACCGGTCTGGTAAGGTGAGCGGATGGAGTTCGACGTCGAGACCTGGGGCGGCGCGATCATCTGGCTGGTGATGCTGGTGCTGCTCGGCTTCGCCTTCTATCGCGCGAAGACGCGTCGCCGGCACATCGGCGCCGGAGCGGCCGGCGCGGTCTACGGAATGATGAACGAGGACAAGCGCAAGGCCGTCGAGATCGTCGTCGCCGACAAGGCGGCCGCCCACGACTTCGAGCACGCTGATGATGATGACGACCCGCCTTCGCTAAAGCTACGGCGGGCAGGCCGTACAGAGAATGAGCGCGCCCGGTAACACCGGACGCGCCCGTTTGTTCGTGCCCTAATAAGACCCTAGGACCCTAAGACCCTAAGACCTTAGAAGCGATACTTCACACCCAACCGCGCGATGCGCGGCGCGATGATGTCCGTCGGCTGAAGGTACGCCGATGAGCCCACGCGATTGGTCTGCGCGGTGATGGTGTTGACATTGAACGTGTTGAACAGATCGAACGACCCTTCAATCGACTGGTTCCCCCAGGTCTTGATCTTCTTCGTCACGCGGTTGTCCCAGAGCTTCGTCCACTCGTAGCGACCCGCCTGCGGCGTGATGCGGATCGCGACGTTGGTGTTGACGGCGTCGCGAATCTGCACTTCGCGGAAGAAGTAGTCGCCACTTTGCGCGGTGAACGACGACGAGTACGAGATTCCCCACTTCATCATGTAGGTGCCGCTCAGGCGCAGCGCGTAGTTCCACGACGGCCGCGCGAACTGGAAGCTCTGCACGGCATAGTTGTTGCCGGTCGCCGTGCCGGGGCCATACAACGCCTCGTTCGGATTTCGCGGCGCGCTATCACGCAGGTCGCGGTAGTCGGCGTCGAATGACGACAGGAACGAGTAGTTGTTCGCGAACTGCTTGTTCAGTGTGACGCCCATCGCGTGATAGCGGTTGTTGCCGGTCGCCTGCACGATCCGCTCGATGTTCTGGCCGAATCCCGGATGCGTGCGCGGCACCGAGTAGACGGTCAGCGTCTGATCGTCCGCTGTTCCAGCGCGGTTGTCCGGGCCCGGATCGACGCCGGTCGTCGTCACGGTATACGCGTCGTACGGCAACGCGAGGTTAGTTGAATAGTTGCCGTTGCCATCGATTTTGCGCACGTAATTGAACTGCACCGTGAGGAGGCGGCTCAATCCGAGGTCGAGGCCCGCCGTGTATTCATCGACGTACGGTCCCTTGAGGTCGGGATCGATCGAGCGATTGGCGCCGCCACCGGCCGTCGTCGTGAGGTTTGCAGGGATCGGCACGTACGGAATCCTGCCATCCCAATTCGAATACGTGCGAGTGATGATCGCGTTCGGATTGACATCCGCGGCGTTCTGACCGGGATTGGCAGCCGCTCCGGAGCTGCCGCCGGTGTAGCGGCCGTAGCTGGCGCGCACCGCGACGCGTCCCTCGCCTGTCAGGTCGTAGACCGCGGACACGCGCGGCACGATGGTCGAATAGATCGGGAAGTTCTCCTCACCCTTGTACGGAAAGATGTTGGGCGTGGCGAACGGGCCGGTGCCGGGGTTGCCCTGCTCGGGCAGGAAGCTGGAGTAGCGGTCGTAGCGCACGCCGACGTTCAGCGTCAGCTTGCGCGAGACCGTGATCTTGTCGTTGAAGTACAGCGAGTTGTACCACTCGCCCGATGCCGTCGTGTTCGGATAGTCATAGACCAGCACCGAGTCCGGACGCGTGAAGCAGCCGTCGTAGTTGTGCGC
>Ga0137455_1000240_pt1 | contig 13904 bp, 28 predicted proteins | sample EasRivERMGT600_2_FD_102334 | JGI IMG/M metagenome (GOLD analysis project Ga0137455, IMG submission 102334) | Soil microbial communities from meander-bound floodplain in the East River, Colorado, USA - East River MetaG ERMGT600_2 | ecosystem: Environmental > Terrestrial > Soil > Floodplain ... | reverse complement strand
GATGCCGCGGCTGAGTCCGATGCCGCGCGCCTGCGGACCGGCGTTCGAGCAGATCCTGCCGATCAAGCCGATCTCGCAGCCGTTCGGATCGCCGGCGATGGGCGAGCTGGCGTTCTCGCTCAAGCCGCCGAAGTGGGTGCGGAAGATGAAACCGCTGAAGGCGATCGGCAAGATCGTCAGCGTCGCCGCGCCGTTCGTGCCGATCATCGGCCCGGTGCTCAAGCCGCTCACCGCGGTGATCAGCCGGCTGCCCGGAGTCGCCACCGCCACGCGACTCGCCACCGGCATCGCCACCAGCGCGCCGGTGCGCAGCGTGAGCACGCTGGCCTCGCGACTGCGCGAGGTGAAGCTGACGCCGGCGCAGAAGGCCGCGCTCGAGCGGGCGGTGCAGCCCGCGGTCACCGCGGCCACCGAAATGGTGGGACCTCCCGAGCCGGTCGCCACCGCCACGCTGCCCTCGGGCGAAGTCGTCGAAGCACCGGTGTACAGCCAGGCGCCCAGCTACGACACCGTGCCGGCGCAGGCCGGAAGCATGCCGCTGCCGCTGTTGCTCGGCGCCGGCGCGCTCGCACTGCTCCTGCTCGGCGGCAAGGGGAGACGCTGATGGCCTACCGCAACAACAGCGAAGCTGCGGTCAACGAGCTGGTCGAGATCGCCGGCCTCGAGGGCTACTCGATCGGCGAGCTGCCGAAGTGGAGCACGCCGCCGGCCTGGCTGCGCAACATCATCGGCGGCGTCGTCAAGCAGACCCGCGTCACCGTGCAGACCCCGGTCGGTCCAATGACCGTCGACCTCGGCGACCCCGAGCAGCTGCGGCAGCTGAAAGAGATGCTCGCCAAGGCGAAGGTCGAAGTCGGCACCAAGAGCCCGAGCATCATCGACCAGATGGCCACCCAGGCCGCGGGCCTCCCCGGTGGCATGCTGACCGTGCTCGCCGGCGCCGCGTTGCTGCTGTTCCTGCTGCTGCGCCGGCGGTGATCGCCGTGCCGCTCACCACCCCCGAGCTGATCGAGCTCGAGCGCCGCCGCGCCGGCATCGTTCCCGCCGCACCCAACGCGCCCGCGCTCGGCAAGCTGATCCCGTGGGCGCTCAGCTTCGCCGCCCTGCTGGTGTTCGCGCCGCTGCTGGGATTGCGGAGACGGTGACCGTGATCCCTGCGATCGGTCAGCTGACGGTCAATGCCGCGCTCGAGCTGATAGGAGCAGTCGCTCGAAAGGCCGATCAGGCCCGGGCAGGGATCAGCATGAACAACGCGCGCATCATGGAGCTCGATCAACGTGGGAGCGCAATTGCGGACCCCGCGAAGCGAGCGGCGTTCAAGCGATCGATCCAGAGCGCCGTACGCGAGCAGGCTGCGATCGCTGGGCTCTACCGTGGAACAGCGGCGAAGATCACCGCGGCGCGTACAGCACTCGCGAGGTGGATGCGGGCACAAGGGCTCGACGTTCCACCAGGCCTTGGGATCATTCAGGCGGGTCTGATCCCGGCGGCCGTGGTCGGCGGCGCCGCTCTCTGGGGCGTGCTGGCCGTCGTAGACAGCATCAACCGACGGACTACTCTGCAATCACAGAAGCTCAATGCGATCGCGACCTCACAAGCGGAAGTTGATCAAGGGCGGCGCACGCCAGCGGAACACGAGGCCTTCGTCCGGTCTCTGGACGCAGCGACGAAAACACCAACGCCATTCGGGCTCGACCGGCTCGGTGAGGCCCTTCTCCCGATCGCAGCGCTGGTGGCTGCTGCGCTGATTTTGCCTCCGATGCTCGCACGGAGACGCGCGTGATCCTACCGCCTGCCAGACGCCCACACGGGGGTCCCGCTCGCATCGGTCGCGAGGATGCTGTTCACGTTCCCCCCGACCATGGCAACGAGGCGTTCCTTGCTCTCGTCCCTCAACCCCATCCGAGCAACCCCTTCGTCGTCGACGCTGAGACTCGCCCGCGGCCGCCCGCCCTTCATCACCATGAGCACGTTGTTGCCATCGTGAGCGAATGCCATGACGACGGGCTGGCCAGCATCGTCGTTGATGGTCAAGCTCTCCGCGACCAGCGAGCGCGTGTGAACGCTCACCCCATCGAGCACGCGGAAGACCACACCGAAAAGGGCCAGACAGCCGACACAGACGGCGAGAGCAATCACCCACTGCGTGAGCGCAGCGACTTGCTGCTTCAGCTTCACAACGTCGTCCATCGCACACCTCCTTCCGCGCGGTGTTATCGGCCGCTCGAGCGCACGACTTCACGGGTGGCCGCGTGAAGGGGGAGCGGTGGGTGTTCGCGCGGCAGAGCGCACCCGGGGTGCTGATCGCGTGGGCGCCGGGGATCCTGACGCGCGGCGACGTGCGAGAGATCGGCCGCGCGCTGGCGCGCCGCTACGAGGAGGCGATCATCGCGACGCGGGCGACGGCGTCGGAGCAAGTCGGCTGGCCGGTGGCCGGCAACCCTCGAGCTGCCGGCCGAAAGTCAGGCCGACCAGGTCCTCGCCGAGCTCGCGCAGCGCGGAGGCCTCCGGCGAAGCGGAAGACGCGCGCACGAGCTCGCCGGCGTCGGCGCGCGAATCCCGCGCCCGCCGCACTCGAGCGCAGCGTGCGCACGTTTCGCCGCTGGCACGGCTCCGATCCGAGCAACGTGATCGCGGTGAAGGGGCGGCCGACGCCGATGCCGAGCACGCTGGTGGTGCTGGGGACGGTGCCGGAGATCGTCTACACCAGCAGAAAGTGGGACGGGAAGTCGAAGACCTACAGCCACGACACCAGCCAGCCGCATCCGCTGCTGGTGACCGGGCCCGACGGCAAGGGGCTCTGGATCGTGGATCGCAACGGACGACCAGGCGGACGAGTGAGAGTCACGGCGCGCGGACTCGTCGGCTGAGGTTCACCACCGCGCAAACCAGAGGAGCACGACGATGGCCAAGGAGCTGGTGCTGATCGACAACCCGCGCCGCAAGAGGGCGCGACGGCGGAAGGCGCGGACGACGCGCGCCCGCGCGACCCGGCGTCGTCGTCGCAATCCGGGCTACTTCATGAACGCACGGCGGCGGCCGCGGCGCCGGCGTCGCCGCAATCCGGGCTTCAATCTCGGCGGCTTCAAGCTGCCGAAGCTGATGGGCCTGGATCTCGGCCAGGCCGCCTCGATCGTGGGCGGCATCGCCGGCACCAACTTCCTGACCAACCTCGCCGCTCCGCTGGTCCCGGTGCCGCAGTTGCAGAGCGGGCCCGGCCGCATCGCGCTCAAGGCCGGCGTGGTGATCGCCAGCCTGGCGGTGCTGAACGCGATGCTCGGCGCGAAGGGCCGACCGATCACGGCGGCGCTCGGCGCCGGCGGTGCGGCGTCGATCCTGGCCGACGTCTACACCCAGTTCATCCAGCCGGCGATGCCCGGCCTGCCGTCGCTGTCCGACTACGAGATGTCCGGCTACCAGCAGCTGCCCGGCTCGCTGAGCGGGTATCAGGAGCTGCCGGCGGGGCTCTCGTACGCGAGTCCGTACCAACCGGCCTACTGAGGCCGGTGCCGTTCCTTCGACGACGATCGACGTGCTGCCGCGCGGTGGAGGTCTGACGAAGGGGATCCGCAGCAATGGCCCGTTACAAGTTCGCCACGATGAGGGATGACGAGCCCTACAACGTCATCGATCAGCCGCTCTACGACAGCTTCCGCGTCCCCGCGGCGGCGACGTCGACGGTGTCGTTCTTCCAGATCCCGAAGGGCCAGCCGGGGACGGCGTTCGCGGCCGCGGGCAACAAGACGCTGGCCGACACCAACCTGACCAACGCCGGGCTGCTGCCCTCGCCGCAGCGCTTCCTGATCCAGGCGATCGCCTTCGTCACCGGCATCTCGGTCACGCTCGCCGACATGCGCCTGCTGCTGAACGGCGCGGTCTTCGAGCTCACCATCGGCACCAAGCCGTTCCTCCAGTGCCCGCTCAACTTCATCCCGGGCGGCGCCGGCGTGCTCAACAGCGGCTCCGCCGCGGCGGCGACGGAAGTGCTGAACCACGGCTTCCCGGCACCGCAGGCGATCAAGGTGCTGACCGAGCCGATCCCGATCGACAAGATGGAGAACTTCGGCGCGACGGTCTCGTGGCCGGTGACCGCGATCACGCTCGCCGCGGCGACCCCGGTGCAGCTGTTCCTGCACGGGACGCTCTACCGCTCGATCCAGTAACCGCGGGTTCCCCCGAGGACGGGGGCGGTGCGCCGGCACGGGCACCGCTCCCGCCGCGGCCTCCCGCGAAGGAGTCGTCCACAATGCCCGCCACAATCGAACAAGCGCTCGCGACCACCGGCCCGGTGTCGCAGCTCACCGCGATGCAGCGTGACCCGGGCGACTTCATCGTCTACGGCGTCCAGGTCACCTTCACCGCCGTCAACCAGTTGCAGCCGGCGACCATCAACATCGACCAGGACGGCGACTTCATCTGGATGCTCGCGATGTACAGCCACACCGACACCACCTCGCCGCAGGTCAACGGTGGCTCGCTGATCACGGTCAGCGATCAGGGCTCCGGTCGCCAGCTGATCAAGCGACCGGTACCGATCGCCGACGTGTTCGGCACCGCGCAGCGGCCGTTCATCCTGCCCTACTACCACCGCTTCGCGCGCTCCGGCTCGATCGACATCCAGCTGACCAACCAGGGGATCGCCGCCCAGGTGGTGCGGCTGACGTTCGCCGGCACCAAGATCTTCTCGAACATCGGCTGAGCGATGGCCTACGACCTGCGCCGTCGGCGTCTGCGCGCCGGCGGCCCGCTGCCGCCGCCGGCGCTGCCGCGCCAGGTGGGACCGCCGGCGCCGATTCCGGCGGTTGTGCCGGGCTCGGTGGCGCCCGAGCACGGGATCCTGATCGCGCAGCCGCCGGTCAACTTCCCGCCCAAGGGCGCGATCCCGCTCGACGAGATGGACGACGCCGACATCGCCGCCGGCGCCACCGCGACCGTGATCACCATCGACGTGCCGGGCACCATGCAGCTGCGGATCGACGGCATCGGCTTCTCGGCCGACGACGAGACCGCGCTGCGCTTCCTGACCTGGCGGATGCGGACCAACGGCAACCCGGTGGCCGGCTACTACAACGTGCCCGCCAGCATCGGCTCGATCCGCGAAGTGTCCGACGTCTTCGTCCACGTCTCGGGCCCGCAGCAGCTCGAGCTGCTGGTCAGCGCGGACGCGGCGGCGATCATCACCTACCGCTACATCGCCCGCGTCAAGGGCTGGTTCTTCGGTGAGGAGGTGCGGCAGTGAGCCCGCTCAGCTCGCCCCACATCGGCCGCGACATGGTGCGCGCGCTGCCGTTCAACGCGCTCAAGGAGTTCGCCGAGAACGTTGCCAACGCCGGCACCCTGATCGCGGCGTTCGAGATCGGCAGCACGATGGCCGATCGCAACCAGCTCGGCACCTCGCCGGCGCCGGCGAGCTCGCCGTTCTCCGCGACCGGGCCCTACCTCGACGCCGTGGTGTTCTCGGCCGCGGTCGGCTCGCTGCTGGTCGAGTACGCGATCGGCAAGGGCTTCGGGGTCGCGGCACCGACCTATCACGCGGTGACGCCGGCGACGGTGGTGCCGGCCTCGACGCTGACCAACATCTCGGGCCTGCGCGTGACCGCGCGCTACGTGCGGGTCACCTTCACCAACACTTCCGGCGCCGCGGCGGATACGGAGCTCGGCGTCTACATCCGCTCGACGTAGCCACGGATGGCGATCCCCAAGGTCCCGCAGAACCAGATCGCCGCGCTGCCGCTGATCGACTTCAACACCTCGGCGGCCGGCGGCGACGTGATCATCCTCGGCAACTCGATCACCCGCTTCTGGAGCGCCACCGTGCTCGGCATGCCGGGCAACTTCGTCAACATCGCCGGCGGCGCCAGCGAGCTGCGCTCCAACGTGCTCGACGTCACCGGCTGCTCGCGGTTCGTGCTGCTGGTCACCGCCACCATCGGCATTGGCGGCTACGCCGGGCAGACGATCGAGCCGCACATCCAGTTCCAGAACAGTGCGGGGCTGTCGGAGGTCAACACCAACGCCGCGACCACCCCCAACTCCACCCATCGCATGGCTCAGAACTTGGTCCTCCCCAACCTCGCGACGCCCTGGTCGGGGCTGTTCAGTTGTACCTGGAACGATACCGGGATCGTGCTGGCGGGCGGTGCGGGCAACGGCCTAGCGACCGTCGGCGCGCGGTGCATGGTGGTCCTCAAGCGCGGCGTGGCGCTCAACGTGAACGAGTCCTACTCCTGCGAGCTGTGGGGCGCGTCGCAGTAGGCGGCCAGCATGGCGACGCTCAACAACCTGATCCCGACCGGGAGCGCCGGCGTCGGCTTCCCGCCGGCGGGCTACGCCGGCTGCGGGTTTGCTCGCGGCACCGAGCTCGGCTTCGCCGATCCGCTGGTGCTCGGCAGCGGCGTCAGCGACACCAGCGATCCGATCCTGGTCGGTGGCTACACCGGCTTCATGCTGACGGTGGAGAACATCACCGGCGCCGGCACGGTGACCATCTCGTTCAACCACCTCGATCCGCAGACCGGGGTCGCAGTCATCAACCGCTCGATCGCCGCCGCGATCTCGGGCCCACAGACACGCACCTTCGGCGCCTTCTCCACCGTCGGCGCCGTGGACGTCTACGGCACCATCAACCTGGTCTTTCTCGCTAACGCCGCCACCGAGACCATCACCGGCATCCGGCTCTGGGGCCACACCCGCTAATGGCGATGCGCTTTCGTGCTGTGCCGTCGGCGGTGCCGGCACCGCGCGCCACCCCGGTCGGCTATCTCACGCCCGCCGACATCAACCTGAACGAAGCGACGTTCAGCGAAGGCGAGATGTACAACAGCCCGCCGATCCTCGCCGCCGGCTTCAACGTGTTCATGTGGCAGGCCTCGTTCGATGCCGAGCACGCGGTCGAGGTCGAAGCCCACCACCTGGACCCGCGGACCAACGCCGTGCTGGTGGTCCGCTTTCTCGATGGCGTCGGAGTCCCGGCGCCGGCGAGCTACGTGTTCAACTTCGGCGCCCGATCGACGCCGTTCACCATCGACGACACGGCGGCGGATGTGTGGGGCGTCTTCCGGCTCCACTTCTCATTTCTCGCCGGCACCACGCAACCGACGGTCACCGGCCGACTGTTCGCGGCGCGGCGCGACGCACGCGCCGCGCTCTGCACGGCTGCATAGCGGAGGAGGGTCAACATGGAGAATCGACTCGGGGTGCAGAACGTCGCCGGCGTGGTCGCGATCGAGCGCTGTGCGATGAACCTGTCCGAGGAGGACGCGATCCATCTCGCCGTCCACCTGGTCGCCGCGACCGCCGACGGGCTGACCCGTTTCGAGGATGAGATCGAGCGGCTCGGCCTGGTCGACGTCCTCGAGCGCGTCGTCGACGGCGCGGCCGCCACCGGCGGCGCCGCCAGCGAGGGCGCCGGCGGGGGGCAAGCGGGCACGTGAACGCGATCGCGATCCTCGCCGGCTACGTGGTCTCGGCGTTGCTGCTGATGCCGACGCACGACCGCGGCCCCGGCGATCGTTGCGCACCGGGGCAGCTCGCGGTGAGCCGTCCGCTCGTGCTCCACGTCGAGTCGGCCTGGTTCTGGCGCCCGCTCCGGGACTCGCTGACGGTCACACCCGGCGACACCGTGGCGTGGCGCCATGCAGTGCCGGATCCGCCGACCAGCTTCCCCTACTTGCTGCGCATCTGGACTCGCGACGCCGGCGGCGCCAGCTGCACGACGCTGGTGCTCAAGCGATCCGAGCTGGACGTCGCACCGCCCGGCCCGATCGAGCTGCGGGCGGTGGACTGAGGCCGATCGTACCGGACTCGCGTGCGGCCGCGCCGGACATTCGGCCGGCAGCGCGAGGCCTGTGGTAAGAGACCGGCAACCGGTCGCGTTCTACGCAGAAGGCGACCGATCGGGAGGATCCAGCAACGAGAAATCGTCACTTACGACCGATCGCGACCCCCGAGAACGGTCGCCTTTGGCGTAGTCGGAGTGGGGGGCGCCGGCGTCAACCGGGCGGCACCGGCCTCGTGCGGGCATACCTCCTCCCGCATCGGCGCTCGGCGTCTCCCCGAACCATCACCGTGAGGACGTCATGGATCTCAACCTGCTGCAACCGATCGTCACCGCGTTGGCACTGGTGCTCGGCGGCTGGATCGCGCGCCGCATCACCTCGCCGCGGGCCCACGAGCGCGCCCAGCTGCTGGCGCAGATCGCGGCCGACGCCGCGGCGCTGATCGTTGCCACCCATCCGAAGATGGCCTGGAGCCAGCTGCTCACCGAGGTGGTGCGCGTGGTGAGTGCGGCCGCCGGCGTGCCGACCCGCAATGCCGGCGCGATCGAGCGCGCGGCCGCCGGCGCGCTCAAGACGCTCGGCAAGCTGCCGACGTCGTGAGCGGCAACAGCAACAGCATCGTCGCTGGCGCCGCGGTCAGCGCGTTGCTGTTGGCGATCGGGCTGCTCACCGCGGCGTGGCAGATCGACGAGCACTTCGTCACCCGGCGCGAGTTCGTCCGCGAGATGAACCGCGTGCAACAGGACCTCACCCAGGTGCAGCAGGACCTGGTGGCGATCCGCCAGGAGCTCGGGATCCCGAGGCGCCAGCCGTGAACCGCAAGCTGCTGCGTGGCCGCCCCGGCGTGCTCGACGATGCCGCGCTGGTGAACCTGATCAACGCCGCGCGCCAGCGCAACCACGTCCACGCGCGGCGCGACCACGCGCTGCTGGTGCTGCTCGCCAACGTCGGCATGCGGCCCGGCGAGGCGGTGCGCCTGGTGCGCGAGGACCTGCACTTCCAGGGCGACCGCTCGTGGATCCGGATCCGACGTCTCAAGAAGCGCCGCGCGCGCGGCGTGATCGATGACCTGCCGATCTCGGTCCCGGTGGCCCACACGCTCGAGCAGTACCTGCGGCGCTGTGTGCCGCCGCGGCCGGCCGCACCGCTGTTCCCCGTGAGCGTGCGCCAGACCGAGCGGTTGTTCCGCTACTACGCCCGGCGCGCCGGCCTGCCGGTGGAGGCGCATCTCTACTGGCTGCGGCACACCGCCGCGACCCGGCTCTACCGCAGCTGCCACGACCTGCGCCTGGTGCAGGCGCAGCTCGGGCACGAGCGGCTCGAGACCACGTCGATCTACGCCCACATCGACCCCGAGCAGCTGCGGCGCGCCGCCGCGGCGGTCTCGGTAACGTAGGGGAGGAGGGCAACCCGATGGATCCAGTGAACGAGAACCAGGCCGTGCAGCCGGGCACGCTCGGCGTGATGGGGATCGAGGGTGAAGTGATCGACATGCCGCACGGCGCCGACGTCAGCTTCAACAAGCCGGGCGAGCTGGTGATCCGCTATCAGCGATCGTTCCCGGCCGGGACCATGCTGTTCGTGCTGCCGCCGGAGGTCGCCGCCCAGGTGCGGGCGCAGATGCGGCCGGCGGCGGCGGCGCTCCAGGTGGTGCGCGGTGGCGCTGCGGGCTGAGGATCGTTTCGATCACCTGATCAGCCAGGCGATCGCGCGCTGGGCGCCGGTCTACGGCGTCCGCATTCCCGCCGCGCTGGTCAAGGGCGTGATCGCGACCGAGAGCGCGTTCAATCCGCGCGCGGTCGGCAGCGCTGGCGAGATCGGGCTGATGCAGGTGATGCCGGCGACCGCGCGCGAGCTCGGCGTGCGGGATCCACAGACGCTGTTCGATCCGGCGATCGCGATCTCGACCGGGGTGAAGTACCTGGCCGCGCTGCTGTCGCGTTTCGGCGGCCGGCTTCAGCTGGCGGTGGCGGGCTACAACGCCGGGCCCGGCAACGTCGATGCGCAGCGCGGCACCTATCCCAATCCGAGCTACGTGCTCAAGGTGCTGCAGGCGGCGAATCGGTTCACGCGTGGCGCTACCGCAGCGCCGGGTCCCTGGTGGATGCTCGGCGCCGCCGCCGCCGCGCTGCTGATCTTGCCCAGACTGCTCGGCCGAAACCGGCAGCGGGGGCGCGCGTGATCGGTGGCGATCGCCAGCTCGAGCGGATCCGCGCCGGCGAGGTCCGCGAGCTCGCCGGGCTCCGGGTCGCGATCGACGTCCAGCATCTCTATCGCCCCGATCGTCCGCATGATCACGGCGCCACCGTGCGGCTGGCGAACGGCACCACCATCACCGAGGCCGAGCTCGCCACCGGCTACGCCGGTCACGCCGCCGGCGAGCTCGAGGCGCGCGGCGCGCTCGTGCTGCGCAACGATCCCGCGCGCGGCCTCCTGGTCGGCCACTACTCGAGCCGGGCGCGTGCCGCGAGCTCGTGGGGCGCGCGCGTCTACCTGGCCTGCCACGTCAACGCCGGCGGCGGCGACTACGCCCGCGCCTACGGGGTCGGGAGCCGCGGCGTGCAGCTCGCCCGCGACATCGTCCTCGAGCTCGATCGGGTGAGCCGGCTGATCGACGAGGGCCAGGCGCTCGAGCTGCGGCGGGGCGAGCGCGGCTGGGTGTGCATCGCCGGCGCGGTGGCCCCGACGCTCGGCATCCTGCTCGAGCCGTTCTTCCTCGACACCCCGGGCCACCGCGGCCTGGTCAGCGCGGCCGGGCTCGGCGTCGTCGGGCGGGCGATTGGGCGCTCGGTCGGGGCCTGGTGGCTCCGGCAGCCGGTGCCGACCGCCTAGGATCGCCCAGGATCGACGATCGGCCCTCGGGATGGGTGTCGGGTCGTCCGCGTTATGTAACCCTGGCGTCCCGGGCGGGCAGGCCGATCCGCGACGCGATCCCGGAGTGGATCGCCGGCCGGGGACCCCTGGGGTGAGGTTCGGCCGCCGACGTCGATTGACCCTTGACGAGCGGACGGCGGCTCCGCGAAGATCGTGCTCGAGGGATCCGTCCGCAGCAGACTGTGCCCGGTGTGCGCCTTCCGCGCGACCACGACGGATCCCTCAGGTTCGTCTCGATTCGCCGTGGGAGGCCACACCGGGCCGTTTTGCGTTAGGGAAGACGCCCGTCGTGAGGAGGACGATTGGGTCGTCACATGCGTCGCCGGCGCCGTCCCGCGGAGCCGGCGGAGTTGTGGCAGGCCGCACAGAATGCGGCCGGAACGTGGGTCGTGCTCGATGCCGAAGGGCACGAGCCGCTCCGTCATCCCGAGGAGCTGGTGCAGGTCACCCACGTTCACCTGGCTGCCTCCGCACCAGCGTTGCGCGCGATCCTCGTACAGCTGACGCGACGCATGGAGCGGCTGGTGGAGCACTCCTGGCAGCACCGGGTCGATCGGCGTTTGCTCGAGCGAGCGCACGCCGAGCTGATCGCGACCCGGCCACCGTTCCCGCTGGTCGAGCGCCTCCGTGCGGTCGAGCAGCAATCCCTCTACCTGGAAGCCGCCTGAAACCAACCGGGTCTCACCGGTGGGTCCCTGGACGTGGGGCGCCTGTCGCATAACCACGACTCCCGCAACATGCGCTAGACGGTTGAACCAGCGTCGGATCAGCGCGCTTTTTCAGCCCGCCTAAACCACCCCAGGGCCCGCGGTGAGACCTCCGCCAAGGAGGTCCCGCGATGTCCGCTGCCCCCGAGCCCGCGCCGCCGCGCGAGATCCGCTCCCACCCCACCGCCCAGGCCACGCTCGATGAGCTCGCCGAGGTCGCGCTCGACAACCTGACGATCGCGCGCCACGCCGACACCGACGACGAGATGGCCGCGCGCGCCCTGGTCTCGATCGGCGCCTCGCAACTGGTGACCGCCCAGATCAACGCCCACGAGCTGGCCAACAGCGAGCGCCAGCTGGCGATCGATCGCACCCGGCTCGAGCGCTTGGATCACGTCGACGCGATGCAGCGCGCGCTGCTCGAGCAGCTGGCGCAGTTCGGCCAGCAGAACGATCAGCACCACGCCGAAGCGCTGCGCCGGTTCGCACCGCCGGCCGGCGTGGCCCACGAGCTCCGCGCCACGATCAGCGAGCTGCTGCTCGAGCACCAGGTCGAGGGCAAGGACGGGCTGCTCGAGGACCTGCTCGAGGCAATCGGGATCGAGCCGCCGCCGGCGCCGCTCGAGCTCGCCGCGAGCGGCCGCTGCACGGTGTGCGGCTGCACCGAGGATCGGGCCTGCGCGGGCGGCTGCTCGTGGGAGAACGCCGAGCGCACGCTCTGTACCCGGTGCGCATCCGCCGAGCGCCGTGGCCACCCGCGTGGCGCGGATCCGATCGCCGACGCGATCGCCGATCTGCCGCCGCCGACGCCGCGGGTGACGCCGTGAGGCGCGCGCTCCGCCTCGCCCGCCTCGCGCTGCTCACCGGCTCGCTGTGGTTCGCCGGGCCGCTCGACAACTGGAGCGGATGGTGGCGCTTCGGTGAGTTCGTCTACGAGCTGCTGCAGAACGAAATCCCCTGAGGGAGGAGGTGATCACGTGCGCATGAAATGGTGGGACTGGGCGCTGCTCGGGCTCGGCGCCGGCTGCGTGCTGGTGCTGACGGCCGACCAGGCCCAGGCCGCGGTGCTCGATCTGCTGTGGTGGATCCGCTACATCAACTGACAACACGGCCGGCTCCCACACCGGGGGGCCGGAGTGGGGGCCGGCCGAAGGAGGTCGATGGTGAAGTGCTCGATCTGCGAGAAGGAAGGCCACAACGCACGGAGCTGCACCGAACGGGGGGGGGGTAGTGGGCCGCGGAAACCGCGCGCGGCGCCGCCGCTCGCCACCGTCACCAGCGCCGACATCGGGTCGGTCAAGACCGCGGTGGTGGGCGTGATCGACGCCCTCGAGGGCATCGATCCGGCGCACCACGCACGGGTGATCCGCAGCGCGATGCTGATCTTGGGGGACGATCCGGAATGAACGACGGCCATACCGACGTGCGTCGCCTCGCGATGGGCGACGCGGTGCGCGTGCGCAAGGGGGCCTCGGTGTTCAACGGCCGCATCGGCATCGTCGTCACCGTGCCGGGAGCCGAGGTCCGCGTCCGCTTCCCGCGCACCGTCGCCGACTCGCCGCGGCAACACCTGGTGAAGTCGTTTCGTCACGACGAGCTCGAGCGCGTGGGCCGCCGGTCGTGATCAAGCCGATGCGCCACAGCCGCCGCTGCCTGGCGGTGATCGATGGGCGCCGTATCGTGATCGAGCTGGTGCCGGTGGCGGGATCCCCGAGCGACGACGGGGCTAGCCCAACGGAGGGAGCCGGGACCGTGCAGCTGAGACTGCACGAGTTCCGGCACCGCCACCGGTACCAGGTCGACGTCGCGGCGCTGTTCCGGTTGCTCGAGGGTCGCGATCTCGGCCAGCTCGAGCAGCTCGAGCTCCTCCCGCTGGTCGCCGAGCTGCCGACGTGAAGCGCCGCTCGAAAGTCAGGCCGACCAGGTCCTCGCCTTCCCGATCGTCGAATGTCCGGCGTGGATCCACCCCGAATGTCGGTCGCGATCGCGACGGGCATTTGGCCGCGATCGCGGCGCGCACGGCACGCACTGCGGACCGGTGGGCGTTGATGGTGGCGTCGGCGGCCGCGTTCAGCTGGCACCAGGTGCAGGGCTGGGCGCGCCCGAAGATCCACGGCGCTGACTGGCACCTGTGGCGTCACGGCCGCACCGCCTGCGGCGCCTGGCAATGGCGCCCGGGGTGGGGCGCGCCGCGCCTCGCCGCGCAGCCGCCGAGCCATCACGACGCCTGCCGACGCTGCACCGAGCGGAGCGCGAGTCGGCTGCGGCAGCTCTGGCGTGATCGGACGCCGCAGTGAGCTTGATCACGCGCGGGACCTGCTCGAGCGCCGACGTCGAGTACAACGCGCGCGTGCTGTGGCTGCACTACCTCGCCGGCGCGCGCGCCGCCGCGCGCGGCGCCGCGGCCGCCGACAATCCCCACCGCGGCAAGCCGCTCTACGTCGAGTGCGCGATCGCCTGGGACGCCGGCTACCTCTGGCGCTCGCGCGCGCTCGAGCTCGAGGCCGCGCGGTGAGACGACTCTGGTTCCCGTTCGTGCTGCTCG